>Ga0315276_10002395_pt1 | contig 17147 bp, 15 predicted proteins | sample YL17G05_0_MG_FD_204542 | JGI IMG/M metagenome (GOLD analysis project Ga0315276, IMG submission 204542) | Sediment microbial communities from Yellowstone Lake, YNP, Wyoming, USA - YL17G05_0 | ecosystem: Environmental > Aquatic > Freshwater > Lake > Sediment | place: USA: Wyoming | collected... | reverse complement strand
ATTCCGATTACCAAGAAGAATCTCAATAATTACAGAGGGTCTGACAAAAAATGTAATTAACCGAGTAATTAGACTTGCAAATCCTAAACTCGCTACAGTTATCTTGATTGCATGTTCTAGTGGCATGAGAATTGCAGAGATAATTCAGCTCAGACTAGTAGATGTTGACTTTACCAAAACCCCAACTCAAATCCATATCAGAGCAGAAACAAGCAAGACTCGTGAGGCTAGATTCACACACATAACAAGTGAGGCAACAAAAAGTCTGCAAGATTATCTTCTAAGAGTAAAACCAAAGAAAGAAGACGATTTTGTATTCCTTTCAACAATGAACAGTAGAATTAAATCTGAAAAATCAAAGGATGTGCCTGACAAAACAAGAATAGAAGAGATGGAAGCAGTAAAGACAAAGTACGATGAGTCTGAATTATATGCTAGAAATGTCGCATCTACAATTCATAATTTGCAACAACAGTTACAGCGTGCAGTAGCACATAATCCAGAATTAAATGCAATGTCTGAAAACGGTAGAAGAGAAATACATTTTCATGCCTTTAGGTATTGGTTTAAGACTCAGGTCACAGATGCGCATCAATCAGATTTCGCAGAAGCACTAATGGGACATAAATCGCTAAAGATTCTCTATTACAGACAATATTCACAAAAACGTATGGATACGTATAGAGAAATTGAACATGCCTTGACAATATCAGATACTGAGGGAATAGAAAAACAACTTTCTGAAACTAAAGAAGAAAACCAAGATCTCAAATCTGAATTTATTGCATTAAGACAGAAAATGCAATATCTAGAAAAACGGTACGAACTCAACAACTAATCTTTCTTTTTTATTTCCTAAATCCTTAAGTTCCTAATTATAAGATTATTGAAAAAAACTATACTGCATTATCAATCCTACAATGATGATAGTTACTCCTATAGTTCTTGACCCATATCTTATTTTTTTATGATTATCGATGAATTCTGTAATTTTATTTGATTTATGTTCAAGAGTTAGGTTGAACGATTCCGTAATTGGTACATATAGAAAGATAAGAAATCCAATAATTTCTAAAGTTAAACCAATGTCATTAGAAACTACCATTACAACGTCATAATTTTTGACTTATTTGAAAGTTCTACCAACTTGCATCATACCAAGTTTTACAATTATCTAGGCTTATTCTAGCTACTTTCAGTTCAGGTCTTGACGGGTTGCCTGTCGATTTGTTTGGTTCTATTCCGTTTTCACCTAGTTGTTTTAAAATTGCATTTTTTACAAAGTCATTTCTACAACATTCTCCCTTACAGGAATCAATTTTTTCCCATAATTCAGATTCTAATCTAATTCCTTTTGTTTTAGTGCTCATGTGACACAAGAGTGTTTCACGAATAGATAAACACGTGAAACAATGTGTATAATTTATCGGGTCATGATGTAATACAAAATACATCAAAAACTACACGATATAATCAATCGAGTTGAAAAACGACACGGTTAGTCTTATCGAGTTGAAAATTGATTTGTTTGCTTAACACTATCACACTATGCCTAAACCTTGAGATTTTAGCCACAAATCAAGTTCTTCTTCTGTAAATGCAATATTATCAACTTTGATATTCTCAAATTTTTTCTCAGTTGGGAAATACCTGTATTCTTTGCCCTCTTTGTCTCTTCTCAAAAATCCCATGTCATAGAGTTGTTTGAGTAATTCACCCACTCTGTTCTGACTTAGGTTTGTTATAGTTTTCAAATCAGATGTAGTCACTCCACCTAAAGGATTGTTGTTATATAAGATCATGAAAGTTTTGTAAATATCCATTGAAGACGAATTAATTTTGTTTAGTGTTTGTTGAATGGTTTCACCACCAATTTGTAATGCTTGTTTAAAGTCCTCAGGTTCAGCAATTAGATAGTAACTAGACATTTTGTTTGCCTTTAGATTATCATAAAAATACTGTCCGCCATCAAAAGGAATTTTCTTTCTCTTTGTAAAATTCAAAAATGCAATTACACAAGTGAGATTTAGAATTTTTGCTAAATCTCTCCTCATGGTTAAATTTGCACTAGGAATTGATTCTCTAATTTTAACAGTAAACGGAATCTTAATTTCCTTGATTTGCTTTGATATTTCTTTGTAAGTTTGTGAAATATGATATAATTTGTTTAGGTTATTTTCCCATTCTGAATCATAATTAATTGAACTATACTTGTCTAAAACATGAGTTATGATTCTCTTTGTTTGCTCTTCTGATTCATCAACTTGCATTAGAAAAGTTCTGTTTAATGTCTCAGGATCAATATTGTAATTAGTTGAAGTTGAAATAAAAACAGGAATGCCATTTACTTCCAAAGTTTTTGGAGTCTGTTGTCCTTTTTCATTTTTATCAACTAGACCAATTCTTAATTTTCCCTCAGATAAAAGAAATTTCATGCTGGCTAAACTGACTTGTTTTTTGTCATTAGTTTTTTCCATCTGCTCCATTTTGAAAATAAAACCATCCATGTTACTCTGAGATCTATTCAAAAATGCACTAGTGTATTCTGTAAAATCTAAAACATCTTCTTTGAAAGGTTCCAGAATTGTATTGACTAGATTGGATTTTCCTCCACTTGATTGGCTGGTAATTATCACATGCAGTCTGTAATTTCTATGTAGATTCTTGGATATACAGGCACAAAAAAGGAATTTTATGTTATTTTCCTCACCCTTTATCTTTGGATTATACAACCTGACAATTTCTTCAAGAACGTTATCTATTTTGGCTAGTTCCTGTATTTTTTCAAGAGAATCGTATTCTATTTTCATTGGCAACAAACTCCGATACATATTCTAACAAGTTCTCTAACTAGCAAATCTTTTGTGACGGTTACATTTGTAGTAATTATTTTATTATCAATGGCTGCAAATCTAAGTTCATTATAGCTGTGGCGTCTTAGATGATACAGGATAAAACGAACATCGGCAAATTCTGTTTTGCCAAAGAATTTACAGTTGGAGACAGGACAAGTACATTGAACATTGTTCATTATGAAATCATTCCCCAATTTTTTGCAATAGATAAATTCTCTAAAATTATATTCATTTTTTCAACTGAATTTTCAAAACTTGTGAAATCATAATCAGTGTGCTCACGTTTTAGATGATGCCACAAGCTAGATGGTGATTTGAATACCTTGCAATGTTTAGATGAAATTTTAGATAAACAAATTGGACATTTTGCCCTAATAACAGTTGTATCTTGTGATAATACTACGTCTTTAATTATTTGATTGTTAGAAATCATGTTACAGAATCACCTCTGTCCCTTATGGTGGATGACAAGTCCATCATAAGGGCTAATCGACCATCATCTGAAATTAATTCAAAGTCAAAAGTTGTTGAATTAAACCCTGCTTTTATAACTAAATCCTTAGGGACTAGAACAACATAGTATTCATTTTTGAGTTTCAAGATTGCAGAATCTTTTTTACTTAAAAGAATTGCAGTAATTTTGACGAGTTTTTTCAGAATCACCATTTGAAACAACAAAACTTGCCGATTTCAGATAAAAGTGTTATTGATTTTTTAATTATATTTTCATAAATGAAAAATGAAACATGTGATTTGAATTTATTTTAGATAAAAGACAAAATCAAATTCACAATTCATCAGTAAAACTACAGAATCTACATACCCTACCCCCTTCTGTTTAAGATAAAGTTGCTTGGTCGAATGGCAGATAAATAACACCGATATACTACCTACCCACAATAATTAATTAAATGGGTAAAGGGGATTCAGTAAACCAACACTATGAGGAAACAAACATAGCCATACATGATACACTGACAAAGAGATTCTTTATGGCTGACAAGAATAATGACATTGAAACCATGCTAAAGGTGACTGCACAGATTGGCTATATTCAGCAGATCCATCTAGGTCTAAACAAAAATCTATTGGCAGAGAACGAAATCAAAAATATCAACAAAAGACTAGACAGAATCCCACCTGAGATATTAGAACAGTATGTTACTAACCCAGAGTTATTAGTAGGATCTAAAGATATTTGATTCTTAATATTAGATTATGACATAATAAAGTAATGAAAAATATTCATTTTTGGGTTCTAGTCTTGGCAGTATGTTTAGAATTAGGATTTTCAATCTATGATGCAGAGGCAGAAGAACCTATTGCTTGTACATTAGACTATGTTCCAGTCTGCGGTGTTGATGGCGTAACTTATGGCAACAAATGTCAATTAGATGCTACAAAAATTAATCTAGATTACTTAGGTGAGTGTACAGTTGAGAAACCCGCAAAAACTGAAGAATTAGGAATTACATCTTTTATGGATCCAACAAAAGATCCACAGTCATACATTGACAGATACAACAATGAACCTAGTTACAAAGAATGGTTTGATACAAACTTTCCAGATAAATCAATTCAAGAAGTGGTGCAATACAAAACTACGCATATAGATAATTTTCCCGACAATTCAAAATCACCAGAATATTATATACATAGATATTTTGACGAATTAGAATACAAAGATTGGTACGATAATCAATTCCCAAACGAATCGATTCAGAATATTATGAGACTTTCAGATCAAGACATGTCAGAGATTCTAACTAAGATGTGTACAGAAAAATTATACAAGGAAAAAGATTCTGAAGCATTAGCATTATGTAATTTAGCAATAGAATATTTTCCAGAAAATCCTAATGCACATACATTGAAAGGGTATGCATTGATGTATCTATTGAATGATGAAATAGCCATCTCATCATTCAATCAAGCATTGGAAATTGATCCTAATTTTGTTAATGCTACATTTGGAATTGGAGATGCAAATTATAATCTTGGTAATTTTGAAAAAGCGAGTCAATTCTACAACTCTGGATTACAACAAAAATCAGATGATCTTTATGGACTTACAGGTTATGGAATTACTCTGATTAAATTGGGAGACAAAAGAGGCATGGATTATATCAACAAAGCCTTAGAGGTGGATGAAACTTTTAGAGGTGCAATTTCTGATAAAATGTATGGCTTGGCGATATTAGATGATTATGAACAACTACTATCTTATTACAATAGATTAGACAAAAAAATTGCCAATGAGCCTTCCACATTAAATGATATGGGTTATGCGTTACAAACTCTTGAAAGATTTGATGAGGCAAAATCATTTTATGAAAAAGCATTAAAAATAGATCCATCTTTTGAAATTGCCAAAAATAATCTTCATGATTTAGATGATTTGATCTATGAAAAAGACTTTGGAGATTTAACTAACGATAGTATCAAAGTGGGTGAACTTGTAGATCAAGGAAAAATGAATGATGAAAAAGGCAATATATCTGAAGCAAAAAAGAATTTTGAACAAGCATTAGATATTTTAGAAACAAAATTTAAACCACTATTTTCAGATCCAGTACATCAAAAAGAAATACAAAAAAAAATTGATGAAATTAAGGCAATGCTTTACAAATATGAAAAAAAATCTGTTAAAAATTACCCCTCATCAAAAGGTGGAGGTTGTCTCATTGCTACTGCAACTTATGATAGTGAGTTGGCTCCACAAGTACAACAACTAAGAGAACTACGTGATAATTCTCTACTACATACAGCCTCAGGAACATCATTTATGAGTACATTCAATGATTTCTATTACTCTTTTTCTCCACAAATAGCAGATTGGGAAAGAGAAAATCCAGCATTCAAGGAAGCAGTAAAAATAACGTTAACTCCAATGATTAGTTCACTTTCAATTCTAAATTACGTGGATATGGATTCAGAAGTTAACGTACTAGGGTATGGAATATCTTTGATCTTACTCAATGTAGGAATGTATTTTGTTACTCCTGCTATTGTAATTCATACTATTAGAAAGAAATTCTAAACTCGATTTAGAAAATTACAAAATTGTGCCTAAAATTGAAATATAAAATCATTTTAAAACTTTATTAAGTTTTCTTACATGGAAACACAATTCATTCTTCTTTGGCATACTTAGGAGATCTTTTTCAGATTCAGTGAATGTGTTCTGGCAAACAGGACAAGTAAAACACTATACCGACAAATTCAGATTGTCATTTTTGGTGAATTTGACATACCAAGACATCACAAATTAGAATATTTATCAAAATTTAATCTGCAAAGTTTCCGGTCACAACATATGGGTCAAACAATGAAATGAATTTTTTGGCATCTTCCACTTTTCCTGTAACTGATGCACTTTTATCATCAAGTGATTTTTGGAATGGTTTTTGACCAGCAAGTGTCATTTTGATTGTTTTAGAATCAACTGTGATCTTTACATCCACATCTTGCATCAGGTTGTGCTTTAACGTAGCTACGCTGTTTCGTATGATGAATGTGTACTGTTTTTTCTCATCAGGAACGTCAATTCCAACTGACATTGTAATTCCTTCTGCTTTTTTAGGATCTAATTTTGTTGGAATTATTTCAAGTAAATTATCTAATGGTGTAACAGAAATCTGTTCAGGTGTACCTACAGGAGCTATAATAGAATCAGGTTTTATTTTTCCTTCAAGAATTAATGCATCTGTAAGATACCAATCTCGTGCACCCGAAGTATGAGCTCTGTGTCCAAGGACTCGTAAAGCATGTGCTTTGAGTAGCTTTGCATCTGTGTTTGTAGGATCTGCCTTTATTGCATAAGTTGCAAGCTCTGCAGCCCATTCATAGTCCCCTTTTTTAATAGCATCATTTACCATTTGAATTGTTTTATCAATACCTCCGAATCCTTCAACAATTTTCTCTGAACGTTGATTTTCGCTTACTGGATTCAAAAATGCTGAATCTCCCTGATACCAACCTACGTTACCGGCATAGATTCCCCTCACATGCCATGATCTTTCACCATATCTTTCTTGTAACCATGGATGATCCTTCAGACTTGCAGGAAGATCAATCATGTGTGCTAGCTCATCTGCATTATAACCTTGATTAATTCCACGAATTGTTTGATCATAAATGTATTTTACTCCATCATGATATGCAACAAGAACATTTTTCACATTATCTTTTCCAATCACGGGGTCTGTATGAGATGGAACCAGATATTCAGCATTCAAATCAATCATCAGGTCCAAGCTGTCAATCCATTTTGCAACATCACGGTAGACACTTCCACGTATACTGTACAGGTTAGGCCACAAGTCATACAACACTTCTGCACCTTGTAACACTTTCAATTCAGGCATCCAGACGATAATCTCATCATTGGTCTCACTTGGAACATGAATGAGTTGCATCTTGACACCTGCGACTTCAATATTCAGGGTTTCATCAAATGTGTCAGTAGGATTAAGAAATGCAGTTTTACCAAGTTCTAGAAAAGGTCCAATTCCAACATTGACCATTCTGTCAGGTCCTTCTTTTGGCAATAATGCACCATAATAGAAAATACCTCTATTCCCTATCAGTTGGGCCATTTGACCACTTTCATGTTGATAGTTTTTCACAAGCGTTGAATGTGCATAAATTTTTAGATCAGGACTTGCATATTCTGCAAATGCACCTGCTCCATTTACATGATCAGGATGAGAATGTGTGTAAATTATTGCTTTAACGGGTTTATCAGTTATTTTTCTAAATTCTTTCATTACCACTTTTGCTGACTCGTAGGTACCCATTGCATCAATGATAATTATTCCATCATCACCTTCAATCATCACACTGTTTGCCATGCCATATCCAATGGCAGAATAGACTTTGTCAGTAACTTTGACTACTTTAGCAGGTGAGAATTTTTTTGTGTGAGCTTCAAAATCAGGATTTACGTCAGGTTCATTAGGATATGGAAGTGGATTGCTTGTTTCAATTGTTTTTGTAGTCTGTTTGTTTGTTCCAATGATTTTCGTGCTCAAAGTTCCACATACTTTATCACCGCAGATTTTTTTATTTGATTTGGCTGCATCAGCTTCTGGAGAATAGGACATTGTAAAAACAGATGATAGTAGAATTGTTGCAAAAAATATCGTAAGTGTTTTACCTATAATTGAATTCAACATCTCACATTTGGATCAAAACAATAAAAGGATTGGGATAAAGGTCCAATGGAAACTAATCTACAAGTCTTAAATATTCACACAAAAGCCAAACAGTAGAATGTCACCAAACAATGATGATTAAGAGATCACAATGAGTGAGAAGAAAGAATCCAACAATACAATAGAAATGTTAACAGTAATGTTGTTGGCAATGGTCATAATATCTACTGCATGGAGTGCATACCAAGCTACTTTGTGGGGAGGGATTCAGACATTCAAATTAGTTGATGCAAATGCTGCCGGCAGAAAAGCATCAGAATTGAATCTCAAGCAGGGACAGTTCACCATGATAGATGTAATGACGTTTTCGCAATATGTTAATGCACTTGCCAACGATGATCAGAAACTCAGTGATTTCTATTTTGACAGATTTCGTCCAGATTTTAAACCTGCAGTTCAAGCTTGGCTAGATACTGATCCTTTTGATAATCCAAATGCACCACCACATCCATTTGTTATGAAAGAGTACAAGAGAACATTTACAGAACAAGCAGAACAAGAAGAAAATATAGCTAAATCAAAGCGAGATGAAGCTCAGCAAGCAAATCAGAATTCGGATAATTATGTTCTTTTTACTGTTATCTATGCATCAGTGTTATTTGTTGGCAGCGTAACTACCAAATTTTCATCCAGACGATTAAACCAAGTGTCTTTTGTAATTGGCGTAGTAATATTTACTGCAATTACAGTAAGCATGTTTGTCTTTATGCCAATTGCAATGGAGTAGAATACTAGAAATATACAATTACAACTTGTGAACAAATGTCTGATATTCCATAAGAGTGATACTTACAAAATGATACTGTGTTAGAGATAATTATCACACATGATTAATACAGTGTAAAAATTCTGATGCTAAGATTATACATGTGCATGTTTTTCTTTTTGTAAATCTACATTTTTTAGATACTGATGACCAAAATTAGTGCCAATGTATTCAACCACATCATCGTAACCGTTCTGGAGAAGCTGTTTTATTGTGTTTGAGGAAAAATCAAATATTTTTTTTGAGGTATCATTTTCACTGTGTTTTCTTTCGATTCGTATCACTTCACCAATGTTGAATTGTCCTTCAACTAGATTTCTATATTGAAATGGATTTATACCGTGTAGCTTGCCATGACTGGCTGGACGTCCATCAAGCAAATCATCAATAATTGACTGTTTGACACCATGTGATTTTGCAATATCCATTAGTTTTTTACTCAGATCAACAAAATCTGAAAGTAGCAAAACTATATTTTCATCGCTTTTTGATTTATCTGCAAACATTATATCGATATTTCTATTTACAACTCCATCAAAATCCCAAGGAATTTTATCAATATGTGCCGGATGTAAGTTTATCATCCCTATGCCTAGTTTTGGCAGTGATTCTTTCACTCCCTTTACTTTGTACCAAAACTGTCTATGTAGGATAATGAGTTCTAATAATGGCGTATTTGCCAACAGCCCGCCATCCCAGAAATATCTTGTATTTTGTTCATATCTCTTTGTTGTAGAATTATAACTTTCAACCTCAAGTGGAACATAATCAAAATTTACAGGAACTGCAGCACTGGCAAGAACATGATCGGATGTTATTCCTTTATCATATCGGACAATGTGTTCAAATCCAATCCCAGTATCATCGTTATCACTTGTGTCTTTACCCATAATGTAACTGCCATACTGTGCTTTTCTAGTACCATCTTTTTTTGCATAACTGTCAAACACTACAGGTTCACCATTCATCACATCAACGGCAGTCAAAATTAATCTAGGTTGATTCTCATCATAACTCGTAGCAATTGGAAACTTTGCAAATTTTTCCAAAGATTCTTTTAGATATTGATTACTATATCGGTACCATCTGTTAGATGGATCAAAGAATTTAGTATCAGGTGATGTGTGTGGTGCAGAAAAAACTTTTGGCACTCCCCAAATTGTAAACTCCATTGATGAATAGTATCTCCTTGCCGCCTCACTAGTAGCTGCATCTTTGAAAAATTGTCGCCAATAATTCCACCATTCCGTCATGGGGCCAGAAAATTTATCCGCCAATGATTCAGTTGAGATGTAATCCCAAAATTCAGTTAGTCTCTCAGCTGATCCTTCCCAAGTCTCGTTTTCTATCACATAGCTTACCAGAATGGCTGCATTAATTGCCCCAATGGAAGTACCTGCAATAATATCAAATATTGCCCTGTCTGTTTTTTGTTCCATGTTTCTGTATTTTAGAAATGAATACATTGCACTAAAAGCACCAGCCTCATATGCCCCAAGCGAGCCTCCTCCTTGAAGTACAAGTGCCCTTTCTTCAAGTGGAATGTTTTTCATGCATACTTGTTGAATTCAAACGATATAACATTTGTTAGAATATTCAAACGTGAATTTCTAATCTAGTGAAAGTGTTCACTTATTTTCTGTGATTCTTGGGTATGTTCTATTAGAGTTAAGAGTTAGATTTACGTAATTATACCAAATGTAGATAAAATGATTACATCACAAATAAAAAGAATTTTCAAGTTAAGATAGATAACAATCGTATCTAGAACAATTATCTTCCATATACGCCGTATAGTTGTTTTGCCGCGTTTACAAGATACCAAGCACCAATCCCAAAGAGTATGTATGTTATAATTACATCAAGAATGATGTATGTTAGAATATTTTTCTCATCTAATATTTCAATAAAATCAAAAACAAATAGAAGTATGGTACAAATTAGAAACATAAAGAAAGCCTTGATGAAAGATTTTCTTGCTATATGAATGTGATTTGTAACGGTTTCACTAGTATTTCGTGTCAAGTTTACCAGAAATGTACCACCAGTAAGTGAAAGACCAGTCAATGTTGCAGAAATGGTTGGATTAAGTATGTTGTCAAGAGCACGATATTTTTCATTATCATCTTTATTGTCCATTGTATTTACAACATCACTTTGTGCAGAAACAGAATAAACTGATGAAACAACCAAAACCAGAATCATTACAAAAACTATTGATTTAATGAACAAATTCAATCTTTTTTAGGAGTGGAATCAACATAAAGATTACGGCATGTGAAAACGATATATTTTGTCGTTGTATTGTATAATAGTGGAAAAATCAATTAAAGAAAAAGTTGAGGATATTAAAGAAACAATTTCAGACATCAAAGAAGAAACAATTGAACTTGGCAAAGAACAGGGTAGAGGAATAAAAGCAGAATACAGAGACATTGAAAAGATCAGACACAGTAAAGAACTGATTTATTACAAATCAGATGCCATTGCCATAGTTAGCCGGAAATTAGGAGGATTTGATAAATTTCTCAAAGTGGTTGATGATTTAACTAGAGAGGGATATTGGATGATGAACTCAGAAGATGTTAAAAATGTACTTGGAAATTTTGGACTTAGTATGCCAGGTCAAGCTAGAGGAACACTATACTACTTTCAAAACAAAAAATACATCAACTAGTGTTTTGTCTAAAAATATTCTATCATTTTAGATTATTGTTTCAAATATTTTATGAAGTGAGGGATAATCCTGCACAGCTAAAAATTGATCTATCTCTAAATTCGGATTGCCATTTTTGATGCATTTTGTACACCAATAATGCGTCATCATAATAAGTTACAAAATTATCAATTTTGCATTCCCTATATTTCCAGGTCTGCAAAACATCTCCCTTTCCATCATTTACATCAATTGCAACATTGAATGGTTCTGGTTTTGCCCCAGCGTTGACATATCTACTTGCAAGTTCATAGTACCAGGACTTGTCTTTGCTTGGAAGTGATTCAAGATAGAATGCCTTTGCTGAAGAATCAAGTGGATTTGATGGTCGCAGTATAGCAGAGTTTTCATCCGCAATTGGTACAAACTTTGAAAATGTTTTAACAGTTTGTGCTGGTGTAATATCAGTTCCCTCAAAAGTAATTGTAAATAAAGTAGCTCGCTCATCATTTGTTGGAAGAATTGTTTGCATCACATCGCTCAAGTTTTTCTTCTCTTTTTTTGATGGTATTGTCCAACCACTTTGCTCGAATTTTGATACATGTTCAGTTTTTACACACAGTGGAACATTTTTTGGGTGCCTGATCATTAGGTCGTGTCCTTCAGCACATACTACACCTTCTGATGGGATACCAACTGCTCTTTGAATCATTGGTGAGATTTTTTTAAGATTTCCCGTAGGATAAAACAGTGGATCTTTCTGTGGAGATGTCTTGAAAGATTCTCCAGCACAATCCAAAATCGACTGTCCACGAATTTCTGGTTTTAATCCTGGAACATACCGAATTATTGCCATGCCGTCACTGTAATAGAGTGCCGAATCATCAATATTGCAATTTCCATAAACGGTAGAATACAAAATAGTTCCATCACCGGTTACAGTATCAATTCTCACATCAACTGGCTCAGGTGTTTTTCCAGGATTCAAGTATCTGCTTATGAAGTCATATGCATCTTTGTGCTGAGCATTTGGCAGACCACCTAAAGATATATTTGAATCACTATGAGATACAACTTTTTGTACCAGAGCACTAGTTCTTTCATTTTGAAGCTCACCACCATACAAGCTAACGATATTTAGCGTCGCCATGTCATACAGAGATGGCACTGTCACAGTATCTTGTGGAATGTTTGATTTACGTTGATCAAAATTTACAGAAAAACCATTGCATTGAAATGTTGAAACATCTACAATATCGGCTGCACCTTTTCTTCCACTGAGTGAAAGATAAAGTAGGTTATCTGCAAATTTCAAATCAAAGTTTTTGAGATCACAATCAGCATAATTCCAAGATTGTAATACAGTACCATCTCCGCTTACATAATCAAATGTGACATCAAATGGTTCTGGTGCTTTTCCAGGATTGATGAATTTACTGACAACATGATCATAGTATGGCATCTTGTCTTTACTTGGCAGTGAAGTTATTGTAAATTCAGTTGATTTTACATAATCATTTCTTTGCGTTGTAGAGAAGTGAGGTTCTGTAACAAGTACGGTATAAGATGATCCTGGAACACCTGGCTCCTCTGGTTCTACTGGTGGCACTTCTGGATCTACTGGTGGGTCTACTGGTGGTACTTCTGGATCTACTGGGATACAACCAGGCTTAGGATTATTGGGTTTGCAAGGTTTAGGGGGATTATTCCCGTTACCAGGATCCTTGTTCATTGTAGATTGTGAACTGGATTGTGAACCAGATTCCAAATCAGACACAATTGTGACACTCAATCCAATAAATTGTGACTGGGTTTGACTCCTCTGATCAACTTTTGGCGTAAATTTACCAATAGTGTAAATTTTCATTGGTTCTGTAAAGTCTCCTCCTGAAAATGTAGTGATAATATTTTTGATTCTAGAATCACTAGATGGAACAAAATCCACATGACTTAATTTTTCTGGTGCTTTTTCTGCAACAAAAGAAGTTCCATCAAATGACAAGCCAGTACATTGGAATATTGTTCTGTCACGATATTCAGGATAAAATGTGTCAGTGAATTTTCTTAGAACCAATGTATCCTCATAATATGTTTTGTACAACAACACTTGGCAATGAGAATATTTCCAGTTTTGAAGTGTTGTTGCATCCCCAGTTATTACAGATACAGTTACCTCAAATGGTTCAGGCACTTTTCCTGCATTGATGTATTTACTCATTAACTGATAATACCATTGATTGTCTTTACTAGGAAGCGATTCCAAGTAGAATTTTGGTTCATCACCAAACGGTGCGTTTGGAATCATCAATGGTAATTCTTCATGAGTAACTGGGGAGAATTTTGTAAACGAATTGATTGTTTGTGCGGGTGCAATATCTGTGCCTTCAAAATGAACAGAAAAAACCATTGCGCGTGATGAATCATCAGGAACATAAACAGAACCTGTCTTTAATTCTTTGAGATTCACATCTGGATTCAACATTATTCCATTGCATTCAAAAAATGTCTTTTCTCTTATCTCTGAACCTGCTTTTTGCATAAATTTGTAAATCAAATTATTATCTGTAAAAAATACGACATAGGTGTAAGCTGTGCAATCAGAGTATTTCCATGTCTGCAGTACATTGTCTGCTCCAGTTATCAGATAAATTGTTGCATCAAATGGTTCTGGTGTTTTTCCAGGATTGACATAATGACTGATTTGTTGATAGTAAGGTTGTTTGTCTTTTGTAGGATGTGCCTCTAGTGCAAATCTTGGTTTTTCTCCAATAATATTTCCTGGAATTGAAATTGGAAAGTTTGGATTTTTTGATATTGGAACAAATTTTGAGAAAGAGTCAAAGGACGTGGTGTTTTGAAATTCACCTCCAGAAAACTGGACAAGTACTCTATCTGCCCTGGACTCCTTACTTGGCAATATTGGAACAGTGGGGGAATCTTGTTTTTTAGTTGAGGTTTTTAGCGCAAAATCTTGTTTAAAGCCAGTACAGCTAAAAGCAGTCTTGTCTCTAATTTCAGAAGCAAAAGAGCCTACAAACTTTACTTTGGATAGATTTTCATCAAGGTATGGAGTATACGAATTTATCACACATTTCTGATATTGCCAAAGTTGTAGTGTGGAACCATCACCAGTTAAAACTTTAATATCAATATCAAATGGTTCTGGTTTTTTTCCGGGATTGATTGATGGTTTAACTAGATTTTCATAGAATGGTTTTTTGTCGTCACTTGGAAGCGATTCAAGTTCCAACCCATATGATATATTGTCATAATTGAATGGAACTGGAGTTCTAATGTTGTTGTCAATGTGTGTGAATTTTGAAAAAGTATTGAAAGTTTGTTTTGTTTTAAGATCACCATTAGAAAAATCCACAGTAAATGCCATTGCTCGATTATTATCATCTACAATGATTTGCTGAGTGGTTTTTGATGATTCAATATATGCCTGATAGATTTCTTGGAGAGATGATTCATCAGTAGTTTTTCCTGGAACCAGATACGGAGTCATTGGTCTGTCAAAAAATTTCAGTATTCCAATGCCGAGTCCTCCGTCAGAAAAATAATACGGATCAGATTCAGCTGCAAGAACTGCACCTGGTACCTGTTCTTCGGCAAAAACATGAGGAATTGCAAAAATCAATGAGACAATTATGAATAAAACTGGAAGATTACGATTTTGCATACTTAATCAGTTTTTTCTACTGCAGGTGGTGTCCACGTGCCATTAAGATATGCTTGCTCTGGAAGATATAGACGCATCAACATGTAATATGGTCCATTTGGTGCAGGGAGCCAGTTTGATTCTTTATCAGTTCCAGGAGATTTGTGTTGAATGTATATTTCAACAGACCCATCTTGATTATTTTGTAGCTTAGATGTGGAGCCTATCTTGTATCTATCAATAGGATTTTCAATCAGTAGTTGTGTTTTACCATCATACATTGTAACTGACCAGAATGCTTTTGCGGGAGGCAGACCATCTTTGAATTTAATCACATAGTCGTGTTTACTTGCATCAAGGTACTCACCATCTCCATCAATGAATGCCGAAGGGTATGCTGCCTCTTCAAGATCATTAGCATAAATGCCAAACATTGCTCCACCTGCACGAAGAAGATAATCTTGATTGTAAAACTCTCGCGAACCAAATGCATTGATCATAGTCCAACCATTTACCTGTTCGCCTAGTTTTGGTACTTTGTCTTTTATTTTCTGAAGACCTGATTGTACACCCTCTTCAATGGCTTGACGAATACTTGGATCCATTGCACTTAGATCAACTAGTTTTCCAGGTTCAATTCCAATTTTTGAAAATTTTGCAAACAATTCTTTTTCGGAAGGATGAATCGGTCCCCAAGTCATAAACAGATTAAGATAATTTATGAATTCTGCACTATAGGTTTTATCAGCTGACCAGACAGGAAAATTAATTTCATTGGCAGATGGAGGTGCCATAGTTCCAAGGAATTGACTTAACGTAACAACCTTGTACTGTTTTTGAATTTCAATTGCATTTTTAATATCATCTAGTCCAAACACCTGTGTTCTTCCTGCGGCGATAACAAAATTTGTCTCAGATTGGATTACTTTGTTTATTCCCATTGGAACATCGCCTTGCCAATTTGGTCCTGCTACAAGATAGTTTCCGGCATCACTTCCTGTAACTCTTGTACCGATGTATCCAAAATTATGTGTGTAAGAATCAATAAATTGAAATGAATAGTATCTTGACTCGGTAAAATCAGGTACAGAAATTACCATAGGTTCTGCTCTAAGATCAAGAATAAGTGTTGAGTAAAGGGTGTCACTGTTTGGGGAAATAACGGTAGTATCTTTTGGTGTGTATAACGTAGATAGATTAGTTATGACATTAAATGGTGCCTTGTACTGATCAGAACTATTGTTTATGGCATAAAGATACATTGTTTTGTAATTTTCCAACATAGGATAAGCGTAGATAAAAGATTCTTCAGCAATACTTTGTGCTTCTTGAGCACTCAAAGATGAAGACCCATCTATTTCTGAATTTTTGTAAATTTTGCTAAATTCTAAAACAATTTCGATATTCTCAAGAGATCCAGACTTTCCAACAATTATCTGTTTTTTGTTTTTAGTGTCAATTTTGATTAGAAATTTATCACCAACTTTGGCAGCTGCGCTGTTATCAGTACTAGTTACAGTTGCATCAACACAAATTTGATAGTTTATTTCACAATCAGAACTTGGCGAGATGTCAGAGTGTATTTTTGATCTTCCAAGATCCCATTGTGCAATTGTTGTGGCCTTGTCAGCATTAATTGCAGTCCACATGATACCTCCATTGAAATGCTCTCCAGTAACAGTACCTTTTCCTCTGAATGTTATTGCATCATCAGATTCTGCAAAGATAAGATTTGTAGTCAGAAATGCAAATAGCGTTAAAAAACTTAGCAATACAATTGAATACTTCAATAATGAAATAGTTTTTTTGCTATTTTTAAATTATGCTATAATGATTGAGTCATATCGACTCAAAAAATTCTAACGATTTAGAAAATTACAAAATCATGTCTAAAATTGACAAATAAAATCATTTTAAAACTTTATTAAGTTTTCTTAAAGGATTATGAATCACAATACGACTAAGGCAGAATTTTATACTTGTCACCAAGAAA
>Ga0315276_10002393_pt1 | contig 17148 bp, 15 predicted proteins | sample YL17G05_0_MG_FD_204542 | JGI IMG/M metagenome (GOLD analysis project Ga0315276, IMG submission 204542) | Sediment microbial communities from Yellowstone Lake, YNP, Wyoming, USA - YL17G05_0 | ecosystem: Environmental > Aquatic > Freshwater > Lake > Sediment | place: USA: Wyoming | collected... | reverse complement strand
GCGAAGTGTTCGTAATTCTGCTGGTTGGCGCGTTGGCTTCCAGCGTAGCTGCGGTGCAGAAGCCAACCACGGAGCAGAAGACGTGCGTTACGGAAGAATGCCACGCGAATTTCGCCAAGAAGGCCCACGTACACGGCCCTGTTGGTCTTGGTGATTGCCAGTCGTGCCACAAGCCTGTGTCTGTTGTGGAACACACCTGGCAGCCTGCGCGTCAGGGCAGGGACCTTTGCGAATCCTGCCATCTGGAACAGACAACCAAGAAGATTGTACATGAGCCGTTGAAAGCCGGCGACTGCTTAGAGTGCCATGATTCACACAGCAGCGACAATGAATTCCTGCTCACTGAGAAGACGGTTGCCGCCCTTTGTCAAAAGTGTCACGAGACTACCAGGGGCCTTCAGTTCCTGCATGGGCCTACAGCGGTCGGGGAATGCACAGTGTGTCACGAATCTCACAGCTCCGACCACAAAGGCCTGCTGGTCGCTGAACATTCCGAGCTTTGTTTCTCCTGCCATATTGTGACGCGGGACGAATTGAAGAAATACGAGTTTGTCCACGAGCCGGCGAAGAACGACTGCATTGGCTGTCATGATCCGCATGGGGCCGGCAACTCAAAGATGGTCAAGGCGGTTGCACCTTCACTTTGCTACACATGCCACAAGGATATCCAAGAAATCGCTGAGAACTCCCGGTATAAGCACACCGTTGTGACCGACGTTGATGGCTGCATGCGATGCCATACTCCACATGCTTCGACAGTGAAATTTCTCTTGAAAAAGGATGCTGGGAGCCTCTGCATGACGTGTCACGACAAGCCCCAGGGGATAACCAAGGACGAGATACTGCCGGCTTTCACCGACCAGATCAAAGACAAGAAATTCTTGCACGGTCCTGTCGCAGAGAATGACTGCAGCGGGTGCCACGTTACACACGGCAGCAACTACTTCAGGCTCTTGGCAAAAGCGTACCCTCCGATATTCTATGCCCCCTTCTCGGAGAAGAACTACGAGCTGTGTTTTGGATGTCATGCAAAAACTCTGGTCTTGACCGCAAATACCGACAACCTCACGGATTTCAGAAACGGAAACCAGAATCTTCACTTCTTGCACGTCAACAAAGAACAGCGCGGCCGAACGTGCCGTGCGTGTCATGAGACACACGCGAGCAACCTTCCCAGGCACATTCGCCAGACTGTGCCGTATGGAATATGGAATCTGCCGGTAGGATTCAGCAAGACTGAGACGGGCGGCAACTGCAAATCGGGCTGTCACGTGTCCAGAGAATACAACAGGGAAAATCCTGTGGACTATTCCGCGCCGCCTGCGGCGACGAAAAAGGAAACGGTTGAACCGAAAGGAAACAAGGATGAGCCTGCCGACGCGAACCAAACGTGAGGTTGTCGTATGTGTGATTCTGATGCTTTCTGTGGGGTCGCTCCGGCTGTGTGCGACGGCCCTTGCCCAACGCAGGCTTGCCGCCGGCGAAGATGTGCCGGAATTCTCCACCGCTGACCTGGCCGGGCGGATCTTTAACTACAAACACGGCAGCAACAGAGTGCTGATGGTCGCGTTCTTATCAGCCGAGCAGGAACGTTCCGCTCGGGCTGCGACCGACATCAAGCAAGTTGTCGGCGGACTGCCGGCAGAAGTCAACAACCTTGATGTTGTTGTTGTCGTGGTGGATGACCCTAATCGCTCCTGGTTCCAAACGGCGAAAGACGCGGCGGCGAAGAATTTCCACATCGTTTCGGATGCCGACTTCAAGCTTTGGGGCAAGTTCGGCATTATCGCGATGCCGACCGTGATTCTCGGCGGCGCCAACGATAAGGTCCTTTGGGTGAAGGCCGGGCATGAATATGCCTTCGCTTCACTGCTGCGTGCGAACTTAAATCGGGCCTTGGGGATTGCTCAGGCAACTGACCCCAATGAAGCAGGGAAGGTCGAAGCGGTTGCGAATGACACTGTGGCGGCCCGCGTCAAAAGACATCTGCAAATGGCAAGGATGCTTGAGCAAAAAGGCCGAGTTGAGTCTGCGATTGCACAGATAGAAGAGGCCAGGGCTCTCGACCCAAATTCCCTTGAAGCTGTTATGTCGCTCGCTGAGCTCCTATGCCGGGTCGGCCGCGGTAAAGAGGCATTGGACCTCATCGGTCAGTTGGATACTGCCAAAAGGCTCGACAAGGCGCAACTGCTGTTGATACGCGGCTGGGCAATGCGCGAAATGGGCGACCTCGACACTGCTGAGGAGCTCCTGCTCAAGGCGACAAATCTGAACCCGGAATCCAGCCGGGCCTTCTTCGAACTGGGTAAGATATACCAGGCGCGCAAGCAGACAGACAAGGCGATGGCGTCCTACTACAGAGCTTTGGCGATCATTTTTGACGAGGAAAGCCCGCCGGTCGGTTCTCACTACTGATAACGACCTATGGCCCGTATTCCCGAACCTGGGAATACTCACTTCTTCACACAAACCGCTTGCGGAATGTTCCGTTTTTTTCAGCAGTGTAACCTCTGTATTTATAGGCTGTTACAGTACGTTACGTTCCCGACTGAGGTTGGCATAAGTAGCTGGCACAGGCCTTGCGGCACTGATACTGCAGATGCTTAGGTTACGTTGATCTAAGCGGGCATTTGTTCAGGTTAAGGAGTTTTTGGAGGTAATTGTGATGAAGAGATTTAGGAAAATAGTCCTTATGCTGGCGCTTTTGGCTATGGCTTTGCCGGTCTATGTCATGGCTGCCGCCCACTCGGATTTTGGCTGCAAGAGCTGCCACGCCCCGCACCATGCGCAAATCCTGCCCGGAGTTCCGCTATGGAACGGCAGGCAAACCACCAAGACCTTCACGCTTTACACAAGCACCACTTTGAATGCAACCGTGGGTCAGCCTGATGGGTCGTCAAAGCTGTGCCTCAGCTGTCATGATGGGAGTTTTGCCCTCATTGCAGGAAGCAGCATGGATTTTGGATCGAATCTATCCACATCGCACCCGATTTCGTTTATATACAACGCTGCGTTGGCCACTACGGACGGTGGTCTGAAGAATCCGAGTGCTGCCAGCAGTTTGGGTGGTACTATTGCACAGGATCTTCTTGATTCTGTCAGCAAGGTTCAGTGCACGAGCTGCCACGATGTCCACACATCGGGCGTCGGTGATCACTACCTGCGGGGCTATGATTGGTTCGATGGGTTCGGCGGTGGAGACCTCTGCCGGATGTGCCATTTGAAATAAAAAGGCGGCTAATCGCGCAATATTTCGTGATCGCTGTGTCTTGAGTTGGGTTAGACCGCAAAAGGCGTATATTCTTGAAACAGGAGGGTTCGAGGGAAAGGAGTCCCTAACTTTATTTCAAGGCTGGCGGAGAATATACGTTCTGACCTCATCCTGTTTTTATCTGGTATCAAAACCCCGAGTTCCGGGGTTGTCCATTTTAACAAGCCCGTAAACATAGCGTTCAGGGCTTCTGAGAGCTTATCATTTCGGACGACTGATGATGTACGTCAAGGAAGTCTGGATTGGAGCTGAATAACACATCGTGCATCCTCTGGGGCCCAGCGTCTGTAAACATCGCTCCTGCGAATACCCGGTGCTATTGTCGCTCAGTTTTGAGCTCGAAGTCTTGACATACAGGGGACGAGGACCAGAGAATTTCTCTGCAGTTGCCGTTTGCGAGATCATCCATAACTTATCCTACTATATTCCTATTGCATATTATCGGATGTATTACAGCAATAGCTAAGACATCTGGTTGTGCAAAAGGCAGTATCGAAAACAGCTTCGTGGGTAGACATCATATATGCAAAACGTACAGCGGCTTGTGTCCTTGGCTCAGAGGGCTGAAAGTCTGACGGTCGTCCTGCTTTTTCCTATACCGAGACTTAGAAACTGACGAAAAGATAGCTATGAATGTGAATAGGTGCAAGTTGCTGTTACAGGACAGGTTATCCGTCGCTCTCACAATGGGCGTTTGGGCTCTTCTTGTGTTCTCTGGGTGTCAGAAGCCGGCCTCAAAAGAAGCTATCGGACCGGTGTTCTACCCAGAGCCGCCTGACAAACCCCGGCTCCAGTTTCTCAAGTCTTTCTCCGGGCCTAAGGATGTAGGCGTTAAAGGCCCATCGGGTTTCCAAAAGTTCATAATAGGAGAACCTGAGGTAGAGGAGAAGATAGGACAACCTTACGGAATAGCGATGTTTGAGGGCAAGTTGTACGTCTGCGACGTCGGCAGGCGGTTGGTGGAGGTGCTCGACCTTGGGAACAATACATTCGGCTATTTGACAAAGGACCGGCGATTGATAAATCCGATGAACATATATATTGAAGATGGCGCAAAATATGTGGCAGACTCAGTTGCCGGTGCGGTTTTCGTTTTTGACAGGAATGATACATTAAGTGCGATATTGGGCAAGGAATTGGAAATCAAGCCCATCGATGTGGTTGTGCGTGAGGAGTTGTGTTATATCGCCGATGCTAACAAAAACCAGGTTGTTGTTATCAACAAACGCACAGGACAGCAGATCACTCGAATAGGCCAGGAAGGTGACAATGAAGGACAATTCAGACTTATCGGTGATTTAGCCCTGGATAAGCAAGGCAATATCTATGTTACCGACAAAGTCAAAGGGCAAATAGTGAAGTTCGACAAGTCCGGACTGTTCCAGCGTACTTTTGGCCAGTTAGGCATTAATATCGACGAGTTTGTCAGGCCCAAAGGGATAGCTGTAGATATGGAGGGAAGGATTTGGGTCGCCGACGCCGCCTCGGAGGTAGTGAAAATACTCGATGCTGAAGGCCGGCTCCTGTTGTTCTTCGGTTTGGCGGGAAACAAGCCTGGAATGATGAACCTGCCCTCCAGAGTGAGAATAGACTATGACAACGTCGGAATGTTTCAGCAATACGCGGTGCCCGGAGCCAACCTTGAGTTCCTGGTGCTTGTGGCGAACCAGTACGGCCTGAATAAAATCAATGTCTATGGATTTGGGGACTTTCCTGAGGCAAATGTCCCACATGTGGCTGAGCCAGCACAGCGATGAAAAAAAGGCAGTTGCCAGCCGCTACTTGAATGGAAAGGGGCACGGCACAGTGCGTATGCGGCGCAAATCTACTATTGCTTGCCTTGTGATTCCCGCAATAGGACTGTCTGTATCTCTGGCAGGATGTAACCCGGCTGCGCGACATAGAATTCTGGCGTTTTTCTTCGATGGAGTCCCCCCATTGGGATCGCAACAGGTTCAGAACAAGCAAAGCGATATGGAATTAGCTCATCGGCGTGATAGAGCTGGGGTATCAGAGTCCGAAAAACAAGTCTGGTTTGTGCACGAACCACGGAAAGACTGTACCAATTGCCATGTACGGGGTGTCCAAAGCATCTCGTCTTCAGCCGGACTCATTGCACCCATACCGGAATTGTGTTTCCGCTGCCACACTGACTTCTTAGCTTCAGAGCTCTTTGTTCATGGCCCGGTGGCTGTAGGCGAGTGCTTGTTTTGCCATGAGAACCACAAGAGCAGGATACCGGGCTTGCTCAAGAAGGAGGAGCCTGAGCTTTGCTATGAATGTCATGAGATTCTTAAATCCGATCCGATGCCGGGCCATCCATCCGACCCCAATCAGCAGTGCACGCAGTGTCACGATCCACACACGGGTTCGGACAGAAGATTCTTGAAAGAGCAATAGAAAAAGAGACAAAGCCAATTGTGGAAGAATGTAGCCGAGATAGCACGGAGCCGCCGGTGGGGAGCAGCGGCGTTATACTGCCCTCCTGTGCGGGTGCATCGGGAGCATCTCAACAGGTTTGTTGCTGCCGCTATCGTTGTTGCATCCACGATGGTCGTTGGGGGCTGTAATGTCCAGGTGGGAAGAGAAGAACGACCCCTCCTTCGGCACCAGCCCATTAAGGGAGATCTGGAATTGATCTCGGAGCGTCGGACAGACGAACAAGGATCGCCGGGAAACAGGCGGGAAGCCCAAAGCACTGTCTTTGAAGAGAAGCTGTCCCTCAGCACTAAAGGCGATATATACCATCCAAAGTTCCTGCTATTTGATGCTGCCATGGGTTTTGGCCTGGCTCAGCAGCGTTTTACTGCCGACAACGACTCAGACAGAACCTCAGCGGTTCTTGACGAATACGATTTCCATGCCAGTCTGCTGCCGCAAAAGCCCTATCCGTTGAGCGGCCATTTGAGCCGGACAGAGGGTCTAATACCTCGGCAGTTTCTCGGTTCGCTCAGGACCGAGACAGACAATATGGGCCTGATTCTGCCCTTGCGGGCTGGGAGCTGGCCTATGACTTTCGAGTGGAACAAATCCGAAACGAAGCAGGATGCTCTGGGCTCTTTGGCTTCAGACTTTTTCAACAGAGATTCCGATAGGTTCGGATATTCTTTAACGCATGATTTCAGCAGGTTATCGCACTTGAGTTTCAGGTTCGATTCAGACAAGGTCTCCCAGCAAAGCTCAGCAACGGCGACGGATTTGGACCAGAAAAGATACATGCTTTCCCATGATTGGATTTTTGGCTCGGACGAAAAACATCAGCTCAGCTCGATCGTATCGTCTCTTAACCAATCAGGTTCGTTTAACGTTGATGTTTTTGAATGGGAAGAACGCTTGAAACTGCAGCACAGTCCCACTTTTCTTACGAACTATGCTCTACGATTAGCGGACACCAAACAACAGGATTTCACCAACAGAGAGTTCCGCGGCACAGTCGGCTTCGAGCACAAATTGTACGAAAGCCTGATCACGACAGGCAGCGTCTTTTCAGCCAAGTCCGACCTTGGCGGACAGGGGGACCTTGATACGGATGGGGGCGTGCTTGGCTTCAACTACACCAAGAAAAACCGCTGGGGCGCGCTGCTGGGTTCCTATTCCACCGCTTTGACTCAGGAAGAGCAGACCGGCGGTAACGGCGTTGGCGTGGTGATAGACGAGTCGCACGTCTTTACCGACCCGTTGCCGATAACCCTCGATCGAGCGAACATCGACACATCGAGCATTGTAGTAACAGACAGCACCGGATTAAATATATATACATTAGGAGATGATTACACAATTACGGAAATAAACGGGCGGGTAAGGCTGAATCCGACCATCCTGGGAAGCATACCTCCCAACATTACCGACGGCCAGACGCTTCTTGTGGATTACAACTTCTTCACCTCGCCGAAAAGGGAGGATAGAACGCTTCGCCAGATGTTTCGCTTAAGGCAGCGATTCAAAAATGGCCTGTCGGTGTACTATGAACACGAGAAGCAGGATGAAACAGTCAGTTCAAGTGTTGTTTCTATAGCCCCCGACGAGTTCAGCATTGATACGTTCGGCGCCGAATATACCAACAAAGGTCTTACGCTGCTGGGCGAATACTCTAAAGAAGCCTCCACGCAGATCCCATCGACCAGCAAGCGTCTTGAGGCAAGGTACAACTGGCGGTTGGGTCCGGATACGACATCCGATATTCGCGTCTCCAGCCAGTGGCTTGATTTCGGCGAACCGGACCCGCGCAGTTTGGAGCTTCTTACATTCGGTTCAGGAATGTTCAGCAGATTATCCAGCAAGCTCACGCTTTCACACTCCTTCGACTGGCGAGACGAAGATGACAGTGTATTCGGTAATACGGACGGATTATGGCTGGCTTCGGAATTGAGATATGATTACCGTCAATTGCACCTTATGACGGGCCTAGAATTCAACCAGCTTGACCGTAGAGACGACAGAATCAAGGGGATTTTTCTGTACTGTCGGTTAAAACGTCTTTTCTGATTGGAGCATGGAATCGTATAATTACCTCCGGACCAAGAATGACTAAACAACGTCTTATCAGTGTAGCATTGTTTATCCTGAGCCTTGTGTTGTCGTTTATTTGCGATGGTTGCGGCAGGCCTCAAGGTGAGTTATTCCCTGCCCCTCGTGCGCAGCTTGTCTGGCCTGAGCCCCCGGAAATCCCACGAATAAGGCACCTCGGCACGATATCGACCGAGAAAGATCTCAAGCGAGGATCTTCGTTCACCCAAACGCTCGGAGAGTTAATCTTTGGCAAGAAAGAAATGGGTGTTTTGTTGAATCCCTACGCGCTTGTTGTGGATGAGGCGGACAGGTTGTTTGCCGCGGACACCGCAGGCGCGGTAGTGCATATTTTTGACCTGGACACACGTGAATACACGCAATTTTCAGCCCTCGCAGTGAATGAAGCTCTGACAATGCCGGTTGCAATGACAACGGTTGACAGGAACATTTACGTCGCTGACAGCGTACTGCGCAAGATTTGTGTATTTGACCGAGACGGCAAATTCGAGTTCTCTTTCGGCTCAGAACGTTTGAAGAGGCCGTCAGGTATTGCATATTATGCTAAGGAAGAGAAAGTATTTGTGTCCGATGCGTCCGCTCACATAATTAGTGTATTTGATAAAACCGGGCAATATAAATATAGTATTGGCTCAAGGGGCGCAGGACCGGGGCTGTTCAACTTTCCGACTCACCTTTGCGTTGATGATTCCGGTCAGTTATTTGTCAGCGACACGTTGAATTACCGGGTGCAGGTTTTTTCGAGCGATGGGAAGTTTCTGCGAATGTTTGGCAGGCACGGAGACCGTCCCGGCTGCTTTGCTCACCCCTGTGGGATAGCGACAGACAGATTCGGTCATGTCTATGTCGCAGACCGACAGTTTGAGAACGTTCAGGTTTTCGATAATAACGGTCGGATTTTGATGGCGTTCGGCAGCGAGGGTAGTGAGCTGGGCCAGTTCTGGCTGCCGGCCGGCCTTTACATTGATAAGCGCAACAGGATTTTCGTCGCCGATTCATTTAATAAGAGAATCCAGACATTTGAACTGTTGAATGTGCAAAACAATGACGACCAAAAGTGATATAACGGTGATATTCTTGGCGGTTGCTGCGATTCAGTTTCCCGCTGCCGCGATGATCGAGGGCTCGCCGCACGATTTGTCGGCTCTGGCAGGCGGCAATGCGTGTATGTTCTGCCATACTCCTCATGGAGCGCTGCCTCAAACTCCGGCGTGGAGTCATAAACTCTCTGATGCTGTGTACACGATATATCAAAGCTCATCGCTGGAGGCGAAAGTCGGGCAGCCGACCGGTTCGAGCAAACTCTGCCTGAGCTGCCATGACGGCACGGTTGCGCTGACGCACACGACAAGAACAGAAGCGGTCGGCGGTTACATACCCCCTGGCTCGGCCAACCTCGGCACGGACTTGTCGGACGATCATCCCATAAGTTTTGTTTATTCGGCAGCTTTGTCGGCTGAGGATCCTCAGATACGACCAGCTTCTGCACTGCCGGAACAGCTTAAGCTCGACAGATCGAGCGAGCTGCAATGCACAACCTGTCACGACCCCCACGATAATCAGTACGGCAAGTTCTTGGTTATGTCGAATCGACGGTCGCAGATGTGCACAAGCTGTCATGATTTGTCCGGCTGGCAGACCTCAAGCCACCAGAGCGCGACCGCCGCAACAATTGGCACTGATGATGTCTTTCTGAAAGAGAGTGAATATAGCACAGTTGCAGATAACGGCTGCCTGTGCTGTCACAAGCCGCACTCCGCAGGAGGGCATCAGCGCCTTCTTCATTTTGACAAATCTGAGGATAATTGTCTCAGTTGTCACGATGGTTCGGTGGCGAGCACCAATCTCAGAATCGATGTTTCCAAACTGAGTCGCCACGATGTGGCCAGGTATAATCGTATTCACGACCTGAAGGAATCATCAGTAACAATGGCAATGCATGTTGAGTGCGTGGATTGTCATAATCCGCACGCAACTCGAGGTTCGCAGACTCAGGCTCCGGTCATACCCAGTGCAATGCGCAATGTTTCCGGTTTGACGGCTGCCGGAGCTTTCATACAAGAGGCGCAACGTGAATACGAGGTGTGCTTCAAGTGTCACGCAGATAATCCGAATAGAATTCAATCCAGGATTACCAGGCAAATAACGCAGACCAACACCAGGTTGGAGTTTGACCCATCCAACCCTTCTTTTCACCCCGTCGTTTCGCCGGGCGTCAATCGGAACGTCCCCAGCCTAAGATCTCCGATGACCGTTGCAAGCATGATATATTGTACGAACTGCCACAGTTCGGATAGTGCATCGGCCGCGAGAGGGCCTCATGGGTCCAATTATCAAAATCTTCTCGCTTATCGCTATGAAACGTCTGATTTCACGCAGGAAAGCGAATCCTCATACGAACTCTGCTACAATAAGTGTCACAGTCGAAATAGCATTCTCAATGATGAAAGTTTCTCAAAGCACCGTGAACATCTGGAAGAGGAAATTCCCTGTTCGGCGTGTCACGATGCGCACGGCGTCAGTTCGAGCCAGGGGACTTCTATGGCAAACAGCCATTTGATAAACTTCGACACAAGAATCGTCGGCGCTGATCCCGATACCGGACGCTTGGACTTTGAGGACCTGGGCGTTTTCAAAGGACGCTGCTGGCTGATGTGTCACAACAAAAAGCACTCGTCGGAAGATTATTGACAGGGAAAAGATAGCGGTATTCTCCGCCGACGATTATTATTCTTATCACTGACTCGGTTTTCATTAGAGGCAATAGTCGGGCATGTTGATATATGGAGCAAGCACATGAAAACGAAAACGATTATGAAGATTATGATAAGTGTACTGGTTATTGGCGGCGGTGTCGGATACTTTATGTTTCAAGCCATGCAATCTTCGTGGGCATATTATTATTCGGTGGATGACTTCGTGGCCAACAGCGCCGCCGCCGGGAGCAATTCCCTTCGAATCGCCGGCAGAGTCAAAGAGAATAGCGTGGCCCGTGACGTGCAAAAAATACAGTTGAGCTTTATCCTGGCCGGGGCCAAAAACGAAGTGCCTGTTCAGTTCAAAGGCTCAACGCCGGACAATTTTGATGAGGGCAGGGAAGTGGTTGTTGAAGGCAGCCTGGATGCCACCGGGGTCTTTCAAGCGAATACCCTCCTGACCAAGTGTGAATCGAAGTACAAGGCGAAAGTGAAGTAGAATATGTCGGACTTAGGATACTTCGCCCTCCTCCTTGGGCTCTTCTTAAGTGGTTATGCGATTCTAATCGACCTGTTGGGTTCCTGGCGGGCGGATGCCGGCCTTGTAAGAAGCGCGCGCAACGCAACCGTTGCGTGCTTCGGGTGCCTAAGTGTGGCGATGCTCGCCCTCTGGGTATTGCTGATCAAAAGTGAGTTTGCCGTTGCCTACGTCGCAGAGCACACATCGAAGGCGCTTCCCCTGCCATACAAAATAAGTGCGTTGTGGGCCGGTGCCGCCGGTTCACTGCTGCTGTGGCTGTGGGCGCAGGCTGGCTTTGTAGTATGGGCGTACTGCAAAGCCGAGTTCAAACACAGGACCTTTTGCGCAAGCGCCCGAGCCTTTGCCAACCTGGTGAACATCTTTTTTCTGATTATTCTGATTACGGACGGAAACCCGTTTGAACTCTCCTCCGTAGTCCCGGCTGATGGCGCCGGTCTTAATCCTCTTCTGCAGCACCCCGCGATGGTCTTCCACCCCCCGATTCTTTTTATCGGCTACGCGGGCTTCTTGGTTCCTTTCGCATGGGCCGTCGCCTGGCTAAGAACCAATCCTGCCGATGGGCGTGCGCCGCTCAGCAAACAGGCCAGGCATTGGACTCTGGTGGCTTGGTTGTTCCTGACAGGCGGCATAGCGCTGGGCGCCTGGTGGGCTTATGAGGAGCTCGGATGGGGCGGCTACTGGGCCTGGGACCCCGTCGAAAACGCCTCACTTATGCCCTGGCTGACTGCAACGGCGCTTCTACACTGCTTCAGAACGTGCAAGCCGCGCTCCTCAACAGCTACCTGGACTATAATGCTGAGCAGTCTTACTTTCAGCTTGTGCGTCTTTGGCAGGTTTCTCACCAAGTACGGCCTGGTTGACAGCGTCCACGCCTTTTCCGATCCCGGGCTCGGCATCCTGTACGTGGTGTTGTTGCTTCATTTATGGTTTGTTGTAGCCGCACTCTTGATACGTAACTACATACGCAACAAGAAGGATACATCCGGGGAGCGCGCCGGGGCCAATGTATTTGTGCTGCTGAACAACTGGCTATTCGTGTTGCTGACATTTGTGATATTTGTCGGAACGCTGTTTCCATTCCTGAGCAAGGTGTTCATACGAGTTGCCACGTTTCTATTCTCGAATGCTCGGCTGCCCGCCAACCCTATCTCGCTTGCACCCGAGTTTTTCACCAGGATCACAGCCCCTGGCGGCTTGATTATGCTCATGCTTATTGGGCTTTGTCCGTATCTGTTGGGGCACGGCCTAAGAAAAAGCTGGCGCACCATTCTATCCGGCGCGGCAGTCGTTGCGTCAGTTACGGTCTGGCTGCTGACCTGCTCACTCCCACCGGGTGATGTATCCGGCGGTATTGGGTCGGCCGGGCGGTGGCTCCTGAGCGGGTCGCCGGCAATACCCTGTTTCATCTTTTGCAGCCTGATTCTCGTCAATCTCATTGCTGATTTTCTCCGTTACGAAAAGAAGATTGCCTCCGGCAGGAAGGCCGGCCTGACGTCGCCTCGAAGTCTGCGATGGTACGGCGCAAGGGTCGTTCATCTCGGCGTTGCGATGGTCTTCATCGGCATCGCCGGCTCAGGGGGCTATGGCAGCGCAACAATGGCTGCGCTGAGGCCGGGCGAAAAAGTAGGCATGGGCAAATACGAATTGACCTTTGACAAACTCGGCGCCGAACACGGCCCCAATTTCACCACGGTAACGGCATATATCTCAGTGCGCGATGGCGACAAACTGATAGCCGGCCTGAAGCCCGCCATCGCTTCCTACACCCCCGGCGGAAAGACCGTCAGAGAAATTGATGTCAGAAGAACGCTGGCCGGCGATCTGTATCTTGCTATGACCGAGTTTGACCGGGCCCAGAATCTGATAAACCTTCAAGTTCTGATAAAACCGCTCATAAACTGGATTTGGATCGGGAGTTTTGTTATGATTTTCGGTACATTGGGCGTCCTCCTTTCGCCTTACAGGCGCAAAACAACAGTCCCGGAAGACCCTGGAAAGGACGGGCAATGATTTATATTAAGTGTGTGCTCTTGGCGGCCTGTGTGCTGTTTGTGGTATTGCCATTGCTCTCGAAGCGATCTGAAAAAACGAATGTTGAGAAAGGTGAGTCTCCTTGAAGCATTTTCTTGCAGCAATGATACTGTCGGGTCTTTTTCTGCAAGCGGCCCTCGCTGCCGAAAAAACTCAAGCCCCGTCACAGGTCGTCTTAACTGTGGAGGTAGTCAACGGTACAGTAAACGGCGATCCCGTAACGGGTGATGAGGTCATCGTCCAGGTGTACGAACGCGGTGAATTGCTGCGCACCCTGGAGGGCAAAGTTGCCGCCGACGGCAAAGCCGTTTTCGAGTCTGTCCCTGCAGGCGACAAAATCGTCGCCCTGGCCCGCTCAAAACACAATGATATGATGTTCACCGGGTCCCCTGTCGCCCTAAAACCGACGGAAGATGAACACCTGGCGCGAGTCCAGGTCTTTGATGCGTCCAATGACACCTCGGGACTATCAGTTCAAACGCACCATCTGATTATAAAGAGCGCCTCTGATGCTCTGGCCTTCACGGAGTATATGCAGCTCGTAAACCCTTCCAATATGGCCGTCAGCTCGAACCGGGAAGACGCCGAAGGCAGGGCAATTGTCCTGGAGATAAAGCTCCCAAGGGGATTCAAAGACCTCAAAGCCCTCGGCTATTTCGAAGAGGACGCCCTGGTTGTAACAAACGAAGGTTTTTATGATACGATGGCCGTGCCGCCCGGCGAGCACCAAGTCACTTTTACATATAGTCTCGATATAACATCCAATACTGTGGATATTGTCAAAGGTATTACTTTGCCGACGTCCAAATTTGTGGTTTTTGCGGAATTGGGCCCGGCAAAGCTCCAGGGCCTCGGTGAGCCTGACAACCGGGCTGCGGCCCCCAATGGAGCTCAGATCGAGTATTACACGCGAGATAAACTCGCCCCAGGTGAAGAAATCGCCTTCAAAATCACTGGATTTAATGTCAACAACTCCGGGTCGGCTACATGGGTGATTCTGGCGGCGGTCTTCGGCGCAGTGATGGTCTTGGCCGCTCTGCGGATGCGCTCTAATAAGGGCTGACCACGGACGGATATTCTCCCGGCTTTCGGATTCCAGGCAGTATGAGTGAAAAAAAGCACAACGACCGCAGCGGCAACGCTGTAATAGAAATCAGCTCAGTCAGCAAAGCTTTTGCTGCCAGGTCGGTCTTGAAGAACATTGACCTTAATGTAATGCGGTCCCAGTCGGTTTGTCTATGTGGCGTTAACGGCGCAGGAAAAAGCACGTTGCTTCGCATAATCGCGGGCCTTCTGTCTCCGGACGAAGGCTCGGTCAGTCTCAATGGATACAATGTAAGAACCGACCCCGATAGAACCAAGCCGCAGCTTGGTGTAATCTCACACAAGAGCATGATATATCCCGATCTCACGGTCTCTGAGAATCTTTCGTTCTTCGCAAACCTCTACGGCGTAAAGAACAGCCTCGCCCGTATCAAGGAGCTCCTTCAGGACGTTGGCCTCTTCCCCTACAGGTATGACAAAGCGAGCATCCTTTCTCGCGGGCTGCTGCAGCGCCTTGCCATAGCAAGGGCCCTGGTGCACCAGCCGAAAGTCCTGCTGGCGGACGAACCCTTTACCGGCCTGGACTCCGAGGCCTGCAGATATCTTATCTCGGTCTTCGCGGATTTCACAAATGCCGGCGGCACAATCATAATGACAACACACGATACAAATATTGGTCTGCAGTGCTGCGACCGTGTTGCAGTCCTGGATAAGCAACGACTGATTCTTGACGCGATGGCATCCAATATAGATGCAAGCGCCTTCGTAAAAGACTACCTCTCGTACGCAAGGAATAGAAATTGAAATACTCCTGGCTCAGCTTTAAGGCTATCTTTGTAAAGGACATCGTCACGGAACTTCGCGCAAAGCAGGTCCTGCCAACCATGATTGTCCTTGGGATGCTCATTGTCTGGATTCTGCGTATAGCTTGCGAAGCTGCGCCGGCAAGCACGGCCATTATCGGCCCGGCGGCTTTGTGGATAGCTTTTTTGTTTTCGGGTATTCTGGCGCAAGAGAGGTCTTTTGCCGCCGAGCAGCACCAGGACTGCATTTACGGGCTATTGCTGGCGCCCGTCGATGTCGGGACAATTTTCCTGGCAAAACTGCTTGTCAGTGTCGTGATACTGTGCATCTTTGAGATTATCATTGTTCCGGTTGTCCTTTTATTTTTCCGTCTTAATCCGTCGAATAGGTTGTTCGATTTGATTCTTGTCTTGCTGCTGGGTAATATCGGCATTTCCGCCATAGGAACGCTGTTTTCCGCCGTCGTCCACTTCAGCGGCTCACTATTGAGCATAGTAGTCCTTGTAGTATTGTTGCCGATGATGATACCGGCCACTTTCGCGCTGCTTTTTCTCTTCGGCGCCATTCCGGAACATCTGGCCGGCTCGGGCGCTCTGGCTTTTGTGGGGAGTTTCAAAACCGCAGTCGGCTACATGGTTGCGTTTGATGCGGTCTTTACGGTCGCCTGCTGGCTCTTGTTTGGCTTTGCAGTAAAGGAGTAGAAGAAATGAGACGGATTCTGTTGTGCCTGGCATTCGTTCTGTTCTTGCTTTCGATGTGGATGGCATTAACCGTCGGCCGGATAGAGGGCCCGCCCGCCAATCCGGATTCGGTCGTTCGTAACATTCTCTACACCCATGTCCCCGGCTCGATTTGTGCGCTGCTCTGTTTTTTCGTATTGCTCGTGGCTTCTGTTGCTTATCTCTGCACCAAAAATCCCAAATGGGATATATTGGCGGCGGCGGCGGGAGAGGTGGGGGCCGTATTTGCGACTATCTTGAATGTCACCGGCATGATATTCTCGCGCGCCGAGTGGGGCCTTTGGTGGACCCCGAGCCCGCGTTTGATAACATCTGCGATTCTCTGGTTCCTCTACATCGTTTACCTGATTCTACGAACTGCCGGCCTGCCCGGCTCACAACACCGAAAAGCGCAGGTCTGCGCGATCTTCGGGATCATAGCATTTCTCGATGTGCCGCTCGTGTATATCAGCGCCCGTCTCATCCCCGATATTCACAGGCCGAATTTCAGCTTCGGCTCCAATGAGCAGAGAGCTGCTCTTGTTCTGGGAATGGTCGCCACACTGCTTTGGGCTGCGGTGCTGATTTGGCTAAGAACTGAAATCCTAAGAAACAAAGCAAGGTTGGAAAAAGAATAACCCTGTCAACGGAGGCTGTTTTTATGTTCTACCTCGGTTTTGCATTCTCTGTGCTCTGGCTGATCAACTTTGTCTATCTATTTATCCTGGACCGGCAAACAAAAGATATTGCCAGAAGGCTGGATGCTCGCACGACGGGGGCCTGACCCTTTTATCTGCTGTCGTCGATAAGCAGTTGTTGCTGGTCGCGATTCACTGTCATTCCTGTACACGACGGTCTTACCGGCTGATTCACGGTTGTCTTATTTGTGAGAATTGCAGATTGCCCGTCTCTCACAAATGGGAATGTCCGGCGGTACATCGCTTCGGCGATATACGAGGGCTTCGCTTTTCCTACTCCTATCCTGTTGTCGGACAAGGCCTTACCGCATTAAATCTTTATCAGAACCAGGAACTCAAAGTCTGGCACGCTGTTTGCTCCATATTCATTTGATGTGTGAGGTTTACAGGCACGTCGTTTGCAAGAACTACTGTGGATTATTGTTCGGTTACAGGACTGCTTAATTGTTGAGGAGGATGTTATGTTGTACAGATCATTCATTACAATAGTGATGGTCGTAGCTGCCACGTCTGTGGCGACGTTGGCGGAGGAGGTTCCTTTCGAGGCGTCGTGGGCTGCATCCGGACATGCGGATGCCAGTTCAGAAGCGTTTATGCACTGGGGAGTCGAGCCAAATACGGTACAGACCACCTGCGCTAGATGCCACAGCGGTACCGGCTTCCAGGACTTCATCGGTGCGGACGGCTCTGCCGTCGGTGTTGTGGACGTTGCTCCGCTTGTCGGCTCAACTGTCGATTGTACGGCCTGTCACAACACGGCCACCATTAGCATGCACAGTGTGGTCTTCCCTTCAGGCGCCGAAGTTACAGATCTTGG
>Ga0315276_10002391_pt1 | contig 17156 bp, 25 predicted proteins | sample YL17G05_0_MG_FD_204542 | JGI IMG/M metagenome (GOLD analysis project Ga0315276, IMG submission 204542) | Sediment microbial communities from Yellowstone Lake, YNP, Wyoming, USA - YL17G05_0 | ecosystem: Environmental > Aquatic > Freshwater > Lake > Sediment | place: USA: Wyoming | collected... | reverse complement strand
ACCAACTGCCGTCAGTGCGGGGAGCCAAGTTGCATGGCTTTTGCTGTCAAGGTTTGGAACGGCGAAGCTAATCCATCGCTTTGCATACCTGTCTTCAAGGGTACGCACATGCACATGCAAGAGCCGCTGATGCAAATCTGTGCAGGTCTTGGATTGGCGGCGGAAACGGTGTGAGGCCACTCACACAGCGGCTAAGGAAGGGAATATGGGCTGTTGCGACGAGTCGGAGAAGAAGGGGGAGACCGCAGCGATGATCGCGCTGACGGAGGAAGACCTGGTGCGGTTGACGGCCATCGAGGTGGACCGCGACGCGCAGGACGCTCTGGCTTTCATCCGCCAACGCATTGTGCCGGAGATCCGACGCCAGCAGAACTCCCGAATGAAAGGGGTTCTCGACGGTGGAACGGGCAGTCTGCGGTGAACGGGATTCTGATGTGCGATGATTGGTTGGATTTTGGTTCGGAATAACGGGAAGGAGTCACATGACGAAGCATAGGAGTGAGAAGATTCGGGAGAAAGTACGGGAACGGTACGCGGGTATCGCCACGAGCGGGAAGAGCGGTTGTGGCTGTTCGACGCCGTCTTGCTGTTCGACAAAAGCACCGTCGGCCAAGGCGATGTCCGCCAGGGTTGGGTACTCGAAGAAGGAACTGGAGGCCGTGCCGGAGGAGGCGAACATGGGGCTGGGCTGCGGGAATCCGCAGGCTATCGCCATGCTCAAGAAGGGCGAGGTCGTTCTGGACCTGGGCGCCGGCGGCGGCTTCGACTGTTTCCTCGCCGCGCGGCAGGTCGGCCCCCGCGGGCGGGTCATCGGCGTGGACATGACGGCCGAGATGGTCGCCAAGGCGCGCGAGAACGCGCGGAAGGGCGGATTCAAGAATGTCGAGTTCCGGCTGGGCGAGATCGAGCATCTGCCCCTCGCGGACCGGAGCGTGGACGTGATTCTCTCCAACTGCGTCATCAACCTCTCCCCCGACAAGGACCTGGTTTACCGGGAAGCCTATCGGGTCTTGAAGCCCGGGGGCCGTCTTGCCATCTCCGATGTCGTGGCCATCAAGCCGATCCCGGCGAGCGTGCGGGATGATTTCGACAAGCACTCCGGTTGCATTTCCGGGGCGCTCCAAGTGCGCAAGCTGGAGCGCATTCTGCAGGCCGCCGGTTTCCGTGGCGGCTGCGTGAAGGTGAAGGAAGCGAGCAAGGAGTTCATCCGGGACTGGTTCCCTGGCAGCGGGGTTGAGCAGTACGTGCGATCGGCGGAGGTGCAGGGCACGAGGCCGGGGAAGTCAGGGGCACGATGAAGGCGTTGGTTGTGGTGGATGCCGGAATCTGCGGGTTTCAGTCGCGCATACATGCCGACAGCGACGATACGCAGAACGTCACGTTCAAGATCGCCAGCGGGTGTGAGAAGGCTCGGGCGTTTGGCGTGGCGCTGGTGGCCAAGGGGCCGGTGGATGGGTACGCGGAGATTGGCGCGGGGGCGGATGGCGTGGTGCTGACGACCGCGCGCGAGAGCCTGAAGGGATGCTGCGCAGCGTGTGCCGTGCCGGTTGGTGCGTTCAAGGCGATGCAGGTGGCGGCCGGTGTGGCGCTGCCCAAGGATGTGACGCTCAAGATCGCGGCGGAGTGACGACGATGGCAACGAAGCTCAAGGTGCTCTTCCTTTGTACTGGCAATTCGTGCCGGAGTCAGATGGCGGAAGGCTGGGCGCGCGCCCTCAAGGCGGATGTGATCGAAGCGTATTCAGCCGGGATCGAGATGCACGGGCTTAATCCCCTGGCTGTGAAGGTGATGGCTGAGGCGGGAGTGGACATTTCGCGGCAGCGGTCCAAAAAGGTGGACGAACTGGACACGGTGGAGTTCGACTACGTTGTGACCGTGTGCGGGCACGCGAACGAGACCTGCCCCATGTGGCTGAGGGGCAAGGCCAAGGTGCTGCACGTCGGCTTCGATGATCCTCCGGCGCTGGCGAAGGGCGCGAAGACCGAGACCGAAGCCCTCGCCCACTACCGCCGCGTGCGGGATGAGATAAGGGCGTTTGTCGAAACATTGCCTGGCGGATTACGGCCGCGGGAACAGCAGAATATGTGAGAATGCAGTATGACGACGAGAGGAACAGACGAGGTTCGGGTGCGGTTCGATCAAGTGGCTGCGGAATGGGACTCCAATCCGGGGCGGGTCGTTTTGGCGCGGGCGGTGGCCGATGCGATCCAGAAAGCCGTGGCGCTTCGTCCTGACATGAACGTCATGGACTTCGGGGCGGGCACCGGACTGGTAACACTCGGGCTCTTACCCTATGTGGGCAACCTTACGGCTGTAGACGCGTCGGGCGAGATGTTGCGGGTGCTGAATGGGAAATTGAAGGCTTTGGCGATCGGCAACGTTCACACCATGTTGTGCGAGATCGGCAAGACGCCACTCCCGGTGGCCGAGTTCGATCTGATCGTCAGTTCCATGGTTTTGCACCACATCCCCGATGTGCCACAAGCGATCCAGCGACTTCGGCCTTGCCTGCGGCCCGGCGGATGGATTGCGCTGGCCGATCTGGATTCGGAGGATGGGACGTTCCACACCGATTCGACCGGCGTCTATCATCACGGCTTGGAGCGAGAGGAAGTCTGCCGTTGGTTACGCGATGCCGGGTTCATAGGCACCACGGCACGCGAGGCGCATCGGATCACTCGGAATGCGAACGACGGGACTGTCCGTGAATACCCCGTGTTCCTTGTGACGGGCCGGAAGGGATAGGCTCGGCAAAAGGGACAGCTCCGTTCGATGGTTCTCATGAAACGTGCCCAAGCGCTGTCCGGCCAACGTCGGACGGCTATGCAGAGAGGGCTCCCCGTGCACACCAGAGCGAGAATCCGCATGATCATCTTGCCCCTTCTGGATCGAACCGTTCGTCAGCGTGGGTCCGATCCACCCGACATGCATCAAGCCATCCTGCCTTCGCATTCGGATACGAATCGAAATCAGGGACGTAGGGTTTGATGTCCAGCAGGGGCGTCCCGTCGAGGATGTCCATGTCGCCAACGGTCAGGATGGTCCCGGACACAGCAAGCAGTCGCACGCAGGATACCCCGATCGCATTCGGTCGGCATGGTGACCGTGTCGCGAATATGCCCCGTTCTACTTCGTCGCGGTACGGAACCGCCCTTAGTCGCGCCGGCGGGGCGCAGTGCAACCAGTACAACAGCCAGATCCGCTCGAAGCCAATCAGATCAAGAAGCCCCTCCTCGTATTCCGGATTGAGTTCAACCGTCCCCTGCGCGCCTTCGGCAAACACCGGTTGGATCGGTGTTCCCGCCTGTTGCCTAAAGGGCGAGTGAATCAAACCGATGGGCTTTGTCCGCGATCGGTCTTGCTCACGCATATTCCGCTCACTCTGCGAGAACAACACTGACCGGCGTGGCATTCTGAAGGTTTTCCGAGATCGGGCAGCGCATGTCAATGTCGTGCACGAACTGCTCCTTCTCCGCCGGCGTCATGTCCGCGTCGATCTTGACCCGTGCGGTGATCGCGCTGAAGCCGACTCGTTTCTCCGTTGGCTTGCCGAGCAGGCCATCGGTGTCGATGTCGCCTTCGACCGTGACTTCAATGCCCCGCACGGGCAGTTTGCGCTGGTTCGCGATGATTCTCCCGATGGCCGCCACGCACCCGCCAAGCGACATGAGTTGAACGTCGAGGGGCGACGGGCCTGCATCCGTTCCGCCGGCCGGGGTCGGTTGGTCAATGATGACCGTGTGCTTCCCCACCTTGCACTCTGTTCTGAATCCCGCGCCTTGCTTGATTTCAACAACTACTGTCTTCGCTGGCATTTCCGGTCTCCTTCTACACGTTGTTCAACCCTTGTGGCAGGAATGGCCTCCGCCGTGACCAGCGCAGGCGCCATTCTCCTCGATCTCGGGCAATTCCGCGGCCTTGAACTGACGGACCGCATCGGCAACCGTGCCGTCGACAGCACGGAATACCTTGATCCCGGCCGCCCGCAGGCCCAGTAACGCGCCCATTCCGATTCCACCGACAATGACCGCGTCCGGTCGCGCGCCCGCGAGGGCTTTCATCGGGCTGCATGCACCGTGAACATGGGCATGGTCGCTATTGTTGATCGCTTTGACGGACATCGTTTCCGCATCCACAAGCGCAAACGCGGGCGCGGACCCGAAATGCCCGTACACGGGGCTTTCGAGTCCGAGGTATTCCGCAACGGGAATCGCAATCTTCATGCTCCAGCCTCTTCCTTTCCGGCACCTTTGCCCGCCGCTGCCACCGCTTCGGTCGGTGCGGCAGCCGTACAGGCCATGCCGCGCCGGCGTCGGCCGCGTGGACCCATTTTTGCCTCGCCCGCCCCTTGTGCCCCATGCCGCTGTCCGCAGCCGCACGGTCCGCGGCCCATGCCTCGTCCTCCGCCCATTGGTCCTGTTCCATCTCTTCCTGGCATTGTCTGATCCCCTTTCATTACCACGGCGCCACCTTCGAGACGGAGCGCCTTGCCGTGAATGAGGGCGTCCGCCACTTTCCGCCGGGCCTGCTCGACAACGCGCGAGAAGGTCGGGCGGGAAATCTTCATCTCTTCTGCGGCCTGCTCTTGGTACAGGCCGTTCAGATCCGCGAGTCGCAAGGATTCGAGTTCGTCCAGCGTGAGGACGACTTCCTCCAACATGTGGACGGGAATGCCCGCCGGTTTGAAGTAGACGGCGCACGGGTTGACGTCAATGTGCCTAATGCAACAGGGTCGCGGCATGGTTCCTCCTGAAACTCATGGCGCGCATTATGGACATATGTTCATAACGTGTCAATGGGTATTCCTCCGGTTGGGCCGGGATGTCGATAGAAAGGCGGTGAAAACGAGAGTGGCGATCGGTCCATTGGGTTGACAGTTCCTACAAGGCGCGAATTGACTAAAATCTTCCAAGCGTAACCTGTTCTTGATCTTCGCAGCCGATTCATCTACTTTTGCAGTGTTTTCAGGGGATGGAGTTCCCCGTAACCGTCGGCCTACCGAGGCGGACTGATAACTCCTGCTGAGCGGCGTCGCATGGGCAGGAGTGGTCGAAGAAGATGAACCCCTGCCACAGCGGCAGGGGTTTTTTGTTTGGCGAGAAACCAAAAGACAGGAGATGGGACATGCATGCGAGAATTAAGAGCGTTCGGGCCATGGAGATTCTGGATTCGCGCGGTAACCCCACCGTGCGCGTGTTCGTGGGGCTGGATAGCGGGATCTGCGCTTCGGCGTCGGTGCCCTCGGGCGCTTCGACGGGCGAAAACGAGGCGGTGGAACTGCGGGATGGGGACAAGAATCGGTACGGCGGCAAGGGTGTTCTGAAGGCCGTCGGGAACGTGAACGAGACGATCGCGCCGAAGCTGATTGGTATGGATCCCAGCCGACAAGCCGAGATTGACCGGCTAATGATCGAACTGGACGGGACAGCTAACAAGGGGAAGCTTGGGGCGAACGCGATTCTGGGGGTATCCATGGCGGTGGCGCGGGCTGCAGCCATGGCGGCAGACTTGCCGCTCTACGCCTACCTGGGCGGTTCCGGGGCTGTCCGACTGCCCGTGCCCATGATGAACATCCTCAACGGCGGCAAGCACGCGGACAACAGCGTGGATTTCCAGGAGTTCATGGTCATGCCAGTGGGCGCGCCGAGATTCGCGGATGCCCTGCGGTACGGGGCTGAGACATTCCACGCGCTCAAGAAGATCCTGGCGAAGAAGGGGTATGCGACGAGCGTGGGCGACGAGGGCGGGTTCGCGCCGAACCTGAAGAGCAACGAGGAAGCCTGCGAGGTGATCGTGGAAGCGATTGGCGCCGCGGGGCTGAAGCCAGGGAAGGATGTGGCCATCGCCTTGGACCCGGCCGCGAGTTCCTTCTTCGAAGATGGAAAGTACAACCTGTCGAAGTCGGAGCAGGGCAAGAAGACAAGTGCCGAGATGACGGCGCTCTACAAGGTGTGGGTGGACAGGTTCCCCATCGTCTCGATCGAGGACGGCCTCGCTGAGAACGACTGGGACGGGTTCCGCGAACAGACGGCAGCTCTGGGCGCCCGGATCCAGATCGTAGGCGATGACCTGTTCGTGACGAACACGCGGTTTATTGCCCGCGGGATCAAGGAGAAGGCGTCGAACGCCGTCTTAATCAAGTTGAACCAGATCGGGACAGTGACGGAGACAGTGGCGGCAATCCAGATGTGCCGCGATGCCGGATGGGGCTTTGTGATCTCGCATCGGTCGGGCGAGACGGAAGACGCGTTCATGGCCGACTTCTCGGTCGCGATGGGCGGCGGACAGATCAAGACTGGTTCCGCCTGCCGGAGCGAACGGATTGCCAAGTACAACCGCCTGCTGGAGATCGAGGCGGAGTTGGGGCGGAGTGCCGTCTTCGGTCGGTGAAACGCGGGATTAGCGAGGGCGAGCGATGATGGAGACATGGATGTTGGCAGCCGTTTGGATTGGTTTGGCGCTCTTAGCCACGCTGATCTCAATCTGGTTCCGGGTAGCCACCGCGCTTTCCGAAATCGTGGTGGGCACCGTCGCGCAACTTGTCATCGGCGCCCTCATGGGTGGAGCCTTCCTTGGAACAGATCAGTCGTGGATCAAGTTCCTTTCCGGCACAGGCGCCATCCTGCTCACGTTTCTCGCCGGCGCCGAGTTGGATCCGGCTGTCTTCAAACTCAAATGGAAGGAAGCGTCTGTCGTCGGCCTGGCCAGTTTCGCTGCTCCGTTCCTGGGTTGTACGGCGGTGGCTTACTGGTTCTTGCACTGGTCGGGTCCCGCGAGTTGGTTGGCCGGGGTCGCCATGTCCACGACTTCGGTGGCAGTTGTCTATGCGGTTATGCTGGAGCTTGGGCTGAACAAGACCCCCTTTGGCAAGACGCTATTGGCGGCATGCTTCATCACCGACCTCGGAACCGTGATCGCCCTGGGACTCATCTTTTCGCCGTTCACGGCAAAAACGGCCACGTTTGTCGGCGCCAGCGCAGTGGTTTTTTTCGCCTTGCCCTGGCTGACCCCCCGCTTTTTCAAGCGCTATGGTGATCGGCCTTCGGAGCTGGAGGCGAAGTACCTGCTCTTTTTTCTCTTCGGCATGGGTGCTTTGGCGCTCTGGGCGGAGAGCGAGGCGGTCCTGCCGGCGTATCTGATCGGAATGGTTTTGGCCGGCACGGTCGGCAAAGACCACGTGCTGGTGCGGCGGTTGCGCACGTTGACATTCGGGCTCCTCACGCCGTTTTATTTCATTCGCGCCGGCTCTCTGGTTTCAGTCCCGGCGCTCCTGGCGGGGCCGGGCATCCTGTTACTGCTGCTTGTGTCCAAGGTGGGCTGCAAGATGGCTGCCGTGTGGCCGGCTACCCAATGGTTCAACCACGGAAGAGCCAAAGAGGGTCGTCTGGAAGGGATCTACACCACGCTCCTGATGTCCACCGGGCTTACGTTCGGAAGCATCGCGTCGCTATTCGGGCTCGCGCATGGCATTATCAACACAGCCCAGTATTCGTATCTGGTCGCCGCAGTGATCTTGAGTGCGGTGGTTCCTACGGTGATCGCCAACGCTTTCTATCTGCCTCGGCATCTGCTGGCACCGCCGACGGATGAGAACGCCGGGCTCGCGCCAGAGACACATCGGAGTCAAACCACGTAAGGAGGAATAGACGATGAAGCGGATCCTGGTCGGTTATGATGGGTCGGAACATGCCGCCAAGGCGTTCACAATGGCGGTTGATCTAGCGGCGAAGTACGGGGCCACACTGGAAGTCGTGTGTGTGGCCCGCCCGCCCGAGCCGCCAGAGATGGTGGAGACCGAGGCGATCTTGGAGAACGCCCAGGAGCATTTCGAGAAAGCCTTTGCGGCACTGAAGCCGCAAGCGGAGGCGGTGGGGCTGCGCCCGGAACTGACGGTACTAGTTGGGCATCCGGCGGATCAGATCATACGCCACGCAGGTGAACAAAAGGCGGATTTGATCGTCCTCGGCCATCGCGGCAAGACCTTGATGCAACGCTGGCTGCTGGGTTCCATCTCGAAGCGTGTGGTGAGTTATGCGCACTGTGCGGTGTTGATCGTTCGGTAGGAGAAGAGCATGTCACTGGCTTACCGTGTCATCGAGGTCTTCACTAGCGAACAGGCCAAGCACAAAGGGCATTCGCTCAGCATGGCTCTCGTGCAACGCGTGCGGGATCTTCGCATTGCCGCTCGCTGTATTGTCTCCCGCGGCATAACTGGCTGCTATGAGAATGGCGAGGTCGCGACCCAAGGCATTGAAGTTCTCTCCTTCAATATGCCGTTGAAGATCGAAATTGTGCTTCCTGCGGCGGAATTGGACCGCGTTCTGCCGATCGTGGAGGAAATCGTCACCGATGGCATCGTCATGGTCGAAGAAATGGACCTTCGCGTCCATCGCGTCAATGCCCGCCTCCTGCCCCGCAACCTTCACGCAATGGACATCATGACGCGCAATCCCCGTTCGGTCACGCGTGACGCGGCGGCGGGCGACATTCTCCGTGTGTTGCTGACGGGTTCCTTCAACGGACTGCCGGTCGTAGACGAGCATGGCAAGCCGGTCGGGATCGTGACGCAAGGCGATCTCATTCAGCGGGCCGGCATGCCCATACGGCTCGGACTTCTGCGGGATCTGGGAGCAGAGAATGCGGACGCTACCATGCAACACATGGCGGGCAAGACCGCGGCAGAGATTATGACGCAACCTGTCGTCACCATACCCGAGGACATGCCGGTTCCCCATGCCGTTGACCGCATGCTGGAGCACGGGTTCAAGCGGATGCCGGTGGTCAACAAAGAGGGGCTTCTCACGGGCATGTTGTCGCGGGTGGACGTGTTCAAGACCGTTACCCGGGAGAACCCCGACTGGGCGGCGATTAGCAAGCACGGGATCGATGTCCGGCATGCGCGGCTGGCGGCCGATGTCATGTGTCGCGAGGTGCACACGGTGCGGCCAGGGACGTTCATTGAGGAGGTCATGCGCATGATTGACGACAGCGATCTGCAGCGCGTTGCCGTGGTGAACGATGCGGGCCGGTTGGTGGGTATGATCTCGGACCGCGACCTTCTCCGTGTGTTCGCGGGGCATCGCATCGGGATCTGGGACCGCGTCGCGAGCACGCTCACGTTCACGGCCATGGGGCAGCGACACAAGGCCGCGATCGAGGAAGCGCGCAAGCGCACGGCCGGCGAGATCATGCGCGCCGATATCGTCTCGGTGGGTGAGGACGCGTCCCTGAGTGAGGTGATCGGAGTGATGGTCGCGAAACAGATCAAGCGGTTGCCGGTGATCGGACCTAGCGGGGAATTCAAGGGCGTGATCAGCCGGGATGCGGTGTTGCGGGCCGGTGCGGGAGAGGCGTGATTGGACAACGGTAGAAGCATCGAGATCAACGAGAACCAGAGGCGCAGCATCGCCAGTTCGCTGGCGCTTCTGGATGAAGCCCTGTGCCTTTTCGAGGAATACGGACGCGGGCGGGAAGTGCATTCTGTCTGCTTTGAGGAGCGGAACCGGTTGACCGCGAGACAACGGAAGCGGTTGCTTGGAGAGATCGAGAAGTTGCACGAGGAGATGCGGCAGATCAAAGAGGACCTGGGTCTCCCGCGCCGTGTTGAGGACGTGGGCAAGAGGATATGGGGTCACAGCGCGGGCTTCTGGGAGATGCTGGCGGAATTGCAGAGCAAGCGGTTGCGCGGCTACGGCGAGGTCTCGTCCGACTTGGCCGAGTATCTGGACCCGCGCGCGGAGAGTCTCCTGGAGCGGGTTCAAGGGCTCTCGGCAATCGCAGGTGGGACGAACGGCGGAGCGTGAGTACATCAAAGAATGGCCGATGTGAACGTGACATCGAAAGCGTGTTCTGCGGCGGACGACCAGGGGGGACAAGACAGCCGGTCGCGGGTCGCCGCGGCTTTCGATGAGATCGGCGGCATCTGCCGGCAGTTTGGGATCCACTCGCTACGGCCGCAGTTGGATGCCTGCGCAGAAGTCCTTGGCGAAGGCGACATCGTTGACGTGGCCGTGGTCGGCCGGTTCAAGGCGGGCAAGAGTTCGTTTCTCAACACGATCATCGGCGAGGAAGTCCTGCCGGTGGCCGTCCTCCCCCTCACGGCGATTGTGACGCGGGTGCGCTACGGGCCTGGGAACCGGGCCCTTGTCCGGCACGACGACGGCCGGCAATACGAGTTGGCGGTGGATCATTTGGCCGACGTTGTGACCGAACAGCGCAACCCCGGCAACGCGAAAGGCGTGGCGATCGTTGACGTGGAAGTGCCCGGTTTGCGGCCCTACCGTGGCGTGCGTTTCGTTGACACGCCGGGGTTGGGCAGCGTCTACGCTCACAACACGCGAACCTCGATGGAGTGGTTGCCGCGGGTCGGAGCGGCGCTGCTGGCCGTGAGCATTGACCATCCGCTTTCGGAGTACGACATCGAGCTTCTCAGAGAGTTGGGCAAACACACTCCGGACGTCTCGATTCTGCTGACGAAAGCCGATCTGGTCTCCTCGCGGGATGTGGCGGATGTCGTGGCGTTTGTCCGCGAGCAGGTGGCGCGGGTTGCCGGGGCGCCGGTCCGAATCTTCCCATACTCGACTCGTCCCGGTTTTGAGGCGATGCGCGAAGCGGTGCACGACTACCTTCTGGCACATGTCGCCGCCCGGCATGAAGAGAAGGCGCGGGAGATCCTGCTGCACAAGTTGCATTCCCTGGCCCGGGAATGCCGGGAGTATCTCGGGATGGCGCTGACCGCGGCCGGCGCAGTACAGGAAGCGCGCACGGAGTTACAGCGGCAGTTGCGCGAGGAACGGCAGGTCCTCTCGACGGTGCGCAACGAGTTGTGGTTGCTGGCGAATGACCTGAAGTCACGTACGCGTGAAGCGTGTGCGGAACGGTTCCTGGAGCATCACGGTCGTTTGGTCGCGGTGCTTGCCGATGATCTCCAGGCCAGGATGCGGCAATGGAAAGGGAATCTCGTGAAGACCATCGAGGCTTTCGAGCGGTGGGCCGGAGAGACATTCCACGGGGAGTTGGCGCCGCTCTCGCAGGACGAAGGGAACCGGCTGACGCAAGAGCAGTTGGCGGCGGCACAGGGCAGTTTCTCCCGTGTGGTGCGGGCCTTTCAGGACCGACTTGCCGGGAGTATCCAGAAAGCCTTGGGCTTCACCTTCTGCGGCGCAACCTTCCAGGCCACGGTGAAGCAACCCGCGCGGCCCGACGTGCAGATCGGTCGAGTCTTTGACCACCCGTTCGAACTGTTGTCGTTCGCCATTCCGATGTGGTTGTTTCGGCCGCTCGTCCGGCGGCACTTCCTCCGGGGACTGCCCTGGGAGGTGGAGAAGAACCTCCACCGGTTGACGGGGCAATGGGCGGAGAGCATAGGGCGGACCGTTGATGACCTCGCCCGGCAGGCGGAGGACTTCGTTCGCGAAGAACTGGAAACCGTCGAGGGGTTGGTCGCCCAAGCAAAGGATCAACGGGCGGCCATCGAGCAGGCCATGGAGTTGTTGGATCGGGCGGAGACGAGCCTGCGGGAATGATCCCGCGGGCCCCGGGCGTTGGACACGGTCCCGAACTGGGCACATGAAGAGACGAACATGCCGCGACGGACGAAGAGGAGAATCCGGGCCAGCAGCGGGGGGGATTCGGCGAAGGCAGCCCGGCGCCGCGAGGAAGTCTTGCGGCCATGGCCGACACTGGGTTATGACTGGGACGCCCTGGCGATGCATCTGGTTTCGCGCGAGGCATTCGGGGTCGCGGAAGAGCAACTGCGGCGGGCCGTGTGGCTGAATCCGTTCGAGCCCCGGTTCAAGGTGCACTTGGCCTGGTGCTTGTGCCGTGAGAAGCGATACTCGGAAGCGCTGACGTGGATTAAGCAGGTGCCGGTGGACTGTATGGCCGACACCGTGGCCGACATCAAGCGGGTGATCGAGGAAGGCGAGGATGACAACAGGCACACTTGAAAGAGCTCCCGCACCGACGCGCAAGCGCTGGCTCAACCGGACCGTGCTGGGAATCGGGCTGGCGAGTCTGTTCAGCGATTGGTCCCATGAAATCGCCACGACGATCATGCCGGCCTTCCTCGCCACGATGGGCGCTGCGGCGGCGTGGCTCGGATTGATCGAGGGCGTTTCCGATGGACTGTCCAGCTTCGCGAAGATGGGGTCCGGGTATTTCACCGACCAGTTGCGGCGGCGCAAGCCGATTGCCGTACTCGGTTATGTGGTGACAGCCATCGGGACGGCCAGCATCGGCCTGGCGACGCAAGCGTGGCATGTGCTGCTGTGCCGGGCGGGGGCCTGGCTGGGGCGCGGCGTGCGCACGCCCGTGCGGAAGGCGTTGCTGGCAGCGGCGGTCACGCCCGACACCTACGGTCGCGCGTTCGGGTTGGAGCGTATGATGGACACGTTGGGCGCGATTGCCGGCCCTGCCTCGGCGACGGTGTTGCTCGTCGCGCTGCATCACAACTACTCCCATGTCCTCTTCCTGACGCTGATCCCAGGGTTGCTGGCGGCGGGTGTGATCGCGTTCCTGGTGAAGGAAAAGGAGCGGGTCCACGTTCCACATATTTCATTTGGGGAACGGCTGAACGCGCTGCCCAAGTCGTTTCGGCGGTTTCTCTTGGCTGTGGGACTGTTCGGGGCGGGCGATTTCGCGCACACGATGCTGATCCTGCTGGCGACACAGCGGCTGACGCCGCAGTACGGCGCGGCGCGCGCGGCGACCATCGCCGTGTCGCTGTACGTGCTGCACAACGTCCTCTATGCGGGCTTCGCGTTCATCGCGGGATGGCTGGCCGACCATTTCAACAAACGCGCGCTTCTCGCGGGCGGTTACAGTCTGGCGGCGGCGACGGGTCTATTGCTGGTTTTCGCGCCGATGAACCTGCCGATGTTGGTGGTGGTGTTCGTTCTGGCGGGCATCTACGTCGCGACCGAAGAGGCGCTGGAGGATTCGCTCGCCGCCGAGTTGGTGGACAAGGCACAGCACGGCATGGGCTTTGGCGTTCTGGCGACCGTGAACGGTGTTGGAGATTTCCTCAGTAGCGTGGTGGTGGGGGTCCTGTGGACTGCCGTTGGCCCTCAGGTCGCGTTTGCCTATAGCGCCCTGTTGTTCACGATCGGCGCCGCGTTGGTGTGGCGACTCAAGTGATCGAGCGCCTCAACGATACAGCGCATGTTCGTGGGGCCGGGGTTGACCTTCTGCAGGCGGATTTCTGATCGGGAGTGCTGGCGCGGAATGCTTGTGGGGTTTGACGATCCGCCGGCGTTGGCGAAGGGGGCGAAGACGGAGGCGGAAGCCCTGGGGCACTACCGGTGGGTGCGGGACGAGATCCGGGCGTTCGTGGAGCGGTTGCCGGAGGCGTTGTTGCGGGGGTGAGGGTGTTGTCTGGGATCGGGTCGCGTGGGCGCAGCGGGCACCGGCTGGCAGGCGGCATGGCGGGGAGACTATCTGTCGAAACGGTTGTCGGCCTTAGTGCGCTGCGTGTTTGAGGTGTCAAGCCAGCCGGCGTGGCTGGTCGGGAAAGCGTCGAACTCCGGGACATAGGGTTTGATGTCCAGGAGCGGTGTTCCGTCGAGGATGTCCACGCCTGCAACGGTGAGGACATTGCCCGACACGGAGAGAAGGCGGACGCATGAGAGGCCGATGGCATTCGGACGGCACGGCGCACGGGTAGCGAAGACGCCGCGTTCGGTTGTGTCGCGGAACGGGATCACGCGCAGCGGGCCGGGGGGCGCCTTGTGGAGCCAGTAGACCAGCCAAAGCCGGTCGAAGCCTTCCAGGTCACGCAAGCCCTCGGCGTATTGCGCGAACACGTCAACCGTGCCTTGGGCTCCATCGGCGAAGACCGGCTGGATTGGCATCCCCGCCGTTTCCCTGAAGGGCGAACGGATGATGCCAATCCTTGCCAGCTTGATTGCCTGCTCCTGAGGGTCCGTATTCACGGCACCAGCACGACGCTGACCGGCGTGATGTTCTTGAGGTTCTCCGAGATCGGGCAGCGCGCGTCAATGTCGTGCAGGAACTGCTGCTTCTCTGTCGCGGTCATATCCGCGTCAATTTTGACGCGAGCGGTGATCGCGCTGAAGCCGACGCGGCTCGCCGTGGACTTGCCGAGCAAGCCGTCGGTGTCGATGTCGCCTTCGACCGTGACTTCGATCCCGCGGACGGCCAGTTTCCGCTGGTTCGCGATGATCCTGCCGATGGCGGCGACGCAGCCGCCCAGGGCGATGAGTTGAACGTCGAGCGGGGTCGGCCCCGCGTCCGTGCCGCCGGCCGGGGCCGGTTGGTCAATGATTACCAGGTGTTTGCCTGCCCTGCACTCCGTCTTGAACCCCGCGCCTTGTTTGATCTCGACCTGTACCTTCTTCGCTGGCATCTTCGATCTCCTTCTTCACGTTGTTCAACTCTTGTGACAGGAATGGCCGCCGCCATGGCCTGCGCAGGCGCCCTTCTCCTCGATCTCGGGCAATTCCGCGGCCTTGAACTGGCGCACGGCATCGGCAACCGTGCCTTCGGCAGCACGGAACACCTTGATCCCGGCGGCCCGCAAGCCCAGCAGAGCACCCATGCCGATTCCGCCGACAATGACCGCGTCCGGTCGGGCGCCCGCGAGGGCCTTCATCGGGCTGCAGGCGCCGTGAACATGGGCCTGGTCGTTATTGCTGATCGCTTTGACGGCCATCGTTTCCGTGTCCACAAGCGCGAAGGCGGCGGCGGACCCGAAATGCCCGTACACTGGGCTTTCGAGTCCGTGGTATTCGGCAACTGGAATGGCGATTTTCATGCTCCGGCCTTCCCCTTCCCGGCGTCCGTGTCTGTGGTTGCTGCCGATTCGGTCGGTGTGGCAGCCGCACAGGCCATGCCGCGGCGACGGCGCCCGCGCGGACCCATTCCGGCCACGCCTGCCCCTTGTGCCCCATGCCGCTGTCCGCAGCCGCACGGCCCACGGCCCATACCCCGGCCTCCGCCCATCGGTCCTTTTCCATCTCTTCCTGGCATTGTCTGATCCCCTTTCATTACCACGGCGCCACCTTCGAGACGGAGCGCCTTGCCGTGAATGAGGGCGTCCGCCACTTTCCGACGGGCCTGCTCGATGACACGCGAGAAGGTCGGACGGGAAATCTTCATCTGTTCCGCAGCCTGTTCCTGGTAAAGGCCGTCGAAATCTGCGAGCCGAAGGGCCTCGAGTTCATCGAGCGCAAGAACCACTTCCTCCAGCATATGCACCGGGATTCCGGCCGGCTTGAAGTAGTCGGCGCAGGGCGCGTGTCCAATGTGTCTAAGGCAACAGGGGCGCGGCATGGTTCCTCCTGCAACTCATGGCGCTCATTATGGACATACGTTCATAACGTGTCAACAAGAAGATCCCCTTTCGATTCGCCGCGGACCACAAATGGGAAAGGCAGATGGTTGCCTTCGTAACCGAGGCGGCAGCGGTATTCATAGCTTGGCGAAATTGTCACAGGGAGTCTAACCAGGACAAGATGTAGGGATCGGACTGCCAGCGGTTTTTTCGGTCAGAGGCAACAGCCCACTCGCAGGACGCCAACGCCTTTCGTTTCAGCGCCAGATCGATTTCCACGTAGCGATCCGTCGTGGCGAGGTTCACGTGCCCCAGCCAACTGTGGATGACGGTGATCTCGCCTCCGGACTGGAGCAAATGCATGGTGGTCCTGTGGCGACTTGGCATCTAGCTGCCGATGACGGCAGCACTCGATTCCCCGGACGATACTGCTTCGCCTTCGGGGTCCAGCGCCGTCCGCACTGCTTGCACTTTCGGATGCGCACCTCTCCTGATTTGTTCTTTCGTCGGCCCTTCATGGTCTGCGATAGCTCAACAAATAGACGGCCCATTGCTACTTCTCCGCGAGACAGTCTCCGCCCGTATTGTAGAGATCCCAGGCCAGCCGGCAAGTTTCTGCCTCCGGACACCGGAAGCACGTCATCTGCTCTTTTGGCGGGACGCGGACGCCGTCTTCTGCCAAGTCCCGGAGAGTGTCCTCGGTATACGCTTCCTCGTAAGTCACTTACTCCCCCTTTTCTTCTGACCGCATTCATCCCAACAACAAGTACAGCGGATTGTCTCACGTCGGGCGTATCAGAGCGTTCCAGAGGAGAGCCCCGGACTCGGCACAAACCAAACGCTCTACAGCGCTGCAGCAGCGTCGGGAGAGGCAACGGATGGAGCCACAGGGGCCTCACGCTTACCGCGATACTGCTTTGCCTTCGGCGTCCATCGGCGCCCGCACTGCTTACACTTCCGGATGCGGACATCTCCTGATCTATTTCTTCGCCGGCCCTTTAGCGTGCTGCGGTAGCTCCCGCAGAATGGACACTTCGCCGGCCTTCCTCTTTGCATAGAAATCACCTCGAAAGGTCCCGAGATCCTCTTGCTTAAATGTCTTTCGGTTTCCGGCCACGCAAAGGACACGCTGGACCGAAACCTTTTTAAGCGCCGGGTCCCCACCGTCCATTGCCATGATCAATGTTGTTCAGTCTGACTCCAGCCAACCCCTTCTTGAAGCGGCATTCATGATCGAGCAGCGCGTTGCCGTCCTGCGGGGGAACGTCCGGGAGTTCTACTTCGCCGTCATGTTGTTCCAGAGGCCATGCACTCGGTGCGGGGCAACGGGCCTTACGATGCTGCGGGACAGTTGGTGTGGGTGTGAAGCATGCAGAGATGAGTTTGACCCCACGGAAGCATTTCAGTCATGCCCCGAATGCGATGGGGCACTGATAAAGAAGGTTTGTCATTACTGGTGCCCGGCATGCCGAAAACCCGTCAAGTCGCTGTTTTGCTTCGATGCACGCGTGTTCGATGCCGACTACTTTCGCGAGATGATGCGTGAGTCACGGGCGCGCAAAGATGCCAAGGTGGAGGAGATGAGGAAGCTTCTGGCGGAGTCCAGGTCGGCGCCGCACCCACCATATGATGAGTACAATGGCGATCTGGCGGCGTTCACTGCAGATCTCGACCAGTACGTCTCCGTGCCTGTCGCACTGGAGCAGCATGCGGCCGTCAATCGGCCAGCATTTGACATGCCCCTGTATCGTCAGCACATCCAGGAACTGGTTCGGGACTGTATTGTCGACTTTGATGGCATTTCCGCGGTTGTGCAAGATGGAAGGCTGGACAGAGTCTTCCGATTCATCACGGTGGTGTTCAT
>Ga0315276_10002389_pt1 | contig 17159 bp, 9 predicted proteins | sample YL17G05_0_MG_FD_204542 | JGI IMG/M metagenome (GOLD analysis project Ga0315276, IMG submission 204542) | Sediment microbial communities from Yellowstone Lake, YNP, Wyoming, USA - YL17G05_0 | ecosystem: Environmental > Aquatic > Freshwater > Lake > Sediment | place: USA: Wyoming | collected... | reverse complement strand
GTAAATGTACCCCCTGTTTGTTCGGGGGTAGATGTTCTGTACATGCCGCCGAATGGATGACCGACAGAGTTACAGTAAGAAATCAATACCCCCTTTTCGGGAATAACACCTGTAAACATTGGTCCCAACGATGTGGTGGTTATAGAGGGGTGATAGGAACAATGAGAGAAAAGTTGTTGGGAAGAATTTGCCGTATCTTCAAAAGTAACAGCCGGAGTATCATTTGAATAGTAATTATAAAACCTAACGGATTTTATCTGCACCCCCGAAACAGTCAGGTTTGAAGCCATCGGCAGAACGATTGAAACTTCTGTCGCAAACACATCAGATTGCAAAATAATTCCATAACCGTTTGTCCTGAACACCATCCCACCATCAAGGCGTTTTATGGTAGCCAATACAGGAGAGAAATGGATATGTTTGGCAGAGGGAACCGATGTAACCGTGTAGGATGTTCTATCGAAAGTCGTTGAAATTCCATCGCATTTTCCCACTACGAAGGTATCATTTGCTACCCACGTCATATCATCATCAACAGTAAGTTCCGCCGCCCCAACCGCAACATCACCGTCCAAGGTAGTCCGTTCCACAGCGGGAATTGCCCCGAATAGAAACAAACTTGAACGGTGAACCATACTTCCCACTGCTCCTGCTGTCGATTGTAACGGAGTGCAAAATTTACTCATTAACACACTCCCCAAAGTAGGACTGGCATCAAAGGTAATAGTAAATGGTTTATCAGCAGGGATAGGCACAGTAGACGTGCCTGCTCTGAAACCAGAATGAGTGCCCAGCACACAGAGACCATCCAATGTCATCGTATAAGCGGCGGCGGGAGTCATTATCTTAAAAAGAGAAACATTAGTAGGTGTCGGGTCCGTAGAACGGCACACGATAACTGCCACAGAACGAGTAGTGTCTCCAGTTCCCAGGACACCCTTAAAATTACAAGTAGCATCTATAGTTACTGCGTCCTTTACCACGATAGCGTCATTAGTTGATGAAAACGACCCCTTATTATCACACCAAGTAACATAGAAAGGATTGGTAGCGTCGGAAGTTCGTAACAACCAAGTCCCTTTCGTGCCGCCCGATTGAATAATCTGAAATCTATAAGTGCTTATATCGGTATCTACTGCAACAGGGAATGTTCCACCCGTGAATGGTACTGTCCACCAACCCTCACAGTAGATTGAAGAATTGGTGATTTCATTATAAGTGAGAGTCTTGGTGGCAATAGTCGTCCAAACAGACGTAATATACTCCTGCAACGTTACGGTAACGTCTCGGTCTACAGCAGTTGGAGTAAGGGTTGTGTTGTAACCAAAATTGATTATTAACCCCTGACAATTCCCTGCGACAGCAAAGGTTACTGCGATAGTCCTTGTTGAATTAAGCCCAAGAGTCGTGGTAGAGAACATCCCCATATTCCACGCCTCAGCATTGTAAAAACCACTGGCAGTGGAAAGGTTGCCGTCATAAGAAGCGTTTGAACTGTCAGAAACACGGATTGCGGCGAAGGCATTGACACAAAAAGTGAAAACAAAAATCGCGGTTAATAAAAATCTTCTCATTTGGTTATATCCTTAGCCGATGTAATCAGCTTATTCAAAAATTCTTTTCTCTCATTGAGCGTCTGCTTTTCTTTCGAGTAGTCCATCATAGGATAGTTATCCTTAGCCCATCTCAAAAGCTCAGCATCGGAAGGCAAGGAAGGGATAGCGATAAGCCGCGCTTCGATATTGGCAACTTCCGCTTCTATCTCTTTCTGGTCGAATATGGTCGCTTTGCCGTTTTCGACGGCTACGAACTTATTATCCGCTAATTTGAATATATCCATTGCGTCTCCTTTACGGACTTACTGTCCATGAGGTTATATAGTTGCTTCCATTACGAGTAATTGTCCAGGTATACGTCCCATCGGCTATGGTTGAGACATAATTATTTCCATCTCTTGTAATCGTTAATGTCCGGCCGCCTGTTTTAGCGATCTGAGTAATAAATCCGGAACCGTTGCGGGTTATTGTTCCAGACCTTATAGAAACAAAGTCTTTACCAACTAAATCACCAGTGAGAGGCCCATTGGAGGAATCGAGCTTGAGGTAGCGGGCGTCGCCGATTCCGGTTATGGAGATATCATCAAGGGTATCCAGGGCTTTTTGTACGGTGTCGTCGATCATCGTGAGGTTGTTGGCAAAAGCGGTCACGTCTACGGCAATCTCGGAAGCATCCGGGTTGTCGCCTTTGTAGGATGAATCGTACTGCCATCCCGCAAAAGCGACACCCGGCAAGAACAGAAGCAGAAAGACCAGACTTCGCAACTTCATAAACTGAACCGTTATTTTTCAGTCGTTACGAGTTTCAGCAGATCGCAGACTGTTGACGCATGATTCCCTGAAAGTCCGGTGAATTTGATGCGTCCGTATAGAGCCACAATCGGGGCCACAGCGAGGCCGGACGGAGTTTCCACCGTGACGCCCGCGCTCACCGCATCACCGACCCACCATGTCGCGTCTATCGCGTCCTCTGTGGTTGGCGCCTGATTGCCTTCCTCCAGATCGATCTGCACGTTCACGGACCCGGAAGAAGTAAATTTAACCTCCAGACCAAAATCCCGATTTTTTGGAAGCGGGAACGATCTGGACCATGCGGTTCCTCCTGACGCGACTGCTATGCTCGCGGCGGCGTTTATTGCGAGAATATCAACGACTTCATTATCCGGTGAAGGACCCATGTTACTCTCCTTTTAGACTACTTTTTGTTCGGCGGTTTTAAGAACTCCCTCCCGCCGGTTGATTATCTTTTCCCTGTTGCTCAGGGCTATCTCCAAGACCCTCAACTCGTTTCTTTTCTGGTCCAAATCCTCCTGGGCGGATTTCAGTCCGTCCAGTTTAGTTTGATATTCTTTCTTTAATTCGTCAAACTTTAACCGTTCGTCCACCAGAATCTTGAAGGAGTCGCGTTCCGCGTCGAACTTGTCGATTGCGGCCCGCGCCCCAGTTTCAAGCGCTCTGGCCCTTTCCTCCCGTTTTCCGGCTTCCCCGATCCGGGCATCAGCTAAAGCGGCGGCTTTGTTGAGAATGTCCGTCCGGTTGGTGATGTCCGCTTTGACTGCCTCGGCCTCGTCAATAAATTTAGAGGCCATTGCCACGGACTGTGCGAGATTCGTTTTCTTTTCATCCAAGTCCGTGCTTTCCTTCTCGATCTCGGCAAGGCGGGTGTTGATCTCAAACATGCGAGCGTCCGCCAGTGCCTGTTTTGACGCAAGCGATGCGGTTAAAGACGTGATCAGTTCTTTTTGATCGCTGATAATCTTTTTCTCTTTCTCGACGTCGGCGTGAAAGAGCGCAACGGCGTCATTCAATTCCTGACGGGCCGTTCCGATCTCGATCCTGATCTTGTCAACCTCGTTTTGGGTTTCTTGTAACCTGTTTACATGATTGAGGTTAGCATCTTCAATCCGCTGACGCCACTGCGCCAATTCATCTTTGGCCTTCGATATCTGATTTTTCAAATCCTCGACGCGGACTTGATAGTTCGCCAGATTCTCGTCGTACTTCTTCTGGACCGACACAGAGATAATCTCCGGTTTAACTCTTTTGTTTTTGTAGGACATGGTAGTGCGCTCCTGTTTTTAGATGCCCATCCATTCAGGGATAACCTCTCCCGCAACATCTCCGATTTGAGTCGAACGAACTGGAAGAGTCATTGATAGTAGTTTAATAAAATGTTTCACTTTCTTTTTATCTGATGTTGTCGTCCACATATAGTTTAGTTCTTCCGCTAGTTTGTTCGCATATTCAAGCGTTGGAACCGGCGTTGAACCATAAGTCGCTGTAGAAACAACCTGGCCGATAAATGGAATACTTCCAAGAATGTTTAGGGTTAAATCCTCCCAATATTCTCGTTCTTTTCTGTCCGGCCTATTTCCCGTCATTCCTTCAATAAGATCATCCAGCCAGTCTTTTGTTGCGCGTCGAATACTCGTCTCCGCAAAGAAGGCAAGGGTCAAGAATATAAAACCATTTATCATCTGACCCACCTTGCCTTTATTCATCCCTGCCCGCAAAAGATCGTGTTCGATAAGACTCCATCGATTCAAAACGAAATTTTGGAACTGCCACACGAGCTTTCCAAGACCCGGATTGTCAAGGATGCCTTGACTGAGCGCTAAAGGGACATCCTTGAAGAACGCAGACGCCTGGGTTCGGCGCAAAATACGAGTCGCCTCTAAAATGGCATCCTTGTCCGGTTTCGCAAAATCCACCTTTTGCCCTTTTCCTTCCACGATCTTTTGGTATGCGCCAGCGGTTATCGCGCTGGCCGTAATGAGGTCGAGTCTCTTCAACACCCAGAACCCGGCCCGGTTGATCTTGTCGATCGTCTGGTCGCTTCCAAAATCAAGGAACGCCGGATCGTCTGCGACCCGTTCTTTCAATTCCGGAAAGTTCTTTATGAGGAATTGACGCCATTCCCGACTGGTCGCTACGTTTGTCGCTCCGATAAACGCGTGTTCTCCGATAATAGCCGCGCCGTCCAAAAGAGCTGTCGGCTGGATCAGGGCGGACGACACCCGGAATCCGAGAGTCGCACCCCCGACCCATTTTCGCCAAACGTCCGCAACACGGACATCCAAGCGACCGGAACCCTTTGCGTGTCCCTTCCGGGCCATGATGTCAATCCACTCGCGGATGACCCTCTGACCTATATCACCCGCCGCCGCCCCATATTCGGAACTCTGCGCAATCTCCCCAAGTCTTTTGATAGTCGGACCCAGGGAGACGAGGTATATGGCGTTGTCCATATGTTGCAAAAACACCTTCATGGCATCCAATTGGATTTTCTGTTTTCCGCCGACGCGTGCTTTCGTAAATCTTTTTTCGGTTTCTTTCCGTGGTTTCATTCCATATTGTTCCACATTATCTTCAAACCGATTTTGGATCTCAGCGTCGGTCATGGCGTCCCAATCGGTCAAAAAAGGGAAGTAATTTTCGACTTCTTTAAATTCTTCGTTATAGTAAATCCTCATGACTTCCGCGATCTCAGGACGCATCGCGTCCAACATCTCTCGCATGGTCGTGTATAATTGCATTTCTTTTTCGGATAGAGCGTTCTTTTCTCCCGGGTATAGACTGGTAATTTCATCTTCCGTTTTCCCACTTGATAGAAGTTTCTTTCGTCCTTCCTCTTGTTGGTCCGCCGCGTATATGCCAATTCTCTCGAAATTCGTGACGTCAAGACCAAGGCTTTTTGCCAAATTTACGATCTTTTCAACGATCTCATGCTTTTTCACCAAATAGTTCGAGAATCCGATGTCCGTATCCTTCTTGAATATCTTAAAGTTCGGACCTTGGTAGTCCTGCATCCCGTCCAATAGATCGAGCAGTACGTCTATTGGCAGGGTTCTTAATTTTGCGATCCTAGCAAAATTCATGGCCCGGATAAGTGCGTTGTTAAAATTCTCCCGTTTCTTCTCCTCTGCGGAACTCCACTTGGTTGTGCCGCCTATCAATTCCGCTAACTGCTTTTCTTTCAGGTTGGCATACGCCGCCTGACGCATCGCCAACTTTGTCCGGCCAACAGTAAATAACGCCTGAAGGCGGTCGTAAATGTTCGCCAAGTCTGCCGTCGTTAAAGAGGCCAATGGGACGGCCCGGAGCCGCCCCAGGGACTCGTAAACGTACTTGGGTATCTGCGGATCCCGACCGGCCGCGATCTCAGATTCGATAAACTTCTTGGTCGCCTGGAGTGCCTTGATCGTGCTTTGCCGGGGCGTTGCTTCATCCAGAGACGCCGCGATATCAGCTATAATCTTCTTGTATTCGACCGCTATGATGCGGCTGTTTTCTGCTTTTTCAAACAACGGTTTGATCCGGTCGGTAATGACTTCTTTCCGGTATTGGTCGATGGCCTCTGTAATCCGGTCAAACGCTTTCACCATGTCGGTGTTGCTGTCAACCTTTGACAGCATCTTGGTGAAACGCCCCCTTTTGTCGACGGGAAGATTTTGACGCAGGTATTCTTCCAAGTCCGCGCGTTTGATCTGACCAAGTTTTATCTTCCATACAAGTCTTTGTTTGAGCTCCGCGAGCTTCTGGTGCATCTCCGCCCGAAGTTTGTCACGTTGCTCCTGACTCATTAACTTCATGGCGGCAAGACGCTCTTGGAGTCCGGTGATTGTTTTTTGCATGGATTCTCGGCCTTGCTCGCGGGCGCGGCGGAGCGATTCAATTCTTTCAAAATGTTCCCTGTATACCTTGCGTTCAGTCTTGGTAATCGTCACCCGTTCAGGGATCGCGTCTGCGATCGTTTGTTTAAGTCTATTTTCTCTGCCCGCTATCCCCTTCAAATATTTAATAAGCTCATCTGTGCCTTCAAAGTTCTTTGCATTAAATTCATTGATCTGGGATATTGCCTCGTCAATATAATTCCCATGCTCTGAAAAGTAGTAGGATGGAATCTCGGCCAGTTCCTCCGCCATGTATCCTTTTGGGTATCTTTTTAAAACACCTTTCAATCGACGGCGTTCCGCCTGTAGAATCGCGAGTTGTTCCCTGGCTTGGGTGCCCTCTTCCTCCCTTCTGGCAAAATCCGCCGCCCTTTCCTTGATGCTCGGCTTTGTCTCTTTTTCAAGAGGGGCCGGGGATTCGACGTATCTCCGGGATTCGGCAAGGATCATGGCCACGTCGGCATCGGTAAACTTGATATTCAAGTTCAGGTTCCGTAATGCCTGCCTCAATACCGCATAGATCCGTTGCAAAAGGGTGATGTTCTCCGACTTATGGGCCATGTCGGCTATAACTTCTTCCGTGGCGGTCTCCTTCGACATGCCTTCTCGTTCAATGAGTTTATCGGCCCGGCGTTTGATCTCGGCGTTGCCTTTGTATATCTGACCCATCAGTTTCGTTAGTTCTTCTTTTGTAAAGATGCCCTGGAGTCCGTAATGCCCGACGGTTTCGTGCATGATGACAAAATGGGTGTCGTGTTCATCCTGGATGTTGTCGGCGACCAAGACGACCTCAAGAGTGTTTTTGTTGAACGCGCCACGCACATCTTCCGGGATAAAACCAAGAATCTTTTGCGCCTCTTCGATAGTCTGAACGACCGTGATATCCGGAAGGTTCTTCATCTTTTCGACTGTCTTTTGGACGATGGCGGATACCGCCTCCTGGGTCATCCCAGCCCCTTTACCCCTTGAAAATAACGGTTGCCCACCCATCACGGATTCTTTCATGGAGGGAGTTAGTTCTAGGGAGTGGACTTTTTCATAAGCGGCATCTGGATTGTGTTCTACAAGACCAGGCAAGGTAACAATTTGGCTTTCTCCAACCCTCCCTCCCCACTTCTTTGTATATTTGTTCAGGAAAGACGGAATTATTAAATCATAAAAACCCCTCATCCCTTCGCCGCCAATTTTAAGATCAAGACCTGTAAATTCTCCCGATTCTTTTTCGCTCTTGATTATTTTTTCTGCAAGATCTTTTCCAACAACGTCAGGTAATTCTTCGGGAGTATAAACATTCCCAAAATCTGTGTGCCGATCTCCTGTTTTTGTTGTAAAACCAATTTGATAAGCTGGACCCCCGTTCTTAGTGGCGTCAAGTTTTTTAAAACGTACCTCGGATAGTTGTTTTGAAAGATCGTATCGTTCGTTTTGTTGGTCGCCTGTGGTCCACGCAAGTTTCTGGTATCCGTTTTCAACGGCATAACGTAACATCCTCTTGAGGGCGAGTTCATACCATGTTTTTTTGAAGGGGGCGTTGGGAACTGCTGGGACTGGCTTTACTGAATATTGACCGCCTTCTAATTCGCCAGCTTTTTTTTCTAATTCCAACATTTCCAGTTGTTCTGCGTCTGACAACGCCCGGACTTGTTCTCCTTCATAACGTAGTTGATTTAATCTTTCAACCTCCGCATCTGTAAGTCTTGATGGAGTTTCCCCAGCATACCCTTCTTTCCTCCCCTTCTGGTGCCAGTCACTCTGAATTTCCTCGATGAACAGGACACGCTTTCCTTCGGAGTCGGTGCGCTCGTTGAAGCGGACGTGGGCGAGGATGTTGGGTTCGTCGAAGTGGGGGGACATAAATGTCTGAACGGGCAAAGCTTCCTTTGACTTGTCGCGCATAGCATCCCACACATCCGCCCTCTCTGCGATGTTCAATTCATGAAATAACATCCCAAACATTTCTTCTGCCATAGCATCAAAAGTTGGCCCACCAGCTGAGTCTGGGTCAAATTCGATATATTTTTTTGCACCTTTTTTTTGTGATTCCGTTGTCGGAATCGTCAACAACAGCTCTTTGTAGTTCTCTCCGCCGGGGAGTTGATAATTTCCGAATTTAACACCTGTTTTCGTGTGACTTCCAAAAACGTCGTTTACAACCTTGATCTGCCAATCCTCGTCTTTGGCTAGTTCAGGAAACTTTTTCACCAACGCACGGTAGGCATCACCGTCATTGGCTATGGTATCTAAAAGATCATCGGGGTTGTCAGTTCCGGCGTCACGGGCGGCCCTCAAAACTTCTGGTAAGGCGTAAGGGCTGTCCTTGTTAATTTTCATTTCACCCTTCACTACTTCCTCAACCTGTACGTTATTCGAGCGGATATAAGCGAGAAGGTCTTGTTTGCTTACCTTCCCCTCTTCTGTGGGGGAGAGTTTGGATTTATACTGATTAAGGGGTATCCATTCCTTGCCGACTTTTATTTCAATGTCTTCAGTAGGAACGCCAACATCTTCACCTTCCATATAAACATCGGGGGGCAAATTTTCATCAAGTATTAAGTCATGTTTTATGGCAGATTTTTTAATTCGCAACTGAACCCTGTCTTTATCAACTTTCCATTGCTCAGGAGTAAAGAATATTCTTGGCAAATCTGCTCTATCAGGGTCTTCTTGAAATGTCCGACTTTCCTCATCCCAACCCCATTTATCAGCATCACCGCTTCTAACTGCTCTCTCTATCATCTGCTCTTGGGTATATGGCTCTAATCCTCGCCTAATAACATTATCTAAATCGCCCTTTGGATGATAACGATATAAATACTCTATCTTCCCCTCTTTCCCTGCCATTTCGCCCTTCCCCTCTTCTGTGGGGGTGAGTTTGGAATATTGTGCATCAATTTCAGCATCTATTTTAGCAATAACATCATTTAAGTTACCTGCCTTTTCTTCCAACAATTTTACAAGTTTGGGATGTTTGGCGATAATTTCTTTATTGCCAAGTAAGATTTGATTAACTGCTTCCGCAACATTTTCCTTGCGGTTCATTTCTTTGGCTTTGACATCGGGTTCCATGCCAAACTCATCTATAATTTCGGAGTTATCTCTTAGAACTAACTGTCGTTCTACCTCGTGTCCTAACTCGTGTCTGGCCGCCTCTTTATTTTGTTCTGCCCCAAGTCGTTTATTAAGACCTATTACTCCACCTTCGTTACGAGCAATACCTCTTAATGGTCCTAAATCAAATATCTCTACTTTAGGGGCTACAATCCCCTCTTTCCCTGCCATTTCGCCCTTCCCCCCTTCTGTGGGGGTGGATGGTTCTTTAAGGAATCCCTCAATATCGATCCATTCCAGTTCCTCTTGTTTGATCCCGGAGGACGCCAGGATGCCCCGGACCTGATCCGCCGATGCCGACGCGGGCATCCGTTCTTCTATTGCTTGTTCGAGTTTGGAAAAGAACCCCAGCGGTGATACACGAGAAAATCGGATGTCTGCTTCCTGCCCCAGGATCTCAAGTTCCGAATTGATTGCGTTGGTGTATTGCTGGTATTCTTCCTCGGTCATATTCTGTCGGTTTTCTTCAAGGTCAGTCTTGAGTTCTTCGAGTTTCTTTACCTTGTACTCAACAAGAACGCCGGTGAATATGTCACTCGCCGCCTTCTCCGCCTCTGTCCCTTTACCTTCTTTTTCGAGTTCGGCGATGTTCAGTTCGACTTCCGTCGCCTCTTTGTCCAGTATCTTCTCAATATGTTCCCCGGCATACTTCTGGACCTTTTCGTTTATTTTGATCACAACCTGATTCACCTCTGGATCTGTGAGATTGTAGTCTTTCCGTATCTGTCCAAAAGGAGAGTTTTCTTCAAGAAACGTCGATGTTACGCCAGCCGGGGCGCCGACCATCCCCCCTATGAGAGCGGCAAAACCGACTTGGTACGCGATGTCGGGCCACGACATATCGTACCCGGCCAGATATTTGTCGATGACGTTTTCCGATAACTGTTGAGATCCTTCTTGTGCGGCTTCGGTGACCGCCCGCAATAGAATGCGCGGGAGGACTTTTGACCCTCGCAAGGTGTTTATGAAAACATCCATCCCCAAATATTCAAATCCGCCCTCAGGGATCGCGTAGAGGGTCGAAAGTTCGCTGGCCCTCTTTTCCGGCACTCCCTTTCCAAGCATCTCGACATACTTCTGACCCTTCTGTTGGAGTCCGAATAAAGCTCCGACAAGTTGTGGATTCCGGGTCGCATAACCGATCCCTATTGAAGAAAAGACGGACATCCCGCCCTGCCCCAATCCAAAAGCGAGTTGCGCGCCTTGTCCTTGTCCGGGTTGCACCTTCTGTTTGACCATCAGGTTTGTCGAGGCGTTTATCAACCTGTCCCCGGCTGTTCCAAACGCCTTGCTCCAGGGCTTCCCCAAAAGTTGATTGGCATAGTACGCAGTCATCTTTTTGATGTTGTCCTGCGGACTCGTTAAAGGGTTTGTCCATTCATACTTCGGCGGCTCCTCTAAACGGGCCGCCTGTTCCTTTAGGAGTCCTCCGAGCGCAAGCGGTTTCATAAGGATATCGGCATATACGCCTTTGGAAAATTCTTTGGCGATATTGACGCCGCCCCAAAAACTTTCCTTCGGCTGGTGATAGATAGTTGTAAGGACGGACATATTAATCTCGTCCAGATCCCGGCCCTTCGGGAGACCTAGAACATAATCTTTTTCCGGTATGAATATATTTTCCGTTTCTTCTTTGGGGGCCAATGCTCCGTCCGGGATAAACCCGCCGGGGCGATCCGGGATGAATCCATCCACCAGTTTTGCCTGGGTGTCTGGGACAGCGACCTTTTCAAGGGAATCGGGAGTAGTCCCGCCCTCTTTTGGGATCGTCATTTCAGGTAGTGGAGTTGGGATTACAGGTAATGGCATTTTATTCAAGCGCGTATTTCTCCGCGTTAAATTTACGCCGCGGGATTGTTCCGTGTTGTCCGTCGGACTTTTGGATGACCCTGACCATGTCCTCTTCCGCCCTTCCGTACACCTTTTCTACGGATTCTCCCGGATAGACGACGTTGACGTTTCCCTGGGAGTAAATGTAATTTGTCGGGTTCTCTTTTCCCATCATCTCGGGGTTGTCTGATACCGCCTGGTCACTCCGCAACTTCCTGGCGATGCCTGGCACCATCTCCGGGGTCACTCCAGGTTGAGATGCCGACTCCATAATTTTATTCACCATTTGGAGATACGGACGCACCGGACTCCCCGAGGCGATAAAACTTATGGCGGCTTGCAAAAATGAAAATTTCTCTTTATTGCTCTGGACGTACTGCGGGTCGCTGTACGAGAGCAGTCTTTTGTAATTGCCGTCATTCAGATCCGCCCGGTTTGCGATAACTTCGTTTCTGTAATCTCTCATCGCATTGATCTGCTTTGACGGGTCGCTCGCGTTTTCTCCCAAATTTATGTCAAGGAACTTCTTGGTAAGAGATACGGCGACCGCAGGTTTGTCGTCCCCTTTGATCTTCAACGAATCCATGAATACGCGCTTGAAGTTTGGATCAACGTCAGCATCGATCGTCGTGATTGCCCCGCCATTCAAATATTTTTTGATTACATCCATCTCGTTTTGGTTGTAGACCGTCGCTTGCCGGTCTGTTGCTTCTTTGCCTTTCTTTTTCTTGTAGGCGTCAAAAGAATTGATGATATCGAGACTCTTTTTCTCGTCAATCTTCACTCCCTGCAGGGTATATCCGCCGGACAAGAATTTTTGCTTAATGGCCTCGACCTGTTCCGGAGTCTGCGCTCTTTGGAGGTCATAACTCACCTTGTCAGAGCCAATTTCCGAGAGTAGTTTTTCTTCCATCTTTTGGGCGACTGTGGCGTGTATAATTCCTTTCGCGCGGCCTTCCCCGATACGGGACTTCATACGCGCCAAAGCGGCAAATTCACTTACGTTATCCGTAGCGTGAAGATAGTCTGTCGTATCATTTTTTAAGGATTCATAAATTGCCGCCGTTCCGAGATCCACCACCTTTTCCCGTTGAAACGTATTGAGTTTTATCAGTCCGTCGTTCAACTGGGTCGAGAACTCGTTGTCGAACCCGATCCGGGCGTTCCGCAGGGTGATCCCCTGGGACGCCTGTTTTTGGATGCCTTCAAACTCTTTGGCGTATCCGAGAGTGTTGTTCGGGTCCGGGTCCTGTTGCGCCCGCGCGAGGACATCCGACATGAGCAGTTTCGCGTTGTTGGCCGCCGCGATCTTCTGCTGGGTCTCCTGCGCATCGACAAAATGCTCCGCGACGGTTCCCAGCGCCCCGCCGATGTCCGATATTAACTTCCCGGACGCGCTGAAAAGTTCCGGGGATACTTTCACATTCGGGGTCTCTCCCGTCATACTGACCTTTGATTGATACCGCTGAATTGGGGTGGCCATTTTATAGGTCCGTCCAATCTATTCCGGTTTTTTTACCTACCGGGGTTACGGGTTTAGTTCCTGTAAAGTTACTCGCCTTGTACGCGGTATTTATCAAAGTGACGGCGGGAGCCGCATAGGACTGCATCCTGTAGATTCTGGCCCGCATCCTCTCCTGTGACGCCGCGCTTGATGCCTGTGCCGCGCCGATGAGAGTCCTATATTCAGTCATCCGGATGTCCTGTTCGAGATTCGCCGCCGTGTCGGCCATTACCAATAAAGGACTTCCTGAGATCTTGACTCCCCGGAAGGCATACTGGGACCGCTGAGTTGAAAGAAACGATTCCTTCTGCCGTTCCCCTGTTTCAACGTCACGGGCCGCCAACTGCCGGGTGAGTTCCGCCTGGCGTTCGTAGGTCTGAGCGTTCATCTCGCTTGCCTTCGCGGCCTGTTGGCCCTGTTGATATTGTCCGTAAGCAGATATCAGACCCGAGCCGACGGTTAGAGCCGCTAAAAATGACATATTTTCACCTTATCGCCGCGTACATGACGGCATCCTCTGCGTTTGGCCCATACGACTTAAGGACTGCCTCCTTATAAAATCCGAACAACTCAACGTACCGGGCCGCCTTGTCGTCCGTGTATACGAACGTCTGTACCCGGTGGTACTCCTTCAATTCCCGTTTAAGATGCTCGCGAATTTCTTTGGCGATCGCCTTCGCGTAAAACGCCGCGCTCTTGTTGAAAAGCATCCACGCCTGTTCTACCCCTTTGGAAATCTCGAACAGACCGTATAGCATGATGACGGTATTCATGTCGTTCATGACCTGCCAGACGCGGCCAATATCGTAGTAGACAGCCAACTGTCTGCGCCAATCGACGGTATTCAGCATCTCTTTCTCAATGCCGTCGTATTGAAAATTGTCAAGCACCTGTTCCGTGGCAAATTCGATCTTTATCATTTTTCACTCACCCACAAATATAGAACGACCAATGTAATCGTGCAGGGAAAAACATTGTCGCACTCAAAGTAGACCTCGCTTTTCTTGTCCCACCCGATCGTGCAGGGAACCGTGAAGTCGTCGGTCTGGAGGGTGGTGGGCAAGGCCCCGTTCCCGTCCCTTAAGACTTCCTCCATGTTCCCGCCATCTTCGCCCGCCTGAAGGCCCAAGGACCGGTACACGCTGACCAACACCTCGTTTATGCGCTTCATAAGCCCCTGTGCCGACCCTATTGCCGAGGCCGCCTCCGGGGGGAGGAGTTTGCACTTTGACACGACCCCTAGACCGACCGAAATTACGCTGTAGGAGGCCCCCAGAGCCAAGGAACCGCCACTCACCGTGCCAGAGACCTCCACGCCGTCACAGATGGCCACCACGGCCTCGCCCTCGAGGTGTTCAAGGCCGCTTACGGTAGACGTCAAACTGGAGTCGCGTTGGAGGGCCGACTGCATCAGAACCATGTCCTCCAGGTCCGCTTCTTCCTGCTGGCGCGGGTTGATCTGATATTCAACATACTGTTTGGTCCCGCTGTCTATCGTTCTACTAACAATGAACCAGACCTCGTCGTATCCGTCCACCGGGATCACCGCGACCGACTTATATGCGGCATCAGTGCCAGCCGGGACCTGTTCCGTCCACGCCTCAATTTGTTGGTCGGCCTCGCGGGTAAAGGTCGCCATCTTCCCGTCCCCTCGGACGCAATACTCAATTCCGTAGGGACTTTGCTGAAAGGCCGTTTCGATTACCCCACCGGATGTAATATGATCCGAAAGAATTGTTTTGTTCGCCGCGTTGAAAGTCTCACTGACGACGGTGTAGGAGAGTTCCCTAAGCCGTCGGTCATCCCCTTCAAAATAATAGAGGAAACTTCCAATCTTTTCCGGCGGGACTTCACTTGACCCAAAACTCGATGATGGGTCAACCTGGATATTTGCAGGTGTTATAGGTTCACTCAACGCCCCTGAAAAGACGGTGAATAGTTCTTGAGAAGTACCTACAACGAGGCGCTTTTCTGACGCAATCCAGTTAATCAGATTTACCCTGTCTGTCATAATTGACGCGATGATGGCATCCGCGTCGTTTGATCCGGCTTTCATGTTCTCAAAGTCCTCGGACACGGAAGCCCAAATCGTTTGAGGTTGCCAGTTTGTCGCGGCAGCCCAAAGACGCCCCTGATGAAATGTCCCGGTCCGGGGATATCCGGTGGTTCCGGACCATGCGCCTAAAGACCATTTCGCCGTGGCCGTGTGTCCTCCCATATCCGCCCCCTTCACGGTCGCCACAGCATGGGTGGTATTCGTGACATCCGTGATCTTGAGATAGTGATAATCCGTCCCGTCGTGAAATGAGATCAATCGTCCGATGTCCGTGATCAAAAACCCCTGGCCGTCGTTTATTCCTGTGACGGCGGAGGCCGTGACGATGACGCTTCCTGTCGTGCCGTTCGGATCAAGGGTGGTTGTGGTCGCATTCTCGTCAAGATACGGTCCGTCCTCCCACTCGACTTCTTCAAGGGTCCAGTCGTCATCATCGAACCGCGAGAGTTTCATCACTGGGTGATCGGGGTGAAACAAGTATTCTATATCCGCGCTCTGGGAGGTCTGGATGTCAAAAATCTCGTCATCATCGTAGGCGTGATCTATTTCGTACACACCTCCCGCCGCGTTCTTAGCGAAACCTTCATGGGTCGGCAGATCGGCAGTCCCTCCATATTCACCGGTGGATGAAGTGAAATTTGCCGTCCAACGGGCGATTCCTTTTGAAATACGGACTTCATCCATCCAACCGTTTAGGTCCGTATATGTACCGTCTCCATCATGTCCGATACATAGAGTGGTCGCGCCTCCGTTGTAAGTGGCGGCGGCGACTTGTGTCGCCCCAACTTGCGTACCATCGATAAAGAATTTTATATCATTCCCCGATCTTACAACCGCGACGTGATACCAGGTATTTGCCGATGCCGTCCAAGCAACCGGAACATAGCTGCCTCCCCCTGAATACATATATAGATAGTTTGTCGATCCCCCTAGTTTCCATCCAGATGTACCAGATGTCTTTCCAAACAAGGCATAACTACCCGTTGCTGATAATCTGATCCGCGCCTCAAGAGTCCAATCCCCCGACCCAAAATCAAAATCCGCAGAATCCGGCGTCGTTATATAGTCACCCGTGCCATCCAGTTTCCCGGACGCACCGCCGAATACAGACTGAGCCGTATCTATTTGCGCGTTATCGACGGCAGTCATCGTGTGCGAGGCCTCGTCTGTAAATGTCGTAGACGCATCCGCTCCGTTCATGTGCAGAAGCAGTTTTGTGTAGGAGTCCACATCCGACACGAAGCGAGCGACGCCCGCCGTTATTCTGAACTCATCGATATATCCCTGAAAGGCGGAACTGGAACCGTCATAATCGATGCCAATGTAGACGTTGCCGGTATAATTGGCGCACCTCTGGGCATCCGTGGACGTCGCGGCCAGTCCGCCATTCACAAACAAGGTCCAGGTATTTCCATTCTCCATAAGGGCGACGTGATACCAGGTATCTACCGCGATAACAGAGGCCGCCGTTTTTACGTCAACGACTACCGAGGAAGCGGCGGTAACGGCGAACTCCAGACTTCCGTCCGTGTTCACGAAAAATTGGCACTTGTCACCCGCGCCGGTCCCCTGTTGAAAGATGGTCCGTATGGAAGAAAGGTCCGTGGGCCTGATCCAGCAATCGATCGTGAATGTCCCTCCGGAGAAGTCAAAATCCGCGTTGTCCAGAATTGAAAGGTAGTCCCCCGCCCCGTCAAAGAGACAGGAACCTCCGCCAAAGGCGGACTGTGCCGTGCTGATCGCGGCCCCGCCAACGGGCGTTACGGTGTTCGGCGTCACGCTGGATGAATCGTTGAAATTTGAGTTTAAATGCAGGAGAAGAACAGTTGCTGTGGAGGGAATGAACGTCCCATAGTCCGATGTGTCGATTCCGGTCAATTCAAAGGTGTGATCGGTCTTGTTTGCAACGGTATACTCGACCCCGTTGACCTCCTCCATCCCGTCCACGTCCGATAGGATGACGATGTCCCCATTCTCAAGACCGTGGTGGGCGACGGTGGTGACGACTCCGGGGCTCGCGTTCGTTATGTCGCTGATGAGCGCCCCGGTGCCGGACCCGGACACAATCCCTTTGTTTTTATAGAAACGGATTTTTGAATCGTTCAGTTGAAGGAGGTACGCCTGACGGCGGTTGAATACGAAATCCAGGAGCCGGGCCGGTTTGGACGAATCGCGGACCTCCGCCACAAACACGGTTCCCGGAGTGCGTTCGATCCCGCCCCATGGGAGGACGATGAAATTCTCAAGAGTTTTTGCCCCGTTGAAGTAGCTTTGGGTATCAACCCTTCGAGACACCCTCGGTCCCAAAGCGCCGCTTGTGAATGAGGTTTTTGCGAAACTAGCCCTTCCCATCTACGCTTTCCTCGCATTAGTCCAGGTCTTTGCGGTAATCCTGCGCAACCGACCTTTTTGCGGAGAACCGGATTCCTGGG
>Ga0315276_10002388_pt1 | contig 17161 bp, 16 predicted proteins | sample YL17G05_0_MG_FD_204542 | JGI IMG/M metagenome (GOLD analysis project Ga0315276, IMG submission 204542) | Sediment microbial communities from Yellowstone Lake, YNP, Wyoming, USA - YL17G05_0 | ecosystem: Environmental > Aquatic > Freshwater > Lake > Sediment | place: USA: Wyoming | collected... | reverse complement strand
CCCTCACCGGCAGGTCCGGGTGTTCTACGCAGTAGTCGTCGATAGTCCGCCGGGTGTCGTCCGTCGAGTTGTCGACGATCACCACCTCCAGGATGGCCGTGTCCTGCTGCCGGATCGCGTCGAGGAGTCCGCCGATGTGCCGGGCTTCGTTGCGGCAGGGAATGACGATGGAGACCGATGTCCGAGCGGTGCTCATGCCCGGCCTCGCAGCTTCGCCCAGATGCCGGGTTCGAGTAGACCGTTCTTCGTCGCGAACCCGAGCATCAGCCCGCCGACCAGCAGCTTTGGCATAAGCGCCACCGCGTAGAGCAGCACCGAATAGGCGAGCGCCTGGGTCCGATCCACCGAATAGACGCTCAGCGCGAGGATCGTGAGGTACTGAAAGACGCCGAGGCTGCCGGGCGTGGAGAACGGTGCCGTACCCACCTGGAGCACGATCAGCAGCAGGAGCCCCGCCACGAAGGGCAGTTCCAGGTGAAAGGCCTTGAACAGGAGGTAGTTTGTCGTGGTCGACATCAGCAGCGTCAGCACGGACAGCGCGGCAATGGTCGCGAGCGTCCGGAGGTCGCGCAGGTTGGCGGCTTCTTCAACGGCGTTCGCGCCGTGGCGGGCAAGCCGGGCGAGTCCGCGGCTGGTTGACGCCATCACCCGCGCGTGTATCAGGACAGAAAGCGGGCGACCTGCTATCACGACTGCGCCCAGTAAACCCGCAGCGATCACTCCCAAGATCGCAAGCCCGCGCGCCGGGCCGATCAGCCAGTCTGGAAAGGCGATCTGCAGGACCAGAATGCCCGCGCCGATCGCCATCATGAGAGTGTCTGCCAGCCGTTCCAGAGCCACCGTGGCCAGCACGCGAGCCACCGCCAGGTGTTCGGCGCGGCTTACGACGTAGACGCGCAGAAGTTCGCCCACGCGGATGGGAAGCGCGATGTTGGCGGCCTGCCCCAACATCACGCCCGTGAAGAGGCTGCGCAGTCGGGGGACCGCCCTTTCCCGATCCTGGCCACGGAAGAATGCCTGCCAGCGGACGGTCACGAGCAGCAGCGAGGGTGCCACTGACACGAGCGCGGTGACGACCCACAGGACGTCCGACTGGCGGATCGCGTCAGCCAGCCCACTGAAGGACTCGCCGCGGAAGGCCAGCCACAGGGCCAGGATGCCAACGAGGGTGCCAATCAAGAGTCGCATAAAGGCGCAGAATCGTCACGGTACCACAGAAGCCGCGAATCACTCCGCGGGTGGGACAGTTGCGGGCAGAACCATGCCCACGCTGTCCGAGGAGTGGCTATCGGCCTGCGGCGACGTCGTCGCCTTGCGGAGAGCGCGCCGAGCCAAACGGGGTCTCGACGGTGCCATTGGGGCCCGCAGAGAGAACGGCCACCGACCCTTCTGGTTCAGTCGCAGCCGCAACCAGGTACTGATTTCCCCAGGGGTCGGGGGCCCCGTTGGACATGGCGGACCAGGGCACCATCCTGCCTTCCAGCCACCCGAAGCCCGGTACGAACTTGGGTGCAACGCCGGGTCCAGTGAGTACGACTGGCCCGCCGCCGGCCGAAGCGATCGCGTCCGTGAGCGCGGCGCGCCGATCGCCGGCCAGCGCCCGTGCCATCCTCATCACATCCAGCCGGGCGCGTCCGATTCGCCGCGCATTTACCTGCCGTGCGGCGAGCGGGGGCAGCACGAACGCCAGCAGCGCGATGGCGGCGAGCGCGTACGCCAGCTTTCGCGCGCTCACTAGCGTCCCCCCATCGCGAACACCGTTCCGGCGGTTCGCAGCACGATCCACAGGTCGAAGAGCAACGATCGGTGCTTGATGTAGTAGAGATCGTACTCCAGCTTGAGGGCCGCGCCCTCGACCGAGTCGCCGTAAGGCATGTTCACCTGGGCCCACCCGGTGAGGCCCGGCCGCACCATCAGGCGCGTCCGGTAGAAGGGGATCTGCCGCTCGAGCAACTCCGCGAACTCCGGGCGCTCGGGCCGTGGTCCGACCATGCTCATGTCGCCGCGGAGGACGTTGAGCACCTGCGGCAGTTCGTCCAGGCGCGAGCGGCGCAGCCAGCGTCCCACTCGCGTCACGCGGGGGTCGTCCTTGCCCGCCCACCGAGGTCCTTCCGCTTCAGCGCCTTGCACCATCGTCCGGAACTTGAGGACATCGAAGTCGCGCCCGCCCGGACCGAGACGGCGTTGGCGGTAGAACACCGGCCGGCCCGATGTGACGACAGTCAGCAGGGCGACGACGGGCGTGGCGACAAGCAGCACCACCAGACCGACGAGGCCGCAGAGGATGTCGACCAGCCGCTTGGCGGCCCGAGACGCATCGCGGGCGCGCACCCATTCCGGCAGCGACGTGAACATCCAGTCCGGTTCGAGGTCGGCGATCGGCACGCGCATCAGCACATGCTCGTGCTCCGTCGTCATCGGCACGACTTCGACGCCGCGCTCCTGCCAGCGGAGCAGCGCGGGCATGAGTGCGGATGTCAGGGTCGCTCGAGGGCCGAGGATGACCTCGGCGACGCCATGCGTGCGCACGAGATCGTCCAGCACATCCTCCGTTGTGCCCGGATCGATGGACGCCACAAGCTCCACGTCCGGAGCGTAGGCCCGGAGAAGGTCCGCGAAACTGGTGGCGGCCGACGCGCTGCTGATGACGAGGGCCCGTCGGCGGAACAGTCCGCGAGACAGTGCGTAGAGATAGCAGAGGCGCCACGCCAGCGTCAGGAGCGCCGCCTCCCAGAGGAAGTAGAGCGCGGGCAGACGGGGCAGGACCGCGCGGGGCGCGTAGAAGTACGCCACCAGGTACGCAGCTGCGACGGAGGCGGCAGCCACGAACAGCGCCCGCCATGTGAGGTCGAGCGAGAGGCCCACTCGCAGCCGGCGCGCCGGGGCCAGGAGCAACACCCAGACAGGCACCAGGCCGGCGAAGATCGCCCACTTCCGGACGAATGCGGTGTCGAACGGGAACCCCGTGGTGAGGCTCCAGATCCAAAGGGAGGCCAGAACGGCCACGCAGGCCATCACGGCGTCGCCGCTGAGCAGCAACAGTCGGTGTTCCGAGCGCTGGAGGCCTCGCGGTGTGATCAGGTAAACACTCCGGGAGTGATTATCCTATAGGCGTCTGGCCGCTGTATCAAACCGAAACTCCCCGTATGGTTATTGACTCACACCATGGAAGGAATAGAATTACGTGTCTCCGCATCAGCAAGCCGCGCACCCGGATCGGACTCCGGAACAGTAGTGACGGGTTGCTTGCGGTCGTCGTTCGTGCACGGATCTGGCGGCGATCCTCGTCGCCAGAGAGCACTTACTGTACTTGGTTCTGTAAGTGACGGGGCGAAGCTGTATCCTCCTCCGCCTGCGCGGTGGCCGCATCGACGACGTCGCTGAGGCGCCTTGCATCCAGAGACCAGGCCTGTACCACAAACTGCCGAGCCTCGACGTCGAGTTGACGCGGGACAGGGAGTTCCGGGTTCAGCAGTCAGTGAGCGGGTAGCATCATGATTCGCAATCGATACATCCTGCTGATGGACCTCCCCTTGATTGCCATCGCCGCTTTCGGGGCATTCGCACTGCGGTTCGACTGGCTGTTTCTTCAGTATCGTCCGGAGTTCAGCGCGTATGTCATGGCGGCGCTGGTCCTGAAGCCCCTCGCCTACTTCCCCTTCGGGATGTACAAGCGGTACTGGCGTTACGGGACAGCTCAGGACCTTGTGGCCGTCGCCCTCGCCGTGTCCGCGTCGGCCGTTGGGATGGCGTTGTTTGTCGGAGTCGGTCGAGCGACAGGCCACCTGCCGGACTTCGCCCGGCCAGTTATCCTGATCGACTGGCTCCTCACGCTCGCTCTGGCCGGCGGTCTTCGAATGTCGGTCCGGATCGTTGGCGATGCACGACAGACCAGCGCGAAGCCTGCCGCCTTCCAGGCAAAGCGAGTCCTGATCGTCGGCGCCGGCGAGGCGGGGAACCTCGTCGTTCGCGAACTGCGCAAGAACCCGCAACTGGGCTTGAACCCAGTTGGTTTTCTCGACGACTCGAGCGCCAAGTGGAACAAGCGGATTCTGGGGATTCCAGTCTTCGGTCCGCTGTCGTCTCTCGAATCCGCCGTGAAACGGGAGGCCATCGACGAGGTGGTTGTTGCCATGCCCACCGTGTCCGGCGCCATCGTGCGGGGTGCCGCGGTGGCATGCAGCCGTGCCGGCATCACGGCGCGAATCGTTCCCGGAGTCTTCGAACTGCTCGACGGGCACGTCACGGTGAGCCGGCTTCGCAAGGTTGAGATCGCCGACCTGCTTCGCCGCCCCCAGGTGCTGGGGCGCGCCGAAGTGATGTCGTACCTGCAGGGCCGAACGGTCTTGATCACCGGCGCCGGTGGCTCAATCGGCAGCGAGTTGGCGCGGCAGGTCGCATATTCAGGCCCCGGTCACCTCGTGCTGCTGGGGCACGGCGAGAACAGCATCTTCGGCGTGTATGGCAGGCTCACCGAACAGTATCCGGACCTCCGGATTCACCCGGTCATCGCGGACGTGCGCGATGCGATGAGGATCGAGAGCATCTTCGATCGGTTCAGGCCCGCCGTGGTCTTTCACGCGGCCGCGCACAAGCACGTCCCCCTGATGGAGGCGAACCCGGAAGAAGCCATCACGAACAATGTTCGCGGCACGCGCAACATCGTGGAGGCGGCAGAGCGGTCTGGAGCCGCGAGGTTCGTCCTGATTTCCACAGACAAGGCTGTCGCGCCCAGCAACATCATGGGCGCGTCCAAGCGTCTGGCCGAGCAGTTCGTCGTCACCGCCGGACGGCGCCACAATCTGCCGTACGTCGTTGTGCGCTTTGGCAATGTGCTTGGTAGTCGCGGGTCCGTGGTGCCCACGTTGCAGGCGCAGATCGAGAGGGGCGGTCCGATCACCATCACCCATCCGGACATGAAGCGCTACTTCATGACCATTCCGGAGGCTGTGCAGCTTGTCCTGCAGGCGGGGGGCATGGGTGCGGCCGGGGAGCTTTTTGTCCTCAACATGGGTGAGCAACTCAAGATCATGGATCTCGTGGAGGACCTCGTCCGGCTGTCCGGGGTTGAACCGGGCACGATTCCAATTGAGATTACGGGCATCCGACCGGGTGAGAAGCTGGAAGAAATGCTCTGGGAACCCGGGGCGACCGTCGAGGTCACAGCGAATCCGGAGGTGTTTCACGTACAGGAGCACGACCTGCGAACCGACCTCGACATTCGGCCGATGCTGAGCGACGTGGTGTCCGCTGCGGAGAGTGGAGACATCGAACGACTGCACGTGTGCCTGGCGCTGGCCGTGCCGAGCTATGTGCGTCAGGGCGCCGCTTCCGCGGGCGGGGCGGCGTTCCCGAAGTCCGTGCGCCTCGACCAGCCACACGCGACCCGCGGCGGGACCGCACCGCGATGACGGCGAACACGAGCCGGAAGACCGTTGTTTCGGGTGCCGCAGCCCTGGTGTTCCTGGCAGGTTGTGTTGCCTGGGTGTTCCCGATCCAGACGGCTGCCGCCACCGGGAACTGGGCGCTGCCTTCATTGTCGATGGCAGCGCTGGCGGTGGCGTTGGTGCTGGCAGCCGACTGGCCCTGGCTTCGAGGATTCGTGGTCGTCTTCGCCGGAACGCTGGTGCTGGCGTGGGCGAGAACTCCCGACGCACACACGAGTGCGCCGCACTTTGCCGGCGTGAGTCTGGGACTGCTCTCCATGACCCTCGTCGGGAGGTTCGCCGACTCCCACGATCGCCTGCGGGTCGCGATGCTGGCGTTCCTCGGCGGAGGTCTCGTCGTGCTTGTCGTGGGAGTGATTGGCGCCGATTTCCAGAAGCTGGCCCCGTTCGCCGCGCCCCTGACGCGCCTCCTGCCTACCGTGAGTCTGGGACTGGCCGGGTTGGAGAAGGGGCACGTCAACCCCAACGCGCTGGCGGCATCCGCGTTGCTGATCGCCCCGCTCGGCGCCAGCATCCTCGTGCTGAGGACAGATCAGACGTTCGATCGGCTTGCTCTCCTGCCGCTGGCGTGTGTCGTGCTGGTAACCGGCTTGCTGGTCCTGACCGTATCTCAATCACGGTCAGGATGGCTCGCCGTGTGGCTGACGCTGGTTGCACTGCTCGTGTTCGGCCTGCGGTCCCGTGTCTGGAGACTGGTCCTCGGCGCCGCCGTGGTGGCCCCTGTTCTGGTGGCCGGTGCCAGCGTGTTTCTGCTCGCCCGCGAAACCTTCCTCCTGCACGCCGACAAGGTGTGGTCGACAGTACACCTCCGGGGGATCATCATGCTCTCTGGGCTGGATCGCCTGAGCGAATCGCCCTGGCTGGGGATTGGCCTGAACCAGTTTCGCGCCGTCTACGCATTGCCGTTGCCGGTTGCAAGCACCAGCGTCGGTCATGCCCACAACATCCTGCTGCAGGTGGCCTTGGACATCGGCGTGTTCGGGCTGGCGGCATACGTCTGCATCCTGGGGTTTCTGCTGGCTCGCGCGGTCCGCATCGCGAGCGGTCCACGGACGCTGGCGTCGGCGGCGGCCGTCGGAGCAGCCCTCTCGCTGGTGGCCGTGACGGCCTTCGGCCTCGCCGACGCGGTCGCGCTCGGCGCCAAGATCGGGCTGTTTCAGTGGGCTGCCGGCGGCCTGATCCTGGGCGCGGGCCGCGTCGACGCACTCGTCTTGCCGCGAGCAGGCCAGGAGACTGGCAGGCCGCCGGAGAAACCGCAATGAACTTCGCAGTCATCGGCGTCGCCGGGTACATTGCGCCGAGGCACCTGAAAGCCATCCGCGATACCGGACACAGGCTAATCGCTGCGGTGGATCCCAACGATTCGGTCGGCATTCTCGATCAGTTCAGCTTCGACGTCCGCTACTTCCGCGAAATTGAGCGCTTCGACCGGCACCTCGACAAACTCCGGCGGGGTCCGGAGGCAGGGCGCGTCCACTGGGTCAGCGTCTGCTCCCCCAACTACCTGCACGACGCGCACATCCGGCTCGGGCTGCGAAACGGCGCCAATGTCATTTGCGAAAAGCCGCTCGTGATCAATCCGTGGAACCTGGACACGCTGCAGGAATTGGAGGAAGAAACAGGTTGCCAGATTGCCACGGTCCTGCAGCTTCGCTCTCACCCTGCGCTCCTCGCCATCAAGGCCAAGATGGAAGCCGAGTCCGACGCCCGTCAGCGGGAGGTCGTCCTCACGTACATCACGAGCCGCGGACCCTGGTACCATGTGTCGTGGAAGGGCATCGAGGAGCGTTCCGGCGGAGCCGCCACGAACATCGGCATTCACCTTTTCGATCTCCTGGTGTGGCTGTTTGGACCCGTGCGAGACAGCCAGGTCCACCTTCGCGAGCGTGAGAAACTGGCTGGCTGCCTCGAGTTGCAGAGGGCGACCGTGCGGTGGTTCCTCTCTGTGTCTCCCGGCGACCTGCCCGAGCACGCTCGATCGTCCGGCCGGACGACGTTCCGCTCGATGACGGTGGATGACCAGGAGATAGAGTTCACCGAGGGATTCACCGACCTCCACACGCGCGTCTACGCCCGCACGCTGGACGGTCAGGGCCACGGCATTGCCGACGCACGCTCCTCCATCGAACTGGTTCACCGTATCCGCACGGTGCAGCCTGGCGGCGACGGCCCGAGGCATCCGCTCCTTGCCCAGCTTGGAGGGCCGGGATGACCCCCCAACCCACGGTCGTCTCGATCGTTGGCGCCCGTCCGCAGTTCGTGAAGGCCGCCGCGGTGTCCCCGGCGCTCCGCGAGGCCGGCCTGCACGAGGTGCTCCTGCACACGGGGCAGCATTGCGACTGGGCGATGTCCACCGCGTTCTTCGAGGGACTCAGCCTGCCCGCGCCCGACGTGAATCTGCAGATCGGGTCTGCGGCCCACGGCGCCCAGACCGGCCGGATCCTCGAAGCCATCGAGCAGGTAATGACCGACACGAAGTCCGCGATGGTCGTCGTGTTCGGGGACACCAACTCGACGCTGGCCGGCGCCCTCGCTGCGGCGAAACTGCTGATCCCCGTGGCGCACGTTGAAGCCGGTCTGCGGTCCTTCGACGGGGCGATGCCTGAGGAAGTCAACCGCGTGCTCACGGACCACATCGCCGCGCTGCTGTTCGCTCCCACCGACGCCGCCGTCGCCAACCTCCGGGCCGAAGGCATCGTCGATGGAGTGGTTCGCACCGGGGACGTGATGCTCGACGTGGTCGAGCATCACCGGCAGGCCATTGCGGCGAAGGCTCTGGGCCTTTGTCGTGAGCTCGGCCTGACGACGCGGGGATTCGCCTTCGCCACGGTTCACCGGGCCGAGAACACCGACAACGCCGCACGGTGGGACGGCATCGTCGCGGCGTTCAGCGAGATCGGGCGGCGGATGCCGGTCGTGTGGGCTGCGCACCCTCGCACGCGCGAGCAGGTACGTGGACTGGGCCTGCCCGGAGTGGTGATTGTCGATCCCCAGCCCTACCTGCACACCCAGGCGCTCGTGAGCGCCGCTCGACTTGTGCTCATCGACTCCGGCGGCCTGCAGAAGGAGGCGGCGTTTCACGGCACCCCATGCGTCACATTGCGTGACCGGACCGAATGGGTGGAACTCGTCGATGCGGGCGTCAATGCCCTGGCGGGAGCCGCGTGTGAGCGAATCGTCTCTGCCGCCGATCGCGCCCGGTGGCCGGAACACGGCCTGCCGCCGAACCTCTACGGTGACGGTCACACGGCGCGGCATGTCGCGGCAGCGGTGGCTGCGCGCGTGTCGGGCGAGCCCCCGCGCAATTGAGGTACGGTCGGCGTGAGCGCTCGGCGCCACCCTTCGCAGGCGGGAGCAGGAACTGTGTCAGGTCCGCGGCGGCCCGGCGGGCCGGGATGTTCCCTTGCGGACCCGCCGGGCCAACGTGCGGCGCGTCCAGGCTGCCAGAATGACCGCGGAGTTGCTCGCATCACTCAGGCTCAGGCTCCGGGCGCTGCTCGACACGGACTTCCTCCAGTCAGTTGCGGTCTTGACTGGCGGCACGGCCTTGGCGCAGGCGCTGCCGATTCTCGTCATGCCCGTCCTCACGCGTATCTACACGCCCGACGACTTCAGCATGCTCGCCGTGTTCTCGGCGATTCTGGGCGTGCTGGCGGTAGTCGTCGGGGGGCAGTATGAGACCGCCATTCCGATCCCCAAGCAGGATGAGACTGCCGCCAATCTGCTTGGCGTTGCGCTCCTCTGCGTGGCACTCACCACTGGCATAAGCGCGATCGCCGTGGCGCTCCTCCGTGACGAAATCGCCGAGTTGGTTCACCAGCGCGCGCTGGCGGGGTTTCTCTGGTTGCTCCCCGTTGGCCTCGGTGGGGCCGGAGCGTACGCAACCCTCCAGTTTTGGGCTGTCAGGCACCGGGCATTCCCGAGGATCGCTCGGACCCGCCTCACGCAGGCTTCAGGTGGTGCCGCGACCCAGCTTCTGCTGGGGTGGGGCGGAGCCGGGGCGATCGGCCTGATCTGCGGTCAGCTGTTCACGAGTTGCGCCGGATTTCTGGGGCTTGGCAGAGGCGCGCTCAAGGAGGACAGCCGAGCGCTCCGGAAGATCAGCCTGAGCGGCATGAGGACAGCCGCAGCTGACTTCAGGCGGTTTCCGATGTACACCGCCCCGGAGGCGTTCGCCAATGCGGCGTCGATACATGTACCCTTCATTCTCGTCGCCCAGCAGGCGCCTGGAGCTGAAGTCGGTTTCCTCATGCTCGGCATGCGCCTCATGCAGGCGCCACTGTCCCTGATTGGCTCGTCGGTGTCCCAAGTCTACTATGCCCATGCCGTCGCCGAGCATCGAGAAGGCCGATTGGCCGCGTTCACCGCGGACGTGATCGGGAAACTGGCGATCGTCGGTGTCGGGCCGATGATTTTCGGCGGGATCCTCGCCCCGTGGGTCTGTGAACCCGTCTTCGGAACGGGCTGGCAACGTGCCGGGGTGCTGATCGCCTGGATGACGCCCTGGTTCGTGTTCCAGTTTTTGAGTTCTCCGATCTCGCTGGTCTTGTATGTAACATCGCACCAGTTGACCGCCATGGTCCTGCAAACGAGCGGTCTCATTCTGCGCGTGACGATGGTTCTGGTAGCCGCGACGGCGGTCGGGGGGCACCGGGTGGCCGAAGGCTACGCCGTGTCGGGGTTCATGTTCTACTTGGTCTATCTATTCGTCATCTGTCGCGTGGCCGGCGTTTCCATGCGACTCCTGGTGAAGTGCTGTCGCCCCGCGACCGTCGCCGCCTTCTACTGGACCATCGCGGGTATCGCGATCGCGTCGCTGTTACGGACACTCGCATGAGCGCTCGTGTCATGACGAGCCGCCGCCGCGTCTTCTACACGGCAACCCGCAGGGAGACCGTTCTGCGTGTCCTGTGCCTGGCCGTGCTCTTCCACCTGGTCTACGTGACGTACCTCTCGACGCTCTGGGAATACTTAGGATTCGCCTTGGTGCCATTCAGTGCGTGGGCCATGGTCTACACGTACGCCCTCGTGTTGGGTCCAGCGTTGCTCGCGCCCCTGCGGTCGGGGCGGCGAACGATCCTGGTGTTCTTCGTTCTCTACAACCTCTTCTATCTCCCCTCGGAGTTCTGCCTGCTCTTCACTAGCGGCTCTTGGGACCGCGGTCCATCAATACAACTCGTTCTCGCGGTGGGGTTTGGCCTGCTCGCACTGTCGTTTCGTCTGCCAGTCCGATTGGTCAAGGTGCCTCCATTAGGGTGGAGGCTGTTTGTCGGAGTCTTAGTGACCCTCTGCGGTCTGTGCGTGGCTTTTGCCCTGAGCGGGGGGCTGTCGAATCTAACTTTCTCCAATTTCTTCGACGCCAGTTCCTCGCGACGTGCGAAGGAGGAAGCCAGCGGCATCCTGGGCTTCTTCGGTTCAGGCTACGTCTTCGCCTGGGTTACGTACGTTGTCGCTCCGCTGTTGATTCTCATCGGCTTGATCAGAAAGAGGCTTTTGCTTCTCGGTCTAGGGTGTTTCGCAGAGGTGCTGATCTACGCCGCAACAGCGGCGAAGTTCGCCCTGCTCACGCCGCCCTTCGTGATATTGGCGTGGCTGTCCTGCCGCCGGGACAATGGGCGAGTCGCGGTCAAGTATACGTACTGGACCAGCGGATTGTTGTTTTCGTCCACGCTGATCGCGAACACGCTCCTGGGGGTCCCGAATGCCATAGAACACGTGCTCTCGTTCTTCGTCATGCGGTACTTCGGTTACCAGGGAGTCAGCACCGTCTTCTACGCCAGGTTCGCTGAAGCCAACGGTTACACGTACTGGTCCCACGTGAAAGGCGTTGCTTCGTACATTCAGTACCCGTTCGACCAGGCCCTCCCTTGGGCTGTTGCAGCGTTCTACTGGGGGTTTCCCGGAACCTCTGCGCCCAGCCATCCCTGGGCGCAAGACGGGCTGGTAGCTGCCGGCCTTGGTGGCGTCCTCGTGATCTCTTGTGTCGTCGCCGCCGTTTTTTGGGTGACCGATGCACTGGCGGCCAGAGTGCGGACGGAGATTGCGGTGCCGTTGATGCTGATTCAGGGCGTCCTTCTCTCCGAGTCGTCGCTCTTCACCCAACTGCTGTCGAACGGATGGATGCTGCTCTGTGTCTTCCTTTCGCTTTCTCCCACGGTTCTCCGCGCTGTCACCACGAAGCGACAGCCTACGGTTGTGGCTGAAATGCAACGAGGGACCATCCTGTGATAGTGATCGACTACGGCATGGGCAACATCGGTTCGATACTGAACATGCTGAAGAAGATCGGGGTTCCTGCGGAGGTCTCGACGAAACCGGCTGATCTCCTGCGTGCAGACAAGATCATTTTGCCGGGGGTCGGCGCGTTCGACAACGCGATGAGAAAGCTGCGTGACCTGGGCTACGCTGAAGTCCTAGAGCAGAGGGTCCTCGGGGACAAGGTGCCGATTCTTGGCGTGTGCCTCGGGATGCAGTTGTTCGGCACCGCGAGCGAAGAGGGCCAGGAACGTGGGCTGGGCTGGCTGGACGCGCACAGCGTTCGGTTTCGTTTCGACGACGCCGATCGACGAAAGGTCCCACACATGGGCTGGAACAGCATTCGAGTCTGCCGACCGTCAGCCATCTTCGCTGATCCAGAGGCTCCCCGCCGCTTCTACTTCGTTCACTCCTTCCATCTGCAGTGCAGCGATCCGAGCGACGTCCTGTCGCTTACCGACTACGGGCACGAGTTCGTGAGCGGCGTCTGCCGGGAGCACATCCTGGGCACGCAGTATCATCCGGAAAAGAGCCATCGGTTCGGTCTCGAGTTCTTCCGGGCGTTCGCCGCCTGGTCGCCGGTCAGTGCGCCTAGCCGGTAGCTCGACCCGATGAACACGCAGCGGATCATTCCATGCCTCTTGCTCCGGAACAGCGGTTTTGTCAAGACACGCAGATTCGTCGACCCGGTGTATTTGGGCGACTGCTTTAACACCGTCCGTCTCTTTAGCGAGAAGGAGGCCGACGAACTCGTCATCCTCGACATCACCGCGACACCGGCCGGCCGGCCGCCGAACTTCGATCTGCTGAAACAGTTGGCTGGCGAGTGTTTCATGCCGGTCGCATACGGCGGGGGGATCAAGTCGATGGACGAGATGCGCCGACTGTTCAAGGCAGGCTTTGAAAAGGTCGTTCTCAACACCGAGGCGAACAGGAACCCCAAACTAGTCGAAGAGGCGGCCCGAGAGTTCGGCAGTCAGAGCGTGATCGTATCGATAGACGTCCGGCGGAAGGTGTTCGGCCGGTACGAGGTATTCGTCAATGGCGGAAGGCAGGCAACGGGTTTCGACCCTCTCGCGGCGGCGAAGCGAGCGAGCGATTCCGGCGCCGGGGAGGTCCTGCTGACCTCGATTGACCGCGACGGGCTCATGGAGGGATACGACCTGGAGATAACGCGGAGAGTCGCCGACGCAATTCCGGTTCCCCTGGTCGCGTGTGGCGGTGCGGGAAGACTGAGCCACTTTCGCGAAGTGTTTCATGACGGCCGGGCATCGGCGGCAGCCGCCGGGAGCCTGTTCGTCTTCGTCGGGAAACACCGGGCCGTGCTCATCACTTATCCATCGCAGTCTGATCTGGCCAGAGAGGCCTACTGATGGTTAAGGACATCATCAGGCCAAACCAGCCAGGCTACCAGCAGTGCACAGTGACGGTGATGGACACGACGGATCCCGATATCACATTCGACGAGAATGGGGTGTCAAGCTGGGTTCCGTTCTTCCGCGACAGAATTCTCTCACAATGGTCGCCGGCCGGGAATCAACGGGCGTTTGGGGCGCTCATCAATCGCATCAAGGCCGATGGCAAGCACAGAGAGTACGACTGCGCGCTCGGCCTGAGCGGCGGCGTTGACAGTTCCTATCTGGCCTTCATCGCGAAACGCGAGGGCCTGCGTCCCCTGGTCGTCCATACGGATGCTGGCTGGAACTCGGATATAGCCGTCCGGAACATCGAGAGGATCGTCAAGTCGTGCCGGTTCGATTTGATCACCGTTGTCATCGACTGGGAGGAGATGGCGGACCTGCAGCGGGCATTCCTGAAGGCGGGAGTCCCGAACCAGGACATACCGCAGGACCACGTCATCTTTGCGGCTTTCTATGGCCTGGCCGCGAAGCACCGCATCAAATGGGTGCTAAGCGGCCAGAACTTCGCCTGCGAGTCCGTGCTGCCGCCGGCGTGGGGCTACAGTTCAAAGGACCTGCGCCATATGACTGCGGTCCACAGGCGGCTTGGCGAAAAGCCGCTGGGGTCCTTTCCGAGGATGAGCAGCACACGGTATGGCATCTTGTACACACTGATGGGGGGCATGCGGGTCGCGAAGCCTTTGGATCTGCTGCCGTACAACAAGTTGGCCGCCATGCGCACGCTCGAGCAGGAATTCGGCTGGCAGTACTACGGTGCCAAGCACTTCGAGTCGAGGTGGACCCGATATTTTCAGGGATGGTGGCTGCCGAAGCGTTTCGGCTACGACAAGCGACTGGCCCACCTGTCCAGCTTGATTCTCGATGGACAGATCTCCCGGGATGCCGCGTTGGAGGAGTTGCAGTCAACGACGTACACGGAAGAGATGATGAGAGATGACCTCGATTTAATCCTCCGGAAGCTGAAGTTCTCAGTCGACGAGTGGAACCAGATCATGGCTCTCCCGCTGCACAGCCACGACGAATACCCCACGTCCACCCTGGTCGCCAGCGCGTTGACGACTGGCCGTGACATGCTGCGCCGAGCAGGGTTCCTTCGGTGATCAAGAAGAATGCACGATACCTCTAGTCCCATCCACGTGTGTATCCTTACCACCGCGCACGCGGTTGACGATGTTCGGCTGCGACGAAAACTGGCCGAGTCTCTCGTTCGGGACCGTGTTCGGATCACATGGGTTGGGCCAGACTACCGGTATGTCGAGGGCCCCGGGGGCGCCCCGCCGCTTGAGGGTTGTTCTTACCGGCTCTTTGCGCGCCCCCAGAGCCGTATGGCGAGGCTGTTTTCGCGAAGCTTGGCTCGAACCGCCGCCCGCGTCGAGCGAGTGGACATATATCTCGCGACCGAGCCAGATTCCGCGCCTGTGGCCGTTGCTCTGGCGAAGAAGTTCAAAGCTCGGGCGGTGTTCGACATGCATGAACTGTACGATCGACTGCATGTCCAGAACTGGGCACCACGATTCGCTCGTCCCCTCGCTAGCCTTGCCGTTCGGACTCTGATCGCGAGATCGTGCTCGCAGTGTGACTTGGTGATAGGTGTCAGCGAGGGCGTGTTGGCGCCCTATCGCGCGTGGGCTCGCGAATGCATGGTTGTTCGCAACTGCGCGCCGAAGTGGTTTGCCGACCGACAGCCAGCCGACGTTTGCAGCGCCACAAGGCGGAACTTCACGATCATGCACGGCAAGAGCTCCGCCTTCAACGGAACGGCCACCGTCCTCCGTGCTCTGGCGCTCGCTGCGCCAAGAGTGCCAGGCCTACGGGTCGTGATGTTCCAATGGGTCGATCGGACACCCGTGAGCGCCCGCGCCAAACTTGAGGCCGAAGTCTCTCGCCTGGGTCTTAGTGACGTGGTGGACCTTCGGGCTCCGATTCAGATGGCGCAGGTGCCAGAGGTACTTCAATCGTGCGACCTTGGCATGATTGGGCACGGGCGGCTGCTAGGGGCCGGCACCCAACCGAACCGCCTTTACGAGTACATGGCCTCCGGCCTGCCTGTTCTTGCCCCGGTCTATGACGAGGGCATCGCCCCGGTCATCCGAGGAGAAGAATGCGGGCTACTAGCCGATTTCGAGGATCCGGCCAGTATTGCGGATGCCATTGTCCGCCTTCGGAACAATCCCGAAATGTGCCGGGAGATGGGGCGGCGGGCCCGGGAGGCCTTCCTCGCACGACACAACTGGGAAGGCGAGGTCGCCCCTCTGCTGGAGACCATTCGGAACTGGTTCCCGGACAGGAGCCCCGCATGAGCCCTGCGAAAGGAGTGAAACGCGCGCTCAATGCCATCCGCAACTTCCTGATCTTCCGTATTCGTTACCCATGGATCAGGCGCGGCCGGCACGTCCACTGCCAGTGGAGCGCGAGCTTCTGGTCGCCACACCGGCACATCGTGCTGGGCGACTGGGTCGGGATCGGGCCCGGCTGCCTGTTTCTGGCGGACACGGAGATCGGCAACAAGGTGATGATCGCCGCCAACGTCGCGTTCCTCAACAGCGACGACCACCGATTCGACGTGGTCGGGAAAGCGATGTGGGACTCGGGCCGCGGCGATCAGTACAGGATCGTGGTCGAAGACGACGTGTGGCTGGGACACGGGGCGATCATCCTGACGCCGGCCACCATCGGACGAGGCTCCATCGTCGCCGCTGGCAGCGTGGTGAGGGCCGATGTTCCCCGGTACGCAATCGTCGGCGGGGTGCCTGCCAGGGTCCTCCGGATGCGCTTCACGGACGCGCAACTCGTGGAACACGAGCGCCTCCTTGCGGCGCAGGCCTCTCGGGCCGAATGAAGAGGGGAGTCATAGCGTGAGGTGCTCTGGTTCACTACTGATCACTGGCGGCACGGGAACCTTCGGCAATGCCATGGCGGCCCGCGCGATTAGAGATGGCGTGGCCGAAGTCCGCGTGTTTTCGCGCGACGAGAAGAAACAGGACGACATGCGACGTCGCTGGTCGGACCCGCGCATCAAGTTCTACATCGGAGACGTCCGCGACGAGCAGAGCCTCAAGGATGCAATGGCCGGGGTGGACTTCGTGTTCCACGCCGCCGCACTCAAGCAGGTGCCGTCGTGCGAATTCTTCCCGATCGAGGCCGTGCGCACGAACGTGCTCGGAGCCGAGAACGTGCTCAACGCGGCCATCGTGGCCGGGGTGAAACGTGTCATCGTGCTCTCGACCGACAAGGCGGTCTACCCCATCAACGCCATGGGCATTTCCAAGGCGATGATGGAGAAGCTGGCCGTGGCGAAGTCCAGGGTTGCCGGGGAGCGCACTGTCATCTGCTGTACGCGGTACGGGAACGTGATGGCGAGCCGCGGCTCCGTCGTTCCGCACTTCATCCGTCAGATCCAGGCCGGACAGCCGCTCACCGTGACCGACCCGCACATGACACGGTTCATGATGTCGATCGACGGCGCCGTCGACCTGGTCCTGTGGGCGTTCGAGCACGGACACTCCGGCGACACCTTCGTCCAGAAGGCACCGGCCGCCACCCTCGACACGCTCGCCCGCGCGTTGAAGCTGGTGTTCAAGGCGGACAATCCCGTCCAGGTCATCGGTACCCGGCACGGCGAGAAGCTGTACGAGACACTGCTCACGCGCGAGGAGATCGCCGTGGCGGAAGACATGGGCAACTACTACCGCGTCGCGGCCGACAACCGCGACCTCAACTATGGTGTGTATTTCGACACCGGGCGCAATGAAGTGTCGGTGAAGGACGACTACAACAGCCACAACACCAAACGGCTCTCGGTGGACGAGACGGTGCACATGCTGCTCTCGCTCGACATCGTCCAGCGCGGCCTGGCCGGCGAGAGGATCATTGAATAGCAGGGCGCAAGAATGAAAGCAGTCGTGACAGGCGCGGACGGCTTCATCGGCAGAAACCTTGTCGTAGCCCTGCGACGGGCGCGGGTCGACGTGGCCGACATCGACATCGACTCCCCGCCGGGCGCCTTGGTCCCGGCCGTGCGTGGCGCAGCCGTGGTGT
>Ga0315276_10002386_pt1 | contig 17167 bp, 15 predicted proteins | sample YL17G05_0_MG_FD_204542 | JGI IMG/M metagenome (GOLD analysis project Ga0315276, IMG submission 204542) | Sediment microbial communities from Yellowstone Lake, YNP, Wyoming, USA - YL17G05_0 | ecosystem: Environmental > Aquatic > Freshwater > Lake > Sediment | place: USA: Wyoming | collected... | reverse complement strand
ACTACCGTCGCGGCTGGGATGCCCACCAGGGCATTGGTCAGGTTCCTGAAGAGCACATGTCCCTGCGCATGGGCATCGGGAATTGCTATGGAACCGGTCGCCTCAACCGTTTTATGTTGTTCCACCACAACCGAAGCGATCCGTGCCGGCAGGCTTCCGGCCAGGTTTACAGTGGTCACATCCGGACTGGCACTGATGGTGAAGGTCAGGCTTTGCAGGCGGCTTGCCGGGGTTAATCGAATGGTGGCAGTGGGTATGAAAAGCGCGAGGACGGCAATGATTGCCAGGGCAGCCAAAGAAAAGAATAATAGGCGGATTCCGGGCCGTGAGCGCCAGCTCGCTTCAGGGATGAAAGCCTCCTGGCGCATCTTGCTTAGATCGGGACGGGCATTACGGCGGACAGGTCGTTCCTTGTTTCCGTCGTTACCCCAATCCTGGTGCCGGGCTGAAATAATGGTTGAAAAAGCCGGGATGTTCGAATCCAGGGCAGCGCGTCGTTGCTCTTCAGATCGGGCAACAATCGCTACCTGGGCTCCCAGTTCATTGGCATGCCGTTTGATCAATCGCAGGTCTAGGGTCCTCGCCAGGATGCGGGCTCGCTGCGGCATGACCAGCAGGATGCGCTCCGTCTTGGCCCACGACATCTTATCCCTCAAGGAGGTCACATCATCATGGAGGTCGAGTTGAATGACCTGTGTCTTCATCGCCCCCATTATAACTTGTCGGTCGGTTGGAAATTGAGACGCGGTTTACAACCAGCGCATCGCTGGCCGCTCCAGAGGACGTTCTTTCCAGGTGGCGGTGCCGGTCGCTGACTGGATGAATGAACGCAGCACCACGGCGATGAACAGGGTCAGGCTGAGCGGGTAATAAAACACCAGATAGGCAGGGAATTTAAAACGCCGGTAAGCGGTCATCCACAGGATGATAGAAAGCACAACCGAGGTAGCGGCATATTCCAGCGGAATGGACGTCAGCGGGGTGCGCATCCAGTGCGAAACCAGCGAGATCGCCGGTTCGATGAAAGCCACCCCGACCAGGAACCAACCGAATAGATAGGGCAGGATGCGAAAATCAAACACTGCAAAGAGGCTTTTGCTGAAACCATTCACAGTCTCCCAGAAATTCCTGTACATGCGGCAGGTGACGTGGTTGGTTCCATCAAGCAGCCGCCATTCCATACCCCCGCTGATGATCCTGCGCCCGAGCACCATGTCATCCACGATCTCGGATTTCACCGCCTCGTATCCCCCAACGGCATCATAGGCTTCCCGGCGAAAGAGCATGAATTGACCGATGGTTACGGAAAGCGTGGCAAGGTGGAGCTTTTGGACCAGCCGGATGGGGATGAACGTAAAGATCCCAAAGCCAATAACAGGCACGAGCAATTTCTCGCCCCAGGTGACCACTTCTTCTCGAGGAAAGGCAGTCACCAGGTCAGCACCCTCTGCGATCAATGCGGAGACGCTGTCGAGCAGCATGTCCGGGCTGTGACGGGTGTCCGCATCCACAAAGAGAAGGATTTCTCCACTTGCCTGTTGATCGAGTTGGTGGCAGGCCCAGTGTTTTCCCATCCAGCCTTCGGGGATCGGGCGCCCTTGAATGATCTGCAAGCGGCTGTCTGCGCCGGCCAGGCGCTCCAGCATTCCCAGTGTTTTATCCGTTGACTGGTCATCCAGGACGATCACTTCGAATTCCGGGTAATTCTGGGCGAGCAAGGTGGACACGCACGCTTCGATATTTCGTTCTTCATTTCGAGCCGGCACAAGCACGGAAACGCGTGGGAGGTGGCTTGCCTTTGGGTACTGGTCAAAACGGCGGACCGAGAGGCTGTTTGCGAGAACTGTGATCAACCCGAAAGTTAGAAATACTACAATAAAAAGGGCGTGCGGATGCCATGACAGGATCATGCCTGTCTCCCTGCAAAAATATGGGTTACCCACGAGCGCAGCGCAGGCGGGCGGGTCAGGTCGCGGTGATGCGTCCAGATGATCAGGAGGGTATTAAGCAGCGCAAAAGCCACCATCCACTGTTGACCGAAAAAGATGGAAAAACCAAGCAAGGCCAGCATCCCGGCATTCGCCGACCAGGCATCCTCGGATTGGAGCAGGGCAGCAGGGACTGCCAGGATTCCATAAATGGGGAAAATCCACAGGCCGATCAACCCGATCCAGGCGCCCGCAGTGGCGCCCAGCGCCTTCCCGCCTCGAAAGTGAAGGTAGGGTGAGAAAGCATGTCCCAGGATGGGAGCCAGGCACACCGGAACAAGCGCCCAGTTTTCCAGGCCGGTTCTCTGGGCGAGGAAGACCGGCAGGTAACCTTTCCCGATATCCAATATGACTGCTGGCAACCCGGCTTTCAGCCCACCCGCTTTAATGGCATTTGCCCCGCCGGGATTGCCATCTCCAACCAGGCGGATGTCTTTTTTAGCATACAATTTCCCCATCAACAGGGAAAAAGGGATAGCGCCGAGAAGATATCCGGCTATTGTCAGGAAAAGCATGTCCAGCATACATTTGTCCTTTGACGAGGTGTACCCATAAGTATTAACACGACCGCCTCGATTGGAGGCGGTAGCATGGAGGAATAAAAACTAAGGGTAGGACCCCCCTCCCTTGGTTCACATTAATTCATAATCTATTTCTTACCCGGGCCGGCAATCTTCCCTTCCAACCATATCCTAACGCTGGCGAGCGCCTCGGGGAGTTTGGCAGGCTCTTTCCCCCCTCCAAAAGCCAGGTGAGGCGCGCCACCGCCTCCCGCTCCAAGTTGCCGGGAGACATGACCGACCAGGTCTCCGGCTTTGATGCCCTTCTTGATCAGGTCGCCGGTCACTGCAGCCATGACGATCACCTGCCCTGCAGCGGAAACCGATCCGATGACGCAGACCCCATTCTGCGAATATTTCTTCCTAAATTCATCTGCAAGGTTGCCAAGCGTGTCCTTGTCTGCCTCGCTGAGTTGTAAAACCAGCAGGTTCACCCCGTTCAGGTTATCCGCTTTGGAAATTTGACTATTAAAGGAAGAGAGAGCCAATTCCGTCCGCAGGGAAGTGACCTGCTTGCGGGCTGCAGTCAATTCAATTTGCATCCCTTCTGTCTTCTGAGCCACTTCTTCCACTGAGGATTTCAGTACAGCCGCGGCTTGTTTCAGTATTTTGAAACGCCTTGCAATCAGTTCGTAAGCGCCGCGCCCGGTGACAGCTTCTATCCGGCGGATGCCGGCAGCAGCCGAACCCTCTGACAGAATGAGAAATACACCCACATCCGAAGTCCGCTGCAGGTGGGTGCCCCCGCACAGTTCGTAAGAGTACGGCTTGCCCTGGTTATTGGCAGATGGGTCGCCGATACGGATGGTCCGTACGATCTCGCCGTATTTCTCGCCGAAAAGGGCCATGGCGCCCTCCGCTACAGCCTGTTCACGTGGCATGGTTTCTGCTGAAACAGGCAGATCCGCATAGACGGCTTCATTGACCAATAATTCCACCCGTTCCAACTGACCGCTGGTTGGCGCTTCGGGGTGGTTGAAATCGAACCGGAACCGGTCAGGCGTTACCGAAGAACCGGCCTGGCGGGCATTTTCACCCAGAACCTGTTGAAGTGCTGCATGCAATAAATGGGTTGCCGTATGATTGCGGCGGATATCCTGGCGGCGGGCCAGGTCCACTTCAGCAGCCACCTCATCACCAACTTTGGGATGGCCAAAGAGGATCTCGCCCACATGCACCACCGCTCCCGCTGCAGGCTTACGCATCACTTCCACTCCGATCTCCCAGGAACCGTTTCTTGCACGGATCACACCGGTATCGGAGACCTGGCCTCCGGATTCAACGAAGAATCCGGTCTTTGGTAAAAGGACTTCCACTTTATCCCCTGCATCGGTATCAGTAAGCGGCTGTCCTTCCCCGGTTAACGCCAGTACCTCCCCATCCACCTTGAGCCACTCATCCGGCTTGTATTCCACGCCTTCCTTGCCGAGTTTACCCTCCTTCTGGAGCCGTTTCATAACCTTGGCATAATAGTCTGCATCTTCCCCGCCTGTCTTCCCCATGGCCTTCCCCCCACCCGAGGCCTTGCGGTGCTCGTCCATGGCTGCATGGAAACCCGCCTCGTCCACATCCATCCCCTGTTCTCCGGCTATATCCCGGGCAATTTCCAGCGGGAGGCCATAGGTGGCGTAAAATTCGAATGCTTTTTTGCCATCCAGTATCTTCCCTCCGGATTTTCGTAGATCATTTAACAAGTCCTGCAAATGAGCCGTGCTGGATTCGACCGTGCGCGCAAAGCGGACCTCCTCACGGGTCAGGTTATCGATGATGGTCTCCCGATTCCTCACCAGTTCAGGGTAAAAGTCGCCATAAACTGCGATGATCGCCTCAGCTACATTCGCCAGGAAGGGTTCGTGAAGACTAAGTTTTGTCCCGAAACGGGCAGCCCTGCGGATGATCATGCGGCAGACATAGTTGCGCCCGATGTTGCCGGGAACCACGCCATCTGCGATCAGGAAGGTGGCTGCGCGGGTATGGTCGGCAATCACCCGGTAGGGTGTGAAGTTGGCGTACATTTCTTCGTGGGAGTCACCGGTCAGGGATAACACGGCCTCCAGCGCCCCCTGGAACAGGTCGATCTTGTAGTTCGAATCCACACCTTGCAAGACGGCTACCAATCGTTCGAATCCCATCCCTGTGTCCACATGCTTGGCTGGCAGGGGTTCCAGTGTGTCCTTATCGATCCGGTTGTATTGGATGAATACGTTGTTCCATAATTCGATGAAACGCTGGCATTCGCCATTCACCCCGCACCTGTGCGGTTTCCCGGCCAGGTTGTCGAATTCCTCTCCACGGTCGAAGTGGATCTCCGAACAAGGTCCGCAGGGACCAGTTTCAGCCATTTCCCAGAAGTTTTCCTTGCGCCCGAAGAACAAAACGTGCGCAGGGTCAAATCCGGGCTGCTGTTTCCAGATTTCAGCGGCTTCGTTATCGGTGGGGATATTCCCTTTGTCATCTTCGAAACAGGTGGCATAGATGCGGTCTTTGGGCAAGCCCCACACATCGGTCAACAATTGCCAGGCCCAGGCAATGGCTTCTTTTTTATAATAATCACCGAAGGACCAGTTCCCAAGCATCTCGAAGAAGGTGTGGTGGCTGTCGTCGCGGCCCACCTCGTCGAGGTCGTTATGTTTGCCTGCCACGCGCAGCACTTTCTGGGAGTCCACTGCGCGGACATAAGGACGGCGGTCGGTTCCCAGGAATACATCCTTAAACTGAACCATGCCTGCATTCGTAAATAGAAGTGTGGCATCTCCACCCGGTACAAGCGAAGCCGATGGCACATACGTATGCTGATGTTCAACAAAAAAATCAATGAATGTCTGGCGGATCTGTGCTCCGCTTGGTTTGCTGGTCATTCTGGCTCCATCTGGATAAGGATTGGACGAATTATACTCAAAAACATAATCTGCTCGACTGCTGATATATGATTACAGACCGGGTTTCAGTGAATAGATAAGACCACATTGCCCTAATGTGTTTTTCATTTTCAGATGGTATACTCATGATAGTGAGAGAAGGGACACCCATGGCTTTATCTGAAAACCTCCAGACCAGGCCTCGTATCGCAGCGATCATACCGACGTACAATGAAGAACGCAATGTTGCTGGCGTGCTGCAAGCAGTGTGCTCCAGCGAAATCCTGGACGAGATCATCGTCGTCGATGATGGATCAGTGGACGACACGCTTGAGATCGTTCACCAATACGCGAAAAATGACCGGCGGGTGCAGGTGATCAGGCATGAACGGAACAAAGGAAAAGGGCAGGCGATCCTCACCGGATGGAGTGCCACGTCTGCAACCTACCTTCTCCTGCTTGATGCAGACCTCCACGAACTGACCTCCAGTCACATCCTCGCATTGATGACTCCCGTGCTGGAGCAGCGCGCGGATATGACCCTGGGACTCTTTTGGGGCGGGCACTTTTTCACGGATCTTTCCTCATGGGGAATGCCTTTTCTCACCGGTCAGCGCGGCCTGCGCGCTGAGATCCTGAGCCATATATCGCAGGATGCCGCCGCCGGGTATGGTTTCGAGGTCGCCCTGACCATTGCAGCCAACCAGCAAGGCTTTCACAAGCACATCGTTCCATTAAAAGGTGTCTGGCATCCCCCCAGTGAATTTCATCGCGGCGGCCTGAACGGCCTGATCTGGCGCTTCCGCATGTACGGGCAGATCATCCGCGGCTGGGTCATCGCCAGCCGTTTTCGCCGGCATAAAATTAAACCTTTCTTTTCAACATTCCTCAAACCATAAAAAGAATTGTTTTGTAGTGGTTGATCACACAGCCAATTCCTTTAATTTAACCGGGATTGTCCTGACATCCACCAGCGCTTATCGCTTTTTATCGCTGATCAACTTCTCCAGCAGCCTCATTTCATCTTCATTCGTCCTGATCTCCCCATCCAGACGGGCATCTCGAAGCCTGCCCAGGATGGACTTGTATACCGGACCCGGTGCCAGGCCCCGCTTTTTCAAATCGTGACCACTGGTTTTTGGCCTGACATTCCGCCAGGTGGCAAGATAATCGATCAACACCTGCCGCGGCTTTCCAGCAGGCAAGCCCATGGCGACTGCCTGGACAGCCCTGTCTGGAAAATTATCCAGCCGGGCAACACACTCACTGGTTTTCTTTCCGGGCAGGGAATCCCCCTCAGCGAAAAGCCTTGAAGCCGCCAGCAGATCCTCCCTCAACCTGGCTTCAAAATGCAGCCGCCTGTCAATGCTCCTCAGCCCGGAAGGAGGAACATCCATCAACCATAAAGACCAGTAGAGTGTCAACCGTGATGGAAGGTTTTTTATATTGCCCATATTAGCCAATGCGCGCTTGAAACGCAATCGCGCTGACCTGGTGAAATCCAAAGCTGGATGAACTGCCCTTAGGATACCCAGGTCAGCCAGGCGTTTCAACATGGGAGCAGAATTTTCTTCCCCAAGGATCAATTCCAGTTCGCGGCGGATACGCTGCGCAGAGACTAAGCGGACCTGAGCACATGCCTCTGGGATCAGCCCCAGGGTCAGTGGCTCAATCTTGAAGCCATAACGCTGTTCATAGCGCGCGGCCCGGAACATGCGTGTCGGATCGTCTTCGAAAGACACCGTGTGCAGAACGCGCACCAGTCCTGCTTTAAGGTCCTTCCCCCCGCCCAATTCATCCACCAGGTCCCCGAAATGGTCATTATCCACCCGTAAAGCCAGCGTATTGATGGTGAAATCTCTGCGGCGCAGGTCATCCTTCAGGGTACCGGGTCTTATGGAAGGCAAAGCTGCCGGATGCTTATAGCTTTCTGAGCGGGCGGTTATTAAATCAATAAATTTCGTATTGCCAGATGCTTTCTGGGGGAACCATTGTGCGGTTTTGAAACGGGGATGCACTCTCACCGTGCCGCCATGCCTGGCGGCTACCTCTCTGGCTAGAATCACCGCATCCCCCTCGACAACCAGGTCGAAGTCTGATCCTGGATGACCAAGCAGCAGGTCGCGCACCAGACCCCCAACGATATAGAGCGGCATATGCAGCCGCATCGCCTCGCCGGCAACCACCTGCAGTAATTGGTTCTGGTTCGGAGTGAGAGCCTGCTTCAATTGGTCAGAAAGGTTGGTTTTTATCGGGAAGTCCATGCCAGCCTCGTGGCTTTCGATATAATTGTAGCATATGGAAGACATGCCCATCCCCGCCTGCAGTGAGATCAATGTGATTGCTGAGCGGTTGCTGGAGCGCCAGCTGAATGTGGTCGTCCGCCATCGGCTGCTTCAAGATGTCCTGCGCCTGCCCCCTGGGTCTGCAGAACTACAGGCTGCCCGCGCCCAATTGCTTGCCCATCCCTGGGTGGAGGAACTGGTTCGCGCCCAGCACGTTGATTGCTCGTGGGGACGCTTCCACTCAATGGATTCATCGGTTAAGAAACGTTTTCCCACCAGCGAGACCGCCATCCGCCGGGCACTGGCATTGGGGCTCGACAAGGATACTCCGTTATTGTCTCATGCTGTCGACTATATGGAGAAGGTCCTGGATGGGGACGCGGCTTGGTCCGACCGGGTTGAGAAATCTGAAGGTTGGCCTATTGGGGTGCAGACCATCACCGCAGCCACGTTGGCGTAGATCGACCGGACCCACCCGGCAGTCCTGCCTGCCTGGGAATACTGGCTCAGGATATCCAACGACTCCTTCCTGGGCGGATTCTATAATCCATCCGCAGAGAGGCAATCTCACCGGAAGGCACGTGGTATCGGCATTATTTACCTTGCCAGCCGTTACACTCTCACCCTTTTGGCGGCCCACAGCACTGCCCTGCCGGTAGAGCTCGAGGCCAGGATTGTGGATTGGATCTGGAACAATCCGGCAGGCATTGGATACCTGGGAGTGGATCTACGACGCCCAGTTGTATATAAGATCCATTGCTGGCTGGAGTCGAATGAAATCCTCTTTTCGTTCCCATCGTGGCCCAGGGTCTCCTCGGGAGCGATCCAATGGCTGTGGAACCAGCGCAATTCGGACGAGCTCTGGGATTTTGGCACAAAGGTCAGTCGCTGCCCCTATTTTCCCCTGTCCGATGATTGGCGGAAAACGGGAAACCGCTCGATAGATCACTCCACCCGCGTTCTGATCCTTTTGCGGAAATTTCTCGGTGATTGATGATTATTCTTCTTTGCCTGCCTTCGAGAATCGTGTATAATCTGAGTCATGAACTTGAACCCGTTTCCGGCACCTAGTATGAAAAAATCAACCAGGTCTGGTTAGGTTCAGTTCGTCATGCACATTGGCGGCTCTCAGACCTGAGGAGCCGTTTTTATTTTCTATTGCCTATTTCTACTTGTCTACTAATATTCCGGTAAAAAAAAGAAAGTTGGGAATTCATGGACATTAACGATCTGACCGCCAGGATGCATTCCTTTGTCCGCTCGAAGGGTTGGTATGAGCCTGATAGTAAACGTCCGCAGACTGCTCGCAACCTGGCCATTTCACTATCGCTTGAAGCCAATGAGGTGCTGGAACATTACCAATGGCAGGATGATCAGACGGACACGGACAACCTCGCCGGGGAATTGGCGGATGTGACCTTATACCTGTTGCAATTGGCTTCGGTCACCGGGATCGACCTGGAGAAAGCCGTTCTGAAGAAACTCGATAAGAACTCTTCCCGTGAATGGGATACCTGGCAAAAGGGCTGACTCTGTTGTGTCAGGAACAATAGAATCCTGCACGCTCCTGCCTTATGAGACCAAACAGCTATCAGAAATATTTTTTGGAGGCAATACCTGTGAATGTTACCGTCTTCGGAGGCTCGCAGCCTCAACCCGGCTCCACAGTCTACACCGAAGCCTGCGAACTCGGTCGCTTGCTCGCCAGTCGCGGGCACACCGTTCTAACCGGCGGATATATAGGGACGATGGAAGCTGTCAGCCGGGGGGCAGCGGAGGCTGGCGGGCACGTCATCGGCGTCACCTGTGATGAGATCGAAAGGTGGCGGCCGGTGAAACCAAATGCCTGGGTGCAGGAGGAGCGCCGGTTCGCCTCGATGCAGGAACGACTGAATGAACTTGTACGCGCCTGCCAGGCTGCCATCGCCCTTCCGGGTGGTCCTGGCACGCTTACCGAGATCGCTTTAACATGGAACCTGATGATTGTCCAATCCATCCCCAAAAAACCACTCATTCTTACAGGCGCAGGCTGGAAGGGGACCTTCGAATCTTACTACCAATCATTCGGAACCTGCATTCCTGCCGTCCAGCGGGACTTCATCACCTTTGCCGCAACCATCGAGGAAGCGGTCAATTCCCTTCCAGGACAATAACTTTCTAAAAACCATACATCTGTTGAGGTGACCATGTCTGAAGAAAAATTGACTCCCCGCGATACGGATTTTTCCGAATGGTATAACCAGCTCGTCCTGCGCGCTGAATTGGCTGATTATGCCCCGGTGCGCGGCTGCATGGTCGTCCGTCCTTACGGGTGGGCTCTGTGGGAGAACATCCAGCAGGCTCTCGACCGGCGTTTCAAAGAAACGGGGCATGTCAACGCCGCCTTTCCGCTTTTCATCCCGATGTCCTTCCTCGAAAAAGAGAAGGAACATGTGGAAGGTTTCTCTCCTGAACTGGCAATTGTGACCATTGGTGGCGGGGAAAAACTGGAAGAACCGCTGGTGGTACGCCCAACATCTGAGACCATCATCGGTTCCATGTACTCCAAGTGGATCAAGAGTTACCGCGATCTGCCGGTGCTCATCAACCAGTGGGGCAATGTTGTCCGCTGGGAACTGCGTACCCGCCTGTTCCTGCGCACCCTGGAATTCTACTGGCAGGAAGGCCACACCGCCCACGCCACGGAAGAGGAAGCGCACCAGGAAACCATGCGCATGCTTCAGGTCTATGCGGATTTCGCGATCAACGAAGCCGCCGTTCCGGTCATTGCGGGTGTCAAGTCGCAGAATGAGAAATTCGCCGGCGCCAGCATGTCCACCACCATCGAAGCCATGATGCAGGATACCCGCGCCCTCCAATCCGGCACATCACACTTCCTCGGTCAGAACTTCGCCAGGGCATTCAACATCCAGTATCTCGACGTGAACAACACCCTGCAGTACGCCTGGACAACCTCCTGGGGGTTGAGCACTCGTTTCATCGGCGCCATCATCATGACCCACGGTGATGACCAGGGCCTGATCATGCCTCCCCGGCTGGCTCCCATCCAGGTAGTCATCGTCCCGATCTACAAATCCGATGCAGAGATCGCAACCGTCATGGAAACCGTGAACCGCGTGCAGGCCGAACTGAAAGCGGCTGGCATTCGCTTGAAACTGGATGACCGCACCGAGGTCACCCCCGGGTATAAATTCAACGATTGGGAGTTACGCGGCGTGCCTCTGCGCATCGAGGTCGGTCCCAGGGATGTGGAAAAGGGTTCGGTAGCCATCGCACGCCGTGACCGTCCCGGTCGGGAAGGCAAATCCTTCCTTCCTCAGGCAGGTCTATCCGCTGCTGTACTCAACCTTCTGGAGGAGATTCAGAAATCCCTGCTGGATCGCGCCACCGAATTCCGCGATCGGCACATCTCCGATCCGCGGGATTATGCTGAGCTGACGGAAGCCGTGCAGAATGGATGGGCTTACTCGTATTGGTGCGAGTCAGCCGAGTGCGAGGCAAAGGTGAAGGAAGAGACGAAAGCCACCACACGCTGTATGCCCCTCGACCAGCCAGATGAAATTGGCAAGTGCATCGTGTGTGGCAAGGAGGCCAGGCGCAAGGTCTATTTTGCCCGGGCGTATTAAACCAATGAAATTCTCCAATCTTTTTGGACAGACTCTCCGGGAAATCCCGGCGGACGCGGATGTGGAAAGCCACAAATTACTGTTGCGTGCCGGGTTCATCCGCATGCTGGGTTCAGGGATATTTTCCTACCTGCATCTCGCCCGGCGCTCGATCATGAAGATCGAAGCCATTTTGCGCCAGGAGATGGACCGCATCGGCGGGCAGGAGATCTCGATGCCGGTCATCCATCCCGCTGAACTCTGGATGGAGAGCGGTCGCTGGTACCAGGTCGGCGCGGAAATGGGGCGTTTCAAGGACAGGAACGACCACAATATGGTGATCGCCATGACCCACGAAGAAGTGGTCAGCCAGTTGCTGCGCAGCGAAGTCCATTCCTACAAGCAACTGCCGCGCCTGGTCTACCATCTTCAGACGAAATGGCGTGATGACCCGCGTCCACGCGCAGGCTTGATACGCGTCCGCGAGTTCACCATGAAGGATAGTTACAGTCTCGACACCGACCTGGACGGCCTTGACCTCCAGTACCGCAATCACTACCAGGCATATTTCGACATCTGCCACCGCTGCGGGCTGGAGGTTATCGCGGTCAGGTCAGATACCGGTATGATGGGCGGTCAACTTGCGCATGAATTTATGTATCTGACCCCCATCGGTGAGGATTCACTGCTCTTGTGCGACAGCTGCGGTTATACCGCCAACCGCCAGGTGGCATGTTTTCAGAAAACAACTTCCACCCCGGAGACTTTGAAGCCGTTGGACAAAGTCCACACCCCCGGCTGCAAGACCATCGAGGATCTGGCACATTTTCTGGATGTGCCCACATCCAGGACCGCCAAGGCAGTGTTCTTCATCGCCTCCATCTCGGAAGGAGACGAAACGAAAGAGAAGTTCGTCTTCGCGGTGATTCGCGGCGACATGGAATTGAACGAGACGAAACTCGCCAATGCCTTGCAAGCGCGTGACCTGCGCCCGGCTACCGAGGAAGAGATCTTAGCGGTAGGTGCGCAGCCCGGGTACGCCTCTCCGGTCGGTCTTCTAAAATCCCGCGATGCCGCGCTTGAGAAGGCTCGAACTCCCGTGCTTCAGATTGTTGTGGACGATTCCATCCCCAACAGCGTAAACCTGGTCGCCGGTGCCAACGAGATCGATACCCACCTGCTCAATACCAACTTCCCGCGCGACTATGCTGCCGATATCGTCACGGATATCGCCGCCGCGGGAGAGGGCGCGGCGTGTCCGGATTGCAACCACCCGATGCGCCAGGCGCGTGGTGTTGAAGTTGGAAATTTATTCAAACTAGGCACGCGCTACTCTGACGCACTCGGCTGCACTTACCTCGACAGGGATGGTCAACAGAAACCGGTCATCATGGGTTCGTATGGCATCGGCGTGGGCCGCCTGCTGGCCTGCATCGCTGAAGCCCACCATGACGAGCATGGCCTGGTTTGGCCTATTACGGTGGCACCTTTCCAGGTACACCTGGTTCTCCTGCGGGGAAAGGGTTCGCTTCAGGCACAAGAGACTGCCGACCAGCTCTACGACAGCCTGCAAGAATCCGGGATGGAAGTTCTTTACGACGACCGGGAGGAAAGCCCCGGGGTAAAATTCAATGATGCTGACCTGATCGGCTGTCCGCTGCGGGTCACGGTCAGCGAGCGGGGGCTCGCCCAGGGAGGTGTGGAAGTGAAGTTGCGCCGGGAACAATCCAAAGCGATCCTTCCTTTACAAGAAGCAAAGGCGCACCTTGGCGCAGTGATACAATCCCTGCACGATGAGATCACCTCCCGGGTCGTTCCGGTCGACTATAGCAATTGACCATTGCTGCCATCTTGATTATTATCTGCAACCAGTGTAATGCCAGCCATAAACCTCGCCCAGCTGAAAACCCAGACCGCCCTGCTCTCCGAGAATTTCAACCAGCCGGAGGCATTTGTGCGCCAGTTGCACGAACTGTTGGATTTCTACACCAACCGCACCATTCGTTCCAATCAAATTGCCCGGCGGCTCTCCCTGCCCACCTACCGCACACCCACACCTGTCTTGCGTCAGGTCCAATTCGAACTTGCCTCCCAGGCGGAAAAACAGCCCGCCCAAGCCATTGCACTTGCCAATACGCTCTGGAAAGCCGGCTGGCTTGAAACCCGCTTGCTGGCAGCCTACCTTCTTGGCTGTGTTCCTCCTGCCCAGGCTATTCCCAGCCTCACCCGCCTGCCAGAATGGCTTTCGCTATCCACGGATAAGCAGGTGCGCGCAGCCTTGCTAACGGATGCCCTTTCCCGCCTGCGCAAGGAAAATCTCGAAGCGCTGCTTCAATTGCTCGAAGGGTGGTTGAAATCCCCCCGAAATGCTTATCAATCCTGGGGTCTGCGAGCGCTCCTCCCCATACTGACCGATCCACAATTTGAAAACCTTCCAGCAGTATTTCGGATCCTGAAACCGGCGATCAAGTCGGCCGGTCCGGTGACGCAACTGGAACTGCAAGCCGTCATTGCCACCCTGGAACGGGTCTCTTATACCGAAACACTGGCTTTCTTGCGGGAGAGACTCACCGATCAACCAGCCCCATTGATGCTGCGAACCATCCGGCGCATCCTGCCCGGATTATCAGCCAATTTGCAGGCAGGTCTGCAGGAAATCCTCCGCCAGCATGGCAACTGGAAATAACCGTGGATAGTTGATCATAATGAAGATATACCGGGCGATCTCTGCTTTCCTGTTTATCACATTCTTGGCAGGCTGTACTCCAGCACCTGTCACCCAACCTGCCATCACCCAGGATCCGACCCGCACCGCTACCCTTCTTCCACCCACCCCGACTGGAACCGCCACCCCGCTTCCTACTCCGACTGAATTGCGACCGCTCACCCTTGTCTTCTATGGAGACAGCACCTTGAAAATAGGGGAAGTAGGCAAGCAAGGGCAAGTTGGGTTCTCCTATGTAGATAATCTGCGCATGCTGCTTGATCCAAGCTACAATTTGATTACAGCAAATTATGGGGGGAAGTCAGCTCGATGGGCATACGAGAACCTTGAGCAGTCCGTCCTAAGCCTCGATCCCAATGTGGTTACCCTCGAGTGGGGCTGGGATGACCTGCATGGATGCCTCGGCATATTCGATCGGAATACGAATTCCCTCCTGGATTATAAGTTGGTTGCATTAATAAAGGATCACATCAAGTATCTCAAACTTCAAATTGATGCGCTGCTGGCTCACGGCATAGCCGTGTTTGTTGTGACACCGGTCTTAATCTATGGTGGTCTTCCCTGGAGCTATTATGGTCCAAACAATGAGATAATCACAGAATCTGATCGCTGGTGCAATTATAATCTTGGGGTTGAAAAACTGGTCGAGGCTCAAAAGCAACTGGTCGTGGAATATACAACTGACCAAAAGCCTGTCTACCTGGTTGACGCCTGGCAGATCTTCAAGGATCATCCAAATGAAGAAAAAATGTACATAGATATCCCGCACCCCGCCAGCCGCGGCGCAGAACTGATCGCCGAAGGCTGGATGCAGGCATTCACCGCCTCCAAAATTCGATAAACCATGACCCTCACCCATCGCGAACGTCTGCAAGCCTGCCTCAGCAACAGCCCCGCTCTCGACCGTCCGCCGGTTGCTCTCTGGCGTCACTTCCCTGTGGACGATCAGGATCCCTCTACGCTGGCAGAGGCGGTCCTGGATTTCCAACGCCATTATGACTTCGACCTGGTCAAGGTCACCCCGGCATCCTCCTATTCGATCAAGGATTGGGGAGTGGAGGATGCATGGGAGGGGCACACCGAGGGAACGCGTACGTACACCAAACGCGCCATCACCGTGCCCCAGGATTGGGAGCGCCTGCCGGTCCTCTCACCCGATGCGCACCATCTCTCCGGACATCTCGACTGTCTCCGACGCATTCGTGCTGAACTCCTCTCACACACCCCGCTCCTGGTAACCATCTTCAGCCCGCTGGCACAGGCTAAAAACCTTGCCGGAGGTGACCGGTTGATGGATCACATCCACAGTCATCCCCAGGCTGTGCTTAAAGGATTGGGGACCATCGCACAGACCACTAGGCAGTATATCGAGGCCTGCATGGAAGTGGGCATTGATGGGATCTTTTATGCCGTCCAGCACGCCCAGGCTGAGCTGCTCAGCCTCGACGAATATAAATTATTCGGTCTCCCCAACGATTTGATCTGCCTTGAGCCGGTCGGTTCTTTATGGTGCAACCTGCTTCATCTTCACGGCCTAAATATTCATTTCGAACTGGTCAGCCAATCCTTGTACCCGGATGGCTTGTTCCAAATCGTCAACTGGCATGATCGCGAGACGCGTCCCTCCCTGGCGGAAGGATTGAAAGATTCCAGGGTGGCGGTATGCGGAGGCATCAGTCAGAAGACCATCGTCTTCGGTGACCAGGCGGCTGTTCGCAAAGAAGCCGCCGACGCCATCGACCAGAGCGGAGGACGACGGTTTATCCTGGGCACCGGTTGTGTTGTCCTGATCATTGCCCCGCACGGGAATATTTCCACCGCCCGTCAGTTCGTGGAGAGTGTTCGATGAGCCTGCGGGTGATCTCCGGCATTGCCAAGGGTCGCAGGCTGATGGACGTCCCTGGCGACACCACACGCCCGGTGACGGATATGGTCAAGGAAGCCTTGTTCGACATCCTCGCTGGAGATGTGCTCGATTCCACCTGGTGGGATCTTTTTGGTGGTACCGGAGCGGTCGGAATCGAAGCCTTGAGCCGGGGGGCTGCTTTCGTACGGTTCTCTGAACTGAACTCCCTTCCCATTAAGACCATCAAAGCCAACCTGGAAACCACCGGATTCACCCAGCAGGCAGAGGTCCGCCGCGGGGATGCGTTTTCCATGCTATCCGCTGCACCGGATCGGTCCTTCGATTACATATACATCGCGCCTCCCCAGTACAAGGAAATGTGGTCGAAGGCTTTGAGCCTGTTGGATGCCAATACCGGCTGGCTGAGTGATGAATCGGAAGTGATTGTCCAGATCCACCCGCGCGAATATCTGCAGCCAGCGCTGATCCACCTTCTGGAATTTGACCAGCGCAAGTACGGCAGCACCTTGCTGGTGTTCTTCAAGAAGAAATAATAACCCTTGACTTCATCGCTTAACGGTTATATCGAAAACATCATCGACCGATTGGTCTGAAAATTTGAACCCTGTCGCAAGAACTGGAGGGCTGCATGGAAATCTCGATAATCAAGATAGAAAAACCTGAAGAGATCAACTTCATTCTCGGACAATCGCATTTTATTAAAACCATCGAAGATGTGCATGAAGCCCTGGTCAATGCTGTACCGGGGATAAAATTCGGTCTTGCCTTTTGTGAAGCCTCCGGAAAATGCCTGGTGCGCTGGTCGGGCACGGATGAGGTGATGATCGAACTGGCAAAGAAGAACGCCCTTGCCATCGGTGCCGGGCACTCTTTCATTATCTTTCTCGGGGAGGGATATTTCCCGATCAATATCCTGGGTGCCGTCCGGAATACGCCGGAGGTGTGCCGCATCATCTGCGCTACAGCCAATCCCACCGAGGTACTCGTCGCAGTCACTGCGCAGGGCCGAGGCATTGTGGGTGTCGTGGACGGAGCCTCGCCCACTGGGATCGAGATCGAGGAAGATATCCTCTGGCGCAAGGGATTTTTGCGCAAGATCGGTTACAAGGCTGGGTAGCTTGGGACAACTTCACAAATTTGTGCAGCAATCTACAGCTGGTTCTTTCTTATCGCAAAATTAATCTGAAACCTGCACCATTCGTATTTTCCCCATAAGCCAAGCCCGACCAGCCGTAACAGGCTAAGGGGAAACCTGATGAAACCACCTCCTCGGATGAAT
>Ga0315276_10002385_pt1 | contig 17168 bp, 16 predicted proteins | sample YL17G05_0_MG_FD_204542 | JGI IMG/M metagenome (GOLD analysis project Ga0315276, IMG submission 204542) | Sediment microbial communities from Yellowstone Lake, YNP, Wyoming, USA - YL17G05_0 | ecosystem: Environmental > Aquatic > Freshwater > Lake > Sediment | place: USA: Wyoming | collected... | reverse complement strand
CTTCTGGAAATATTATACGCACTGTTGCAGACATTGTCCAGCCCTAAGAAATATTCGAATTGTCTATTTGGCATAACTCCTGATGGTTTTCGGGGGTAGGCACGGCATGACTCAATTTGTAAGCGGAGGGACAGATATCATGAAAAACTTGACTGAAAAATTCAGTCAGGGCTTACTTCATGGTGTTTTGGCAAAGTTGACTGAAAAATTCAGTCAGAAAGGTCAAACCTTTCATTTCAAATAGGGAAGGAACCCTAAACTCCTCTTTGGTCAGTTCTTAAAAAGTAGCTTATCCTTTTTTATTCAACGCCTTATCTTAAAAGAACCGTCCCCTTTTTTCCTAAATTTTACAGGGATACCTCTCCTTGGCTGACTCAAGTGCCTCCAGAAAAAACTGGTAGTCATCATCGCAAAGAAAAATAGGTTGATTTATTGCCCCGATTAATTATTGGGTATGGGATATTGGCAATAGTCTGGCGAGCGTGTCTTCCCATGATTCAGCAAATTTAGATCGCAGTAAACCCCGTTAGAAATTCCAGCGGGGCATTATTTCTAACGGGGTAAATATGAACCTGTCCCCAATTTTCCTTCAAAGAGCTTCTTGCTTGATTGGCTCAAAGACATGATCTACTTTATATCTTGCAACCTTGTTCCTTTTAATATCTCCTTTATCTTTCACCGGCATGTCCTTATCAATAAAATCAAGCTCAGCACCATCAGGTATAGTCTCTATAATTTCAGGATGATCTATCAGATGCTTCAGAAAATCAAATGTTAGCCCTATGTTTCTCTCTACATACTCTTTCTTTGTCATTTTCCCAGTCCTTTCTTAAATTTTTCTTTATACCACTCCCATCTGTCCTTTATATCCTGTTCTGCGTATGTCAGCGCGTCATTAAGGTTCTGAATAGGAATTGGCTGTTTTGTCTTTTCTCCTTTCGGATTTATTATATCACGATGAAAAAAACCATGTGAACAGTCATATCTGACTATGGAATACCATTTATCTTTTATTCTTGCCTCGTATTGGACAACTACGTCAGTAACCTTGCCTTTTTCTATATTGATTTTTATCCTTAATCTATCTTGGCTGTCTGGTGTCAGATTCTTCGTAAATTCTTTGCTTCCCATTAAGAAATCCCTCTTGCTCTTTTAGTGTCCAGCTCCGTAAATATCAGTATATATTTATTAATCCCCACAAGCAATGCCTTATTTACCCCGTTAGAAAGCCTCGCTGCTTGCAACGGGGATGAAGATATAATTCCTTTTAGAGCGAACACGGGGTTTAATACCCCGCGTGAGCTTCCCCGTTGGAAAGTCGAAGACTTTCTAACGGGGTTTACCATAAAACCCTTCCTAAACTATAAAATAGAACCCTCCCGTTTACCACTCGTTCCTTGGCGGTTTGTTTTTTGTTGGACCTGCTGAGATTTTGACTTAAAAATTAAGTCAAGGGGGTTTGGCTTCCAAACGGTAAGCATTTTTATCATTGAAGCCTTGCAACGGCATAGATGACTTTGTATTCTGGGTTGGGGACGTCATGTGGAATCGGAACAGGTGGAGAATATTCGGCCATGCCATCCTTAATCTCAAGGGGCAACGGTGTCAATTTACCCCGTTAGAAATAATGCCCCGCTGGAATTTCTAGCGGGGTTAACATTGATGGTCTCGTAAAAAGTCAGCATCACCCTTCGACCGTTCGACAGGCTCACGGCTCAGGGTGAATCCCGCGAAGCGCGGGATAACCTATTGATATTCCGTTCGTGCTGAGCCCTTCGGCTCACCGTTCGCCCTGAGGCTCTCGAAGGGACGAACGGTTCACTCAGGACAGGCCTTGTCGAAGCATGAACGACATACAGAATATGACTTTTTACGAGTTCATCAAGAATGACTCCAAGAAATCAAATTCAGTTCACTAAAAATTGATCCCTCTTGATGGTATGAAAAAAAATCTTGAGGTTCAGCAGCAGGGATATGACTTAAAAATTAAGTCAGAGAGAGATTCAGAAATGAATGGTCCAATATCAAAAAGATCGATTCCACATTATTTTGTGATATGAACATCATCGCTGGGAAATCCGCCAACTTTTCACCCAAGACCTAAGAACCAAACACGTACGAAAGCTATGGGCCGGCGTCTCCAGGAGCTTTGGTAGGCGGAATTTCTTCGAGGCGGGTTTGGAAGCGGTGGATGGAAATTGGGTGGATTGATTGGTGGTTAATGTAATCCTACAGCAGAGACTTCAGGAGAGCTTTCGCTCCAATGGTGATCAGTCGGGGTTCCGTCCAAATCAATCTCAAAAAGCACTGCGCCAGTTCATCTCGCGTCCATTTTTCAAGGATCTCCTTCAATCCGCCGTCGAGCATCCCGATCAGCTCATCGTAATCTTTATCGCTGAACCGGTTGAGCACATGCCTGACCAGGAGATGAAGGTTAAGCTCCATTTTTAGCCCAATCAATTCTTTACGGTAGTTTCTTCCGTTGAGAATCGCCTGAGCAAGGGCCTTTGCACCATAAAGTCCGGGAACAACCCCTCCTACTGTGGTCACCTTCACCTGGGCGGCGGCATCCCCGACCGCAAAGACATTTCGACCATTGGACAAAACACCCCCAGCATATCCAAATCGGTGCATCGGGACCATTGCTGATTGGAATTCAAGAGGTTCCAGTTCTCTGTCTCGGAGGAATACTGTTAAACAGGCTTCAGCCTGACGGGCATCGTCAGCAATAAGACCCACGGCAGCTGTTCGGTCAGATTCTGGGATCAGCCAATAAAAGTATTTCGTCTGATCTGAATCAAACCAAACCTGGAAGGTGTCACTTTTTACATTCTCAGGCAATAACACTCTTGCTTGAAGCAAGGCTGCCAGGAGATGTCCATTGCGTGAGGAAGCGCGAGTAACGGTACTGCTGGTCCCATCGGCTCCAACGAGAATGTCAGTGCTAATCCGTCTCTCTTCATTCGTCTCAAGGTTTCTAAGGCAGACCACCACCTTCCTGCCAAACTGAGCAAATCCTTCAAATTGATGCTTGAGCACAATTTTTGCTCCGGCATCTTTTGCGAAACGGGCAAGTAAATTCACAATTTTGTCTCTTTCAATAACTAGATCCGGGGCCCTCAATTTGAGTTTCGCAGATTTAGATCTGGCGAAAAGTTCAAGGTACCTCACCTCGTTTATAATGGCCTCTTCAGGAAGGAAATTAAGGACATTTTTTAGTTCGCTTGTGACAATGAGGGTGCGCGGCGGCCAACCCAGAACATCTGATTTTTCATAAACCTCAACCTCAACGCCCTCTTTCGCTAAAAGAAAGGCAGTAAAAATCCCAGAAATCGAAGCACCAATTATTGTAACTTTCATAATTTTTCAGTTTATTAAACGGTGGGGATGATAATGGTAGAAAATTTAGTTTAAATTTAAAAAAAATGCAAATATTTTTAACTTCAAATCCTCTACGACCGTCCTTCAACAAATTCCTGTCTCTCGTAGGGGAATTTTTCGAAGACAAAGATGAGACCCAAACCTGCCAGAATGAGAAAACCAAAAAACAGATAACCGAAGAGAGGGCCCATTGGATAAATGATCAAAGAAATAAGGCCACCCATCATCCCAAGGCCATAGAGAATGAGCACCGTCCTTCTCTGGTCCAGTCCGAGGTTATGTAATCGATGATGAGAATGGTCCTTCCCCGGAGTAAGAAAAGGAACTAATCCTCTCCTTAACCTCGAAAAGGTGACGAGACTCGTGTCAAAGATAGGGACGGCTAATATGAGAATGGGCACCATCCATCTCGTCAAGATTGGGAGAGAATCGTTATTGGCCACCCTCAATCCCATCGATGCCAGCAAAAATCCAAGAAGTACGGCTCCGCTATCCCCAAGAAAAATCTTCACCACCATCCCCTTTTCCTATGATGAGGAGCCTTATTATTGCTTCAGTCGTCTTCTGGCAAGTGAGAGAGAAGTAGATACGGGGATTCCCCTTTTGTCAAGTTCGGCTTGAAAATCCCAGTAATCAAGACCAGCGATTTCTGAAGCCTTTCTAAAAGAAACCCCCTGTTGAAATTTTTTAATGGCAAACTCCACTTTCTCATCTGCCATGGCCTTTTTAATGAAATGTCTGATGATGGTTGATCGATCCTCACCCATCGTCTTTGCAAATTCGTCGATTGACTTTAACACTTCTTTATCGAGGAGAACATTTGTTCTTATCAACTCTTTAGCCTTCAACATATTTCTTCCCCTCCGTTAAATAAAGTTCTGCAACCGCGGAACTTAATCGGTTTTCAATCACTAAACCCCTGATTAAAACTTCAAATTCTTTAAAGCTTAATAACTTTTTCTTTAACACTTTCATTAAAAGGTCTGCTGTGGCCATAACATGAAACCCCAACGCCATTGCTATTTTGCCAAGACCGTCGTCATTTGTGATAATAATCTCTGCTTTTTCCCTGATGGCCAAAGAAAGAATTGCCTCATCGCCCTTTGTAAGGCCTTTGCCAACTTTTTTCCTTAACACTTTTCTAAAATCACTCTTCACACTTAGTATCTTTAGTTCGCGATGGCTTATGAATGTCCTGATCACTATTGAATCAGCAAAACCTTTCTTTTCTCCATCGATGACTGCCTCTTCGTAAACCTCCTCTGGCATAATTACTTCTATCTCTAATTTTGCAATAAGTTCCAGAGAGTTTACCTTAGCAAGGGATATTAATGTCGAGGTATCAATCACCGATCTCATTTTGTATTATTTTATAATATTTTATATGTAGATTCAATGATAGAAAAATTCAATAAGTAAAATCAAAAAATACCCTCTTCCCTTTTGCGGCCTTTTTGTCGTAGACATTGTTTTTAAACCTGAGTACAAAATGTAGTTAGGATGATCTTTAGAGAAAAAATTAATATTAGCCGATTTATCCGAAGATATATTGCTACATTCAATTTATCATTTTGCCCCAGAGATCAAGGATGGCCGTAAATGATTAGATCGAAATTCTGAGGGCTCAGGCTCTACCACGAAACGTCAGAGTATCGATGATCGTTTTGAGGAGGATTACAAGATCAAACCAGAGAGATTGGTGTTTGATGTAGTAGAGGTCGTATTGGAGCTTGATGAGGGCGTCCTCTTTTGAGGCCCCATAACCCTGTTTAACGAGACCCCAGCCTGCCATACCAGGCTTCACAGCATGGCGCAACCGATAAAATGGAATCTCTCGCGCAAGTTCCTCCACAAACTCCGGCCTCTCGGGCCTTGGCCCCACTGCGCTCATCTCACCCTTAAGAATGTTTAGAAATTGAGGAAACTCGTCCACATGCGTCTTTCTCAATAATCTTCCCACTCGAGTGACCCGTTCGTCATTTTTCTTTGCCCAAACGGCCTCTCCCTTCTCCGCATCAGGAACCATGGATCGAAATTTGTAAGCCCAAAAGATCCTTCCACCCTTACCCACACGCTCCTGGGTATAAAAAATTGGACCAGGAGATTCTAAATAAATGGCCAGGGCAATGAAAGGAAAAAACGGAGCAAGCCAAAGGCAACCAAGGGAGGCCAGAATAATATCGGATAACCGTTTGATAAACCGATTTAAGGGTCTGCTCAGCGGATGATTGATGGGCATGGCCACGTACCAGTTCTCGCCAATGTGCTCAATGGGCACCCGGCCGGTCAGTTGCTCGTATAGAACTGGCATCGGGGCGATCTCCACTCCCACCTCCAGACAATCCGTTAGAATCTGTAATAGTTCTCCATCAATATTTTGATCCGTAGCTAAGATAAGTGTATTGATTTGATGTTCATTGATAATGTTTGAAAGAGTGCGATAGTTGCCTAATATCTGGAGCGTCAGATCGTTAGAACGTTGAAAGTTTGGATTGTTAATGAGCAAGGTTGGGCTCTTCTCTGTCGCCACATCCTGAACAAAACCCACAATATTATAGATACCATTAGTATGCTGTAAGATCGCCTGGGCAATAGTACTAGCTGTAGGGCCTGTGCCAATGATGAGGGCGCGGTGGTTGAAGAAAGGTTGAGCCAGGGCAAGGAGATAAAGGATCCTTCCGGCCAAAAGAAAACCGAGAGTAAAAATAAAAAAAGAAAAAAGCGTAAAACGAGAACCCGGAAGAGCAGGAGTGACATAGGGGATAATAAGATAGAGTCCGATAGTGACGACGGAGGCTTTAAACAGAGCTCGTGCATTCGTGGAGAGCCTACCTGAAATTTTTAGGTCATACACATCGAATGCAAAAGCAATGGGAAACCATATAATGCTAAGCAAAATGAACCAGAGGGAATGTTGAACAATCAATCTCAAAGCCAGGGGATATTCAGGACGAAGAGCGAGCGATATGAGGAACCCAATATTTAAGGCTAAAAGATCTAATCCAATCAGCAACAATCGACGCTCAGAAATCCGCAAAGGGAGATAGAAAAATCGTCGTGGACCGAAAGACTGCCCATATGTTGAGGGTTTTGCCTTAGTTTTGTCCATTTACCTTAAGGGATACAAAAGGTGATCACTCTGCTAGCTTGGAGGGGACAGCGGGATTCAAAAGAGTCCCATAAAGATTATCGATCTTTTCTACCATACCATGGAGACTAAAATTGACGATTATTTCTCTTCCATTCTTCGCAATTTTCTCCCTTAAATCTATGTCTTTTATTAGTATTAAAATTGCCTCTGCAAGGGAATATGGATCCCCAGGTTTCACCAATAAACCTGTCTTCTGATCCTCCACAACCTCAGGGATTCCTCCGACAGAAGTAGCCACTACAGGTTTGCCCATGGCCATAGCTTCTAAGAGTGTAAAAGGGAGCCCTTCTTTTATGGAAGAGAGGACAAAAATATCCATTATAGATAAAAAGAGGAAGGGTTTAGATTGATAACCTGTAAAGATAAATTTTCCATTGAGACCTAAGGATTGAGCCATCCTTTCCATTTCTCGTCTTAGCGGTCCGTCCCCTATTGAGATAAACCTAATTCCTGCCTCCTCTTCCATTACCAACTTCGCTGCCCGCAATAAGTAAGGATAACCTTTATTACCATAAAAGTTAGCTATCGTTCCTACAATATTACAATTCCTATCAATCCCCAATTTCCTCCTAATTTGATCACCGTCTTCGCAAACGAAATTTTTAAAAGAACCAACGTCTATTCCATTATGTATTGTCACTATATCTGAGGATTTTTTTAACCTTAGTTTAAGTGCATCATTTCTATCATGTTCAGAGACCGTGATGATTCGATGACAACAAGCCGCTGCTAATCTCTCCATCAAAATTAAAAGAAGTTTTTTTGGCAAAAACATTGCTTCTCTGAAGGCAAACCCATGAACTGTAAAGAGAATGGCAGGAACACGAGCCAGTCTCGCTGCAATCCTGCCTAAAATTCCTGCCTTTGTACTATGGCAATGAACTATATCGTATCTTCTTACTTTAATAAGCCTATAAATCTTTGTAAAAGCCAGAAAATCTCTCACTGGATTAATGGCATTACGAAGGGTTGGTATCGAAAAAACCTTTATGCCAAGTCCGTTGAGACGCTCGATAAGGGGACCACCCGGCGCACAGGCACCCTCAATAATATATTTCTCCTTGTCAAGAAGTTTAGTTAGTTCATAGAGGTGTTTTTGTGCCCCTCCTCCATCAGAGGAGGTAATCAGGAATAGAAGTCTTCTTTTAGTATCTCTTCCATTCATTGAATAGCGCCGAACTGATATTTTTTTCTCTTGTAAAACCTTCTAATAAGACTTACATAAAGATATTTCAGGATAGAAAAAATAACTTCATAAGTATAAGCAAGGAGCTTATATGGAAAGACTTTACTTGTCAGCAACCTGTCTGTAAAATCTACCATCTTTTGGTTACCAGATTTAGAAAGAATTCTATAAAGCTTGACTACTAAGTTAAAGTATCTGGCAAAAAAGCGTATCTGAGAATCGGATATGTTAGGTTGAGAAAGAACACTGGTCGTGCGATAATCACAAGCCTTTTGGTTGGTAAGAAAACCTTCTTTTTTGCAAAGTTCATATAGTTCAGTATGAGGGTAAGGATAGAAGATAGTCACCTGCATTCCTGTGGAACCGATTTCTGAATTTAACTTTATTGTTTCAAGAATCTTTCCGCTATCTTCATAAGGTATCCCCACCATGTTAAAGGTGTGGGTCGGTATTCCATGTCTATTCAGAATCTCAAAGGCATTCTTTATCCTTTTCGTAGATATAGGCCTCTTTAAAACTGTTCTTCTTATTTCTTCATTTCCAGATTCTATCCCGATCCAGACCCTTCTACAACCAGAAATCTTCAAGAGACTTGCTGTATCATCATTAATCAGTTCAGGTCTAGTATTGCACATATATGACAAACCTATTTGAGATCTATATTCCATGCAGAAATCTTTAAACCATCTCTTATTCTTCATCAAAGTATCGTCGTGAAATATCAGATACTTAATAAAGGGGTATCTATTAAGCAAGGTTTTTATCTCTTTTATTACCCTTTCTACACTTTGAAAACGGGTAGTAACTCTTTGAGGCGAATATATCTTTTTAATCTGGTGATTCACACAATAAGAACAATTAAAAGGACACCCCCGAGAGGCAAGATATACCCCTATATCCTCCTGGGTATCCTCTAAGTCTTTAATGTTAAAGAGTTCCCAGTCATAGAAGGGTAAATCATCCAGGTTATTGATAAGGGGACGAACTGGATTTTGGTAAACCTTTCCGTTATTTTTTACCCAAATATTTCTAATATTGGTAATATCCCTATCTTCTTTTAAAGCCATACACAGCTCTCTCATAGCCTCTTCCCCCTCTCCCACACAAACCATATCAAAGCCTTCTTGAATAATTGCCGATTGTGGGTCTATAGTTGGATGAATCCCACCACATATAATAGGCAGTTTAAACTCTTCCTTTATCCAAAGACTATACCTGGTGGCGTATGAAAACATATTTGTCCCTGAAGAGAAGGCTACAATATCAGGGGATATTCTCCTGACCTTCTTCAAGAGTTCTTCCCTTGCAGGATCTGTTGTAATATGCACCAGGAATGTCTCTATTCCAACTGCCTTCAAACAAGCAGATATGGAGCAGAGCCCAAAATGGAGTCTTCCCCTATAGTTGGGAATATAAGGGTCAATATCAGGATATATGAATAATACCTTCATTTGCTGCTTGTCCGGGCAAGCCAATAGTCATAAACGGCTTCTGTTTCTCTAATCATCTTTTCAATGGTAAAGTATTTCTCCAACCTCCTTCTCCCATTTTTACCCATCTCTTCTGCCATCTTTTTATTTTTTAGCAAAAAGACAATCTTTTCAGCCATTGCATTAGGATCCTTTGGTGGAACCAGAAAACCCGTTTTCCCATCAATGACAATTTCAGGAATTGGCCCTACATTAGTAGCAACAATGGCTTTTTCTGTTGCCATTGCTTCTAAGAGAACCAAACCAAAGCCTTCCCATAGTGATGACAGGACAAAAAGGTCGAATTGTTGAAGGAGGTTATACACATCAGACCTGAATTCTGAAAATATTACCTTTTCCCGAACCCCGAGTTGTTCAGCATGATTTTCCAGAGAACTCCTTATTCTTTTCTCGTCATGCCCAGCTAAAAATAACCTTGTCTCAGGAATCTTTTTTAACACCAATCTCATTGCATCCAGAAGATCCTTATGACCCTTTTGAGGGGCATATCTGGCTATCATCCCGATAACAGGATCATCCTTACCGATTCTGCACCTACTTTTAATATCTTCTCCACCATTGCAGACACCATCCTTACCTTCCAACCCATAGTAAATCCTCTTTATCTTTCCTTCATTCACTCCCACCTTTTCCATTAAATAGCGTCTCACGGCATCAGAGATAACTATCACCTGATCAAACTTCCGAATGCTAAATTTAGCCACCCTTGCCCAAAAGGGATTTTGGAGAAACTCCTCTGTACAATGATAAGTAGTAATAAATATTGGATGGCTATTTAAGATTGTGGCAACCCTTGCAAATATTTCTGATTGAAAAAGGTGGGTGTGAACTATATCAAAGTTATAATCTTTTATAAGCTTTCTAATCTTAGGGATGGGAGCTGGATCAAATCTACTTTTAGCCTCTAAATCTACTACCTTAATCCCGGTTTTAATAAAGTCTTCCTTTAAAAGACGTGCATCATCGGGTCTTTCTATTAAATAGGCTAAGGTTAAGTCGTATTTATCTTTATTTAGATGCTTGGCCAAAGAGAGAAGGTGCATCTCAGCACCGCCGACCGTGCACGCATTAGTTAAAAGTAAGATTTTTTTCTTCTCCATCTTAAATATCTAATTTTTCAGAATAAATATCTTTTTAAACACCTTAACTAAAAGGGGGGAATATGATTTCACGATTTTAATCAAATCTTTTATTCTCAAATTATAAAGATAAAAATAAAGGTATCCAATCAGCTGAAACAATTCCAGTTTCTTCCTTGAAAAATGTTCCAACTCAAGAGCATTCCCGTACTGTTTATTAAAATCATCCCAATTATCTGAAATTATCTTATATCCGCCTTCTCCTTTTTTAGCCATCTCAAAAATTCGGCTCCCCGGATATGGTACCATTATTCCCAAAGAAAAAGAGTCCGTATTTAGCTTCGCTGCAAAATTTATTGTATCAAGAGCCGTTTTTGGAGACTCAAATGGATGGCCAAGTATAAAATAAGAACCAGTTCTTATTCCAACATCTCTCGTTAATTTTATGGCTTCCCCCGCTCGTTTAAGATCAATTCCTTTACCTGTGGCCTTGAGAATTTTTTCATTCCCGGACTCAACACCATACCCGAGATATTCACTTCCTGATTGCTTCATCTTTACCAAAAGTTCATGATCCACCGCATCAACTCTGGTAGATGCCCACCACCGAATTGTTTTATTCAAGCCCTCCGTAATAATTAAGTCGAGAATCTCCTCTGTTCTTTCGCGATTAACACCGAATGTTTCATCTGCAAAGCTTATAATTACTCTTCCATATCTTTGAGTGATTTCTATTAATTCTTGGATCACGTTCTGCGGGCTTCTGAACCTTGTCTTTCTTGTCCAAGGGTTAGAACAAAAATTACATTGATAAGGACATCCTCTTCCTGTCTGAACAATATAAGCTGAAGCCTTAGGAAATAAATCGTAGGTCGGGAAAGGTAGATCATCAAGATTATCTATAAAACTCCTTTGCTTATTAACCCTGATTCCGTCATTTCCCCTATAAGCCACCCCATCAACCCCTTCAAAGGAATAATTTAAAGACAGGGCATTTACAATTTGGTAGAGAGTTTTCTCCCCTTCACCAAAAACAACTGCATCAAAAACACTAAATTTTTCTAATGTTTCTACTGGTAAAAAAGTGGTGTGCACACCCCCCAATACGACAAAACATTCTTTGGAATTTTCCTTGACTGCGGAAGCTATCCTAACGGCTTGCGAAACCTCATGCGTAAAAGCTGTAATACCGACAAAATCCGGCTTCATTTCGTTTAACCGAGATATTGTAGAGTTTAGTGATAACTTTTCCAATTTAGCGTCTATCGCTTCGCATCCAAATCCTTTTCTTCGTAAATAAGCCGCCAAATATCCTAATCCAATATGCGGCCATGGGGGAGCATCATAAAATTCAAGAATCTTTCTAGCTGGAGGATTTATTAGGGCTATCTTCATAGGTTATGTCTCTGAAACTACCTAACCTCAAACTATAATGACCCAAAGATTCTTTTAAAGCTGGATTCAATAATACTTTAAGTTCCTCCTCTCTCTGTAAAGCCATCGGTTGTGATCCATTCATAAAATTTATCAAATTGTCACATATATAACTTGGGTGTACCATCAAATATGATACTTCGTTTTTTAATGATAAAGAAAAAACTTCTTTATATCGTTTTAATAAGTTGTCTCCATTTACAATCTTATCCACGGAAAAATCAACTACCTTATAAAAATTATCTGGCATCCATATGCCCTCTCTTTTCAACATTCTTCTATAATTCCTGCCGATGAAATAAGTATAGCCTCTCTTAATCCAGCGACCCTTCTTAAAAGAAAAAGGCTTTGATCCATCAACTGGTAAAATAACCGGAAGTTTTAATTCTTTTACTAAATCTTTAATAATCCAAAAGATATTTGGAAGTAAAATTATCGCCTGGTGAGTATCAATGTGAGTAAGGTATATACCATTGTTGATTAACTTCTCTAATTGAGCCTTAAATTCTCTTTCTATATCCTCCAGATTTACTTTGTGTTGTAATAGCTTTATTATAAGGCTCCTTCTTTTATAAAATAGGCCATCGCTATCTACTAAGCTTACATCCTTATCTGGATGTAACACCGGTCTTCCGTCAGTCAGATTCAGATGAATTCCTACCCCGAAATCTGGATTCTCCTTAGCCAAACGAACTGCATCTTTAAATGCCCACATATTTACAATCATCGTGGTGCTGGTAACAGTTCCGAACTTGTAGGCCTCAATAATTGCCTTGTTCGTTCCTTCTGTCAACCCAAACTCATCAGCATTAATAATCAACTTTTTCATCTATAAATGACTGAAAGTAAATTCTGAATGGTATAATTTAAATGTGTTTCTCCTAAACTCTGATGCACTGGGAGAATCAATATCTTATTTGAGAGTTCATAAGCTATAGGATGTTCTGAAGGGGATACTTCTTCGGGTAAGATATCCCAGAACGTCCTTAGGTTTATCTTTTTCTTTAAAAGGTCCTTCCTTACTCTGTCTCTCTCTTCTATTAAAATAGGAAATCCCACAGGACAGACCCCTTGTGGAAGTTCTCGGAAGAAGATTTTTATCTTCTTTTGGCCATCGAGCCTTTCAAGGTAATATTGGTAGTTATTCCTTCTTTTCTCAGTAATTTGCTCCTCTTTAATCATTCTGAACAACCCTAAGGAGATGGTAGATATCCTATCGTTTAGAATAATCTCTCTTTTAGCATCCTCTTTAATATAGGCATTCCTCAGGCTCTCGTTTCGGAGTAAATAGCATCTGGGACTAAACCCCGTTTTGAACTCAACCCATTTTTCTAAAAGCGAAAGTGTAGATAAGATAGGATAATTTGCTTTTCCCTCTTTAGCTTCAACTGTTTTTCCGTTATTCAATAAGAGCATACCTCCATCAGGCAAGGGGCATGTTTTCGTTAAGCTAAAAATGCTAAAAGTGCCAAATGTTCCCAGTGGCTTTTCGTCATACTTACTAAAAAGGGAATGGGCACAGTCTTCTATGAGCAATAAGCCCTTCTCTTCACAAAACCTTAATATTTTATCCAAAGGTTGTGGAAATCCAAAATAATGGATGGTTAGTAATGCCCTTGCATCCTTGGATTTCAATTCAAGGTCATCGAAGTCTGGCTCCAGATTCTCTTTTATCTTGTAAAATTGAACTTTTAGTCCCCCTGCCTTTACACCATTAATGATAGACCCACATACATATGCTGGTACCAAAACAATCTCATCAGTAGTAAATCCACAGGTCTTTAAACCATGGAATAAGGCCGTTCTCCCATTCTTCAAAAAGATGGGATTGTTCGAAAAATACCCCACTGATTTTATCTTCGATCGAACTGATTTAAATATTTCAGTGGGGGAAACAATAGCGTCTGGGGAGATGTAAGTGGTTTTATCTTTCAAAACACTCCTTAATTGTTGTGATTTTCCAACGATGATTCTCAATGATTTTAGTTTCCGCACATGAGAAAATATTCTGAGGTATAACAAGTAAATATGGTACGTGATTTTACCTTTCAGCGTCGGGCTGGCAAAGATGATTCTTCTATTCTGTCTCTCTCCTGTAGTCCAGTGTGATTTGTAGCGAAGCTCACCTTTACTAAAGTCAAACTCTTTAATGCCTGATTTAAATGCATCTTCCAAGATATGCATTAAAAGGATTGTTCCAGGAGAGTATTTCGCATAATCTGGGTCATACCCAGGTGTGTAATAAAAATATCTTCCACTCCACTGAAAGGAATAACTAAACGCAATGACCTTCTCATTTAACAAAAGAAGGTCCAAACGGAGCATCTCTTTTGCCAAGTAATCCTTTGCAATCCCTGAATAGAATTTTTGACCTTCTGGTTGAGAAAACTTAGATGAGATATAAAATCCATTCCATCGTCTCTTATGAACCTCAAAAATCTCTGGTAGATACCGCTTCAACCCTTCCTGGGTTTCTACTTTCTTAAAAACTACCTTCCCTAAACCTTCTAACTGTTTTCTTTCCCTTTTAATGTTATATTGAAATTTGCGACCATGTCTCTTTAAAAACCCATCCCAGTCCCCATCTATCTTAAGGTAAGGGCATTTCCAGGTATTCAATAAAGTTGTTTTCCATTCATATCTTTTAATAAAACCATCAAAAATCTCATAATGTTGGGATTCCTCAGAAAAATCCTTTAAATCACATACATCCCAATCCTTTTTCTTTTCTTTTAAAAAAGAAAGAAAGGCTTCTGTACACTCCTCCTTGTGATTAATATCAAAAGCGAAATCTAAGTAATCCCCCTCATCCCCACCAATAAACTCTAATTTCTTTAAGAAAAAAGACTTCTTTGTTGCTAATGGAAAAATACTTACAGGATTACCCCCTGCCCATACGGTAAATATAAAAGTCTTATGTTTTTTACCTAAGTATCTAAGCCAGTTAGAAACCCATGAGGAGGTTAAATATACAGGTATTACGCCGCTTTTATAAAGTAGGTTATCCCACTCTGCTGTTAATTCGTTTATTCCATTGGGAGAATCAAGTATCTCTATTTCCATTGTATTTATCGAGGTGTAAGTTCATCCCCTTTACAATATACAAAATGTTTCTTTATTTTTACATTATTGATCCTTTGAAACACATCAATTTTGTTATACCTTAATTTCTCAAAATATTACTATTAAGCTTATTAAAACCTCTTTCATCTTTTTCAATAATTCTCTTTATCGAAAAAATTAAACCTACCGTTACTCCAAAGGCAGTCATTGAAATTATACTGGCCATACTTGTAAGTAATGGCACGCCCAAAAAGGAAAAAACTAAACCTACAAGTGCCACAAAAAGTGCTGCAGAAACATTATTTAAGAAAGGATCCACTGTCTTAATACAATTACGATATGCGAGCTTTATAAGTCTAAAATAAAGGTAAAGGAAAAGTGCGAGGGCTATTAGCCCATGGTCCGTTAATATCTGTAGGTACTGGTTATGGGTGTCGCCCGCTGGTGCTCCAAACTGAGTGAAAAACCCTCCGAATTCCTCCATTACGCCAAGTCTCTTCATGTAATGGGGGTCTGTATACGATTCCATTCCAAAACCATTTATGCCATAGCCCCAAAAAGGGTGATTCAAAAAATTCGCCAACGCAGTCTTGGAAATTATAATTCTCCCTGTCGTTGATGACCCTCCTGGATAACTACCGCTAAAATAACTTGAAAAGGAGGAAGTTACTTCGCTTACCTTCGGAATTATAAAGTCTGATGTGAAGGCTATGAGGACAGTTGCTATAGATATAATAAGAAAGCCGGCGGAAGTGCGTTTCAAATATAGTATACCAATTATACCTCCTAGAACACCAATATATAATGACCTGGACGAGGAGAGAATAAACGTGTAAAGAAATAAGAATATTAAGATAAACATGTAAGGCCTTTTTTTTGTGGAAAGGACAGTAAAATAAAAGGCTGGGAGAAATAGCAAGATAGATGATGGATTTATCTTTAACTCGCGCCTATAATCTGAATAGGTACTTGAAAATATAGCCTGCTCTCCGATGAAAAATGTGCCAAAATGGGCTTCATAAATAGTAATTAGGGCGAGCGAAAGACCTGCGAGAAGTATCAGCCTTGTTAGTATCTTTATATCATTTACTTTCCTGATGAGGCTTACTACGCATATTGATACTAAAGCACCTTCCACTAAATTCAGAAATGGTTTGAAAGAAACATCTAAAAACAATTCTGGGAAGGAAATAAACCCAATTACCTGCGTTCCAATAATAGTAAAGACTAAAAGAACTAATACCTTTCCGTCCCTTGACAATCTTAATTTTCTTCTCTTGAGCAGGGTGGTAATAATAATGGTCCCTGAAACCAAAATTAGAAGGGCATCCCAAATAGTTAGATATCCAATTAAATTGAAAACCCCTCTACTTACGATAGAGATTGGTAAAAGGAGGAAAAAAATAAAACGCAATCCATAGACCGCCGAAGCGGCCAAAAATATAGAGACCAAGAGCCATAATATCTGTTGGTAGGTATCCCCGCTAGCAAAAAACTTGGCCGTAAGTATGCCTAAAGGTACAACGAAGAGAAAAGGGATGAATCTACCATAATTGTCGCCAATCTTATTAAAAAAACCTGATACCATTATCTTTTCTCCTGAATACGTTTTATCAGATAACGGAAGATAGCGATATGAAGCGGCGTATCCTTGTATTCTACAAAGAACTTCTTATATCCACGCCCAATAATCTCTTTGACCTTGGACGCCCTATTAACATATATTGGGACATCCTTGTAATCGGGAAGGTTAAATCTCTCACACCAGTTAAACTCTTCCGGCAGATACCCCTTACTCTTTAAATCTTCAAATAATTGAGTTGAAGGGTAAATTACAGGATTAAAATTCCATATAATCTCATCGGTACCTAAGCCTAACTTTCGGCAAAGGTTAATTGTGGATAAAGAGTCTTTAAAGCGTTCCCCTGGATATCCAAATATAAAGGAGCACCTCGCAATCAACCCCCTTTTCTTCACTATATCTACAGCTCTTTCTATTATTTTGGCATTGACCATTTTTTGCATTAGACCAAGAACCGTATCACTCCCGGATTCCACTCCAAAAGAGATCATTCTGCAACCTGATTCTTTCATAGCATCCACAATCTCTTCATCGATGGAATCAACCCTTCCATAACAACCCCAATTGAATTCTAATTTACTCCTAATAATCTCTTCGCATAGTTTAATAACTCTCGACTTTATTAGAGTGAGATGATCATCATAGAAAAAGAGCCATTTGTATTGTGGATGGGAGCTTTTTATTGACTCCATTTCTTTTATTATTCTTGCTGGCGAGGAAAACCGGACTTTTCTCCCGGCCATCTCTTTTGCAGAACAAAAACCGCAGGCAAATGGGCAGCCACGTGAAGTTAGAAGGTGCA
>Ga0315276_10002383_pt1 | contig 17175 bp, 14 predicted proteins | sample YL17G05_0_MG_FD_204542 | JGI IMG/M metagenome (GOLD analysis project Ga0315276, IMG submission 204542) | Sediment microbial communities from Yellowstone Lake, YNP, Wyoming, USA - YL17G05_0 | ecosystem: Environmental > Aquatic > Freshwater > Lake > Sediment | place: USA: Wyoming | collected... | reverse complement strand
ATTCACGATGAGCGGACGCTTGTGGCTTGTCTCACGCTTGGATTGTTGATCGTAACCGTGTCCGTCCCGACGCCGTTCCGATATGAATTCTTTCCCGTAGTCGTCCTACTTTCGATGATTCCCTTGCTGCAACAAAGGGCTACCGAGCCACGATGATGTTCAGCCGTCCCACCACCATCCTCCCCCTCTTGCTTGTCTGTGCCTTGCTGGTGCGGAGCGTCTTGTTTTTCGGCGGCGTGAGGGGATCAGACGCCTATGCCTATGCGTACGAGGCCTACAATATTGCGACCGGTCAATACGATGTGCGGGCCGATAGCGCCTACTACGGATTTCGCTATACGGTCCTGCTTCCGACGGCGTTGTCCTATGCGGTGTTCGGCGTGAGCGATTGGTCCTCAGCGCTTTTCCCAGTCCTTGCCTCCTTGGGAACGCTCCTTCTCGTGGTTCGATTAGGAACGATCGTCTTCGACGAACGAACGGGGTTGCTCGCTGGAGGTCTCTATGTGTTCTTCCCTTTGGATCTCCCCAACGCGACACTGCTTGGTCCGAGCAGTTTCATCCCGCTGCTCTCGGGCGGCGCATTGCTGACTTGCTGGATCGCCAGCGATCTGCAGACAGAAGCTCCGCGGCAGGGCTGGTTCTATCTCGCGAGTGGATTGTGCATCGGATTAGCGGTTCAGGCACGTGAGAGCAATCTGCTCCTTCTTGGTTCTATCGCGGCTCTTCTTCTGGTCTGTCGTACTTGGTCCTGGAAGGCGGTACTCGTTGCGGTCGGCACGATGACTCCTCTCCTGGCAGAGGCGGCATACTATTGGGAGAAAACCGGCGATCCGCTATATCGTGCGACCGTTATCCAGCAATTGAACGATCTCTATGCCGCCGATGTGGCGATGGGGTCACAGATGAACTTTGCCGGTGGGCCGACGTCATGGACATACTATCCCGCCGCGATGCTGGGATGGGATCTGGGAGGATTTGCGTGGTTCGGATTCTTCGTGTATCTGGCAGTCGGGGCTCTGGGGCTTGCCTGGTACTACAAGAAGATGCAGTCTATTGTTCCACTTCTCTTGTGGATAGCCCCGCCGCTGCTGTACATGGAGTTCGGCAGTGTGTCGCTTTTGCGGTATGTTCCTCTCCCCAAGGGCTATCACTACATGAGCGTCATTTCTGTTCCTCTGGTCTTGTTGGGAGCCTACGGCCTCATTCTCTTGTTCAATCTCGCGCGAACCCATCGCGTGCCTCTTAGTCTGTCGATTGCCTCCCATTGGCAATCAATTGGTGTCGCCATGATTGTGGCGGGACTTGCCGTGACCTCTTGCTATGGCAGTTATCGCGTCTTGGAGAATATTCGCGACGATGCGCGGCCCTTTGAGCAGGTCGCGTCGGCGGTCAGGGCACATCCTGATCGTCCGATCTATGTCCCTCATTTTCGATGGATCCTCTTCCTCAACTATTTTCTGGGCTATCAGACGGGCACGAACTACTATGCGCGTCATCCAAACTTCACAGAAGGTCGGCTCCGCTATTTGTCGCAACTGAAGACACTTGAAGAGATCCCTTCGGCCTACATTGTGCTGCACGATCGGTATCTCTACTACAATACGGTCGGGCTTCCAATTGATCGAAAGACCGTGGTCTCGGATGAGCTCTATGCATCGCTCGGTTCGTTGCGGGTTGTGACAGAAGAACAGGGCCAACCTGCTTACAATTACTTTAAAGTCGTCGAGATGGATCGATTGAGCGGATCGTCGTTGACCCACCATGGTGCGGGAGGGTGACGGAAAGATGGTGATGGTACTCCATCAACTCTATCGAGCACTCGCAAAGCCGCTTCAGGATCGTTGGCTGGGAGGTCTGCACGCGGGTCTTGTGATTAAAGGGCTCTACTTGCAGTGGATGGTCGCATCGTTTCTACGACAGGGGCATAAACGAGTCCTCGATGCGGGGTGCGGGCCGGAAGCGCAGCTGGTAGCCATGCTTGCGGGGCGGTATCCGACTTGTATATTTTCCGGGTGGGACTTGCACGTGAGTCAGGAAGGAAGGAGGCGTGACCGGCATCCCGGGAACCTCTCTGTCTTCGAGGCCGATCTCGTTTCGCTGAATGAAGAGGAGAGATACGATTTGATCTATACGGTTGATGTGCTCGAACATATCGAAGATTGCGAGGGCATGCTCGATCGGTTGTCCAAGGCGGTCCGCCCCGGTGGGCTGCTTTTCATCCATACTCCGAGCCTCGATGAGCGAGCCTGGTTTGCGGCGTCGCGGGCTGAAGCACACAACGCCTTTCGAGAGCACCGGACCGGTGATGACCACGTGCATGAGGGATTTAGCGTCGCTCAGCTCACGAATGCGCTCGAGCGACGATCGTTCTCGGTGGTCCAAGCGAAGAGTACGTTTGGTGGGGTTGTCGCCTGGCTCAAGGAAGTTTTTTCGTTAGGTGAACGGCGGGGGATTAAGGGCATCGGCCTTCTCTTGCTGCCACCGGTGCTGCTTGGACTGTTGCTTGAGCTGGTCTTCCCCCCTGCGCGTGGCAATGGCACGATGATTCTTGGGCGGAAAGTAGGGAGGGCGTCGCGGTGATTGTTCTCGCAGAATTGGCCGGATCGGCCGGCTACGGCGGCGGCGAGCGGTATTTGGAACTGCTTTTTGACCGTCTCGATCGCGCTCGGTATCGAGCGCTGCTGATCTCTCCGGAGCCTGGTCCGTTTGTGGGGCGCATGAAAGAGCGCGGAGTGGAAACGCATCTCGTCCACTTGGCGCTGCATTTCAATCCCATTGCCCTCTGGCGGTTGACGCGGCTGCTTGCGCGGGAGCGAGTGACGATTCTCCAAACGCACGGAGCGCGAGCGAATTTCTATGGACGGATTGCAGGACGTTTGGCTGGTGTGCCGGTCATTATCTCGACGGTGCATAATTCGCTGAAAGACTATGAGGTCCGTTCGATTAGACGAGGGCTCTATACGTTCTTGTTGCGTCTGACTCTCCCCCTTGTTCACCGGATCATCTGTGTCTCGGATTCCAATAGTCGTGACCTGATCGACGAGTGCCCGGCTGCGGAGGTGAAGACGCAGACGGTCCACAACGGCGTGGATCCCTTGGCGTTTCCGCCACAGCCGGATCGCCAAAAAATCAGGCAGGAGTTCGGAATTACACAGGGACCAGTGCTAGTCACGATCGCGCGATTGACGGAACAGAAGGGCCATCGCTATCTGCTGCAGACGTTTCCAGACCTCCTGAAAACGTGGCCACAGCTCTGCTGCCTGTTCGTAGGAGAGGGCGAGTTGCATGATGCATTGCGTTGTATAGCGATTAACCTGGGTGTCGAACGGGCCTGTCGGTTTGTGGGGGTCCGTGAAGACATTGCCGATATCCTGGCTGCGGCGGACCTGTTTGTGCTGCCGTCTCTCTCTGAGGGATTCCCCTTTGTGTTGCTGGAAGCACTGGCCATGGGTCGTCCTGTGGTCGCGTCGCGAGTCAATGGTATTCCGGAATTAATTGAAGACCACAAAACAGGATTGCTCGTGCCACCCCGAGATCCCCAGGCGCTGGCGAGGGCAATCCGGGAAGTGCTGAGCGATCCGACCGCCGCATCGAAGATGGGGGCAGAGGGGCGAGCCGTGGTACAGGAGCGGTTCACTGTGGACCGCATGGTAGCGAATACGATGGCGATCTTTGATGCAGCGATGCAGGACGCGAGCTTGCGGTCACCCGTCCAGAAACGGGTGCTGGCGTGAAGACGGCAGCCATGCCAGAGATAGAACAGATCGTCTGTCCCTGTGGAAGTCAGGCGCTGCCCGTCGATGTGTTTCAGACGCCGACCAGACGATATGTGCGTTGTCCTGGCTGTGACCTCGTGTTTCTGAATCCTCGTCCGTTGAGAACCCTGGTCGAGGAGTATTACCGTGAAGACTACGACGAGGCATACGGTGAGGCTGAGGCGTCGTCGGATCGCCACCCGGTTTTTGAGAGTGTCGCGTACCATCTTGGCCTGTTCCGGCAGCCGCCCGGTCGTCTGCTTGATGTGGGCTGTGGAGACGGTGCCTTCTTGTCCCTCTGTCAGTCGGCGGGATGGACTTGTTATGGGCTGGAGTTGTCGAAGAAAGCAGCCGCGCGCGCGACTCGTCGCGATCTGACGATGCTTCCCTCCGATTGGTTGGAGCAAACCGGGGAGCGCGAACCGTTCGATGTGATCACCCTCGTGAACGTATTGGAGACGGTGACGAATCCGGCGAGTCTCTTGCGGCAGGTCGCGGGTGCACTGACACCATCGGGCCTTGTCGTGATCAGAGCGACCAACGGGGCGTTTCATCTCCCTATGCGGACACCGGCCCGGTGGGTTGGGTCCCGCTATGATCAAGCATTTCACCTCTTTCTGTATTCGCCTCACGCGCTACGCACGTTGCTGAGGGGGATTGGATTGCACACCATCGCGATCCATAATTCGGTTCCGAGTCGAGGGCCTCTCACTCCGGCGAATTCGTGGAGGAGTCGCCTCAAGTGGCGGATCGGTGCGACGGCATTCTGGTCCTGTGCCGAAGTGCTCTATAAGGTGACGGGAGGGCGCATGGTCTGGGCTCCGTCGTTTGAGCTCATCGCCCAGCGGAGTGAGGGATTGTCATGAGCACATCCCATTGGCTCAGGCACCGGCAGTGGCGGCGTTCAATCAGGTTTTTTAGTATAGTCATCGCGCTCTGCCTACTCGCTGCATTAGCCACGCTTGGAGTGCGGTGGCTGCATACCTCGGTGGGGTCTGCTAAACATATCCGATACGAGCCGGTCGACGTGCCGCCTCAGGAGGTCTCGCCCCGCCACCAGAAGGAGCGGGAGGAGTATGAACGGCGAGAGCGAGTCCTGACGGAGAAGAGTCGGTAGCCGCGTTCATTTGGAGTCGCCATTCCATGTGTGGTATTTGCGGCCTTGTGGGGGACAACGATCCGGTCCTGATTGACCGGATGCTCGACCGGCTTGTCCATCGTGGGCCGGACGACGAAGGGACGCATCACGACGTAGGCGTGGCCCTCGGTGTGCGCCGATTACGGGTGATCGACCCGACCGGAGGCCATCAACCGGTTCGGAACGAGACCGGCTCTGTCTGGGCGGTCTTGAACGGAGAGATCTACAACTATCGCGAGCTCCGCAAAGAGTTGATCCAAAAAGGTCATCGCTTTCTGTCCAATTGCGATACCGAGGTTTTGGTGCATCTCTATGAAGAGGAGGGACCAGAGGCGGTTTACCGGCTGCGGGGGATGTTTGCCTATGCCATCTGGGATCGAGAACAGGACCTCGTGCTGCTGGTCCGCGATCGCTTGGGGATCAAATCCCTGTACTACTCCGTCCAGCCGGGGAAAGCGGGCGCCTCTCATCGTGTGCTTTTTTCTTCCGAACTACCTTCGCTGCTGGAAGGGCTGCCGGATTGGACGATCCGTCCGCAGGCCATCGCAGATTTTCTGTCGCTGCTCTATGTGCCGGGCCCCGATACGATCGTGGAGGGCGTCTATCAGCTCCGACCTGGCGGGGCCATCAAGATTGCACGGGGTCGGTTGGAATTCTGGCGCTATTATCGTCCGGAGGAAGAGGTCCTGTATCAGGTTGAGGCTCCGCAGGGTGGCCAACGCGAGCGGTTTCTAAGCACGCTACGTGATTCCGTGCAGGCCCATCTGGTCAGTGACGTGCCGCTCGGTTTGTTTTTGTCCGGTGGGTTGGATTCCGCGTCGATCTTGGCCTGCATGCGCGAGGCGATTCCTGGATCGATCAAAACATTTTCCATCGGGTACGACGCGCCAGAAGACCAATCCTTCAATGAGCTCAAGGCTGCTCGACTCCTCGCGACACACTTCGGGACGGACCACACGGAAGCCGTGTTGCGTCCCGATGCGGTCTCGTTGCTTCCTCGGGTGGTGGCTGGCATGGGGGAACCATTTGCCGATTCTTCAGCCATTCCTACATATTTGGTGTCCGAGGTGGCCAGAAAGTCCGTGACGGTTGCGCTGTCCGGTATTGGCGGCGACGAACTCTTCGGCGGCTATCCTCGCTATCTTGGGCTGCGCACGGCGGCTTGCTATGCGGCGCTTCCTGTGGCGATGCGCGCATGGATCGCATCGCGTGCCGCCTCTTGTCTGCCGGATGGTTCAGGAGGTCGCGATGTTCGTGGCCGCATCAAACGGTTTCTGCTAGATGGTTATCGCCCATTAGACGAGCAGTACCTCTGCTGGACGACGTTTCTGCCGGCTGGATGGGACGCGCCTCTGTTTGCCGATGGACTTCGCTCTGCTATGGCCGACAGCTCGGCGCTTCGCAATGTCCGGAGTCTTTTCGGCCAATGGCCTTCACCCGAACCGGCCGATCGCGCAATGGGCGTCGATCTACAAACCTACCTGCCGGACGATTTGTTGCGGATGGGCGATCGGATGAGCATGGTCCATTCACTCGAACTTCGTGTCCCGTTCTGCGACCACCATCTGCTGGCCTTCGCCTGTTCATTGCCGGCAGCGACGAGATTGCAAGGCTGGAAGTTGAAAGGATTCATGAGGTCAGCCTTGCAAGGTATCTTGCCTGAAAGCATTATCTCTGGGCCTAAGCGAGGCTTCATGTTGCCGCTCGGACGATGGTTGCGAGAGGATCTGCGCGAGATGAGTCGGGATTTGCTCTCCGATGAGGCGATCCGCCGGCGGGGCTATGTCAATCCTGCCTACGTGCAGTGGCTGCTCGCAGAACATCACAATGGCCGGCGGAATTTCACGGATCAACTCTATGCGCTCATGGTGTTGGAACTGTGGCATCGGGAGGTGGCTAAGCCTGTTTCCTGTCCGACGAGGGGAGTTGGCGTGGTATGAATGTCGTCCTTTTTGCAGAGGTCACGGTTGAACGGGTCATTGGTGGCGCCGAACAAGTCCTCCGGCAGCAGGCGTTGGGGCTGGCCAGACTTGGCCATCACGTGCACGTGATCGCGCGGGCTCCCTTCGAGTCTGCAGAGACCAACCTGTCGATTGGGAGTGTGACTGAACGGCGGTATCCCGTGACGAGAACCAGTGAGCCGGCCTTTGTCTGTTCTTCGGTGCAGAATTCCGTCCGTGCATTTGATCTGACAAAGCAGACCTACCCTGTCGATTTCGCCATGATTCATCAATCACTGGCTGGTCTCGGTCCCATCTTGTCTCGCTATCGGATGGTCAGCCGCTGGGTTTACGTCTGTCACTCGTTGGCGCATGAGGAATATCTCACGAGAGCAGAGCGGGCGGCGTCGATGCTCGAACAGGTCAGGCGGCGGCTGAGCGTGCGCGCCCGGCGTTGGATCGAACGAATAGTGATGCGCCGCTGTCATCATGTGATCGTCTTGAGCGAATTCATGAAGCAACAAGTGATGACCACGCACGGAATTGCGCCGAAGCACATCACCGTGATTCCCGGCGCAGCCGATTCGGCCACGTTCAATCCGGCACACGATAGGAACGAGGTCAGACGGGAGCTCAAGTTGCCGGAGGGTCGCACGCTGTTGTTTACGGTGCGCAATCTGGTACCCCGCATGGGGTTGGAAAATCTTCTCGAGGCCATGGCAATACTCGGTGAGGAGCAGCGGAATCTTCTGCTTCTGATCGGAGGGGATGGGCAACTTCGCCTGCGATTGGAGGAGCTGATTCGCAGCAGGGGATTACAAGACTCAGTGCAATTGCTCGGATTCGTGCCGGAGGAGCAATTGGCGAAGTACTACCAGGCGTCTGACTTGGTCGTGATGCCGACGCTGCAACTCGAAGGTTTTGGTTTGGTGACAGTCGAAGCCTTGGCCTGCGGCACGCCGGTGATGGGGACGCCGGTCGGCGCGATTCCAGAAGTGTTGAGAACGGTAGATCCGCTGCTAGTGACGGAAGGGACAGACGGCGTGTCTCTTGCAAAAACGTTAAGATTGCTGCTGAAGCGGTTTCGTGATCAACCAGGTGAGCGGGAGCGCTTCTCAAAAAAAGGTCGCGAGGTCGTGGAACGGCGCTACAACTGGGTAGCGCATACGGCTGATCTGGATCGTCTGTTTGTGAGTCTGTCGAAAGACAGCCTGGTTGTGCCGGATCAGCCAACCAGGGCGCGGAAGGTGATCCATGTCATTACGCGCCTTGACTATGGCGGATCGGCTCAGAACACGATGCTGACTGCCCTCGGTCATGACCGTTCGCAGTTCGAGCCGCTCGTAGTCGCCGGATATCCTGGTTGTTGGGATGCGCAAGGCGGGCAGGCGGCGACCGAGGAGAATTGTCGTCGACTTGAGAATGCTGAAGTTCGTTGGATGCTGCTTCCTGCTCTGACGCGAGAGATCCATCTTCTCAAGGATGCGCAGGCCCTGTGGCAATTGATTCGCCTGTTCAGGCAAGAGCAGCCGGCACTGGTCCATACCCACACTTCAAAGGCCGGTGTGTTGGGGCGAGTGGCTGCCTGGTTCGCGAGGGTACCGGTCATCGTCCATACGCCGCATGGCCATGTTTTCTACGGTCACTTCGGTCCATTCAGATCGTGGCTGTTTCTTCAGATCGAACGGATGTTGAGTGCGATCACGGATCGACTGATTGGGCTGACAGAAGCGGAACGGCAGGATCACCTCGATCGCGATGTCGGCCAGGCCGACCGGTTCGCCGTGGTGCCGAGCGGGATCGATCGTGGGCGCTTCGGACGGGCAAGGGGTCAGGGGAAACAACAGCCGGACTGGTTTGGCTGTCCACCGGATGCGCTGGTCGTCGGATCGGTCGGGTGGCTCACCGATATTAAAGGCCATGAATACCTGATCGAGGCCATCGCTAGGTTGAAGCAGGACTTTCCATCCCTCCATCTCGTGGTCATCGGCAGTGGAGATCGGCGTAACGCACTCCTGCAGCAAGCGGAATTGGCCGGCCTCCGTGATGCCGTTCATCTCTTGGGACACAGGGACGACATCGAGGCCTGTCTTGGCGGGATGGATCTGTTCGTCTTGCCATCGCTCAACGAAGGGATGGGACGTGCGCTGATCGAAGCCATGACAGCCGGACTTCCCGTGATTGCCTCTCGCGTCGGTGGTATCCCAGCCGTCATCAGTCACGAGCGAACTGGTTTGCTGGTGCCTCCTGGTAATGCCGGTGCTTTGGCGGATGCGCTGCGTCGGTTGCTTGATCGGCCGGAGTGGGCCAAGCAGTTAGGCGTGGCGGCGAGCCGAAGCGTGGACAGCCGATATGGGTCGGTCTCAATGGTTCACGCAATCGAATCAATCTTTGCCGAGGAGCTCAGTGTTCGTGGGTAAGCAAGACGGACAGATGAGAGGTACGTTGCGACCGATACTGGCAGCCGTGACGGCATTGTTGTTCCTGTGTTGCACAGTCGGGCGCGCACAGGCGTTGGCTGATCGGCAGTTGTTGCTGGCCACGGTGCACGTCCATAGTACTGCCAGTACCGGTGAATTGACCGTTGAGGCGCTGGCCGAACGGGCAGAACAGCTTGGCCTGGATGTGCTGATTCTGACCGACAACTTTTCTCTACGTTATGAGTATGGACTCTGGCCCTTGCCTGGTCTCTTGAAACGACAGGTACGTTTTCCATCCGTGCTGGAGTATGGGATCGAACGGTATTTAGACGAGATCGCGGTAGCGCAGAGCCGTCACTCGAAGCTGATCATCCTGCCGGGTGTCGAGGTCGCCCCCTATTACTATTGGACCGGTTCGTTATTGGGACGAACGTTGACGATGCACAATGCCCAACGCAATCTGCTTGTGCTCGGCCTGACCAAGCCGGAGGACTATCGTTCTCTTCCTGCGAGTGGGAATCCGGGATCCTATACGTTCGATTGGCGAGTGGCAGTGAATGGCGCGCCGATGTTATTGGTTGTCCCCGCCGTCTGGCTGTGGAGGCCGATCCGGCGCAGTGCCCATCAGCGATCGTCACGGCGAACGGTCGCCAGTATCCTGCTCGTCCTTGCGGTGGCGCTGGTAGCCAATGCGTGGCCTCTGAGTCAGCCTGCGTTTAGTTCATATGACGACCGGCTGGGGTATCGTCCCTATCAGGCCCTCATCGACGATGTGAAGGGGAAGGGCGGACTAGTCTTTTGGTCGATGACGGAAGCGCGAGACTTTCACGAATATGTTTTCGGGCCACTGGGAACCGTTGCCGTCAAGACGGAGCCCCACCCTGAGGCGTTGCTGCAGACGACTGGGTATACCGGATTCGGCGGGCTCTACCAGGATGGGCGGACCATCATCAAGCCGGGTGAACTATGGGATCGGTTGCTGCAATTGCCAGCAAATGAGCAGCGACCGATCCCAGTGCTCATCGGGGAGCTGGCGTTTCATGGATTGAGCGATGCCGGTAAGGACCTGGATCGTCTTGTGACGGCGCTCTGGGTGAAAGAGCGGACGGTTGCTGGCGTACTAGACGCGCTTCGGTCCGGTTACGCCTATGCGGCGGGAGATGGCGATCATCACGTCCAGCTTCGACTGGATGAGTTTCGAGTTGTCTGCCAGGGTGGAACCAAATCGGCATCGGTGGGTGACACGCTGGATCCAGTCGGGGCGAGCGATCTCATGGTCCGGCTCTCCGTCTCGGCGACCGATCGCGGGCGCCATCCTGTGAAGGTGCGGGTGATTCGTTCGGGCCAGGTGGTGGCTCAGTTGGCAGGTGAGACACCGTTCCGCGTCGACTGGCCCGACACAACCGTGCCAACGGAAGACCGGGTGACCTATCGAGTGGAGATCACCGGCCGTGCCGAGCTGTTGAGCAATCCGATCTTTGTAGGGAAGTGATGGGTGATCGGTGATGAGTGATGCGAGACGGCTAGGACATAAGAATGAATTTGCGCAGCTCCGTATGCATTACACATCACGCATCACGCATCACTGAATTTATGCGTATCACGATTCATCAACCGCAGTTTCTGCCGTGGCTTGGGTATCTGGACAAGATCGATCAAGCGGATCTGTTCATCGCCTTGGATTCCGTGCAGTTCAAAAAGAACGAGTGGCAAAATCGCAATCGGATCAGAACTGCGGACGGTTGCCAATGGATCACCGTGCCGGTCCTCCATCGCTTTGGCCAACTGGTGAAAGATGTCCGGATCAATCAGGCTGTGAACTGGCGGAGTCAGCACCTGCGCGCCATCGAGATGCATTATGCGCGGACGCCCTTCTGTGACCGCTATCTGCCGGAGTTGCGCAGTATCTATGAGGCGCCATGTGAGCGGTTGCACGAACTGAATCTGGCGGTGATCCGCTGGTTGCTCGGGGCCTTCGGTATCACGACGCCCGTTCGCTACGCGTCGGAGTGGGAGACACGTGAAGAGCCTACCGATCGATTGATCGATCTCTGCCACGCCGTAGGCGCATCGGCGTATCTTTCTGGTCCCGGCGGGGATGATTATCTTGACGTGCCTCGGTTTGAATCATCTGGGTTAGGGTTGGAGATACAACGGTTTCAGCACCCATTGTATCCGCAAGTCTATGAACCATTCATGCCAGCAATGTCGGCAATCGACCTGTTGTTCTGTTGTGGCCCAGAGGCGCTGACGCGATTGCGCGGTGCACGGGCTGGACAGAACGTGGTCACGGCGGCATAGCACCGAGCGAGGAGGGTGGGATGGCGAACGAGCGTAGAGTGCCAATGCGGATTCTGGCAATTGGCGCACATCCGGACGATATTGAGGCTGGGTGTGGTGGGACGTTGCTCAAGTATGCGCAAAAGGGACATCGCATTTTTCTGATGGTGATGACGGCCGGCGATAAGGGTGGCAGGCGCAGCGTACGCAAGCGCGAGCAGGAACGATCGGCGAAACAATTGGGCGCCGAGAAGATTTTCTGGGGCGGGTATGAGGACACGGCAGTTCCGATGGGACGCGAATTGATTCAGGAGATTGAAGAGGTGGTGAAGGAGGTTCAGCCGCACTTCATTTTCTCGCATTATCACGACGATACCCATCAGGACCATCGACATCTGGCTATGAGTACGATCACCGCGACCCGCTATACCAAGAACGTGTTGTTCTATGAAGGACCGACAACCCAGAACTTCTCGCCGACCGTCTTTGTCGATATCGACCAAGTGATCGAAGAGAAGGTCAAATCGATCGAGGCCCATGCATCCCAGGTGAAGAAGACCAATATCAAAGGTCTGAGTATCGTGGACGTGATTCGAGCCGGGGCGCATTTCCGCGGCATCCAGGGTCGGGTGAAAAACGCAGAAGGCTTTGTTCCGCTGCGATTATTTATTAATATCGGCGTGTGACAACTGTGGCGACGATGATTCCCCACTCACGGCCTGCGATCGACCGGGAGGACTTGCGAGCGACGGCCGAGGTGCTTCGTTCCGGGCAGATTGCCCAAGGGCCGTGGGTCGAGCGATTCGAGCGCGAAATGGCGGCGTTCTTTGGCTTGCAGGGTGGGGCGGCCGTCAGTTCGGGGACTGCGGCGATCGAGTTGGCGCTGCGGGCGCTCAGAATTGGAGCCGGCGACGAAGTCATTATGCCGAGCTATGTCTGTCCGGCGCCGTGGCTCGCGACGCATCGAGTCGGGGCACAGGCCACGCTTGTCGATATAGACTTGGATACATTCAACATCGATCCACTCGCAGCTTGCCAGGCGGTGACCAATAAGACTCGCGCGATCATTGTCCCGCATTTGTTCGGCCTGCCGGCTGATCTGACAGCACTTGAGCGGCTTGGGATTCCGCTGATTGAAGATTGTGCGCAGACGCTCGGGGTGACGGAACAGGGTCGGCCCGTCGGCACGGTCGGACGACTCGCCGTGTGTTCCTTCTACGCGACGAAGCTGCTGTGCGCCGGAGAAGGCGGGATGGTGCTTTCGAATGAGTGGGCTATACTCGAACGAGTCAGATCGCTACGTGAATATGATGGCGCACCCACACTGGATCCTTCCTCCTTCAATCTCAAGCTGACCGACCTGCAAGCAGCGCTTGGACTCTCCCAGCTGGGACGGTTCTCGGCCTTTCATGAGCGGCGCCGCCTCCTCGCAGCAGCCTATCGAGCTTTCCTGTCCTCCAAGTCTGTCGTCTGTCCTGGCGTGCCTTCAGGTAGGACTCATGGATATTATCGTTTTGTGATCAGGCTGCCGCATCTCCGAACCGATTCTGATGGTCTAATTGGTCTGATCAGTAGGTTGGAAGAGCAGGGGATTCACTGTCGCAAGCCCATCTTTCGACCGCTCCACCGCTATCTGGATCAGTCTGGTTTCCCAAATAGTGACGAAGCGGACCGAACGGCGCTTTCGATTCCACTCTATCCAGATCTCGCAGACGAGGAAGTCCGGCAGATTCAACAATCGTTGGCCAAGGTCTTTTCGTGAAAGCCATTGACGTCGAGCTCTCACCGTTCACATTTCGCAGCAGCTGGCGCTGGGTGACACCGGCTGCGCTGGGGGCCTTGTTGGGCGTGGTGGCCTTGGCAGTTCCGATAGTTCATCAACTCTTCGTGTTAGAAGGTCTTCGGTGGCTCTATATCCTCCTCTTCGCGTTTCTCGGCGCTGGGGCGTTGACGCCGCTCATGGTACATCTCAGTCATCAGTGGGGGCTGGTCGATCAACCGTCAGATCGCAAGATCCATGAGCACCCGACTCCCAGGCTCGGCGGTGTGGCTGTCTATCTTGGATTCCTTGGCTCGGTTCTGTTGAATTCGATCCTGCCGGATTGGATGATCGCAACCCTGGCAGCCGGATCGCTCTTGTTGATCGTCGGCGTCATCGACGACATTTGGGAATTGCCTGCTTCGTCGAAGCTGGTCGCCCAACTCGTGGCTGCCGGGATCGTCATCGCGACGGGCAAGGTCCTGACGCTTTTTCCGAGCGGTCCAGTTGGCGATGTGGCGAACGTCATGCTGACGTTACTCTGGATCGTCGGGATCACGAACGCCTTCAACTTTTTCGACGGTATGGACGGCCTGGCCACAGGGCTGGCGATCCTCATAGCCGGGTTCATGGGGGCGGTGGCATTTGAAACGAACCAGCCGGGATTGGGTTGGCTCGCTATCGCCATCATCGGGGCAGGGATAGGGTTTCTTCCCTACAATTTTCGAGGGCGTAAGCCTGCCGTGATTTTTCTTGGAGACGGAGGGGCGACCTTCCTCGGATTTACGCTTGCTTGTCTTGCCGTCAAAGGGAATTGGGCGGATCATAGTCCGATCGTCTCATTTAGCAACCCGCTCCTCATCTTCGGCGTGCTCATCTATGACATGATCCACATCACCGTGGAACGGGTGGCGACAGGGAAAGTGCGCTCTATCAAGGAATGGCTCGACTACGTGGGCAAAGACCATCTCCATCATCGGTTGGAGCGTGCGTTGGGGTCTCGCCAGGCGAGTGTCGCGATGATCTGTCTCATGACGATTTGCCTCGGGCTGGCGGCTTTAGCTCTCCGTCATGCTGGGACGGCTGAGGCGGTCCTTCTACTTGCCCAAGCCTGCTTGATTGTGGTCATGATCACGATTCTCGAGTGGAGCGGCCGCCAGAAACACTAGCCCCCCCTTGCACTGTGCTGCAGTTCACGCTACAAGATTCCGCATGGTTCCTACCGTTGAATGGAACAACGGCGCGGTACGGCTGCTCGATCAGAGCCGATTGCCGGAGCATGTCGAGTTTCTGGACTGCCGGGACTATCAGACCGTCGCCGACTCAATTCGCAGCCTCAAAGTCAGAGGAGCTCCGGCGATCGGTGTGACTGCGGCGATGGGGGTCGCACTTGGTGCCCAGACCGTCAAGGCATCCAGCTACGAGGCCTTTGCTAAGGAGGTGCTCGTGATCTGCGATCACCTCGCGGCGACCAGGCCGACGGCGGTCAATCTGTTTTGGGCCATCGAACGGATGAAGCGCTTGCTCGCCTCGTTGCGCACCCAGCCACTTCCGTCCATCAAAGCTGCTCTGCTCAAGGAGTCTCAAGTCATTCTCGATGAAGATATCGCGCTCTGTAAGGCAATGGGACAGCACGGAGCAAAACTCATTGCGAGCGGTCAAACGGTCCTGACCCATTGTAATGCCGGTGCGCTGGCAACAGCTGGCTATGGCACCGCGCTTGGCGTCATTCGCGCGGCATGGGAGCAAGGAAAGAAGATTCAGGTCATCGCAGACGAAACCAGACCGGTGCTGCAGGGTGCGCGGCTTACGGCCTGGGAGTTGATGCAGGACAAGATTCCTGTGACGCTCATCACGGACAATATGGCCGGCGCTCTCATGCGGCAGGGGAAAATTCACCTCTGTATCGTGGGGGCTGATCGGATCGCCGCCAACGGGGACGTGGCAAATAAGATCGGAACCTACTCAGTCGCAGTGCTAGCGAAAGCTCATGGGATTCCCTTCTATGTGGCCGCGCCCTATTCCACGATCGATTTGAAGACCAAAACCGGTGCGGACATTCCCATCGAGCAACGCAACCCAACCGAAGTCACCACCATTCACGGCAGCCACCTGATCGCACCAGCCGGAGTCGCAGTCTACAATCCTGCGTTCGATGTGACCCCTGCTGAGTTGATTGCGGGGATTATTACAGAGCGGGGTGTATTTCGACCGCAGGATTTGGCTGAGCAATTCGCCTGAGGCCGGCGCTCCCTTGCAAGGCATGCAGCCCATCCTTATAATGAGCTGGTCATTTTTGTCAAGTTTCCAAATTAGACTGGAGGAATACTTCAAGCAATGAGTGAACGAACTTTAGCCATCATCAAGCCAGATGCAGTGAAGAAGAACGCGATTGGCGACATTATTGCCAGTTATGAAAAAACCGGTCTGAAGCCAGTGGCCATACGCATGATGCAGTTCTCGAAATCGATGGCCGAGGGGTTTTATGCCGTGCATAAGGCTCGTCCGTTTTTCGAAAGCCTCTGCACGTTCATGTCGTCCGGTCCGGTCGTAGTGCTGGTCCTGCAGGGTGACAACGCGATCAAGAAGAATCGGGAGCTGATGGGTGCGACTGACCCGGCCAAGGCGGAGCCTGGCACGATTCGCAAGGCCCATGGGGCGAACATCGAGTTCAACGCGGTGCATGGATCCGATTCGCCGGAGACTGCCAAGTTCGAGATTTCCTATTTCTTCCCCGAAACGGATGTCGTCGGATAGGGACGCCTGTCGGCAGGCGTGAACGGCTGTGCTTCTTCCCGTTCATCGTTGGCCGGATGCTGTGAGAGGGATGTCGTGTGTGCTGCTCTTGGTCCTTCCGGGGTGCGCCACTCTGGCGCACCGGTTCCCTCCTTCGACGCCCCCCGCAGCGTCGGGTGTCGATCCAGAACTGGATGCTCAGACGCGCCTCATTGAGTCCGCCCATCGTGCTTATGTGCAAGAGCGCTATCCACTTGCCAGTTCACTCTTCCAACGATTTGTTGACGCCAATCCCCATTCTCCCAGGCTGAGTGAAGCTCGTTGGTGGCTTGCGCGCTCGTATGAGCAGGGCGGGGACCTCACGGCCGCGCTGTCTGCCTATCGCGCCGTGGTCGGGGAGGCACCGCAATCCACCTTAATCGCCGGTAGTTATGAGTTTCACGCCCTCAACCGGCTGGACGCATTGCGTCAGAGTCTGGGCCCATCGTCCTTGTTGGAGCGGCGGCAGGTTGCGCTCTGGTTGACGAGCGCTGAGTGGCTCGCAGTTCCTGATGTTAGGACCTGGATCACGCAACTCGCTGACGCAGGGGTGACGGCGTTGATTGTCGAGGCGGGATCTCCTCCTCGTGAGATGGGGCAGTCAGGCCTCATGGGAGTGTACGTCCAAACCTCAAAGGTCCCGGTCGTTGACGATTTTTTTAAGGTGATCGTACCGGCTGCCCATGCCAAAGGGATGGCGGTATTGGCGTCGCTCAATCTGCATGAGCCTGGGTGGACGACGGTGGATCCTGAGTGGGGCATCGCTATGGCCAACCGGACAGACCAGGTGTTCCAGCCGGTCGGTCCTGTCGATGTGCTCCATCCTGATTATCAGCGTCTCGTCAGTGAGGTTGCCCAGGATTTGTTGAAGACAGATATCGATGGGCTGGTGGTTGGGGCCAGGAGGGTAAAGGGATTTGCTGAGGAATGGAGCCCGACGTCGCGACGGATGTACGAAGGGCTCTTTGGGCCTTCATTCGATAACCACGGTCAGGCTGTCTCACCGGACGCGTGGCGCTGGGCTGGGTGGAAGACGAGGGCCTATCTTGGATTTGTGGCACGACTCACCCAGCAGTTGCGACAGACGAGACCGGGGCTCCTGGTCGCT
>Ga0315276_10002380_pt1 | contig 17188 bp, 20 predicted proteins | sample YL17G05_0_MG_FD_204542 | JGI IMG/M metagenome (GOLD analysis project Ga0315276, IMG submission 204542) | Sediment microbial communities from Yellowstone Lake, YNP, Wyoming, USA - YL17G05_0 | ecosystem: Environmental > Aquatic > Freshwater > Lake > Sediment | place: USA: Wyoming | collected... | reverse complement strand
GCCGGGCGCCGGCCGCGCCCCGGGGCGGCCGCGGGCGCCCCGGCCCGGGCCGCCGCGGGGCCGGGGGGGGGCGCGGGGCCCGCGTCGAGCCTCTCTCCCCACTCCAAACGCCGCTCCCGCTCCCTCCCGTGCCCCACCAGGTCGTAGTCCCCAATGGAAGGATCGGCGCCCGCCGCCAAATAGAGCTTTAGCAACGCCAGGTCGCCCCCCGCCGCGGCCGCTGCGCAGAGCAGCCCCGCCAGAGCGTCGTCCGACGCGCCCAGCGTCCCGCCCGCGGCGCGCAGGGTGGTGACCAAGGCGTCGTGCCCGTGTTTGACCGCCTCGTCGAGCGGGGTGCCCGACCACCTGTCGCGGACGTCGACCGCGGCGCCCGCCGCGAGCAGGGCGGCGACGCACTCGGCGTTGCCGTCCGCGGCTGCGATGTGCAGCGCGGTGCGCTGAGAGAGGGGGGGAGGGGGGAGGTTGGTGGGGAGGCGGAGAGCGGGCGTCGCGCGCGCGCTCCCCCGACCCCTTTTTCATCTCTGACCTTGTCGTAGTCGCCCGCGTCCGCGCGGCACCCCGCCGCCAGGTACAGCTTGAGCAGCGCCACGTCGCTGTTGCCGACGGCGGTGCACATCCGGGACGCGGTCTCGTCGTCCGACCATTTGAGCGCGCCGCCGTTGGCCGCGAGCAGCGCGACCAGGTCCGCCCTCCCCGCTTTGACCGATTCCAGGATCGCACACCCCCCAAAACAGTCGACCAGCACCGGGTCCGCGCCCGCGCCGAGCAAGGTGTTGACGGCGGCGGCGTGCCCTTTGGCGGCGAGCATGAGGCCCGAGCGGCCGTCGTAGTCGACGCTGTTGACGTCGACGCCGTGCGCGAGCCAGTGCCGCAGGCGGTCCGTGTCGCCCGACGCGGCGTCGTTAAGGAACGAGGCGACGCGTTCGTCGGTTTTGAGGGTGGGGGCGTCGACGGAGAGCAGAAAATCGATGACAGGGCGCGCGCCGACGCGGATCGCCTCGTCGAGCGGCGCGGCGCCCCACCGGTCGGCCGCGCCCACGTTGGTGCCGGCTTTGACGAGGGATTTGACGGCGACCAGGTTGTCCTCGGCGGCCGCGATGTGGAGCGCGGTGCGCTGAGAGGGAAAGAGGAGGGAGGGGCGGCGTGGGGCTTCGCGCGGCGCGGTCGCCGCCTCCCTCGCCGCCGGGCCGCGTCCGCAGTCGCCATCACCCGGCAGCGCTCCTTTTCCTGGGCCGCGTCCCCGCCACCCCTCCCCCCCCCTCTCACCTCGTCATAGTCCCCCGCGTCCGGCCTCGCCCCCGCCGCCAGGAACCGCGCCAACAGGGGCAGGTTCATCTCAAACACGGTCGTGCACAGTTCGGCAGCGGTCGCCACGGTGGACAGGTGCCACCCCGCGCCCGCAGCGCGCAGTTTGTCGATCAAGCCGTCCTGCCCCGCCTTGCACGCCTCCATGAGCGCGCACCCGCCCAGGGCGTCGACCGAGTTGACGTCCGCGTCGGCGGACAGGAGCTCGTTGACGACGGCGGTATGGCCCTTGGCGGACGATAGCATGAGAGCGGTGCGGCCGTCGTAGTCGGCGCTGTCGGCCGAAATGCCCTGCTGCAGCATGAGCCTGACAACCGACGTGTCGCCACGCGACGCGGCCGACAAGAATTCCTGGGTGCGGCGTTCATCCGCCCGCGCCAGCGCCGACGCGGCAAGCGCGCGCACGCGGATCGCGTCGGCGAGAGCGCGCTCCTGGGCGGCCGACAGCCCCCCCCCCCGCCCGCGCGCGTTGACGCCGACCGACCCTTCGGCCGACGCGCGCATGTGGGCGGCACCGGGGGGGGCGGCCGCGCCGCGGGACCCAAACTCGGCGTCGACGACCGACTGCGCGCGCGACCGCAGGTTTTCCAGGACGGCCCGCGTGCCCAGCGGAAAATCGGCCGCAATCGCCTCGTACCGGGCCTTGGGAATGCACAGCAGCCGCGCCACGGTGAGCGTGCGCACGGCGCCCGCGTGCGGGACGTCTGTGAAAAAAGCGACCTCCGCGACTGCGTCGCCCTCGCCCAGCAGCCGTCCGCCGTGCACCGTGCCGTCCAGCAGCGGCATATCGTCGTGGGATGCGCCGGAGGAAGGAGCAGTGAGGGCCAGGGCGCCGGAGACGCAGATGAGGAGTTCAGCGACGTGGTCGCCGTCGGACACGACGTCAGAGCCGGGCATGAGCAGCTCCACGTGGGACGCCGCCAATATCGCGTCCACGAAACGCATGCGGGCGGCAGCCCCGGCGCCGGAAAAGAGGTAGCATCGGCGCAGGGTGGAGAGGTAGAGTTGGCGCAGCGCGCGGCGGCGCAGGCTCGTCGGCATGCCGGCCAGGATCTTTTCGTCGGCCAGGTCGGCGTTGGAAAACGCGAGGCGGTGGTGATCGGACATGGCGGCGGTGAGGGAGGGGGAGAGGCCGTTGGCGGCGGCCCACAAGGCGAGGGCCGTCGCGGCGTCGCGAAACGTGGACGCCGTCGCGTCCCGCCGGATGACGAGCAGCGTGATCGTGCCCACAATGAACGAGGCCAGGGCCACGTTGATCAGTATGAAGCACATGGTCCAGAGCTAAAGGAAGAGAGGGGGGACAGAGGGCGTCGTCGGTCGCGCGCCCCGCCCGCCCCGCCCCACACCCCTCCCCCCCCCGCCTCTTCTCACAAGCTCCGGGACCGACACCGGGTGCCAGTCGCCGTACCCCACCGTTGCAAACGTGGTCACCGCCCAGTAGAGCGAGACGAGGAAGCGGTGCGGCGTGGATTTGAGCAACGCGAGTTTGTCTGGATCGCGCCCGATCCAGGTGCCAGCGCCGAAGCCCGACCCCCCATCCCCCACGCGCGCGATATAGTACAGGCCACACGCGGCCCAGTGGGCGACGTAGAGGACCAAGACGAGGTTGCGCACGATGGTGAGGGCGGCGAGCGAGACGTGCACGTTGAAGTCGAGGTATCTGCAAAGAGGAAAGGGGTTTAGGGTTAAGGGTTGCGATGAGGATTGTTAAGGTGTCTCAAAGTTGGCCCTACGCCTCTCTCTCTCTCCCCGACCTGAAAAAGGCCAACAAGCGGTGCAGCCGCAGCAGGCGAACCAACCCCAGCAGCGACAGCAGCCGCGCCCCGTTCTCGTCCGGGGGCGCGGCGTAGAGGGCGGGAATCAGGATGTAGTCCAGGGGGAGCAGGGCGAGGAGGTCGATGGCGAGGGTGCCGCGCGCCGCGTACCGCCCCGCGACCGCGCGCGCGTCGACCACGAGGCCGCCGTCCCCGTTGTAGGCGAGGCGGAGGCGGACGGCGACGTCGATGGCAAAAACGATGTAGAGCAAGTACTCGATGAGGGCTAGGAGAGAGGGGGGTGGGGGTGGGGGGGTGGGTGCGAGGTCTGGGCGCGGCACCGAAAAACAGCCACCCGCCCCTGTGCCCCCTTATACCTTGGGCGTCGTTGTACGGGTAGAGCCCCGGGTATTGGCTGAACGCGATGACGTACGGCTGGAAGGGAGGGAGGGGTGGGCGAACGGGGGTGCGCGCGCGGTCCCCTCCTCCTCCTCCTCCTCTCTCTCCCATACCGTGAACACGCCCGTCCAGAGCGACCCAATCAGAGTCACCAGAAACCAGCCGAGCCAGCGGCGCTCATTGGGCAGCAGCATGCAGCCGGGCATGCGCGCTTCGCCGCCCGACTCGCCGCCCACGGACGCGGGCCCGCCCCCGCCCTTGAATACGTGGCCGGCGGCCTGGAGCGAGGTGCGGCGCGACACAAACTGTCCCGTCACGACGGGGGCGCGCGCGACGCCGGAGGACGAGCGGCCGAGCGACGGGCGCGCAGTCGGGCCGAGGGCGCCCGCGGCGGTGCCTTCCGAGGGCTCGGTTTCGAACGAGGAGCGGCCGGAATGGTCGGACGCCGCAGAGTTGATCGAGGCGCGGGCGAGGGTGGGTCCGGGGGTCTGACACGTGGGAGGGGGTCGCGCAGGGTCGGGGAGTCGCGTTTTTTGGGCCGCCGGCGGGGTAGGCCCCAAAGACCCCCGCTCCGCTCCAAGACACGTACTGCCCGAGCTAGTAGGCGTTTACCGGGTGGCAATTCTCCTGGCAGCGCGCGCAACGCGCCGAAAAGTGCTGCCCTCGCAGCACGCGCTTGGTGCCCATCGGCGCACGCCCGCCCCTCGATGACCGGACCCCGACTCTCCAGCGACAATACTCACCTGGCCGCTTGCCAGGCGGGCCTGGGCGGCCCGAAGGCGATCCGCGCCGCTCGGCGGAGGCGCTTCGACGTCGGCTGGCGGCGGCGCCCCGCCGCGCGCGGCGGCCGCCAAGCGTTTCATGTCGGGATCTGAATCGGAGGGGACAGAGGCGCGGCCAGTGGAAAAAAGGGATGGGTCGCACGTGCGTAGTGCCTGCGGGCGGCCGACGCCGCGGCAAAGGCGCTGCCACAACTGCCGCGGCTAGCCGAAACCGCCGCGCCGCCGCCGCCCCCCCGCGCGCACACGCGCCCGGGCGACGCTGCACAGATGCCAATCACGGGCTCAGACTTTGCGGTCACCCTGGTGCGCGTGGGGGATCGGCGCACGGCGAGGCGCGGCGCGCGCCCCGCGCCGCGTAGACGCGCGCCGCACCCGCCCCCGCAGCGCGTCATATGACGCTTACACGCAATGGGGGGGGCGGTGTGCGCCATAGTGCGCGCGGCCGGCCGCCTTCGCGGGAAATGCGCACCCCACAGGGTCGGCGCATGTGGCGCCCGCCCCGCCGCCGACCTGCTCCCCCATAACCCCACGCGCTTCACCCTACACACCCCTGCTACACCACCCAGGCCATCAACGGCGCCATCGGCCTGGCGTCCACCCTCGCGTTCGCCGTCTTCCGCAACCGCTCCTGGGCCCGCAAGTTTTATGGTACGAAAGAGGAGAGGGGAGGTTGCGGTTTGACGGGTGGCGTCGAGGCGGCGAATGGAGGCTGCCGCGGTGGCCAGCGCGCGCCGGCACCTCCCCGCGCCCCCGTCAACCCGCCCTCCTCCCTCTGCTCCTCCTCTAGCCCCCAAAGAGTACCTGCCCGAGGCCGCCCTCGCCCCCCTGACCCGCCCCGACCGCCTGCGCCCCGGCCTCTTCAAGTGGATCCCCCAACTCTTTGCCGCCGACGGGGAGGCGGTGATGGCGGCCGCCGGCGTCGACGCGTGGACGTTTGTGCGGGTGTGCCATTTGGCGATTCAACTGTTTACGGTCATCACCCTGTGGTGCGGGGCCACGTGCCTGGTGGTCAACCTCCTCGGCAAGGAAGTCGCCACCTCCCTGGCCACCGGCGGCAAGGAAGTCACGACCTCCTACGGGTACACGTACTGGGAGCCGACGCCCGATGCGCCCAAAGACGGAAAGAAGGCGAAAAAGGAAAAGCCGGTCGACACGCCAGACTTTTTCGTGCCCGAGGAGGACCTGCCGCGCCGCCCCCCGGGCCTGGACTGGAAGCAGTACCGCACAGACGTGCCGCCGCTGGACGAGGCGCTGGCGGTGGCGTACCTGAAAAATGCGACGGCCAACAAGGTGAAGAGTTACACCGACGAAGAGATCGCCCGCTTTGTCTTCATGCGCGACCAGACGTCGATGGCGGACGATCGCTCGCTGGCCGACATCGACAAGGCGACGATCGCCAACGTGGCCGACCGGTCGCCGACGCTCTGGGTGCACGCGCTCACGGCGTGGGTGGTGACGGCCACCACTTTGGGGCTGCTGGCCAAGGTGAGGAAGCAGAGAGAGAGTGGGGTGGGTGGGTGGGCGGAGACCGCGAGGCGGGCGCCAAACCGACGCACGCGCCGCCCCCCCTCCCTTCCTCTCCTCTCTCCCCTCAGTACTCGCGCGAGGCCGTCACGCTGCGCCTGCGCTACCTCTCCCAAACCCCGAAAGGCGCGGAGACGCACTCCGTGCTCGTCACGGACGTGCCGGGCGTGGCCGACGGCACAATCGCGCACAAGATCGACGGAACGCTTTTAAAGGCCCTACCGCCCGCCTCGCGCGACAAGGTCAAGAACCTGGCGTCCAAAGTGTCCGGCCTGGCTGTCAAAGGCATCGACGGCGTGTCGGCCGCGGCGGGCGCGGACGTGTCGCGCGACGGCGGCGGCGCGCCGCGCGGGCTCGAAGTCGACCCGTGGGGCAAGGCGGCCGCGTTCCTGGCGGCGGGCGGCACGCCCGAGGCCATGGTGGAAAAGGAGTTCAACGAGCTGTACCCGGGGGAGGTGGCGCATGTGCAGGTAGGAGGAAGAAGGGGAAGGAAATTAGGAATGTTTGGGAGATGATCGACCACATGCATTATCTACTGTTGTTTCGTCCTCCTCAGACCGTCTACAACACCTCCGCCATCGACCCCCTGCTCGCCGAGTACTCCAAGCTCAAGCTTATGGCGGAAGACTTGCTGGACGACTACGTCTCCCAGAAGCGGCGCGGGGTGGAGGTGAAGCGCAAGACGACCACGGTGCGCGGCGCGCTCGCGGGCGCGTGGGGCCGCGCCAAGTACGGCCTCGACGCCAAGGGCTCGGTCAAGGTGGACGCGGTGCAGCACTGCCTGGACCGGATGGAGGCGCTGGAGGAACAGATCAAGGTCAAACAGGGCGACGCTCGCGAATACCCTTCCGCGTCCGCCTTTGTCACCTTCAAAGACCGCCGCACCCAGGTTCTGGCCACCCAAGCTTTACACCACCACGACACGTCCGTCTGGAAAGTCGCCGGCGCCCCTTCCCCCGAAGGCGTGCTCTGGCCTGCGCTCGCGCGGCGCTCGTGGGAGCGCTCGCTGCGCTTCTGGGGCGTGTGGGTCGCGTTTGCCGCTCTCTGCCTCCTCTACCTCATCCCCGTGGGCGCCATCCAGAAATGGGTGCAGACCATGGGGTCGGTGCTGCCGTCGTCGGGCCCCTTTAAAATCGTCGGGGGCCTGTTGACGGGCCTCCTCCCCCCTCTGGTCCTCGTCATCTTCATCGCGCTCATGCCTCCGATCCTGCGCGCCATGGGCAAGGTGGAGGGGGCGCAGGGGGAGGGGGAGCTGGACCGCGGGGTCATCACCAAGTTTTTCATCTTCCAAGTACGAGAGGGGGAGTGGAGAGGGAGAGGAGGCGGGGCGCGCGCGGCCATCCGCCGCGGGTGCCGGCGGCGCGCAGCGCGGCCGGGAGCTCGGCCGAGCGCGCGTGCGCGGCCGAAAGCGCGCCCACCGGCGCGAGCGCGCGCCGCCGGCGTCGCCGGTTCGCCCTGGCGCCCCTGCCGACCCACAGCTCCCGCCCACCCCTTTCTTCTCTTCCCAGCTCATCGTCGTCTTCTTCGGCTCGTTCATCGGGGGCGCCATGTTCGACACGTTGAAGGATTGGGGCCAAGACCCCAAGGGCGCGGTGCGCGCCCTCTCGCGCTCGGTCGCGGGCGTGTCCACGTTCTTCCTCAACTTTGTGACGATCAAGGTGCGGACGAGAGGGCGTTTAGGGCGGCGTGGAGGGGGCGCGCGCGCCTCAACGCGCTCACCCCACCACCCTTCCCTCCCCTTTCAGGCCCTCTTTGCCCAGGCTTTCAAGTGCCTGCGCATCATTCCATTCGCCATCTACGGCGTGCGCACCAAGCTGGCCGCGACCGAGCGGTCGAAAGCGCGCGTGTGGTCGGAGCAGTACATGATTTATGGTGTGGAGATTCCCTCCCTCACCGTCGTCCTCCTCCTCGGCATCGTCTTCTGCACCATCAACCCCATGGTGCCCGCCGTGTGCCTGATCTACTTTGCGACAACGCTCTTCTTCCAAAAGTATCGCGTCATGTACGTCGCGCGGCGCCGCTACGAGTCCGGGGGGCTCATGTGGGCGCAGGTGTTCATGCAGGTGGTGACCGCGCTGTTCCTGTACCAGGTGAGCGGGAGGCGAGGGGTCGGTGGGGGTGGATCCGCGGCGTCGACCCGCCCACACACCGTCCTCTTGTCCTCTCCTCTCCTTAGATCGTGACCCTGGGCCTGCTCGGCATCAAGCAGTCGCGTTCGGCGGTCATCGTGCTCCCCCTCATCCCGCTCACCGCGCTGGGCGCCTACCTGGCCGCGTCGATCTTCCGCGCGCCGCTCGCGTCGGCGTCGCTGCGGGCGGCGGTCGACGCCGACGCCGCCGACCTGGCGGCGTCGGGCAACACGCCCAAGGGCGCGGCGGCCAAGATGTACGTGCCGCCGGGGATGGCGTTTGACGGGAGCGACCTGGCCGCGCTCAAGCGCGAGGCGGCGGCGGTCGACGCGGTCGTCGCGGGGCGCGCGCCGCTGCCCTCGGTCGAGGACGAGGCCGCCAAGGAAGCCGCGGCCGACGCCAAGGCTGAGGCGGCGTTCAAAACGCGGCGCACAATGAAAAAGCGCGCGTCGTCGTCGGGGCTGTGCGAGGAGCGCGCGGCGCCGCGCGCGGCGCCGTCGCCCTTTGCGGCCGAGGCCGCGCCCGCCGCGCCCGCTGACGTTGAATCGGGGCTGCCTGCGTCCACGCTGCCGCGTTGAGGAGGGGGGACAGAGAGGGTGTGCACACCCCCCCGCTCGATTGCGGTCGACTTACGCCCCCTGGCGGCGTTCGTCGTGTCGACGGGCGCCGCGGGGGGGCGCCATTATGTAGTGGTGCGTTGCGCGGCAAAAGGGCGGTGAGAGGGGCGGCCGTGAGGCTCGACGGCCTGCGCCCGCCGCGCGCGGCCACGCCGGCGCACTCTCCGCGGCGGCATGCGGGCCCCGCCCGCGCCGCCCTCGCGCCCGCCGCCCAGGCCGCGCGCCACCGCCCCGGCCGCATCGCCCCGCGCCGCCGCCGCCCCCCCAACCGCCCGCCCGCGCATCTGCCGCCGCTGCCGCGGCACGGCCGGCGTCCCCTGCCCCGGCTGCGGCGGCGGCGGCACGCTCACGCCGGCTGGGTACGCACCCGGCGGCAACCCGCTCAACGTGGGCAAAGTGGTCGGCACGTCGTGGACTGCGCTCGCGCGCACGCTGGGGCGCACCCACTTTCGCGCGGCCGCCGTGCGCAAGGTGCCGGTGGTGGTAGAGATGAGTATGGAGGCGGGAGGCGGCGCGAGCGGCGGCGGCGCGAGCGGCGACAACGCGCCGCGGCCTCGCCGCCACCGCGGCCTGACCCTCGTCCATCTCATCTCCACGTGCGACCCGACCGTCACCCTTTGGCTCCCCACGACCGTACTCAAAGACCGGGCCGCGTGGGCGCCCGGCATGCTGCTGCGGTCCGACGCCGCCGCGCGCCGCGCGGCGGCTGCCGGGGGGTCTGGCGGCGGCGGCGACTGCCGCAGGTGTGGAGGTGGAGGCAGTGTGCCGTGCCCGCTCTGCGCGGCGGCGGGTGAGGTGGTGGAGGTCGAGTAGAGAGAGAGGGAGGCGTGTTTTTGGGTGAGTCTGATTTTTGTTGTGAGCACCGCACCGAAAGCACGAAACGAAACCATCAACGGCTCACGCGGACGCGTCGTTCTCGTCGCGCGGGCGCTTGACCGCGAGGCGGCCGGCGGCCGGCGCGTGCGCGGCCAGCGCGGTGGCCGCCGGCCTGCCCTCCTCCGCCTTGCTACCGCTCCCGCTCCCGCCGCCCTTGTCCGTTGCATGCTCCCGCGTCATGGCCCGCGCCCGGTCGTCAAACGCCCCCCGCGCGTGCCGAAACTGGTGGCACACGCCCGGGTCCAGCCCGTCGTCGCCGTTGGGCGCGGCCAGCAGTTGCCGCACCGTGGCCAGCACGGTGGCCACGTTGAGCGAGGGCGTCCAGGCGCCTTTCGGGGGGAGGGACAAGGTGTCGAGGCACACGCGGCCGCCGGCGTCGACGTTGGGGTGGTGGACCGGCGTGCGGAAGACGACGCGGGGGGGTTCGAGGGGGTAGCGGGGGGGGAGGGTGACGGCCAAGGTGAAGGAGCCGCTCTCGTAGACGGTGTCAGGCGGGCCCTGGAGACGGGGGGAGGGAGGGAGGAGGAGGGTGGTCGGTCGAGCCCGAGGCCAGCCTCAGCCTTCGCCCACCCTCCCTCTCCCTCTCCTCCTACCCGAATCTGGGCTGTCAGCTCGCACACGTCGTCCCCCGCGGGCCACGCCGCGACGCCGGGCGGCGGGTCGGACGCGAGCATTTTGAGCTCGCGTGCCATGCGGTTGGTCAGCATGGAGGGTGGAGGAGGCATCAGGAGAAGGGTTGGGGGTGGCGGCGGGGGCGGAAGCGGGCGAGAGCGCGCGGCGCGGGCGGGCGAGTGCGCGCGATGCTGGGCCGGCGGCGCGCCGGGGCTCGGGCTCGCCCTCGGGCGGCGCGAAGCGAGCAGCGGCGGCCGCGGCGCACGCGTGGCGCGGGCGCGCGGGAGTGGAGGGGCTTGCAACGGCGCCACGCGCATCTCTCTCCCCTTCACTCGCTCGCCGCCTCCTCGCCGGCAAACGCGCTCAGCACCGACACTTTGGCCGCCAGCTCCTTGACCCTCGCCCCGCCCACCGCGCCGGAAGACAGCATGCGCTCGAGGCGGGACGCCTCTTTGGCGAAAAAGGAGGCGCCTTTCTCGACGCCCTTGGCCGCGTACCGCGCGTACAGCTCCCCGTGCGCTTTCGCGTCCCCCGTCATCTTGCCCGCTGCGGCCTTGATCTTGGCGGCGGACGCGGCGTCGGGCGCGGCGGCGTGGGACGCGGCCAGGGCGTCGAGCGCCGCGACGCGCGCAAACGCCTTGTCCGCCGCGATCGAAGCCTTGACGTGCGCGAGGAACGCGTCCGCCGTGCGGCCGCCGGTGTAGCTGTAGGGAGGAGACGGGTGGTGTGTGTGGGCTGCGTGGGCGCGGCCCGAGGCGTACCTTCTCTCCCCCTCCTCTCCCCACGCACTCCTGCGCGTCCGCGACCGCCACCCCCCGCTTGAAGTGCTTGATCGTGGGGAACCCGCGCACGCCAAACCGCTCCCCGAGGGACCGGTGCGCGTCGGCGTCCACCTTGGCGACGACGACACGGCCCGCGAGCGACGGGTCGTCGCGCACCGCCTTGCCCAGCTTCTCGTATTCGGGCGTGAGGTGCTTGCAGTGGCCGCACCAGGGCGCGTAGAATTCGACGAGCGCATCGCGGGCGCCGTTGACGTGGGCGTCGAAAGTGTCGGCGTCTGGAGGAAGGAGGATGGAAAACGGCAATCAAAGCCGCGCTCCGCCGCCGCCCTCGCGCCTCCACGGCGTCGTAACACACACAGTGCCCCCGCGCCCGCATCGGCGGGCGCGGGCAGGGCCCGCGGCGGGCCCGGATCGCGCGCGCCCATCCCTCTCTCCTCTCACCCAAGTCCAGCACGCCCTCCAGCGGCTCGGTCGGGTCGGTCAGGGCAGCCGCGGTGGCGGCCAGGGCCAGGAGGAACAGGGCGGGCTTCATGGTGGACCAGGAAGGAGAGGCGAGAGTGGGGGCGCGGCGCGGCGCCGCGTCCTCGCAGTCTGCGCGGCCGCGCGATGATAACCAACGGTACCCAGCTCCAGGTGCGCCCCTCGCGCATCCCCTGGAGAGCGGCCAGCCCCGCCCGCGGCCCGCCCGTGCGGCCGCCGCGGCGCGGCGCGCATCCGCCGCCGACCCCGCCCTTCCCACCCCCCATCACCCCCTCCACGCGACATCTCAGGTCACCGATAACTCGGGCGCCAAGGTTGCCCAGTGCATCAACCAGGCGGGGCGCGCGTGGACGATCGGGGACGTCATCACAGTCTCCGTCAAGCGCGCCCAGCCCCGGTCCAAGGTGGCGGCCGGGCAGGTAGGTGGCGTGTGGGCGGGGCTGGTGTGCGGGCGGCTGGCAAGCACGCGGCCGCGCGGCGGCGCACCGCGCCACGCGGCGCGACCCTCCCGACTCCTCACCCCCTCCTCTCCCTCCTCTCCAGGTCCACAAGGCCGTCATCACGGAGACCGCGAAAGAGACCCGCCGCGCGGACGGCACCACCCTGCGCTTTGCGCGCAACGCGTGCGTCCTCCTCAACGCCAAGCGCGCCCCCCTGGGCACCCGCGTGCTCGGCTTTGCCACGCACGAGCTGCGCGCGCGCGGGCTTGTCAAGGTGCTGTCCCTCGCGGCGCGCGTGCTGTGAAGGGAGGAGAGAGGACAAAGAGCGTTTTCTGTTCCGCCGCCTTTCCCCCTTCCATGCCCCCTCAACCGCGGCTCACGAGAGATACGCTGACGTTGGCCGTGTTTGGCGTGCTGGCCGCCGGCACCGCCGCCGCCCTCGTCCTCACGTCGCAGGCCAAAAAGGCGGCGACCGCGGCGGCCCGCGCGGGGGCGCCGCCCGTGCCACCCGGGTTTGAGTGATGGCGCGTTGAGGGCGTAGGGGCGTGTGGCTTGGGCCGCGCGTGCATTTTTTGGGTGGCGTTTCAACCCTTCGCCCTACGCGCGCGCGGCCGCGCCGGCGCCACGGCCCGCCACACTCGCCCCGGCCCCGGCCCGCCGTCGGCCCTCTCCCGGTGCGTGGCGGGAGGCGCGCTGGACGCCAACTGCCGCCCGCGCGCCCCGCTCGGCGCGGCGCGCGGGCGTGCGTTTCAATCCGATGGGGGCGCGCGCGCGCGCGGCGCCCCGGCGCCCGTTTGTCGCCCCGCCGCCGCCCACCAGACGCTGCCGCCCATTTGGGCCAACGTGGCTGGGGGCGGCGGCCGGCCGAGGCGCCCCCGGCGCGGCGGCGCGCCCGCCGCAAACCGCGCGATGCGCCGACCGCCCTTTTAATTCATCCCTCCCCCAGGCGCGACACTCCGGCGCCCTCACCATGCGCCCCGCCGCGCTCGCTCTGGCCGCCCTGGCGGTCGCGGCCGCGGTCGCCCCGGCGTCCACTGCCTGGGTCGTGGAAACCAACTCGCTGCGCATCGTGGAGCCGGCCGACATCGCGGGCAAGGCGGACGCGGCCATCGGCGACGTGCGCGAGGGAGGGAGGGAGGGTGTGGTGGGACAAGGGCCGATAACTGCACACCTCTCACGCCCTCCCACCCACCCTCTTCCCTCAGTTTGGCGTCCCGCTCTACGGCGCCACCCTGGCCGGCGAGGTCCAGTACGTGGGCGGCGACGCCCAAGGCTGCAAACCGTTTTCCGAGCGCGTGCGGCCGAAGACGCCCGGCCTCCCCGTCGTCCTCCTTGTCGACCGGGGTGACTGCTACTTTATCGAAAAGGCGTACAACGCCGAGAAAGCGGGGGCCCAGGTAGGAGGAGGGAGGTGGGGAGGGAGTGCGCGGCGCGCGCGCCGCGGCCCCACCCTCCAACCCGCCCTCCCTCTCCTCCCTTCTCCAGGCCGTCATCGTGGCCGACTACAAGGACGAAAAGCTGCTCACCATGGCCGCCCCCGAGGACCGGCCGGAGCTCGCCAAGCTGAAGGACGAAATCACCGTCCCCACCGCCCTCGTCACGCAGGCCGTCGGCGACCGTCTCAAGAAAGCGGCGAAGGCCGGCCGCGTCCTCGTCGAACTCGACTGGTCGGATTCCGTCGCCCACCCCGACTCGCGCGTCGAGTGGGAGCTGTGGTCGTCCGCCGACGACGGGTGCGGGCCCGCGTGCGACCGCCAGGTGGCGTTCATCCGGGGCATGGCCGAGCGGGCGGCCGGCTTTGAGCAGGGGGGGTACACCCAGGTAGGGGGCGCGAGGAGGAAGGGCGGCACGGGGAGCGCGGTGCGGCGACGACCACCCCGACCCTTTCTCCTCCTCCCTCCCCTCACCAGTTCACCCCTCGCTTCGTGACCCACAAGTGCGCGTCCTCCGACACTGACAAACCTCCCTGCAAGGACGCCTGCATCCACCGTGGGCGCTACTGCGCGCTCGGCGCGCGCGCGGGCGGCGACGCGCACGCCGGAAAGTACAACGGTCGCGACGTTGTGGCGGAAGCCAAGCGCCGTCTGTGCGCGGCAGAGGTCGCGCGCAAGGCCAAGGACGGGGGCGCGTGGTGGGCGTACGCGGCGGCGGTCGGGAAGGAGTGCACGATGTCGGCCGGCAAGTTCGGCGACGCGGCGTGCGCGGCGGCCGCGCTCAAAAGCGCCGGCATCGACGCGGCCGCCGTCGAAAAGTGCGTGGGCGACATGGACGCGGACGAGTCGCCGGACGTCATGGAGGAGAACTACGACGCGCAGGTGTGGAGAGAGGGGGGGGGGGGAGAGAGGGGGAGGGGGAGAGTCGCGGTCGCCGTGGCGCCGACCCCAACCAAACGCCCCGCCCCCTCCCCTCTCCCCTGTTCAGGGCGTCGACGCATTTGGGTCGTCCAAGGTGCTGATCGTCCCCACCGTGGTCATCAACGGCGCCCAATACCGCGGCCGCCTCGACGCGGGGTCGGTCACGCGCGGCCTCTGCGCCGGCTTTTCCGAAGTCACCGAACCCCCGGAGTGCTTGGCCGCCGAGCTCGAGGTGGACGAGTGCGCGACGGGCGCGCACGGGTGCTGGACGCGGGGCACGTTTTCTGCGTGCGTCGACACGTTCCGCGGCTACACGTGTCACTGCCCGTCCGGCTTCCGGGGGGATGGCAAGAGTTGCGATGACGTGGATGAGTGCGCGGAGAAGACCGCGCTCTGCGACCAGGTAGGGTGGGGGGGAGGGGGAGGGGTGGGGCGGTGCGGTCGCCGTCGGCGAGACGCCCAAACGCCAAAACACCCGCCGACACCCCTCCCTCCCTCTCCCTCTCCCGCAGGAATGCGTCAACACCGAGGGCGGGTACACGTGCGCGTGCCGCCCCGGGTTCCGCCTTTACGGCGGCAAGGCCGGCCCCGGCGCGTGCTTCCCCGTGGGCGGCGCCGTCACCGCGGGGGTCGCCCGCGGTCTGACCCCGGGCGCCTTTGCCGGCGTGGCCGCCGCCGCGGCCGCGGTGGCGGTGGTCGCCGGCGCAGCGGTGCACAAGTGGCGGTCCAAGCGCGAGACGGCGGCCGAGGTGGCGGCCATCCTGCGGCAGTACATGCCGCTGGACGGCGACGATCGGGTCCCGGGGCTGGGGCTGGCGGCGCCGGCGGCCGCGCCGGCGGCGGCCGACGCGGCGTGACCCCCTCTGCCTTTTTTTTATTTTTCTTTCACCCCTCCCTTTCACCCCTCCCTCGCTCGACCACCCGCCCTGTAGCTCTCCCACACTGCCCGCGAGAGACCGGCGCCGCGGCTCGGTGCGACAGTGACAGAGGGCGGGGACCCCAAAACGCCCCCCCACCCCCCCACAAATCACCCTCTGTGCGCCGCCCCCGTGGTCGACGACAGGGAAAAGATCCGGTCGTCCGGGCGCGGGTTGGACCGGCGGGGGGCGGACGCGGACGCGGCGGCGGAGAGGAGGCCGTCGTAGCCTGGGGAGACGGGTCGGGGGTGGGAAACCGCCCTCCCCCCCCTCCGCCACCCTCCCTCCGACCCCCCACGCCGCTCACCACGCAGCGCGGTGCCCGCAGGGTTGGCGTTGGCCAGGTAGCGCGTCTCGAGGTCGTAAATCTGAGAAGAGGGGACGGGGTGAGGGCCGGCATTGGGCTCGCGCCGCCTGCACCCGCGTCCGCTGGCGCTGCCTGCGTTGGCATGTCGCGTGGCAAGCCAGCGGGCCGCGTCGCGCCCGCTTTATGGGCGCCCGCTGCGGCAGCCCCAATTCCCTCCCTCTCCTCTCCCGCACCTGCTTCTCCACGACGCGCAGCTCGTCCACGAGCCCCACCCGCTTCTTCTCCGCGTCGTTCAGCTCGGCGCGCGCGGCGGCGAGCGCGGCGTCGCCTGACGCGCCCCCGTCGGGGCTCGACGGGGCGCTCGTCTTGGCGCCGGCCGATTTTAGAGGCATGGGAGGGAGGGGGTGAGTGGTGGGGCGGGCGGTGGGCGGGGTCGGGGCGTGGGGTGTGTGGCTGGGCTGCGAGCGCGCGCGGCGGCGCGGCGCTGGCGACTGCGGCCGCGGTGGGCGCCGGCCGCCGCGCCAGACACGCCTCACCACATCTCTGCGGCTCCAGGGCGGGGGCGATCGCCGGGCCGAGGCGCGGCAGGTCGACCCGCGGCCGCCGCCGCGCGCGCTGGCCGCCGGCCGCCCGCCTCCCGCGGCCCCGGCGGCCCGGGCGGCCAAGCCATCGGCCGCCGACACGCAGAATGCGCGTCCCGGGGCCGGCGCCAGTCCGGCCGCCGCCCCGCAACGAGTGGCGCGACGCGGCCGGGGGTCGCTGCGTTTCTCTTGCACTCTTCGCCGCCCCCCACCGCGGCGCGCACTCGGCCCCGCGCCAACCACCCACTCCCGGCCGCGCCACCAGCGCGCCGGGCACGCGTCCCGATGGCGGGCGACGACCTGCTCGGCACGTCGTCCTCCGGCGGCGATGACCGCCGCGGGGGGTCGAAGCGGGAGGCCATGGGCATCCTGATGCGGTGAGAGCGACGCGGCGGGGTCTTGCATTGGCTTATGGCGCGGGCGGCCGCCGGGCGCGGCGGCGAGCAGCGGGCGGGCGGGCGGCGCGCCGGCCCGGGGGGACTTGCGTCCGCGCCCGAATGCGGGGCCGCCTGCCCGCCGTCCGCGTCCCCGGCCCCGCTCGACCTCGGGTCTCATCCATTCGGCGCCTTGGCGCGGCGGCCGTGGGTCTCGGCGCGGCTCGGCGGGCCGCGCCGCGCGCTAGCGCCGCGTCGCGCGGGCACGATTGGGGCCGCCCCGCGAGCCCCGATGCCGACCCCCCACCCCCACCAATCGCAGCCTTGCTGAAGCACTGGAAGACGGGCACGACGCGGCGGACGACGAGTACACGAAGGGGCGCGAGGTGAGAGAAGGCAGAGGGGGAGGCGAGGGCGAGCGGGAGCGAGGGACGGCGGCGCCCGGCCGCCCGCGCCCGCCGCGCCCCACCATGCGCCGCATTGCGCATGTCGGGCCGCGCTGGGGGGGCGGGCGCCGGGCGCAGGGGCCGGGCCGCCACGACGCGCGGCCCGGCGCGCGCTAGCGCCCCCCGCGCGCCGCCGAGGGCCGCGGAGGGGTCGCCGAGACGCCCCGACCGCACCGATCACGCTCCTCACCCTCTCTCACCCTCCCTCTCTCACCAGGGCTACACCCACTCCCCCCTGGACACGTACCAGTCGGCCGGCGGCAAGACAACGCTGAAAACCAAAAAGGCTCCCGTCCCGGAACTGTCGGACGACGAGGACGAGGAGGAGGTCGAGGTGCGGGGGGGAGGGGGAGCGGGGGAGAGAGGGGCCGATGCAGGGAGCGGCGGGAGGCGCGGCGGCGGCCGGGGCGCGCCTCGGGGGGACCACCCCCAAATCGACCTACCCCCAAAACGTCGCGCCCCCGGCCGGGCGCCGGGGGGGGGGGGGGGGGGGGGGGGGGGGGGGGGGC
>Ga0315276_10002379_pt1 | contig 17195 bp, 13 predicted proteins | sample YL17G05_0_MG_FD_204542 | JGI IMG/M metagenome (GOLD analysis project Ga0315276, IMG submission 204542) | Sediment microbial communities from Yellowstone Lake, YNP, Wyoming, USA - YL17G05_0 | ecosystem: Environmental > Aquatic > Freshwater > Lake > Sediment | place: USA: Wyoming | collected... | reverse complement strand
TGGCATTGATGACCACCGCATGACCTGCTTCATGATAAGCAAGGATGCGTTTTTCTTCCTCGCTGATCAGCCGGGATTTTCGCTCCGGGCCCATGATCACGCGCTCGATGGCTTCTTCCAGTTCAGGCTGGCCGATCGCCTTCTTATTGCGTCGGGCTGCCAGGATGGCTCCTTCATTTATCAGGTTTTCCAGGTCCGCGCCGACAAAACCGGGCGTGCCGCGTGCTATGCTTCCCAGGTCCACCGTGGGCTCGAACGGCTTGCCGCGCGCATGCACTTTCAGGATAGCCTCGCGGCCGCGCATATCCGGGCGGTCGAGTGTGATGCGGCGGTCGAAGCGACCGGGACGCAGCAGGGCTGGATCCAGGATATCGGGACGGTTTGTGGCTGCGACAACGATGACATTCGTATCAGTATCGAACCCATCCATTTCCACCAGCATCTGGTTGAGAGTTTGCTCACGTTCGTCGTGCGACCCGCCCAGGCCCGCGCCGCGTTGTCGACCGACCGCGTCGATTTCGTCCACAAACACGATGCACGGCGAATGGCGTTTGGCCTGCTCAAAAAGGTCGCGCACCCGGCTCGCACCCACTCCGACGAACATTTCCACGAACTCGGAACCGGAGATCGAGAAGAAGGGTACACCTGCCTCCCCCGAGACAGCCTTGGCGAGCAGGGTCTTGCCCGTGCCAGGAGGCCCCACCAGCAGAACACCCTTTGGAATACGGGCACCCAGCTGGATGAACTTTTGCGGCTCCTTCAGGAATTCGACCACTTCCTTCAACTCTTCCTTGGATTCATCGATACCGGCTACATCTTCAAATGTCACGGTGGGATGTTCACCGGTGAACATGCGCGCTTTAGATTTTCCAAAAGCCATCGCCGCGTTGTTGCTGCCTTGCGCCTGGCGAAAAATGAACCAGAACAGTCCACCGATCAGGATGATCGGCAGGATATACGAGGCCAGCGTCAATAATCCTGCCCAGGGACTGGGGGGATTCACTTCGATGGCCACTTTCAATAGCTGTTCGGGTGTTACGCCAAGATCCAGCAATTGTGCGACAAGCGTGGTCTCCGCCTCTTTGCGTGCTGTCTGCTCGATCGGACCACTGTCACCTGGTGATATCACTGTCAGGCTGTTGTCATCCTTGACGACAATGCGCGTGATCTTGCCTTCCTGGACCTGCTTGGCAACTTCGCTGATGGTCAGCGGACCTAGGGAATTTGGTTGCTGCCGGACATTAAAGTAGACCATCGCCACGATAGCGATGAACAGCAGGAAATATATAATGTAAGACTGGTTGCGTGATTTCAAATAAACCTCCTGTAAGAGTGAACCGATTATACCAACCTATAATCGTCTCTGCCAGTTTCGAGTAATATATTATATAAACCTCTAATATATTCTTCATTTGCGGCTTATTTTTCATCCTTAATCCGTCGTCCGTATCAACAAATCCATGAAGATTGCCAAATTTGGGAAAGTGATTTCCCTGTGGAATCAATTTGCATCTGGCATCCGCTCAATCCATTTGCTATAATGATAAGCAGCCATCACAGATAAAAAGTCGTTGGTAGATTATTTGTGGTAAACTTAATTTGTTCAGGTGATCTCACATGGCCGATCAAAAATCAAAGATGATACTCTGTATTGAAGACGAACCGGAAATGATCGACTTGATTCGTGTGATTCTGACCCGCCGCGGTTTCGAAATCCGCGGTGCCAACGGGGGCAAGGAAGGTATTGAGATCATCCGCAAGGAACATCCCGACCTGGTCCTGCTCGACTTGATGATGCCCGAGATGGACGGCTGGGAAGTCTATCAACAAATGAAGGCAGATGAAGCCACCAAGAACATTCCGGTCATTGTCGTTACTGCGAGAGCACAAAGTATTGAGAAAGTGCTCGGTTTGCATATTGCCAAGGTGGATGATTACATCGTCAAACCGTTCAGCCCGCAGGAACTTTTGACCAGCGTGGAAAAAGTGCTGCTTAGAAATCCATCCGCATGAGCCCATCCGACCGGGACGGGGCGCATCAGGCGCCCCGTTTTCATATTTATGAACACGATCCGTATCGAAAATAACCAACACCCGTTACTCTCGCCATTGCATGTTCGTTATTGTGATAGCTTTTTTTGCCGTCTGCGCGGCCTGATGTTCCGATCCCAACTTCCTCCAGAGGAGGGGCTGTTGCTTGTTGAGGCGCGCGAGAGCCGACTCGACACTTCAATCCACATGCTTTTCGTTTTCATGGATCTGGGGGTGGTATGGTTGGACTCCTCTCAAATGGTGGTGGATATCATTGTCGCCCGTGCATGGCGCCCGGTTTATACCCCCTGTCAACCTGCCAGGTACACATTGGAAATTCAACCGCAGCGATTGAACGAGTTTCAGATTGGGGACCACCTCGAGTTTAATCATGAATAAACGAATCATCGTCTGCTTCTTCACCTTAATCGTAGTCATTTCTTCCTCTCCTGTCTCCGCCCAGACACCGACTCCAGCACCTGGGCCTATATATGTCGTCCAATCAGGGGATACTCTTTGGGATATCGCCATCCGCTTCAATGCCACCGTGGACGACCTGATGGCAGCCAACAACATGGTCAGCCAGGAAATATTCGTTGGCAACCGGCTCATCATTCCCGGCTTTCCCGGTTTGAGCGGCACGCTGATCACGCAGCCTGTCCCGTTCGGGGAGAGCCTGCGCAGCTTGAGCCGTCAGTACCGCATCGACCCGGCACTGCTCATCAAGCTCAATCATATCGTCAGCCCGACAGAATTGTATGCTGGCTATAGCCTCGTCATCCTGCAGCAGGAGGCACAGCCTGCCCTTACAGCACGGGCAGCACTCCCCATCGGGGATACCTTGCTGGAGCTGGCGGTGAGACAGAACACTGACCAGTGGACAATTGCCTCCCTTAACGGCCTCGATGAAACCCTGTCTGCCCTGCCTGGAGATGTGCTTTACCTTCCTTCGGGTGACTCCACCGTCGCAGCCACCGGCATCCCTGCCGTGCTCACTTCGGCAGAGGTGGATCCCTTACCCATCACCCAGGGGGCAACCGTTCAAATCGCAGTTACATCGGCACAACCGGTTACCCTGGGAGGGCTGCTGGTGGATCATCCCCTCCATTTCTTCCCTCAGGAAGATGGTTCCCAGGTGGCTCTACAGGGAGTCCATGCCCTGACCGAACCTGGTCTGTATCCACTGCGCATTGATATCACTCTCTCCGACAGTTCGCTGCAATCCTTCGAGCAACTGGTGTTGGTCACCTCCGGTAATTTTATAAACGAAACGATCAATGGAGTGGAGCCGACCACTATCGACCCGGCTATCACGGAACCGGAAAACGAATGGCTGCTCTCGCTGGTTGCACCCGTCACGAGTGAAAAATACTGGCAGGGGATCTTCCGCCTGCCCGTCGCTGAGGATACATATTGTGTTCGTTCGAAATTCGGAAATCGCCGTTCCTATAACGGTGGGGCAATGCTATCCTTCCATACAGGATTGGACTTCGGTGTGTGTTCGGAAACACGACCCTTTGACATTTACGCACCCGCAGACGGTGTGATCATTTATACCGGGCTCAAGACCGTGCGCGGCAATACCACGATCATCGACCACGGTCAGGGGATCTACAGCGGTTTGTTTCACCAGGCTGAAATGTATGTATCTATTGGCGATCATGTCACAGCTGGTCAATTGGTGGGAAAGATCGGCGCCACAGGGCGTGTCACCGGGGCACACCTGCACTGGGAAGTGTGGGCGAACGGCATCCAGGTCAACCCGACCCAGTGGTTGAACGAGATCTTCCCGCACTAGGGGATACTCGTTTAAAAGTATTATCTGTTTATATAAAACCTGTTTACAGTTTCTGTTTGTCCTTATTCCACTTGCAAGAATCGAAAACGATGAAATTCCCTGCCCTATTGATCCTCTGCCTTGTATCGGCTTCCTGTACATCAGTTGCCTATGATTGCACTGACCCGCTTGGTTGCCTGGAAATCTCCGCCGGTGACCACGTTGTCATCGGTGCGATGTTGACGGTCTTCGGAAGGCAGGGCGCTGCCGGGTTGCAGGTACTGGAAGAAATTAGATCGGCCATCAAGGAACAGGACTTGATCCTCGGTCATGAAATCGACCTCGCCTGGCAGGGGGATGATTGCAGCAGCGAGGATGCCCGCCTCTCCGCCACCCAGCTTGCACGCACTCCTGACCTGCTTGCCATAATTGGACCAACCTGCGAGTCCGATGCTCAGACCGTTCTCCCCATTTTTGAGGCTGCCGGTCTCCCGGTCCTGCCTCCATCATCGTCAGTGACCGATACTTTCCACCGTCTGGTTTCCGGCATTGAACAGGTTGCGGTCCAGCAAACGGGAGGCACCCTCATCATTCCGTTAACAGCTTTGCAACAGTCCATTCAAGATCCATAGACTGAATACACTTTTCAACTCTTCTGCTGGCATCTTCCCCTCGTCGTGGGTAGTTGTAGAAATATGTATATGGATCATGGTGAATGGACGTGGTTTTTTTCTGCGGTGAACTGGAACTGATTCCTCCCACACCTTGACTGCTGGAATAATCTGTATAATAATCGAACGTTTAATAACCTTTGTGCGACAAGAATATTCCCCCCGCATCAGTTTCAACTAAACCCTGCTAATGGGGTTGTAACCTGATAGGTGATGAGAGGAAATTATTCCCGCCACTCGGGTTTGAATATTATCTGAAGGAGGTGGTTTCCGGACTAAATCAAGCCTGGTCGGCTAACGCCATCCGATTTACCTGAACAAGCCTATTCTCTGGAGGAGAAACCCATGAAACGTTCCTATCTTATTTTTTCAGTAGTATTGATCGCCGTCATGTTCCTGGCAGCCTGCGGTCCTGCAAAGACGCCTGTGGCCACTGAAGCACCTGTGACGGAAGCACCCGTTACCGAAGCACCGGTGGCAGGTCCGCCCGCAGTATGCGCTTCTGATGCCGGCGGTTGTGCCATCTTCGCGCCCGGTGCCCCGATCAAAATCGGTTTCGCCGGCCCGATGAGCGGCGACGTGTCTGCCTTCGGTATTGATGCCTCACAGGGTATCGACATCGCCCTTACAGATGCCGGTCTGTATGAAGGTCATGCCTTCGTGCAGGATGCCCAGGACGACCAGGCTTCGCCTGAAGTAGGAGCGACGGTTGCCCAGCTTTTCGCATCAGATCCGACCATCGTGGGGATTGTTGGACACCTGTTCTCTGGTGCCACGAACGCTGCCATGCCGATCTATGAAGGAGCTTACCTGCCCATGGTATCACCTTCAGCCACACGTATCGATCTTACCCAGCAAGGCAACACAGTCTTCAACCGCATCGTTGGCAACGATAAGGCCCAGGGCGAATTAGCTGCCAATTTCATATACACCAACCTAGGCCTGCGTAAAGTGGCAATCGTCCACGACGGTGGCGCTTATGGTCTCGGTCTTGCTGAGCGAACCAGGGATGTCTTCACAACCCTGGGTGGCGAAGTTGTTCAATTCCAAGGTATTGATACCGGTTTGGCGGATTACAGCACAGTTCTGGCGGACATTGCCTCCAAATCACCTGAAGCCCTCTTCTTCGGTGGCTACACTGGTGAAGCCGCAGTCATCGCCAATCAGATGGCCGGCGCTGGTATGGCTGGTGTTACCCTTGTAAGCGACGATGGCATCTACGGCTCCCAGTTCGTTGACCTGGCAGGCGCCAATTCTGAGGGTGTCTATGCGACTTCCGCTGGTCGACCGGCTGGTTCAACGGCTGTGGCGGAATTCGATGCGAAGTACCTCGCCGCTTACGGTGTTGCAACCGGAACATTGTCACCTTACAGCTGGTATAGCTATACGGCTGCTGGAGTCTTAATTGCTGCAGTCGAGGGAGTTGGTATTGTGGGGACCGATGGGAATCTGTACATCCCGCGCGCCGCTCTTGTCGCAGCTGTCCGTGGCACCTCCGGATTCCAATCATTGATTGGAGTTATCACCTGCGACCCGACCGGTGAATGCGGTCAAGGCGGGTTCGCTGTCTACAAGGTCGAGAATGGAACCTGGGTTGAATTACCAGGCGACTTCAGACCATAGGATCTCGCATTACAGAGTTTTAAAGGTTGGAGGGTGAGGAGTTACACTCACCCTCCAGCTTTATCTGCTACGACTGAAAGCGCAGAACCAAACCAATGCCGACTCCAATAAGGAGATTGCCTGATGGGAGATGTCATCGCACCTGTCCGTTTCCGTAAAAGGATCACTACTTACCAGATCAGCCAAATTGTCATTGGAATTGCTTTTATTGCCTATGTGACCTGGCGATTATATACGATCATAGTCATTAGACACACATACGGTCCCGATACGTGGGTGAAATTTGCCATCTCCGGGCTGATCATCGGCAGCGTCTATGCCCTGATCACCATCGGTTATACCCTGGTCTATGCGATCCTGAGGATGATCAACTTTGCCCACAGCGAAGTGTTCATGGTTGGATCATTCGCTGGTTTTTTTGTTTTTGAAGGTCTAAAGAATGTACATTTGGGTGGTGCAGAAGGCATCCCCTTCATCGACGCTCTCCCGATCCCCTCAATTATCCTGGCATTCGCGGCTGGTATCGCGGTTTCAATGCTCACGGGGATCACCCTCGAACGAATTGCTTACCGCCCATTACGCGGTGCCCCTCGTCTTGTACCGCTCATCAGCGCGGTAGGCGCCTCGATCTTCCTTCAAAACGCCGCCCAACTCATGTTTGGACCGCAGCGCCGAACCTATTACAACCTGCCTGCACTGGATCGAAACTTGGGGTGGACAATTACCGTTGCCAGTAAACCTGTTTTGATCACTTATACCGGTGTTTTTACTTTTGTTCTCGCTATTATTCTACTGGTCTCCCTATACCTGTTGGTCCAGAAAACCCGCCTCGGACGGGCCATGCGAGCTGTTTCTGAGAACAAGCAGACCGCAGCCTTAATGGGAATCGATGTCGACGCCATCATTTCCCGTACATTTGCGATCAGCGGGGTGCTGGCCGGGTCTGCCGGGGTGATGTGGGGACTCCATTATGGGCAGATCCACTCTTACGTTGGTTTCATCCCGGGGATCAAAGCTTTCACTGCCGCTGTCCTCGGGGGGATCGGGAATATTCCCGGAGCAATGTTGGGATCCATGTTGCTGGGTTTGATTGAATCGTTGGGACCTGGCGGTTTGGGGATCGATTTCCAGCTAAAAGATGTAATCGCTTTCTCCATTTTGGTTCTGGTCCTGATCTTCCGGCCCTCCGGGATTCTCGGTGAAGTGGGCAGCCAGGAGAAATTATAATGACCAATCACATGCGCCAAGGGATCCGTTCCGGTTTCGTGGTGGGTTTTTTGATTATCTTCCTGATACTGGTCGGGGCAATCTTTATAATGGTCAAGCTTATCAGCGGAGCCCTGCACATTACGCCCGAAAGAACCCTGTTGGCAATCCTCCTTCTGATCTTTCTATTAACAGGAGCCCAATTTTCCAGGGTCAAGGCAAATAATGAGAAACTTCCTTTGCGATTCGCGTTATTGAGAGCAGCGATCGCAGGAGCAATGGCTGGGTTAATGATCGGTCTTACTACTCTTTTGATCATCTCACTTCAGGAGAAGGGGCTGAATCTTCGTACCTACCTGTACCAGCTGTCACCGAATGCTCTCACCCTCTGGGCTCAAGGACTTCCAGCTGCTCAAGCAGCAATCTTTCACTTTCTTCTTTGTTTGATCGCCTTCCCTTTGGGTGCACTGCTTGCCTCTGTTTATGGTAGGCTAAAATTGAAGGATCGAATCTCCCAATGGAGCGGCTCAGGCCAGGCATTTGGCAATCGACTCATTTTACCGCTGAGCCGTGGCATTTGGGGAAAGATTGCCATTTATGTAATATTGGGTGGCCTCCTTTTATTCGTTCCTATGCGCATCAATGATTACTGGAATTTCACCCTCGGTACGGTGGGCATCTACGTGATGATGGGATTGGGATTGAACATAGTGGTTGGCCTCGCCGGTCTTCTCGATCTTGGCTACGTGGTCTTCTTCGCGGTTGGTTCCTATACGATGGCCCTGCTGACCGCCCCCACTCCCCATAACATTATGTGGAATTTTTGGTTGGTTCTACCAATTGCGGTTGGACTGGCCGCGATAATTGGCGTATTGCTGGGAATCCCGGTATTGCGATTGCGTGGGGACTACCTGGCCATTGTCACTCTCGGATTCGGCGAGATCATTCGAGTGCTGCTAAAAGCAGAAGCCTTGTCCGGGTTCTCCAACGGACCACGTGGAATCCCAAAAATTGGACAACCTGTCCTCTTCGGGATCCAATTTACGGAGCGCACGTTCATGTACATGATCATCCTGGGGGTGATTCTGGCAATATTCCTCACCATCCGTCTTCAAAATTCCAAGATCGGTCGGTCGTGGATCGCCATTCGCGAGGATGAGACCGTGGCCCAGGCAATGGGCATCAACACCTTAAAAGCCAAGCTCCTGGCTTTTGGGATCGGGGCTTCCTTTGCCGGTTTGGGAGGTGCCCTCTTTGCCTCACGAAGTCAATTCACCGGACCGGATGACTTCACCCTGATGATCTCTATCAATGTTTTAGCGGTCGTCATCGTGGGAGGCATGGGAAGTATCCCGGGCGTGATCGCTGGTGCTTTTGTGTTGAAAGGTCTCCCGGAGATCCTGCGTGACCTGGAGTCTTACCGGATACTGGCATTCGGAGCATTATTGGTGGTGATGATGATCTATCGACCCCAGGGGCTGATACCATCTACCCGCCGACGACTGACAATGCGGGCTGAAAAGAAATCTGAAATTCCTGAAGAAGCCCCGGTTCCTCCAGCAGAAGGAGGAAAATAGCCATGAGCGACCTCCTGACTATTCGACAATTGACCAAGCAATTCGGGGGCTTGCTGGCTGTCGACAAACTCGATCTGACTGTTCCTGAGAAGTCCATTGTCAGTGTGATTGGTCCAAACGGGGCAGGAAAAACCACATTATTTAACTGCATTACTGGTTTTTATGGGACCGATAAAGGCGAAATGTGGTTTGACGGAAAGGTATTGAATGGTCTTTCTCCAGACCAGGTTGTCCACCTGGGGATAGCCCGGACGTATCAAAACATCCGCCTGTTCCAAAATATGACCGCGGTTGAGAATGTCCTCGTAGGCATGCACCCTCATCTGAACACAGGTCTCATCGGGGCCACTTTCCACCTGCCCAAGGCGGTTCATGAGGAGGCGCTTGCGCTTCAGAAAACACTCTCCCTGCTCGAATATGTCGGCTTGCATGATAAAGGTGACTTCTTCGCCAAGAATCTTCCCTATGGTAACCAGCGCCGGCTGGAAATCGCCCGCGCCCTGGCCAGCAAACCCAAGCTCATGCTGCTGGATGAACCAACCGCCGGTATGAATCCGCGGGAGACGGAAGAAATGATGGTCTTCATCTGCCACATGCGTGATGACCTGGGGATCACGATCCTGCTTATTGAACATCAGATGCGGGTGGTGATGGGGATCTCTGAAAGGATCACCGTCCTGGATTATGGAGTCAAGATTGCCGAGGGAATACCTGTTGAGATTCAAAATAATCCCAAGGTCATTGAGGCTTATCTCGGGCGCGGCAGCGTTGTTGGCAGCCGGGCACAATCCTCAACTTCAGCTCCCATGCCAACTGCGACGAGGTGAATGCTATGGCTATTCTGGAAGCCGAAAACGTCCATACGTACTACGGAAATATTCACGCTCTTAAGGGCATATCTCTTTCCGTCGAAAAAGGGGAGATTGTCACATTAATTGGCGGAAATGGTGCAGGTAAATCGACCACTCTCCGCACGATCACCGGTCTGCAAAAACCACGGGAAGGTACGATTCGCCTGGATGGTGAGGATCTTCTACATTACAAAGCCCATCAGATCGTGTCCAAAGGGGTTACCATGGTGCCCGAAGGGCGGGGTATATTTGCCCGCATGACAGTCGCTGAAAACCTGGACATGGGCGCCTATAATCGAACGGATAAGAACGAAATTGCTGTCGATTTGGAACGGGTCTTTGCACTGTTCCCTCGTCTCAAAGAACGTCGTTCCCAGGCTGCCGGGACACTGTCTGGCGGTGAGCAGCAAATGCTCGCCACGGGACGTGCCTTGATGGCACATCCACGCCTGCTCCTGATGGACGAACCTTCCATGGGCCTGGCTCCCGTCCTGGTGGAAGCGATCTTCGATGTCATCAAGGTTATTAATGCGGAAGGGACAACCATCCTTCTTGTGGAGCAGAACGCTTTGATGGCGCTATCCGTCGCCCATCGCGGCTACGTCATCCAAACCGGGCAAATCGTGCTGCAAGATACGGCGACCAATTTAAAGAACAACGAAATGGTCCAAAAATCATACCTGGGAATAAAATGAATTACGGCGGGGCGGCAACAAGCCGCCCCTTCTGCTTTATAATCCACCCATGCCCACTGCTGAGATTATCGCCATAGGTACTGAGCTCCTGCTCGGGGAAACGGCGGACACCAATACCCGCTTTATCGCCCGGGTCCTGCGCAGCCTGGGCATTGACCTGTTCCGGGCACAGACCATCGGTGATAATGCCGGGAGGATCACAGAATCGATCCATCAAGCGTTGGAGCGTGCGGATATCATCATCACCACCGGCGGACTGGGTCCAACGGTGGACGATCCCACCCGCCAGGCGGTCGCGGATGTCGTCGGCAGCCCGCTCGAATACCATCCGGAACTCTGGGATCAGATCACAGCACGCATCACCCGTTATGGGCGCAAACCCACCGAGAACCAGAAACGCCAGGCATATATTCCCAGGGATGCCGTTATCATCGAGAATACGGTCGGAACTGCCCCCGCTTTCGTCGTGGAGATACCCATACCTGCCGTGAACCTGGGGGCTGGGGATGCTCTCCAGAAGAAAGTGATCGTTTCCCTTCCCGGGGTACCCCGTGAAATGGAAACACTGCTCACGGAAGCCGTTGTTCCGTACCTCAGAAAAAACTTCCACTTGAATTCGATTCTGAAGATCCGCACGCTGCATGTCAGCGGCCTGGGGGAAGGGGCGATCGATGACAAGATCGGTGACCTGGAAACCCTGGTGAATCCGACCGTTGGCCTGGCTGCTCACTCCGGTCTGGTTGATATCCGGCTCGCAGCCAAAGCCGGGACTGAAACCGAGGCAGACCAGATGATCGCGGTCGTTGAAGAAGACCTGCGCACCCGCCTTGGAGAGAATATCTTTGGCTCGGACGACTCCAACCTCGAAGGTGTCACTCTCGACCTTCTGGCACAAAAGGGCTGGACACTCGCCTGCCTCGAAATCAACCTGGAGGGCAAGTTGATCAATCGATTGGAACAGGTGGGCCATCCTGCATTTCGAGGCGGGCAACGACTAGAAATTAAACCTGAAGACTTGTCAACCCAAATGACCTCATTCACCAGGCAGGTTGGGGCAACGGCTGCGCTGGGCGTTGTCTATACCTGCCAGGACGAAAAGCAGGAGGTCTTTAACTGCCTGATCTCTCCGCACGGCACGGTCGAACGCCACCTTTCCTATGGCGGGCACCCCGGAAATGCCCGGGGCTGGGTTGTCAACATGGCACTGGATTGGCTGCGCCGTAACGCGTTGGAGGATGTCTGATGCCTGCTTCTTCGTCGAAATCCCTCGGGCGGTTGGTGATCGGTTTCTGGGTGTTCAATTTCCTTATTGCAATCCTTGCCATAGGCTTATGGCTGCTCACCTCAAACAAGTCTGTGATGGCATTTTTTATCAGTTCCACACCCACCCCAACCGCATCAATCACTTCAACTCCCACCCTTACTCCCACTTCCACGCTTACCCCCTCCCCCACCGATACTCCGACGCATACAGGAACACCCACCGATACTGCCACCGCCACCTTCACGCCAACATCCACTCCAACCCCGGTCCCATTTTTCGAAGGACCGATCGTTATCGGGTTTTCTGTTGAGAACAGGCCCCTGCAGGTCTTTCGATTTGGTACCGGATCAACGGAACGGTTGATCGTGGCCGGTATGCACGGCGGAAGTGAATTTAATACCATCCAGCTGGCGGACTTGCTGATCGCCTACCTGCAGGAGCATCCCGAGATCGTACCGGCAGATGTTACCCTTTACATCCTTCGCGCCCTGAATCCTGACGGAGAAAAGCGCGAACACGGTTTTCTGGGTCGCGTGAACGCTAACCTGGTGGACCTGAACCGCAATTGGGATGCCAACTGGCAGAAGGATTGGGTGCGAACCGGCTGCTGGACCTTGACGTATGTCACCAGTGGCAAAGGTCCCGGGTCAGAGCCGGAGACCCAGGCATTGATGGCATTCATCCAGAATCATCATTTTGATGCCCTGATCAACTACCACAGCGCCGCCCTGGGAATCTTTGCGGGCGGTCTGCCGCCGGACGACTATTCGATCCGCCTTGCCGAAGCAGTGGCAGCGGTGAGCACTTATCCCTGGCCGCCGGTGGATACCCACTGTATGTATACCGGGGGATTCACTGACTGGGCGGACGAGAATAATATCGCAGCCCTGGATGTTGAATTGACGGATCACACCCATACTGATTTTGAAATGAATCTTCAGGTTTTAAATGTATTCCTGAATTGGAAGCGGTAACTCACCATCAAAAGATTTTTTCAAACAGGATTCTAGTACAGGATCGGAACTGGAGGGTAAATGATCAAGAAGGCTGATCTTCTTCTCGTCAATGCCATCGTCCTGACGATGGACGAAGATATGCACCAGTTCGAACCTGGCGCAGTGGCTGTCAAAGGGGAAGACATCCTCGCCGTGGGACCAGAAGCTGAGATTCGCAAGGCCTTTCACTCCGATATCCTGGTGGACTGCGGAGGCAAGGTCTTGATGCCAGGCCTGGTGAACGCCCACACCCACGTCCCCATGACGCTGCTGCGTGGACTGGCTGACGATCTGCGCCTGGATGTCTGGTTGCAGGGGTATATGTGGCCGGTGGAACGCGAGTTCGTCTCGCCGGAATTTGTCAGCCTGGGTACCCAGCTGGCCTGCGCTGAACTCATTCGCTCCGGTGTAACCTGCTTTGCAGACATGTATTACCATGAGGCTACCGTTGCCTCAGCCACTGCAGAGGCAGGTCTACGTGCTGTCTGCTCGCAGACCGTGCTCAAATTCCCTTCTCCAGATGCGGTTTCGTTTGAAGATTCTCTTGCCGCGGCACGCGAGTTCATCGAACACTGGAAAGGGCACCCGCTGATCACCCCGTCGGTGGCTCCCCACGCACCGTACACCTGCACGCCTGAGATCCTGCGAGCCACCGCCCAGCTTGCGGCTGAGTTTGATGTGCCGCTGCACACCCACATCGCTGAGACCGCCCTCGAAGTGGAAAATATGCGCCATGAAAACGGCATGCCGGTCGTCCCGTATGTAAAGAAACAAGGGCTCTTTGATGCCAAGGTGCTGGCAGCCCACTGCATCCACATCGACGAAGGTGAAATGCGCACGCTGCTCCATGCCGGGGCGGGTGTGGCACATAACCCCTCTTCCAACCTCAAACTTGCCTCCGGTCTTGCTTCCGTGCAGAAGATGTTGGACCTGGGATTAAATGTAGGCATCGGTACAGATGGCTCGGCTTCAAACAATGACCTGGATATGTTCGAAGAAGTAAGGCTGGCAGCGTTTGTGGCAAAAACCGTCAGCAACGATCCCACCGCCCTCCCGGCAGGTACCGCCCTCGCCATGGCCACCCGGCTTGGTGCCCGGGCCTTGCACCTTGGTACCGTAACCGGTTCGCTGGAACCCGGCAAGCGCGCTGACCTGATCCTGGTGGACATCTCCCCCCTCCATAATTCCCCCCGCTTTCACCGGGAAGCGGATAACATTTACTCTCAACTGGTGTATGCCGCCAAAGCCACCGATGTGACCGATGTCATGGTCAATGGAAAATGGTTGATGCACAATCGGGAACTCCTGACCCTCAATGAAAAGGAAATATCCGCGGCCGCTCAGGAAATTGCCCGGAAAATAGATATTTTCCTTGTCGCCCGTGAGCAGTCGGTCTTCTCGAAACTTGTCGCCCTGGGTGGGTCGGCGGAGGAGGAATCCTTTGAGGTCCAGGTTAAGGTCAGGTTGGACGATCCGGCTCCCGTATTGAAAGCCCTACACAGTTCCGAGATAGATATCCTGCTAAAGAAGCATTACCACCAGCACGATGTCTATTTCACTTTCCCCGATCCGGTCCAGGGCTGGTTGCGTTACCGGGAGGATGAAATGATAGATGACCGGGACCAGCTTGTCGGAGTTCGTGCCCGCCTCACCCTCATCGGTCCTTCGCGCGAAGGCGATTTCGCCCATGATGTGCTCCTGAGCCGCATCCGCTATTTTGCACCCGCTGCGAACAGCCTGCGTTTCTACCGCGAATACTTCAAACCTTCCGGTGAGACTGCCGTGGACAAGGATCGCTTGCGCTGGCTGATCCGGTATAAGAACGAGGAATTTTTCATCAACCTGGATCGCGTGGAAAAACCTGACCTGGGTTATTATCTCGAAGTCAAGAGCCGCACCTGGAGTCGGCGTGACGCGGAAGAGAAGGCGAATTGCTCTTCGGAACTCATCCTCCTGCTGGGAGGATCCCTGGAGAATACCATCACCCAGGATTATGTTGAAATCGCGGTCGGAAACCAGTAACAATTCCATGTTTTCAAGAGGTCGCCTCCCTGATATCCTGAAACAATCCTGGGGGTTATAAGAATTAATCCATTTTTGCAATTCTCGAGATAGTGGAAGGAGAGCCGTGCGTAAATTCCTATCTTTCCTAGCCAGATTCATCGCTGTAATCCTTGCTATATTTTTCGTGACCACCACACTCCTGGCAATACTATTGACAACTGTCAACCACCTAATGGTCAACGCCGAGCCTGTGAAAAAAGCCCTGGCAGAGCAGGACATCTATACTCGCCTGCCCGAAATCGTGGGAGCGGCTCTAACAAGCGACAACCTGAGGAATCCTTGCGTCCAAAATTCGCTCGCCTGCAGCATTGATGGCGCTTCGCCTGAATTGCAGGCCTGCCTGACCAATGCCCTCGGTCAGGCTGCCTACGAAGAGATTGGCAGTGCCAGTCGCGTCCCGACTGATTTGGAACTCACCCTCGCCCAACCCTGCCTCGACCAGTTCGGGATCCCCGCTGCGGGAAATTCGCCTTCTGGTGCGGAAGGATCCGGTAGCGGGATGCCGACCTTCTTCCAGAATCTCAAATCAGAGGATTGGCAGGTGATTCTGACTATTTTGATCCCTCCACAAGAGATGCGCACCATGACGGATGGTGTGCTTGACCAATTATTTGCCTATCTGAACGGTGCGGTTGATTCTGTCTTCGTTCCACTGCATGACCTGAAGATTCGCCTGTCAGGAGATGCCGGAACTACCCTGATCGACCAACTGATCAGCTCTCAACCGCCATGCACCGAGCAGGAATTGAACCAGATATCCAACCCAACACCTCAGGAAGGTTTTATTTTATGCATGCCCACCGCAGACTTATATCCCAGCCTTGCGACACAATTACGGGGGCAGTTGAATTCAGCGATTGCCTCCATCCCTGAGAAGGCCTATCTCATCAAGCCGCCGTCCCCATCCGCACCTGCACCCGGAGGCGGACCATTTGGGGGAAGCCCGATCTCAACCATCCGTACGCTGCGGTGGATCATGCGCTTAAGTCCGCTGCTGCCATTGCTGCTCCTACTGGGTATAGCCTTATTTGCCGTGCGCTCACTTAAAGGCTGGATGAGATGGTGGGGAATTCCCATCCTGGTGTCTGGGGTGATCGCACTCGGCCTGGGGATTTTTACCTCGCCTGCCCTGAGGGTTGCCTGGAATGTGTTCCTCTTTCCCCGCATTCCACCTTTTCTCCCGGTGGAGTTGGTGGGATTAATCCGGGATATACTCCTTTCGGTCATCCGCACCGTCTCAGGTTGGATCATCCTCCAGGCATCGATCCTTTTGGTTTTCGGGTTGGCAGCCTGGATAGGATCTGCCTTCATTAAAACCAAACCAGGACCCGGTGTGCCCGCTGGATCACCTGCTGCTGCCCCCTGATCCTTTGAATGACCGCTCCATGCGAGGCGGCGGTCCTTTTGGACAGGCTGGAGAATTGTCAGCAAATGGAGGCGCACTCTGAATCGTATCGCCCTGCCCCTTCTTGCCGTCCTGCTGGTCACCCTCGCCTGCGGCGCGCCTGTAACCGTGCCTGCCTCACAAACACCAGCCCCCTTCGCCACAGGCGCCAATCCGGATTCTCTCTGGGTGCTCACACGCGGTGAAGCAAAAAGCGACCAGATCTGGGGCATTGACACGGATTCGCTGGGAAACATCTACGCGGCAGGAGATTTTCAGAGCCCGGCTTCAGCGCCGTTCTTCGACATGGTCATCTACAAATTTGACCCGCTGGGAAATGAAGTCTGGCGGGTTCAATGGGGCAATCAATTCGAATAGAAGGCTTTTATCGTTGTTGTCAAAGAGCCCTACGTATTCATCGGTGGTACCAATCATTCCTCCATCAGTTTGACCGATTCCAATATGGTCCTCCTGAGCCTGGATATGAATTCCGGGGAAATCGTCTGGGATTTCACCTGGGATCAGGGCTTTGGGTATGAAGAAGTGGACGGGCTGGTGGTGGAAGACGATGCCATCTATCTCTCCGGTTGGACGACAGGAAAAGACACAAGCAACGACATCGCCGTGCTCAAACTCGATCGCGATGGATCCCTGGTCTGGGCGCAGACCTGGGGTGGGGACGGTTTCGATACCGGCGACGGTCAGATGGTGGTGGATGAGAACGCCATTTATGTCTCCGGCCGCTACAACGGCACCAATATCCTGATGGGAGGCCAATCCGTGCTGGTTAAATTTGACAAAGGCACCGGTACCTATCTCGACCATGCCCTGTGGGGCAGCACGGTTTTCAGCGACGGCCTGGGCTCCACCAGCGACGGCAGCCATATCTACGTTGTTGGTTTAAATATTGCAAATGGCAATGGTCAGATCTTTATACTCAAGTACGACAGAGAATTGAACCTGCTGTGGGCACAGGAATGGGGCGGAAGGGCAGGTGAATCAGCCCGCGTTATCGAAGTGGATCCTGATGGGAACATCCTGATCCACTTCGATAACG
>Ga0315276_10002377_pt1 | contig 17197 bp, 13 predicted proteins | sample YL17G05_0_MG_FD_204542 | JGI IMG/M metagenome (GOLD analysis project Ga0315276, IMG submission 204542) | Sediment microbial communities from Yellowstone Lake, YNP, Wyoming, USA - YL17G05_0 | ecosystem: Environmental > Aquatic > Freshwater > Lake > Sediment | place: USA: Wyoming | collected... | reverse complement strand
CAGGTAGTCGAGGGTCTGCGCGTCGTCCCACTGACCCGTGAGATTGTTGGACAGCGCCAACATCATCACGTCTGCCATCTGCGGCCACTCGGGGATGCGCGGCCGAGGCGTGCTGATCTCCAACACAGCCATGACGGCGTTCCAATAGGGCCGGTCGGTGAACTGCGGGTCCTTGTAGACCGAAGTGCGGATGGGGAAGGCGCCCTTCTTGGCGATCTCGGTCTGGATCTCCTTGGAGGCGATCCAGCGCAGGAAGAGGAAGGCGGCTTCGGGGTTCTTTGCCGTGCTGGGGATGAACCAGGTCCAAGGCCCGAAGTGCGCCACGGGCTTGTTGATCACCGGGTCGACCGGCAGCGTGGCGTATCCGGTTATCCCGGCTACCTTCGATTGAGCCGGGTCCTCGGTGGCGGCGGTGTAGTCGTTCCAGTTGATCGACATCGCCGCCTGGCCCTGGGTAAAGGCCACGAACACCTCGTCCCAACTGTAGTTGTCATACCCGGGCGGGGCGTACTTGGCGAGCTCCTTGAAGTAGTCGAGAGCCTTCGTGTTGGCTTCGGAGTTTACGATCAGGTTGCCCTTGTCGTCGAACACGCCGCCGCCCATCGACCAGGCGTAGTTCAGCCACTCGAGCACGATGGTCGGATGCCGCTTGCCGCCGATGGAGACGCCGTAGAACGGCTGCTCGAGGACCTGACCCGCCATTGTGTCGCCCGCGGCGCGGGTGAAGAACTGGGCCACATCCAGATACTCATCCCACGTGGCGGGAACCTTCAGGTCGTACCCGTATTTGGCCTTGAAGGCGGCCATCTCGTCCGGGTTCTCAAACAGGTCCTTGCGGTAGAACAGCATGTGGATCGAGGTGTTGGAGGTGAAGCCGTAGTGCTGGCCCTTCCACGTCCCCGACGAGTCCCACATGCCCTGGATCAGGTCCTGTTGGTCAAAGTCCGTGCCAACAAGCTCCGGCCGGGCGAGGAAGGGGTCGATCGGCTGGATGTAGCCATTCTCGACGTAACTCCCCAGGAACTCGTACGGCGTGGAGATAACGTCGTAGTTGCCCGTCTTGCTGCTGAGATCGAGTGTTTCCTTCTCGACCACCTGCTCGTAGGGCGCCTGCTCAAACTCGACCTTGATACCGGTCTGTTCCGTGAATAGCGGCAGGAGCTCGGCGACGTAATCCATCGGAGGCACGGTTTCGCCGAGGATGTAGATCGTCGTCCCGGCGTAGGGCTTGTCGGCAGGTGCCTGGCCGCCGCCGGTGTCCGCAGGCGGTGCCGCGGTCGGGGTGGCCTGAGGGGCGCAGCCGGTCATGCCGGCCGTGATGGCTAGCGCCGCCAGCAGCAGGACGGTTGCCTTTCCAATGTGCTTCATGGGTCTCTCCTTCTCTCAGGAACGGGTTGCTACACAGCGAATGCCGGGCCGGATCGATTGACCTCCTCGATCGCCCGGTGTCCTCCTATAGATCCGTGAGTAGGTCCTACCTGTTCACCTTCCTCCCTGCGCCCGCCGGGCGGACGCACATCACCCACGCCCGATGCGGCGGGATGCTCCGTTCATTGACTCCAAGGTTTCATACAGGTCGAGGTAAGCGCTGAACTTCTCGTCGTATACGCTGGCAAGCTCGACCCGGGGTCCGCAATCCTCCTTCTCGTCGAGCCAGAACTCGCGGATCTGGCCGAAGTCCGTGAAACGTCCGCATCCCACACCCGCGAGAAAAGCGGCCCCGAGGGCGCCCGAAGCCTTGGGGATGTAGACCTGCTCACGCTGCAGGATGTCACTGACAACCTGCCGCCACAGGGGGCTGCGGGCTCCGCCGCCGATGGCGTACAGGCGGCCCAGGCCGGGGGGCCCGGGAGGAGTCTCCAACAGCGCATGGCGGATAGCGAACCCAAAGGCTTCGAGGATTGCGCGGAACACATGCCCTTGGCTGTGGTGCGGTCTCAGGCCGTAGATGCATCCCCGCGCCTCCGGCCGGAAGCCTGGTGATCGCTCACCGAGGAAGTGCGGCATCACCAGGACGCCGTCGGAACCCGGGGATATACGGGCCGCACGCTCATCGAGAGAGGCGTACCGTTCAGTGTAACCACCCTCGGTCGACGCCTGGCTGTCCGGGTTGATCATTTCGGCGAACCAGTGCACCGCCTCGCCGCTCGCCTGGACATACGCCGCCAGCACAGCCAATTCGCCCGGCTCGGAGAGGAACGGCCGGCCGAAGACCTGGGCGATCGGGCGGATGCCGCGCAGAAGCAGGCCTGCCGTCCCGTAGTAGACGATTGCCTCTCCGGGCTCGACGGCGCCGGTCCCCAACATCGCCAGGTACATGTCCCCGGTGCCGGCCACGACGGGCGTGCCCTTTGCCAGCCCAGTTTCCTTGGCGGCCCACCCGGTCACGGTCCCGGTGACGGCGTCGGCGGGCAGGATGGGTGGCAGCCACTCGATCGGAATTCCCAGGTCCGCCGCCATGACCTCGTCCCAGCCGCCGAGCGCGTGGCTGTATAGGCCACCAAACCAGGTTGCCATGCCGTAGTCCACGCCGTACGTCCCGGTCAGGCGGAATCCGACATAGCTGTTGACGTTGAAGATCCTTCGCCCACGGGCGAATTCCTCGGGGCGGTGGCGCTGGATCCAGACAAGCCGCGGCGTGATGTCATCCCCAGTCAGCGACAGACCGTGTCGATCATTGAGCTCGCGCAGGATCTTCTCGGCCCGGTTGTCCGAGTACAGGATCGCCGGGCCGAGCGGACGGCCGGCGGCGTCTGCGAGGCACGGGCTGGGAAAGGCACCGCACAAGCCGATGCCGGCAATCGCCCGAGGTTCGACCGCGGACAGGGCCAGCACTCGCCGGACCAGCGCTACGAACCCGTTCCACCAGACCTGCTCGGGGTCATGCTCCGCCCAGCCGGGCTGCGGGTGCTCGACCGCATGTTCGTCCGACAGGCTGCACACGACCGTCCCGTCTTCGTGAACCAGGACGGCCTTGCTGGCCAGGGTTCCGATGTCGACACCGAGGAAGAAGTCCATGGGCTCCCGGTTCGCCGCGGGGAAGGCGCCCGTGATCCGGCGTCTCCTCAACGAGGCCTCAGGCGGTCAGGGGTAGCCCGCCGGAGACATTGATCGTCTCGCCGCTAATGTAGCCGGCGTAGTCGGAGGCCAAGAAGACCACCACCCGAGCGACATCGAGCGGGGTTTCCAGGCGGCCCAGCATCTGCTTCTGGCGGCAGCGCTCTTTCGCCTCCTCCGGAGTGCCGCCCTCCAGTTCGGCCTCCCATACCCATTCGCGAGCCATCATCTCGGTGTCGACATCGCCTGGCCCTACGGCATTCACCAGGATGGCGTGCGGTGCCAGCTCGTGGGCCAGGCTCTGGGTGAACCCGACCACAGCGAACTTGGAGGCACAGTAGTGAGTGAGCTTGCGGGCGCCGATCTTGCCCAGGTACGAGGCGGTGTTGATGATGCGCCCCCCGCCGTTGTGGATCATGTGCGGCACGACGTACTTGCAGCACAGGAAGACGCCCTTGACGTTGATGTCGAGCATCCGGTCCCAGTCTTGCTCGGTCATCTCGACCAGGGACAGGATCTGGGAGATTCCGGCGTTGCAGCATAGGATGTCGATGCGTCCCATCGCCGCCAGGGCCTGATCTACCGCCTTGGCCACCTGGCCCGAGTCTGAGACATCGGCGGCGAGCGGCAAGCTCTTTCCGCCCTTGGCCGTGATCTCGCCGGCGGTTCGCCTGGCGGTCTCGGCGTTGACATCGAGCACCGCCACCTGCGCCCCGTGCTCAGCCAGGAGCGTGGCGATGCCGTGGCCGATCCCCGTGCCGGCGCCGGTGACCAGCGCGGACTTGCCCGTCAGATCAATATGCATGACTCAGCCTCCTCGCACTGGTTCAGTTGGTCTCGATCCCGCCGGTGACGTTGATCGCCTGGCCAGTCATGAAGTCGGCGTACGGTGAGGCGAGCATCACCACGACCTTGGCCACGTCTTCGGGCTCCTCGAGCCTGCCCAGCGGCGTCATATGGATGTATTCGTCGCGGACCTGCTCGGCGGTCAGCCCTCGCAGCTTGGCCTCCCACTCAATCTCCCGCTCCTGCATGCTGGTCTTTACCAGGCCGGGGCACACGGCGTTGACCAGGATGCCATGGGGCGCGGCTTCCAGAGCCAGCGTCTTCATGAACCCAACGACGGCGTACTTCGAGGCGACATAGTGCGCCAGCAGCGGGATGCCGCGCTTGGCAGCCATTGAGGCGGTGATGATGATCTTGCCGCCGCCACCCTGCTGGATCATCTTGCGCAGGGCGGCCTGGCAGACCAGGAAGACGCCGCGCGAGTTAACGTTGAAGTTGAAGTCCCACTCCTTGTCGGTCAGGTCGACGATCGGGTTCATCGTCGAGACGCCGGCATTGGGACAGACCAAGTCGAGGCGTCCTATTCCCTCGACGGCGTGCGCGACGGTCGCCTCAACCGCTTGGCGATCGGTCACGTCCAGCCGGGCGGCCTGAGCGTGTCCGCCCTGGACTTCGATCTCCTTGGCCACGGCATGGCAGGTCTTCTCGTCGATATCGGTCACCAGGACCCGGGCGCCCTCGCGGGCCAGGGCCAGGCAGATCGCCCTCCCGATCCCGCTCCCTCCGCCGGTGACCAGTGCGGTCTTCTTCTCGAGCAGCATGGTGATCTCCTCGCGAGCTGTGTTCAGAGGCTTCACGCCCGGCGCTAACGACGCTACGGACGCGGAGCCGCGCTGGGGCCAGCTCTCACGAAACGACCTCGACGATGGCGGCGTCGAAAGCGGCAACGATCTTGTCGATCAGATCGGGCGTGATGCTGAGCACCGGCTGAATGCGGAAGACATTGCCCTTGGGGCCCGAGTAGGTGATGATGATCCCCCGGCGAAGCAGACCCTCCTTGATTCGCACCATCTCATCCTTGCCCATAGGCTCCTTGGTCGCTCGATCTCGGACGAGTTCCAGCCCGCCGAGGAGTCCCTTGAAGCGCGCCTCGCCCACGTAGCGGTTGCAGGCCATGGCGTTCAACCCATCGGTCAGCCGGCGGCCCATGGCGGCCGCATTCTCCCACAGCTTCTCCCGCAGTAGAACCTGCGTGGCGGCATAGCCGGCGGCGCAGGCGATGGCGTTGCCGCCATACGTGGGGGCCGCGCCGGTGTTGAAGCGATCGGCAATGCTTGCCCGCGTGAGAACGGCTCCGGCGGGGATGCCGCCTCCAAAGCCCTTGGAGACGGACAGAATGTCCGGCACAACGCCATCGTGATTGCACCCCCACAGTTCCCCAGTGCGGCCGAAGCCGGTCATGATTTCGTCCAAGACCAGGAGTAGTCCGTGCTGGTCGCAGATCTCGCGCACGCGGGTGAGCCAACCCGGCGGGGGCAGGATGCCGCCGCGTCCCTGGAAGGGCTCGACGATAACCGTGCCAATGTCGCCCTCGGCGACGGCCGAGATGCCGTCGCCCTTGACTATGTTGTCAATCTCCTGCGCGCAGCGCAGGTCACAGGCCGGATAGGCCAACCCGAAGGGACAGCGGTAGCAGTAAGCGTGCGGCGCGTGTAGCGTCCCCGGCTCGAGGGGCCCGAAGGCCTTCTTGTAGCTCGTGGAACCTGTGGCCGCCAGCGCCGGGCCGTGCAGCCCGTGGTAGGCGTTGCGCAGGGCGATGATCTCGTGCTTGCCGGATGTCGCCCGGGCGAGCTTGAGGGCGACGTTGTTGGTCTCGGTGCCGCCTGTCGTGAAATAGAGCTTGCGCAGGTCGCCAGGGGCGATCGAGGCAACGAGTTCCGCGTGCCGTGCAGTCACCTCGGTCGTCTGATGGTTGGACACCTGCATCACCCGGGCCACCTGGCGCTGGACCGCCTCGATCACCTCGGGGTGGCTGTGGCCGATGTTCATGCAGTACATGCCCGAATTGCAGTCGATGTACTCCTTGCCGTCGTAGTCGCGCAGGATGGCGCCTGAGCCCTCGGCGATGGGCGTCGGCTCGGCGACGCTGCTCCAGGCGCGCACGACGTAGGTGGCATCGAGGGAAAGGATCTCCTGGTTGCGGGGCATCACACCTCCAGAAAGGGACGGACATGTAGAGGCCGGGTGGGCACGCCTCTCGAATTCGCGGCGAACCGGCGGGACGCCGGGGGCTGGACGGTGACCATCACGAGAGCGTGGCTGGGCCTTTCCAGGGTGGTTGATATTCCGAGGCGATAGTCCCGGCATGCTGGATGACGGCGTCGAGGTTCTCAAACACCTTGAGGAACGCCCTGAGGTAAAGCTCGACCCGGTCGCGGTAGTAGAACGTGTGCGACCCGGAGCCCTGCCCGACAATGGCCGTGCTCTCAAGCACACGCAGTGTGGATGGGAAGTCTTCGATGGCGTAGCCCCGGGCTGTTGCCCGAGGGTCCGCCTGCGGTAGCGACCAGGGAATCCCGTAGCCGAATCCCTCCCGCCGCTGAAAAAGCACTTGCCCGGGGAGGGGGGTAGTTTGATACAGCCGAAGCGGAACGCCTTCGGCGGCCATCGCGTCCATCACCGCCTGGCGGAAGACACCGGCGGGCAGATCGATGCCTGCCGCGCTGGGGTCGAAGGTGACTCGGTAGTGATGGTAGACGTGTGTCCGTCCCGTTGGGACGAGCGGAGGGACCACGCCGGGGATCTCCCCCAGTTGGGCGGTCAGATGCTCGGCATTGGCTACGATGGTCTCGGTGTACTGCGGCAGGCGGCGGAGCTGCGTGCGTGCGAAGGCGGCCTGGACCGGATTGAAGCGGTAGTTGTAGCCCAGTGTAAGGGCGTTGTACTGCCGGCCGTGGCTTTCACCCTCGTCGAGGGATTCGCCGAACATCTTGAGCATATCGGCCTTGTTGCGGTAGGCCAGATCATTGGTGACGAAAAGGCCTCCCTCACCGCAGGTGGCCAGGTTCTTGACCGGCATGATGCTGATTCCGGCCATGTCGCCCAGGCTTCCGACCTTGCGGCCGTGGTACTCGGCGATCTGCGCCTGGGCCGCATCCTCGATCACCACCAGGTTGCGGCGACGGGCGATCTGGCGGATGGCGTCCATGTCGCAGGGCAGTCCGTGCAGGTGAACGGCCATGATGGCCCGGGTGCGCGCGGTGATCCGCTCCTCGATGCGCGCCGGATCGAGGTTGAAAGTCACTGGATCGATGTCGACGAAGACAGGGATCCCCAACTGGTGCAGGATGGCCGTGGCCGAGGCCAGGAAACTGAGCGCCGGCACAAGGACCTCATCCCCCGGTAGTACGCCAGACGCCTCGACGGCGGCGTGGAGGGCGGCGGTTCCGCTGCCCATAGCGACGCAGTAGCGCACGCCGATCGTGCGGGCGTACTCCTCCTCGAAGGCCTGGACCTCGGGGGAGCGCCGGCCCCAGAACTCACCCTTCTCGAGGATGCGCACGACGGCAGCAATATCGTCGTCGTGCACGGGGGGCCACGGCCCCTTGAGGTCCGTACCGGGGCGGACGAGAGGCTCACCCCCCAGGAGTGCCAGTCGGCTCATCACGGCGGCGAGATCCCAGGATCGATGTAGCTACTCATTGATAGCTCCGAAGGTGAGTCCGGCGACCAGGTAGCGCTGCACGGCAAAGGCGAACAGCAGGACGGGAGTAGTGATCACGGTCCCGACGGCTGCCACCTGGCCCCAGAAGGTACCGGCGATCGTCATCAGCCGCGGGACGGCCACGAGCAGCGTGGCGGTGCCGCGTCCGCTGAGAATCAGCGCGAACAGGAACTCGTTCCACGAGAACACGGCGCACAGGATGGCCGTGGCGGCCAACCCGCCCACGGTGAGCGGCAGCACCAGGCGCAGGAAGGTCATCATCGGGCTGCAGCCGTCGACCATGCCGGCCTCGTCGATCTCCTTGGGGACGGAGTCGAAGAAACCCTTCATCATCCAGATCACGAGGGGCAGGTTGAAGGTCGTGTGGGCGATGATGATGGCCAGGTGCGTGTCGAGCAAGTCGAGGCGCGCCATGAGCAGGTAGAGGGGTAGGACGAGCACAACCGGCGGGGTCATGCGGGTCACCAGGATGAGGAAGAACTGCTGGTCCTGTCCGGGCAGCCGGTAGCGCGAGAAGGCGTAGGCGGAGGGTACGCCGACCACGACGGAGAACAGCGTGCTGAACACGGCCACGATGATGCTGTTCCTGAGATTGCTCAGGAATCCCTTGGCTATAAAAGCGGTGGTGTAGTTGTCGAGGGTGGGCTGGAAGGTGAGACTGGGCGGTATGGCAAAAGTATCGACCCTCGACTTGAAGGATGTGATGATAAGCCACAGGTAGGGCAGGAGCAGGGCTATGGCTATGACGCCGAGGACGACATAGACCGTCACGCTGGAGGCTCGTTGGCGGGTCCTCTCGCTGAGGATCATGCCTAGGTCTCCCGCTTGGGCATCCAGCGATAAAGGACGAGCGCCAGGACGACGTTCAGGATGAAGAGCACGATCCCGACTGCGGTTCCCTTGCCCATCTCCCAACTCTTGAAGGCCGTGCGGTAGGTGAAGAGGTCGATGACTTCGGTGGCCGAGCCGGGTCCGCCGCCGGTCAGGATGTAGGGGATGTCGAAGATCCGGAACGCATCGATGCCCCGGATGAAGGATCCGATGATGAGGATGGGGCGGATGGTCGGAAGCTTGACGGTCCAGATAACCTGCCAGACGTTGGCGCCGTCGACGCGGGCGGCATCGAGCAGGCCGAGGGGAATGGTCTGCAGGCCGGCCAGGACGATCAGGGCCATGAAGGGCGTCCACTCCCAGACGTCAGCCAAGATGACGCCCAGAAGGGCAAAGCGCAGGTCGGTGAGGATGGAGGTCGGGAGAGGTAGGCCAAGCTTCTGGATCAACCACGTCCCGGCGCCGAACTGGGGGTTGAGCAAGAAGTTCCAGGTCAGGCCAACCACCAGGGGCGCCAGGATCATGGGCACCATGATGAGCGAGGTATACAAGCGGCGGCCCGCTCGGATCGCATCCAGCAGGAGGGCCAGAGCGATTCCGCCGACCAACTCCAGCGCAACCGCGCCAAAGATAAAGATGACGGTGATTCGGGCGGAATCCCAGAAGCGCGGATCGAGGAGGATGGCGCGGTAGTTGGCCAGCCCGACCCAGCGGTAGTCCAGGCCGGTCTGCATCAGGTTCATGTTGGAGAAGCTGAAGTAGGCGGCGGCGATGACGGGCAGAGCGATGATCAGGACGAGTGTGACCCAGGCAGGCAGGTGGAAGCTGATGGCGGTGCCCACGTGACTGTAGTTGCCGCCAGTCGGTGGGCGGGGTGTCCTCATCGTTGCTTCCGTTTGTGTTCGTCCAGGCATCCGCGCTTCGGTCCCGGCCTGCTCGGCGCAGGCGAATGACGGCTTGTGCTAGGCAAGCACGCTTGCCTGCCGATCGGGGCGGCGACCAGACATGACATGGCTCGCGCACCGGCCGATCGCCACCACGTTCGCAACGCTATCGAGTTGTCTGTTAATGTATTCGTTTTGTCACGACTAGTCAATCGAACATATGTCCAAAACGTCGACGAATCGCTCTCGAATGATCATGATTGACGTGTGTTCGAACATGCAGTAGCATGGCCATATGACCGACGTGCGCAAGCCAAGGGCCGGAGATCGTCAGGCCCAGATCGCACGAGTGATCATGGAGCGCGGGAAAGTCACGGTCGCCGACTTGGCGGCCGAGTTCGGCGTCACCAGCACCTCAATCCGGCGCGATCTCTCCGTGCTCGAGGCAGCGGGCACACTCCGGCGCGTGCATGGCGGCGCGGTCGTGCATTCGCTGGACAGCTCTCCACGGGGTTACCTGGATCGATTCCGCCTTCACCTGGCCGAAAAGGAACGGATTGGACGCGCGGCGGCGGAACTGATCGAGGCTGGGGACCTGCTGCTGTTTGACACTGGGACGACGACGCTCCAGGTAGTGCGGAACATGCCACCTCATCTGAAGAGCGGCGCCGTCCTCTCCATCGTGACGAACTCCGTCCAGATCGCCGAGGAGATCAGCGGCTGGAAGGCCCCCAACCTTGTACTCTTGGGCGGCCTCTACCTGCCGGACTACATGGCCACCGTCGGTCCTCAGGCGTTGCTGCAACTGCAGAACCTGATGGCGGACAAAGTCTTCTTCGGCGCGGACGGCTTCACGCTCGCCGAAGGCGCGACCTCGGCGGATGTGCTCCTGGCCGAACTGAACCAGAAGATGACCAACCATGCCCGCAGGGTCATCTTGCTCCTGGATAGCAGCAAGATCGGGCGCTCCGGCTTCGTGCCGATCGTCCGCGTAGACCAGATCCACATGCTGATCACCGACACGCAAGCCCCAGCCGCGATTGTGCAGGCTGTGCGCACGTATGGCGTCGAGGTCATTCAGGTCTGACGCCGGGGGTCGGCCTCACCGGTCAGCCTCAAGTCCTCAGCCGCTGGGATCCCCGGCGCCTCGATCGCCTTCACCAGCTCACCGAGGAAGTCTGCCGCCAGTACCCCATCCAGCACCCGGTGGTCGGCCGAGAGGGTCAGGCTCAGGATAGGACGGACGGCGACGTCGTCGCGGTCGTTTATTACCACCGGCTTGCGAACCACCGCACCGACGGCCAGGATCGCACTTTCGGGGGGATTGATCACGGCGCGGAACTGGCGGACGCCGAACATCCCCAGGTTTGAGATCGTGAACGTCCCGTCCCTCACGTCCTGAAGCTCGAGCCTTCCCTGGTGCGCCTTCTGCGTCAGCGCGTGCATCTCGCGGCTGATCGCGCCAACCGAGAGACGGTTGGCACCATGGATCACCGGTACGATCAAACCGTTCGGGATGGCCGTCGCCACGCCGATGTTGATGTCCTCGAACAGGTAAATAACATCGCCCTGGAAGGAGGCGTTCAGGTATGGGTGCCGCTCGAGGGCCCAGGCGGTCAGGCGGACCAGGAGAGCCGTCAGGCTGACCCTGGGTGTGTCGTCCTCCGCCGCGACGGCGTTCATACCCCGCCGTGTGTCCTCCAATGCCGTGACATCCGCATCGACGGTCAGGGCGATGTGCGGTGCCTGCTGGAAGGAGGCCTGCATGCGCTCGGCGATCGTCCGCCGCAAACCGACGAGGGGGACCGCTCGGCCTGGCCGCGCCGCTCCGGACGGCACGGCAGGCTGCATGCCGGCCACGTCCCCGGCCTGGACCCGCCCATGCGGCCCCGTCCCGGTGAGCGACTGCAGGTCGACGCCCCGCTCGCGTGCCAGCCTCCTGGCGGCCGGCGTAGCGGCGGTCTTTCCGTCCGCGGGCAGCGCGACCTGCCGAAAGCGCTCGACATCGGCCTTCGTTACCCGGCCGTTGCGCGTCGGCACGCGTCCTACGTCGACTCCGAGGGCGTCCGCCATGCGCCGCGCCAAGGGTGTGGCCACTGAGGCAAGTGGCAGGCCGGCCTTGGGTAGCACGCCGTCGCGCGGGGGCAAGCCAGGAACCCCAGGCAGGCTGTCGAGCGACTCGCCGTCTCCGAGAATGAACGCGATGACCGTCGTGACCGGGACGACGTCGCCTTCCTTGTAGGCCAACCGCGCCAGTCGCCCGCTGACGGGCGCGGGCACATCAATGGCGACCTTGTCGGTCTCGACTACCAGGACCGGCTCGTCCTGACGGACCGGGTCGCCCTCCCGCTTCAGCCAGGAGACGATCGTCGCCTGCTCCTGGTCCATGTCGAACTTGGGCATGATGAATGGTGTGGGCATGGCTGGTCGCCTGCGTCAGATCTGCGCGTGAACGAGGGCGAGGATCTCGCGCTCGATGTCTTCCGTCTGCGGGACGGCCGCCCGCTCCAGGTGGCGGTTGTACGGAATGGGAATATCGGCGCCGGCCAGTCGGCGCGGCGGGGCGTCCAGATACGCGAATGCCTCGCTGTCGGTCACGCAGGCGATCACCTCCCCCGCCCAGCCGCCGGTCCGACAGGCCTCGTGCACAACGAGCAGCCTGCCGGTCTTGCGCACCGAGCCGACGATGGTGTTCACATCCAGCGGGCGCAGCGTGCGCGGGTCGATCACCTCGACCTCAATCCCACTCTGGGTCAGCCGTTCGGCGGCGGCCAACGAGCGCGGAAGCATGATGCTGCCGGCCACGACGGTGACGTCCTTTCCGGAGCGCTTGACCTCGGCGGTGCCCAGCGGGATAGTGATCTCCCCGTCCGGAACATGCCCCTTGGTCTTGTACAGCAGCTTGTGCTCGATGAAGCACACCGGGTTCGGATCGCGGATGGCGCTGACCAGCAGGCCCTTGGCGTCGGCCGGGGTGCTGGGCATGACCACCTTGAGGCCGGGGATGTGCGCCAGCAGGCTTTCAAGGGACTGGGAGTGCTGCGCAGCAGCGCCGGTGCCGGATCCTCCGGCCATGCGGATGACCATCGGCACGGTGGCCTTTCCGCCGAACATGAAGCGCGCCTTGGCGGCCTGGTTGACCAGCTGATCCAGTGTCAGCAGGATGAAGTCCATGAACATGATCTCGGCCACCGGCCGCATGTCGAGCAGGCTTGCGCCGAGCGCCGCCCCGACGATAGTGGCCTCAGAGATGGGCGTCTCGCGAACGCGTTCTGGGCCGAACTCGTCCAGGAGCCCGAATGTCACGCCGAAGGCGCCCCCGTAGCGGCCGATGTCCTCCCCCAGCAGGAAGACGCGCGGATCGCGGGTCATCTCGTCGCGAAGTGCCGACCGGATTGCCTCGGCGTAGGTCATCTCAGGCATAGACGAACTCCGTCAGGCTGGACAGGTCCGGGTCAGAGGAGGCCTCGGCGAAAGCCACTGCCTCGTCGATGACCGCCTGCGTCTGCTGGTCGATGGCCTCCGCCTCCACCGAGGTCAGCAGACCGCCGGCGACGGCGCGACAGCGGAAGAGATCCAGCGGATCCTTGTCTTTCCAGGCTCTGATTTCCTCCGGCGTGCGGTACAGATTGCGGTCGCTCTTGGAGTGGCCGAAGTACCGGTAGGTCAGCGTCTCGACCAGAACAGGACCTTCGCCGCTGCGCGCGTGACTGATGGCGCGGCGCATGGTCTCATACACGAGCAGCAGATCGTTGCCGTCGATGCACCAGCCCGGTATGCCGTAGGCGTCGGCGCGCTGGGCGATGGGGAGCTTGGCGGTGGCCCGTTCCACTCCCATCGACATGCCGTAATGGTTGTTCTCGCACACGAACAGCACCGGCAGCCTCCACAGTGCGGCCATGTTCATGGCTTCGTGGAACACGCCCTCGTTGGATGCCCCGTCACCGAAGATGCCGACGACGATCTGCTCGCGCCGTTGCATCTGAAGCGCCAACCCCACGCCGACCGTGATCGGGATGCCGCCGCCGACGATGCCGTTGGCGCCCAGATTGTTGGCCTCGAAGTCGGCGATGTGCATCGACCCGCCGCGGCCCCGGCAGTAGCCGGCGTCCTTGCCTAGGAACTCGGCCATCATCCGCCGCAGGTCAGCGCCCTTGGCGATGAAGTGGCCGTGCCCGCGGTGATGGTTGACCAAGTAGTCATCCGTCCGCATCGCCCGGCCCAGCCCAACGGCCACTGCCTCCTGACCCGCCGAGAGATGCATCGTGCCGTGCACCTTGCCCATGGCGTAGAGCTGATCGGCCGCGCGCTCAAAGCGGCGGATGAGGCACATCGTCCGGAACATCTCTACCAGCTGATCGCGCCCCAATCCGAGCGGCACTGCCTCCTCCGGCAGCGAGCTCTTGTGCCCCTTCTGTTCCGTATTCTTACTGGTTGTCACCCGCATCCCTCTCTTCTCGCTACATCACGAGCGCGCTCGCGACGGCGTGATCTGTGACCAGCACATTGATGTAGCCGCCGAGCAGCGCGGCGCGGACCACCTCAACCTTGCCCGCGCCGCCGGCGACGCCCACACGAACCGGGACGCCCCGCAGGGCGCTCTCCGAGATACCGACCAGACGGCGGCGGAGATCCTCGCCGCATGGCCTGCCCGCGGAGTCGAAGTGCAGCCCGCACACATCGCCCACAGCTCCCTCCCGTCGCAGCGCCTTGAGCTCGCGTAGTGTCACATAGCCCGCCCGATAGAAACTCGAGCGAGGTGGCTCGACACTGCCAACTCCGAGCAGGGCGACGTCGCATTTCCGGGCGAGGGCGAGCGTCTCGGCGATCGGCTTGTTGCGCATGAGGTCAGAGGCGGTCTTGGGAGAGTCCACTAGGTAGGGGGCGTTGATGTAGTAGCCGACTCCGCCGAACTTGGCCTCCAACGCGCGGACGAGCGCGTGCCCGTCGTAGTCCTCAATGCGGGATCCGAGAGCGCCAATCAACTGGACGATCCGGAGCGAGGGTAGGGGTGCAGCCCCCTCCATTGCCCGGACTGTGGCGCTCACGGCTGTCCCCCATGCCAAGCCCAGCACCATGCCGGGCTTGAGGTAGGTCGCGAGGATCTCCGCACCGGCCCGACCGAGCTGCTGGAGCAGGCGCTCGTGATCCTGCCTCCCTGCGGCCACGACGCTAGCCGCGTGGAGCCGGAAGCGCGCCGCAAGAGCGTTGCTCAGCTCCCGGTCGAGTCGGACCGTCCGGTGGATGCGGAACTCCACAATCCCCATGGAGCGGGCGTCGCTGAGCATGCGCGATACCATGGAGCGGGTCACGCCCACCCGCTGGGAGATCTCGGCTTGGGTCAGGTTCCCCAGGAAGTACATCTCGGCCACATCGGCTAGGACCTCGGCCCGCTCGGGCGTCTGCTCCGGTGCTGGCATGGAGCCCTCCCTGTAGGGCGATTCACATAAGTGAATCGGACACATCCATATGTGAATCATGCCGTGAGGCGCGGATCTTGTCAATGGCGCCCGAAGGGTGGGGGAGGACGATCGAGCACTAACCAGCGAGCAGGGCCTGCCTATAGGGGGCTGTCACCGGCGATCGCCCTTCTAGCCGCGCCGTGACCGTCTACGCGCAACATGCCACTCGAGTGCAGCTGGGAAGCGCCTCAGGACGAAGCCGAGCGGTCGGTGCTCAGCGGGATGCCCGCGCCGCGATGCGCCGCGCAACGCGGTGCATGCCTTCGGCGAACTCGTCCGCCGGCGGGAGCAGGCTGACCACCAGATGCTCGCCCTCAGGGAAGTCGAAGAAGAAGCCGGGCTGGACCACGACGTGGTCGTCTACGAGAAGCTGGTAGGCAAGCTCCTCATCGTCCTCGCCCCCCGGGAGACGCACGACCAGGGACCAGCCGCCCTCACGTGGAAGCAGGCGCGCAGTTGATCCGTGGCCGAAGGCCAACTCAGCGGCGCGCTGATTCACACTGAGCCGCTCGAGGATCCGGGCCTGGATCGGGCCGCACCTCGGCAAGAGCGCCTCGGCCGCCAGCTGCGCCGGCGTCGAGGCCGAGAGGTAGGTATCAGCGATGAACTCGAGGCGCTCGGAGGCTGTACGCACCAACCCCGTCTCGCCGCTCAGCCGGATCCAGCCCAGCTTGATCTGCGGCGCGCCGACGACCTTCGACAGCCCGCTCAAGCGCACGGTTAGCCCCGTCCCTTCATCTACTGCGCGTGGCGGGGCGAAGCCTTTGGCCGGGTAGTCGTAGAACACCTCATCGAGCAGAAGCGGGCAGCTACGGTCGGCGCATAGGCGCTGGATGGCGACGTGCTCCTCGGGGGCCAGATAGGCACCGGTCGGGTTGTTTGGGCTCACCAGGATGACGGCCCGCGTGCGTGAGGTGAAGGCGCGTCCCAGCGCGTCGAGATCGATATGCCAGCGTCCAACAGAAGTGCAGGTCGAAGAGAACCGCACGGGCCGGCAGCCTTCGAGGCCGACCAGCATGTCGAACAGCGGGTACGAAGGTTGGGGGATGAGGATCTCATCGCCGGGATCGGCGAAGAGCTTGATCAGCTCGGCGTAGGCCTGGCTCGTGCTGGCGCTCAGGAAGACGTCGTCAGGCTGCGTGGGCAGCCCGCGGTCGGCGTAGTAGCGCGCCACGGCCTGTCGCGCCCCGAGCATGCCGCGCGGGTCGGGGTGGTACTCGGCCGCGCGGGGCACGGCGAGCGCCCGGGCCAGGGCCTCCGCCTCCGGCCCCAGCCCGCACTGCGGCGGGAGGGAGCACGTCAGATCGATGAGCGGTGTACCTGCGGCGCGCAGCTGCTCGAGGGCCTGCTGCAGGCGCCCGGGGCTCAGGTCGGAAGCCAGTCGCGAGGAGAACATCGTGCGCGCGGTCCCTCACGCGGCCGGATGGGTCGGGGACAGGCACGTGGCTCCCCCCGACGGGAGCCCACTATACGCCGAAATCCAGGGCGGGCTCGGCGTGTTGGCAGCCGATCGGCCCGGGCGACCGCCCCGGGCACCGGGCATCCCCGCGCCAGCCGGCCGCCCATGAAGAACCCCTTGACCACGCCCCGGACCTGGGGCGCCAGCCGATCCACCGGCGCCTTCGACCGCGCTTCGCCACTCGGGCTATCATACGTGCCTGGATCAACGCATGGCGACGCCTCTGCTGACGACCAAGCTCCAGATCCCCCGGCTGCGCCCCTCCCGCGTATCCGCCCCATCCGCCCTCGCCGAACGACCGCCGGCCGACTCCCCTTCTCCTTTACTTCCGGAGTGTGGCAGGGTGCCTCCCGGCTGACGTGCGGGCGGAGTCAGCCGCCCCCGGCCGGGTAGCGGCCGTATTCCTGCGCGTACCGATAGACCTCGATCAGGGCATCGGGCGAGACGTCCGCCTGGATGTGGTTGGTTGGGGCCATGATGTACCCGCCGCCGGGGCCCATTCCATCGAAGATGCGGCGAACCTCCTGGCGGGCATCCCCGGAAGAACCACTTAGCGCCCGCTTGTTGTCCAGGTGTCCGTGAAAGACGATCTCCGATCCGAAGGCGGACTTCAATTCCTTTGGGTCGTTCCCGGGCACGTCCGGCTCGATGGGGTTGAGAATGTCCACCCCGATCCGGATGAAGTCCGGGATCAGCTTGGCGATGGCGCCATCGGAATGCAGGAAGACCTTCGCCTGGGGAGCCTTGCGATGGATCAGGTCGTTCAGCTCCTTGCGCGCCGGCGCAAAGATCTCCCGGAAGAGCGACGGAGATATCAGGGGCGCGTTCTGCGCGCCGAAGTCGTCGCTGGTTTCGACGATATCCACGTACGGGCCGACGGCGTCAAGGTAAACCTCATACAGGCCCATGTGGACTTCCTTCAGCGTCTGAACCAGATGGATGGCGAACGCCTTGTCCGCCACCAGGTCCATGAGAAAGCGCTGCATGCCCCGCA
>Ga0315276_10002375_pt1 | contig 17208 bp, 10 predicted proteins | sample YL17G05_0_MG_FD_204542 | JGI IMG/M metagenome (GOLD analysis project Ga0315276, IMG submission 204542) | Sediment microbial communities from Yellowstone Lake, YNP, Wyoming, USA - YL17G05_0 | ecosystem: Environmental > Aquatic > Freshwater > Lake > Sediment | place: USA: Wyoming | collected... | reverse complement strand
CGTCAGCAGCGCTTACATCGCCGGTAAACGCATCGGTGTAGTGAAAGAAAATGAAATTGACATCGGCCAATCCTTTAATAACATCTACGAGAGCACAAAATGCAGGTCAGAAATGCTCGTACACGACTGGGCCCAAACGAATTCCATGCCTACAGTTATTCTCCGGCCGAGTATCGTTTTGGGAGATTCTCAGTATGGAAAAACGGTGCATTTTGCCTCATTGTATGATTATATGCGCGTTCTGGCTCTCATTGTGCCGCGCCTAGGGAAAAATTGTATCCGTGTCGCAACCAAACCCGACGTAACGAAAAATATTATACCGGTAGATTACTTTGCGAAAGTTTCTTCTTATATCATTAGCTGCAGCATTTCCGGTACTTACCATATTACCAACCCGGCGCCGTTAACTATGAAAGATTTCGGCCAGATTTTTTCCAGTATCTTCGGATTTTATCGCTATAAACTGGTGAAAGCCGACAGTTTTCTCAGCCACAAGCCTAATAGAATCGAAAGACTAATGCAAAAAGCAACTTCGGTCTACGACCCTTATATGCTGTCAGAACCTGTTTTTGACAGGACTAATACTGACACAGTCCTCGCCGGCAGCGAAATAGAATTGCCATTAATGAATTTATCATACTTTAAGAAATTGCTCGACTATGCCTGCTCAGTTAACTGGCGATGAAATCTCGGTTAATATAAATAGAGCAAAGTATGACGCAAATGAACTTATAGACAATCTATTTCATGCAATGATGAAAATACAATGGAAATAAGTGCATCTGGCGAAGTTGAGATGAACAAGAAAGGAGCAATGTATGAAGGCGAAAATAAGTGTGGCGGGTTTGTGTTTAGCGATTGCATTGGCCGGCTGCACGACGGTGCCGGAAGGGCCGGAGGCAAAGGCAGTTTTGTCGGCAGAGGTAAATGAAACAATTGCGATATTCAAGGGGAAAGACCCCGATATACAACGATTCGTCGACCACTCATACGGCTATGCGGTGCTTCCAAAGGTCTTCAAGGGCGCTGTCTTAGTCGGCGGCGCTCACGGCAAAGGCGAGGTCTATGAGCAGGGCAAAATGGTCGGCTACTGCAGTATGTCGCAGGCAACGCTGGGCTTCTCGCTGGGCGGCGAGTATTTCCGGGAAATAATATTCTTTCAGAAGAAAGATGACTTAGATGTATTCAAGACCGAGGAAATGACGTTCTCAGCACAGGTTACTGGCGTAGCCGCAACAGTCGGCGCAGCAGCGAAGGCCGATTATCAAGCCGGTATGGTAGTATTTATCGCGACCGATAAGGGCCTGATGGTCGATGCGTCGCTGGGCGGACAGAAATTCAGGTATGTCCCCAAGTTTGCCACCGAAGAGGCCAAGAAATAGCCCGCAGGTTAAAGAAAAATCCTGAATGAGTGGCGCGGCCAGCAACTAACAATACGTAATACTCACGGAGAAAGGCGAATTTTAGCCGCCCAGTCAACGGCAGAAGGATTCTGTCCATCGGGAAATGCCGGCGGGGTCAGCATTCCTTTCTCATCTGATTTAATGGTGATGCTTTTTTTCCACTGGCCATTACGAGGGTCAAACCACTGGAAGGTATAAGACGAGTCAGGTTTGAATCCGCTTAATGTTGGCAATACGGCCTGGTTCTCAAAGTAAAGCAGAGCAAGGTCTTTTTCAGCAGTACACATCATAAATGACCAGCCATCCAAACCTCTTTCAGGACTACCGGGCGCTTTTTGCGGATTTATGTTTTGCGAACAGGGCTGTAACTGCTGGTACTCATTGCCTTCGGACAGGATAAATGCCGCGAGATGCTGCATATAAAGGCCTGATTCGAACTTCAACGCATCCCAGAAGTGGGGACGCGCGCCCGCAGGCTCTCCTGTTGAGGTAATGTCATAGGCAGCTGTACCGTGGACGTGGCCGGATAGGCCACCTGAGAGAACGGAGCCATACATCTGTGCGCGCGAGAAATAGTTATCGCGCGGCGAATTAGCAGGCGGGCGCTCGCCATTCGGCATATTTATTTCGTGGTTCCAGCCCGTGTAATACGGCTCAAAATTTATGGCTGGGTAAGGCGGGACAAGGTTGAAAAGTGTTTCCAATGCGGCGGAGACACTGTGGTCGCGAGGCTTGTTGCCTACGCTGTGCATAGTCAGCCAAGGACAATTCTGGTCGTGGCCAAACTGTTTATACGTGGAGTCGCTGATTAGCGTCGTATGGGGCTGCCCGAAAGGCAACGGGCCGTATTTTTTTAAGTGATAAGTAAGGGCGGCGTTGAATTCGTCGGCGGTGAGACTGTATTCTTTCGGAATCCAATCGAGATGAATCCCACTGAAGACGATATTATACGCACCGTATCTTGAGATTAGATACTGGACGTATCGCGAGTAAGACTCGTTAAAGTCGAAATATGCCTTCCACGCCGGGCAGTTGTCCCTTCTTACGGTCTCTATCAGGGGCACAAAACCCTGCTCGGACAAATACTTTATCTTTTTGTCTAAGCTTTGAAAATATTCGGGATTGACATGATCAAAATCGGCGACGCCTTCGTGCTCAAGTGACATCTTAAAAGGCCTGTTACCATATTCATCCCGCATATCTTTAGCGGTCAACTTGCCGTCTTCAGCCAGATAACCGAATTTTTCCCACGCATTTCTCAGATATAGCCCGCTGGAATCGGCGTAAGTAGCAGGGTGACAGTCTGTTTCCCAGTTTGGAAAGCAGGCAATCATACTTACGGAATTGTAGCCCTGCGCTTTTCGGTAGGCCACGGCGTCTTCAAATCCGATGCCAGGGCCGGGCACATATTTTTTTGAAGGGGCAACGCCCCTGAAAGGCAGGCGCCAGGTAGTTCCTGCAAGCCAGGTATCACCGACCATAAAGAACGGTGTGCCGTCGGCGTATTTCAAGGCGTGCCCGTTAGGGAACGGACGAATGAAGCCGCGGCGGTTGGGATTTCGCAATTTTTCTTTTCTGGTCCAGTCGACGGCGTTAAATTCGCCGGAGAGGCCGTTAAGCCCTTTATCATCGGGCTGGTTCGAGGCGCTGGTCCATTGCCATTCGCCCGGCGATGTTGCAACCATACGTACAACAAAACGATTGCCGCCATCCCAGAAGCCATAAATTCGTTTTGAGAAATTCGGGCCTTTTAGCTCGACCCAGCAGGTCACGTCCTTATAATAATTTTCATAATTCTTTTCTGCTTTCAGCGTGACTTCCTTCATTTCCCACACGTGAATATCTGAAGGACCATCGGCGCCCAGTGCATTAAGGAAAACATTTACAATAAGCAAAAAAATGACGCAAAAGGACAACAGGTTCAGACATTTAGTATTCATAAAAGACAAAATTCCCCGGACATTCAATAATATTGCAAACCAACAGCTAATATGTTATCATACTTTGCCCAAAAGATATACGTTTGATGGAGTAATTTTAAATTAACTCTGGATTAAGGAGCGGCAAGATGTTTCCCAACGGCTTTTGTAAATCTTTGTTTTTACTGCTGTTTTTGTCATCGGCGTTCGTTTACGGCGACACAAATATCCTTGTCAATCCAGGGTTTGAAAACGGGACAGACGGCTGGGAGGGCCGAAACTGTCCAATCGAGGCAGTCAAATCGCCTGTACACAGCGGTTCGGGCAGCGTTAAAGCTTCGAAGAGAAACGCGAACTGGCAAGGCGTGAAACAATCCGTGTTCGACAAAATGGCGAATGGGAAGAATTATCAGATATCCGGGTGGGTAAGACTCGATAACGCCGCGAGCGGACGTATCGCTTTATCGGTTGAGCAGCAGGACGGCAAGGGAACCAATTACCATAACGTAGCTACTGCTACCGCAATGGACAGCAACTGGGTGCTGCTTTCGGGTGATTTTACTTTAGAGGTGAGCGATACATTATCGGTGCTGGACGTTTACTTCGAAGGTCCTGACCCAAATATTAATTTTTACGTTGACGATGTGAACGTATACGGTCCTGAAGGTACTGCCGCCAAGCAAGCCATTATCGAGCCAAATGCAACAGGACAGATTGACACAGGAACGCGTTATCAGAAAATCGAAGGTTTCGGGGCCAGCGGCGCCCATTTCACAAAGGAATTCGTGAACCACCAGAAAAAAGCTGAACTATATAATCTGCTGTTCAAAGAACTGGGCATAGACATATTCCGCATAAGAAACACTTACGACATCAACCAGACTGACCTCGATGAGACGGTGGAAATAGTAAAGGGCGGGCAGGCTGCTCTCGGTCGAGACCTTAAGATTATGATTTCATCGTGGTCACCGCCGGCACGATTGAAAAGCAACGGAAATACAATCCGCGGAACACTCGCTAAAATCAACGGCAAATATGCTTATACAGAGTTTGCCAAATGGTGGGCCGACAGCATATCTGCTTATACAAAAGCAGGAGTGAAAATAGACTATATAAATATTCAGAATGAGCCGGACTACGAAGCACCGTGGGATTCGTGCAGATTCGGGCCTACAGAGGACGCAAACGTGGCCGGCTATGATGCTGCCTTCGAGGCGGTCTGGAATAAACTGAACGCGAATTCGGAGTTGGAAATGCCGAAGATGCTCGCACCAGAAACGTATAGTTTAAATACTGCTGTTGATTACATAAACAACTTAGACAACTTATCCCACGTTTATGGTTATGCACATCATCTCTACGGCTGCAGCGGCTGCGCCGAAGTGCCCGACAGGTATATTCCTGAAATGGAAAAACTCAAATCAAAATACGGCAATAAATCGCTTATGCAGACAGAGTTCCAGAACGAACCGAACACGTGGGTTGGCGCGATGAGTATGGCGATTTTGATTCATAATTCTATGACAGTGGAAAACGCGGCGGCATATTTATACTGGGATTTGTTCTGGGGCCCCAGCAGCGGGATGGTGAGCCTTAGCCCGACCGACCCGTCCTTCTACGCTATCAAGCCGGTCTATTATGCCTTCAAGCAATATTCAGCTTTCATAGATTCGGGCTGGCAGCGAGTAGACGCTTCGACCGGCAATGCCAGCCTGAGGGTTTCAGCATATATAAGCCCAGACAATAAAAAACTAACTGCGGTCATAATAAATACCGCCGGCAATACGGATATTACCCTTAACCTTTCCTTGAAGGGTTTTTCTGCTTCCGAAGGTGAAGTTTACCGCTCGAGTGAATTAGAGAAATGCGTTAATGTCGGCAGCTTCAAGGCAGACGAGCCATTGAAACTACCAGCAAAGTCTATAACGACTCTGGTACTTTCCGGAAAATAAATGAGTAAGATTTTAAGATTAAGGAGCAATCAGATGTCTTACAAAGGTCTATTTCTGTTATTGTGTTCGTCATTAACATGCTACGCCAATACCAACATCCTGGTCAATCCCGGCTTTGAAAAGGGAACGGAAGGCTGGGGCGGCAGAGGCTGCCGAATCGAGGCTGTCAGCACGCCGGTGCACAGCGGCTCAGGCAGTGTGAAAGCATCAGGGAGAGACTCGAACTGGCAAGGAGTGAGACAGTCTGTGTTCGACAAAATGACGGATGGAAAAATTTACAAGATATCCGGTTGGGTTCGGCTTGATAACGCTCCGAGCGCTCAAGTACTGCTATCGGTTGAGCAGCAGGACGACGGCGGCACCAAGTATCATAACATAATCAGCGCCACCGTCACGGACAGTAACTGGACCCTGCTTTCGGGAAGCTTCACATTAGATGTTAACGGCGGATTAACGGTGCTGGACGTGTATTTCGACGGCCCGACGCCGGGCGTCAATTTTTATGTTGATGACGTGAACGTATATGGCCCGGAACCCAATATCGCCAAGGCCATCGCCAAACCCACCGCGACAGGCGAGATTGACGTAAACAAACGATACCAAAAAATCGAAGGTCTCGGCGCTTCCGGCGCATTCCGCACTATGGAGTTTGTTCAACATAAACAAAAAGCGGAATTATATAATCTGCTCTTCAAAGAGCTCGGTCTTGACATATTCCGCATAAGGAACACTTATGATATCAACCAAGCCGACTTCGACTCCACGGTGGAAATAACCAAAGGTGGCCAAGCGGCGCTCGGCGGGAATCTGAAGATTATGATTTCATCGTGGACACCGCCCACCCGTCTGAAAAGCAACGCAAACTTAATCGGCGGAACCATCGCAAAGAAAGACGGTAAATTCGTATATGACGAATTTGCGAAGTGGTGGGCAGACAGCTTGGCAGCTTTCGCAAAAGCCGGAGTCAAAGCGGACTATATAACTATGCAGAACGAGCCGGACTGGGAAGCCGTATATGATTCGTGCAAGTTCGTCCCTACAGAAGATTCAAACTTTGCCGGCTATGACGCCGCTCTTGAGGCAGTCTGGCAGAAGCTGAATACTGAAATGGGGCCGGCGATGCCGAAGATGCTCGACCCTGAAACGATGGGCTTTTCTCACGTCGAAAGCTATATAAGCAAATTAGACAGCTCCCACGTTTATGGTTATGTACACCATCTCTACGATTGCAGCGGCTGCGCCGAAAATCCCGACAGGTATATCCCGAAAATGGTCAAATTTACCAATTTCAATTCACAGCACGGCAACAAGCCGTTGTTTCAGACAGAATTCCAGAATGACCCAAACACATGGACCGGCGCAATGAATATGGCGATTTTGGTGCATAATTCTCTGACCGTGGAGAACGTAGCTTCGTACTTGTACTGGGATTTGTTCTGGAGCTCTGAAAGCGGCCTGGTGAGCTTGGATGACCCGAACTCCTACACCATCAAGCCGGTCTATTATGCTTTCAAGCAATATTCGGCTTTCACAGATTCCGGCTGGCAGCGTGTGGAAGTTTCGACCGACAACCCGGGGCTGAGAATTTCAGCATATATCAGCCCGGATAATAAAAAGCTGACGGTGGTCTTGCTCAACACCACCCCCAGCACCGATATTACCCTTAACTTTTCTTTGAAGGGTTCTTCTATTTCCAAAGGCGAAGTCTATCGCTCCAGTGAGAAGGAAAAGTGCGTTCATACCGGCAGCTTCAAGTCAGGCGAGCCGTTGAAACTGCCTGCCAACTCGATAACGACTTTAGCGTTTTCCGGCAACGGGGTATAATCCGCTCACAGCATTGCTACTCTATGACATGGATATTTTTCTTTTTGGAAATATCCTTGAGGACTTTGGGCCAAACGGTTGCGGAGACTTCGCCGATGTGAGCCTTCTTCAATAGGAGCATAAAGGTCCGGGACTGGCCGATGCCGCCACCGATACTGAGAGGGATTTGGTTATTTACGATGGCTTGGTGATAGGGGAATTTTAATAAATCTTCCAGGCCAGAAAGCTTTAGCTGCTGCTTGAGAGAATCGGCGTTAACGCGAATACCCATACTTGTCAATTCGTGCCTGCGTTTTGTTACGGGGTTCCAGACAAGGATGTCACCATTTAAGCCGTGGGTGTCTTTTCCAGTCTGGGATTTAGTATCAGTGGCCCAATCGTCGTAATCAGCAGCTCTCATTTCGTGGGGGTAGCCGTCCTTAAGGACCCAGCCGATGCCAATGATAAAAATCGCGCCAAACTCCTTGACGATTTCCGTTTCGCGCTGCTTTCTCGGGAGGTCTGGGTATCTGTCGAGTATTTCCTCAGCGTGAATAAACGTCAGTTTTTCGGGCAGACTGGGGTATTTATAGGTCTTTAGCTGGGAAAAGAGCTTCTGGACGCAGGTTTCAGCACCTTTGAGGACTTTCCATATTTTTTCTACAACCTGCTTTAGGAACTTCAGGTTTCTCTGCTCGGCGGTTATGGCAAGTTCCCAGTCCCACTGGTCAACATAGGCGCTGTGGTCGTGGTCGAGGAAGTAATCCTTTCTGATAGCCCTCATATCGGTGACGAGACCTTCGCCGATGTTCATTCCGAACTGCTTGAGTGCCATACGTTTCCATTTGGTTGCGGCCTGAACGATTTGCGCGCGGATTGGTTTATCGAGGCCGAGTCCACAGGGAAACTCTATCGGGGTCCGGGAGCCGTCGCGGTCGAGCATGTCATTGACGCCGCTTTCAACATCGACAATGAGGGGAACAGTAACACGAATAAGGTTAAGCTCCTTGCAGAGATTCTGCTCGATGTAATCTTTGGCAGCATAGGTGGCAATCTGGGTTTCTTTAGGAGACAGCAGTGAACTGTAATTCTGCGGGAGTATTTTCTCTAACTCGTTATAGTCACCAATGCCGGGGCCGGCGAGGTCTGCTTTTTTGTCTGCCATTGCGTTATCTCCTAAAAAGTACTTTGAAACAGTGGGTAAATCATATACCAGCGAGACGAGAAGTCAAGAATAAAGATTAGGAACAGGGTGACGGTTGTCACTTTGTGTCTTTTTGGAGTTTGTATTCGACTGAGTCAACGAGGGCGAGCCAAGAGGCCTCAATGACATTTTCAGAGACACCTACCGTTCCCCAAATCGAGGATTTGTCGCGGGACTCGATAATTACGCGGACACGTGCGGCAGTGCCGGCTTTAGCGTTGACCACACGAACTTTATAATCAATCAAGTGAATGTCCCTTATTGCAGGATAGAGGTTTTCGAGGGCCTTTCGCAAGGCGTCATCGAGCGCGTTCACGGGGCCGTCGCCTTCGCCAACAACATGCTGGACTTTATCGCCGACCTTAAGTTTGACCGTCGCTTCGTTGACCATTTCACCGGTGGTGCCTCTTTCCGTCGTTACGTAATATTTCAGAAGCTCGAAACAGGGCTTATACGTGCCGAGGGTCTTTTTGACAAGCAGATCAAATGAGGCATTTGCAGCCTCGAATTGATATCCTTCATCCTCAAGCTCCTGAACGCGGCTGAGGATTTTTTTTGCCAACTTTTTATCCTGTGTGATTTTTGCTTTTTCAAGCTCGGCAAGGATATTGGACTTGCCGCTCAGCTCAGAGATGAGGAAGCGACGCTCGTTGCCAATGAGGGCAGGGTCGATGTGCTCATAAGTACGTTTGTCTTTCAGCAGAGCGTCAACGTGGAGACCCGCCTTGTGCGCAAATGCGCTCTCGCCGACGTATGGCATATTCATTACGGGGTTCATGTTGCCGACTTCAAAAATGAAACGCGAAACCTCGGTGAGGGTCTTGATTTTTTCTGGAGCCAGACAATCGAAACCCATTTTGAAAGCAAGGTTAGGAATGACGGTGCAGAGATTTGCGTTTCCACAGCGTTCGCCGAGACCGTTGACGGTGCCCTGAACATGTCGTGCACCAGCACGAACGGCAGCTAAGGTATTAGCGGTGGCACAGTCACTGTCATTGTGGGTGTGGATGCCGATTGGGAGTGAGGGGAATTTTTCGCAAACGGCTTTGGTAATTTCGTAAATCTGGTCGGGCATCGAACCGCCGTTAGTATCGCAAAGCACCAGCACATCGGCACCAGCGTCGGCAGCGACGGCCAGAACCTTCATTGCATATTCGCGATTTTCCTTATAGCCGTTGAAGATGTGCTCCGCGTCGAAAATAACTTCGATGCCTTGCTTTTTCAGGTATCCGACGGAATCGGCGCAGAGCTGCAAGTTCTCATCGAACGAACAGCCGAGAACCGCCTTTACCTGCATATCCCACGCCTTGCCGACCAGAGTAGCTGTTTTAGCTTTACAGGCAAGGATGGCAGCCAGAGAGACATCATCCTCAACCTTCGTATCGGTCCTGCGGGTGCTGCCAAAGGCGACTATTTTGGAATTTTTCAGACCCAGCTTAGCCACTTCGGCAAAGAACTGCATCTCCTTAGGATTGGAAGCGGCATATCCGCCTTCGATATAATCGATGCCGAGTTCGTCGAGGCAGGCAGCGATTGAAAGCTTGTCTTCGAGAGAAAAGCTGATGCCTTCGGCCTGCATGCCATCGCGAAGGGTGGTATCATAAAGTTTTATCTTTTCCATAGCCAATCTCCAAATCGCCGAGATGGCTTACGCCACTCACCGGTTGCGGTTCGCAGTTGATAGTCTATGAACACAAAATTATAGTATAAACAGGATACCATTTTAGCCCAATACAGCAGGCAAGTAAAGGAGAAAAATAGCGTACAGAGAGCAGGTTTTGGAGAACACCAGCCATATTTTTTTTGCAAAGTTGTTGTAATTAAACCGATAATCAGATATAATAAGGTGTTTATGTAAATATTCCGGAGCAATGCAGTATATTCCGTCGCAATTAAAATGACCCTAACAAAAATTCTGCAACCGAGTTGTGTTAAAGTTCCGCTGGAAGGCAAAGACAAGAAATCCGCAATAACAGAACTGGTGGATTTGCTCGACGCTAACGGATTACTGCTCGACAAAGAAACGGTTTTAAAGGCGGTTCTGGCACGTGAGCAAGCCCGCAGCACCGGAATCGGTTCCAGAATCGCCGTACCACATGGTAAGTGCGACGCTGTCAAGGAACTGGTTATGTCGATTGGAATAGCAGGTAAGCCGATTGACTTTGAAAGCGTTGACGGAAAACCAGTAACAATCATTACTCTGCTGGTCTCACCAGCCAACCAGACCGGCCCACACATTCAGGCGCTGGCTAATATAAGCAGACTGATGCTTGATGAAGAATTCAAACAAGAGCTTGAAAAGGCGACCTCGTCTGAAGAGGTTTATGATCTTATGTGCAATAAAGAAAAGGAGTGAAACTGCGTATCGTTTCCGCCTACGGCGGAGGAGTTTTTATTTGCCGCTTGTATCATCCGCTGTTTTCCAGAGAATCAAGCCCATCTCATAGGGATTAACAAGGTCAGCATTTCTGGGCAAAACTCTCACGGCCACCCCATATTGGCCTGTTTCTCCACAAGACATCGAACCAACAAACCAATGCTCACCATCCTGGCCTACAGTTTCTTTGTAAGCCATTCTCACAGCTGAGCCGTCTCTAATATTTCCCTGGGAATCTACCGGCCCATGATAAAGCTCAACTGAAACATCATCCGGGCTAACCATAGGCAGCTTAACCAGGGCGCTGATGGACAACTGCGAACCAACTTTAAGCTGAGGCTGCCTGAGATTCATCTGCTCGCTACTGTCACCATTGTTAACAACCTGCATCTTCACATCTTTAATGGCAAATTCCGACCAGGCTTTTTTTATATTGGATTTCCACGTTGAAAGCACCTTGGCTCTGGCCATAGCATCGGCAGTTAAATATCGCCATTTAGCCATAGCCGGGCCATAAAACTTTTGCACATACTCAGCAACCATTCTGTGAGTGCTGAATCGCGGCGCTATCCATTTGACAGAGTTCTTGACCCTGCGTATCCACGCTCGCGGCAGGTCATCTGCTGAGCGGGTGTAAAATAAAGGAATAACTTCGTTTTCGAGAAGACTATAGACTGCCTGGGATTCGACCATATCCTGATAATCCTGGTCGTTGTAATTTTGCTCTACACCGATAGCCCAGCCCCCATCAGGTCTGTAACCTTCACACCACCAGCCATCCAAGGTGCTCATATTCAAAGCACCATTTATTGCCGCCTTCATACCGCTTGTTCCACTGGCTTCCATAGGCCTTCGAGGGTTATTAAGCCACACATCTACGCCGCGGACTAACATTCTGGCTACATTAACATCATAATCCTCAAGAAAAACGATGCGTCGCTGGACATCATATTTTGATGCAAAGTTAATAATTTGACGTATTATCTCTTTACCTTCGGTGTCTTTCGGGTGAGCCTTACCTGCAAAAATAATCTGAACAGGTCTCTCGGGGTTATTAAGCAGCTTTACAAGGCGTTGGGGATCCTTAAGCAGGAGATTACCCCTTTTATAGCTTACAAATCTTCTGGCAAAACCAATAGTCAGTGCCTCAACATCGAGGACCTCCTCAGCCCAGTTCAATTCAGAATGGTAAGTACCTCTGCGTTTTATCTGGGCCTTAAGCCAGTTGCGTGTAAAAGCAATCAGCTGGCCTTTGCACCGCTGATGTGCCCGCCAGAATTCCTCATCAGGGATTTGATCGATGCCATTCCAAATCGAGCTATTGGCAGTTTCATCGGTCCAATTCGGTCCAAGATACCTTCCATATAAAGAATTCATTTCATCTGACAGCCAGCTTTTAACGTGTATGCCATTTGTAATCGATATTATGGGCACTTCACTAACAGGAACAGCAGGCCAAAGACTCGACCACACCTCGCGTGATACCTCCCCATGCAATTTACTTACACCGTTTATATAACTGCTGAGGTGCAATGCCAAAATTGGCATTTTAAATGACTCGCCGGCATCATCAGGAAGAATTCTGCCCAGTGCCAGAAACTGCTCTCTGCTTATCCCAAGAGCTGGGATAAAGTTAGCAAAATATTTGTCAATAAGCTCGATTGAAAATTCATCGAGACCGGCTTTTACAAGCGTATGTATCGTAAAAATATTGCCGGCTTTGGTAGTTTCAACGGCTTCAGCAAAAGTCATATTCGTTTCATTTCGTAACTGCCGGATTCGTTCGAGCACCATTAAAGCAGCGTGTCCCTCATTCATATGACAGATGGCAGGCTTAATACCCATCGCCGCCAAGGCGCTTAAGCCGCCGATGCCCAACACAATCTCCTGTCGAATGCGCATTTCAAGGTCGCCGCTATATAGACTGGCGGTAATCATACGGTCTGTGGACGAATTAGCCGGTATGTTAGTGTCCAACAGATACAATTTAACCCTGCCTACGGAAATAGACCAAATTTGGGCGTGCACAGCCCTGTCGGGGAATTCCACGCTGATAGTTAACGGCTGGCCGTTGCTTTCCCGAACCAGCTCAATCGGCATACTGTAGAAATCGTTTTCGAGATACACTTCCTGCTGCCGTCCATCGACGTCCAAATACTGGCGGAAATAACCCTTTTGATAAAGAAGGCCAATGGCGACTAATGGAATGCCAAGGTCTGAGGCGCTCTTTAAATGGTCGCCGGCTAAAATCCCTAAACCGCCCGAATAAAAAGGCAAACATTCATGAATGCCGAACTCGGCACAAAAGTATGCAATAAGGGGTTTGGTGGATTTTGAATAAGTCTTTTCAAACCACGTTGGCCCATCAAGATATGCTTTCAGCTTTTCCTCAGCCCGCCGCATTTCAGACAAAAACGGTTGATTTTTAGCCAATTCCTCCAGGCGCTGCTGCGGGAGACTTGCGAGAAGTTTGATCGGATTATGGCCGGAAGCTGTCCATAAGTTACTGTCAATACGCTTAAACAGCTCTATAAAGTCGGTGTTCCAGCACCAAAATAAATTCCGGGCGATATCATCGAGGGCTTTCAAAGCATCCGGTAATGCGGGTAAGACCGTAAAGCTACAGACCTTTGGCATTTTTACCTCTTCAACAAAAGAGCATAAGTACACAAGCGCTTATGCTGTTATACGTTACGCTCTTATTTGCACTTTTACGACCTATATAGTTATAATTCGTGCTACTTTTTAATCGACAAATATAGCGCACAGCTTAAGGCCAAAAACATAAGGAAATGATACGTCCGGCTGGTTCTGATAGTCCGATATTTCCACCTCTTTAGCGTCTAAAAAGGGACAATAAAAAAGGCCTGCATAATAAACAGGCCTTTCTAAATGCAAGGCCTTCCTCCACCGGTGCCGTAAGAAAACATTTGAAGAAAACCCATTATTTCCAGGTGGGTAATCGTTGCTTGTGTCCGAAAGTCCTATCGTGTAGGCATTTTCGACCCATCAAGGTCTGATTTCCCTGAATAGTGGGTATCGGTTTTTTCAAATCAGATTTTCTATACGCACACCGCAGGGGTCAGCCTGCATTATCTCTTATAACAAATTCTAAGGCAAAAATCAATAAGAATATCGGCAAATCCAGGCGGCGAATTAAAACTTTCCGCTGCGCCGCTACCCATACTTTCGGGTTTTCGACCGCTTCTTCTATAATAAAATAGAGCTTAAAAATAAAATTTGTTCGTAGGCTAAAAGCTTAAAAGAGAAAGCAAATTACGAATTACAACGTTCGCAATTGTGCGCCGGTGGATTCGGTGAGACTGTTTAGAATGTCGGCCTGGAAGCGGTCAACGGTTTCGTGGGTCAATGTGCCGTCCTGGTCTCTGAACTGCAGCGTAAGGGTGAGACTTTTCTGGCCTGAAGGAATGCCTTTGCCTCGGTATATACCGACAAAGCGAACATCTTCTAATTCACTCGATGATTTTTTGTTCACCGCCGCGATGATATCAGCCCAGCGAACCTGCTCATCAATAACAATCGAAAGGTCCCGCTCAATAGCAGGAAACTTCCGAACAGGTCTTACTTTCAGAGGGCCCGTCTGCAAAGCTGAAAGCATCTCAAAATCCAGCTCGGCAGCACAAGGCGTTACGTTTTTGAAATCGAATTTATCTTTGACCGCCTGAGAAACAACCCCCGCGACGCCGACGGGTATGGAGTTTACTATAATTTGAGCGCCGGTTTGCGCCCAGACCAGTTCGGCGGGAGTGAATACCACTTCAGCATCTCTGTTGATATTCTTTACCAACCCATCAACCGCACCCCGCAAGATGGAGAAATCACCATCACAGGCAATAGCCAGTTTGGTCTTTTCAATCGGCAAAATGTCAGCTTTACTCCGCCGGGGACGAGGTATGAAAGTATCGGCAATTTCAAATATACTGCAGGGGGTATTTTTGACATTAAGGTTGGTTTTGATAACAGCAAGTAAAGAAGGCAGAAGCATCTGACGAAGCAGGTTATCGCCTTTCCTGGTTGCATCTTTCACGCCCAAATACTCACTGCAGTTTTCGGTAAACAGCTCAGCAATGGATCTGTCAATAAAAGAGACGCTAATCGTTTCATAAAAACCGCAGCCGTTAAGATACGTTCCTACGGATTCAGTCATCTTCTGACGAGAATCGACAGGGACAACCTTAATCTGAATTTCCTGCTCCGTCGGTATCCTGTTATAGCCATAAAGTCGAGCGGCTTCCTCTATCAAATCAATCTCACGATAAACATCGCTGCGCCACGAAGGGATGGTACTGCTTATCAAATCGCCCTTCTGCTTCGGCTGGAAACTTAATCCCGACAGGATTTTTACTGTTTCCCCCGGCGGAATTTCGACGCCAAGCACTTTGTTCAAACGGGATAGTCTAAGTGTCACCTCTCTTTTGGCCGGTTTCTTTGGATAAATATCGACCACACCTTTAGCCGTCTCCCCGCCCGCCACCTGCGTAATCAACTGAGCGGTCCGTTTAGAGGCCCAGTCCACCATTTCGATATCCACCGTCCGTTCAAAACGAAACGAGGACTCCGAAGGCAGGGAAAGTGTGCGAGAGGTCTTACGGATACTTATAGGGTCAAAATACGCATCCTCTAAAAGAATTGTCTCAGTTGTTTCGCTTACCTCGGTGTCGGCCCCGCCCATAACACCCGCTATAGCCACAGGGCCTTTTGGGTCAGCGATAATTAACATATCCGGCTTAAGCTGGCATTTAGAGCCATCAATGCTGATAAGTTGCTCACCAGAACGGGCTTTTCGAACTATTATTCTGCCCTGGTTTATTTTTTGATAGTCGAAGGCGTGTGGGGGCTGGCCGGTTTCCATCATCGCATAGTTTGTCGCATCAACCACGTTATTGACGCTCCGCAGACCGACCGCTTCGATGCGGCTTTTGAGCCAGTCCGGCGACGGCCCCACCTTCACACCCTCAATAATTCGAGCGGTATATCGAGCGCACAAATCCGGCTCCGCGACCTCAACGGAAGCGAGTTTGGTGATGTCTTTGGCTGATTCGTCCAGTTTAACCGCCGGTATTTTTAATTCTTTCCCGGTCGCGGCAGCCAGTTCACGGGCAATACCTACAAAACTCAAGCAATCGCCGCGATTACTGGTCACCTCAATATCGATTATGGCATCGTCACCGAAGGATTCGATACCCTCACAGGGCAGGCCCAAGTCGCTTAAAACCTGGACGATTTTCTCGGCAGACAAACCTGTTTCGACATAATCATTTAACCAACTCAGTAAAATCTTCATAGTGGTAATACCTTAACTTCCAGAAGCACTGTTGTCAATACTTGTCCGCCATAGCCCCTGTCCTTTGTAGCTTTAGCGAAGAAGGATTGGCGACGGCGGAACAGAGATGGCAATCTCAACAACGCAATTGTAAATCGAAAATCGTAAATCGCAAACCTGTGGTGAGCAGACCCGTCCTGAGTGCAACCGAAGGAGTCGAACCATTGTCAATCTCAAATGCCTCTTGCAACTTATTCGGCAAGGTTTACACTAATGCCTATGGCGAAGAAAAATAAATCCAAAACCCCGACTACCGGCAAGATAATCCGCCCCATTACCGTCAAAGACATCCTCGAAGAACAACTCGCCTACAAACTGGCATAAAAAACAGATGGCGTTTAATATGGGAAATCCCAAATTAGAAGCGCCCTTGTCCCGCATTGGAAGGCCAGTCCTTTGCAGCAACGATTCGGCTGTTATAGCCTTTGTTTTCTTTTCTTCAGACCCAAGCGGAATACCATCTGCCCTACCGCCCCTGCAGTCTTACCAATTTGGTCGGCTACTTCCTGTGTTGTTTTACTTGGATAAAGCTTCCTTAACAAGTTCAATTCTTTTTTCGACCAAACACGACATTTGGAAAGTCCTAATAGGGACGCTCTGCCATGTACCGCTCGGGCAGACCGCCCAATTCTTTTCGCTATATCCGTCGCAGTATTTGTTGGATACAATTCCCTGAGCAGTGTTTCTTCCTGTATTGACCAGGCGGGGTAAACTATGTCTTTTCTCAGGCCGAGTTTCGAAGCCTTTCTATATACTGTATCCAAAGACCGCCCAAGTATATCCGCTATGCTTTGTAACGGCTGATTTTGGTGTAGTTTCTTGAGCAGTTCGATTTCATCGGCTGACCACAGACGACATTCCCTTGTTTTGAGTCCCATGTCGTATGCTCTCTGCCTTACTGCCGCAAGTGTCCTCCCTGTTTGGTCAGCTATCTGCCTTGCCTTTCCTTTAGGGAAAAGTTTCTTGAGTAACTTAACCTCATCCGCTGACCAATGAATCCAAGTGTTTTTATTGCTCTTTGCCATTTCTTCCTTAGTTCTATTTATTTTATTGCCCAGCCCCCGCGTTTGACTGCGTAAGCAGTCGCGGAGGGGCCAGCCGCCGCTCAATATGGTCGGTTTCTGACCTTTTCCATACCGTAATACTACGGGATTTTGGCTTAAAAGGCAATATTCAGCCTTTTTCCCCTTGACCGCCCGGCTGTAA
>Ga0315276_10002374_pt1 | contig 17208 bp, 9 predicted proteins | sample YL17G05_0_MG_FD_204542 | JGI IMG/M metagenome (GOLD analysis project Ga0315276, IMG submission 204542) | Sediment microbial communities from Yellowstone Lake, YNP, Wyoming, USA - YL17G05_0 | ecosystem: Environmental > Aquatic > Freshwater > Lake > Sediment | place: USA: Wyoming | collected... | reverse complement strand
AGATTCAGGGGGCGGGGGGGCTTGTCGACGAGACGGAGCGGATGGAGCCGGGGAGGTTCGACGTCTCTGCACAATTCCGGCAGGTCTTCAACAATCGTTTCGCCCTCGGCTATATGCTCGAGGGGAGGTTCTTCGAGAAGACGCCCTCGGCGTATTCGGGTACCAATGTCTACGGCGCCGGCCTCACGCCGACAATCACCCTCCCATCGAAGCTCTCGTTCCAGTTGCGCCTGGTGTTCCAGTACGGGACTGAGAGGGGCGGGGGGACAAACTTCACCGGCTTTCACGCCGGGCTGGGCATAGGGTACACGTTCTGAAAACAGAAGACCGCAGAGAACGCGCGGGGCCGTCACATCAACCCTTCGCGTTCGCTGCGGTTTTCTTTAAAGCCCAAGCCCCGCGCTGACCGTGAACGACACGCAGAGTTCCCGCTGGGCGGACGTGGATTTCCCCAGGCTGATCAGCCCTCTCCCTTTGAGCACCACTTCATCCCTCCGCAGCGCTACTTCCTTCTCTCCCTCCATGTGCACGTAGGTCCCGTTGATGCTCTGATCGATCAGGACGAACCGTTCGCGCCGGAATTCGATCCGTGCGTGGGCGCGGGAGGCGAGGGGCTCGGGGATGACGAAATCGTTTTCCAGGCCCCTCCCCATATGGAGCGCCGGCCGTTCATGGCTCAGCTCGATGGTGGTCTGGCCGAAGGTGGCCATCAGACGGGCCTCATGGGGTTTCGTCTCGAAGATGTTCTGGACGATCGTCAGGTTCTCGAACTCCCAGAGGACCTCGAAGAGTTCCAGCTCTTCCTTCTTTCCTTTCACGGCGGCGCGGTCGATGAAGCGGACCCCGTTCTTTAGCTCCTCCGGCAGCTCATTGACCGTCTGCCGGGTGGTGAGGATCTGACCCTTTTTGGCCTGCGCCACGACCCGCGCGGCCACATTCACCGCGTCCCCGAAGACGTCCCCCGCCTGTGGGATGACGGGCCCGTGATGGAAGCCGGTCCGGATGCTCAACGTCTCGTGGGTGATGGTCCCCATGGCGATCGCCTGCTTGAGCGACCGCTGCATATCCTGTGCGGCCTCTGCGCCGCAAGCGGCATTGGGGAACGTGCACATCAGCTCGTCGCCGATGTTCTTGACGATCGTTCCCTGGTGGCGCCCGGCGGCCTGGGAAAGGACCTCGAGCGTCTTGGAGATGATGGTCTGGGCGCGGGTGTTGCCGAGCGTCTCGTACAGCTTTGTGCTGCCGCTGACGTCGGCGAAAAGTATGGTGAGCGGGACGCTCGGGTGGCTCGACGTGGTCAATGACGTGGACAGGGTTAGTGGCGAAATCAACTTAATCTAAGCAACTTGACGATGCAAATCAAGTCAGGGGGAGAGAGTTCATCTCCGGGGTGAAGGGGAGGCGGAAGTAACGGCGCGGCCTCCTGATGGCCACATAACAGGAGGGCCCGGCAATGCCGGGCCCCCGTTGTCCGGGCCACGCAGACCCGATGATCCTGCCGTCATTTCATCTCTGCTTTGACAGGCTTCATATCAAACTTGCCCGTCGCTTCCTGGAACACCACGCAGGGGCCGTCCGGCGATGTCCCGCTCATATGTTTGACCCCACCCGGTTCCGACAGGTAGGATCCGGGACCGAGCTTCTGCATGGTTCCCCCTTCAGGAGTATAGTAGAACGTTCCTGATATGACCACGAGCTTCATATCACTTGAGTGAGTGTGGAGAGGGTTGTTCATGCCGGCGGGGAGTTTGACAAACGCGCCATAGGCTCCCTTATCCATGTGTCCCCAGAGGTTGGCATAACTGATGCCGGGGGGGCCTCCCTTCATCTCCGTCCATTTCAGATCTGCCGCGGGCCACACGACCGCTTCTTTCTTCGTTTGCGCCATCGCGCCGGCCGCCAGTAGCAGCATCATTGCCGCCACGCGTAGTGTGCCCAAGAACATGGATCGCTTCATGAATCTCCTCCCAGATATGTGATGATGTGTGTGTGATGTATCACCGCCGGAGGAGATACAGCGCCGTGATATCGTCGCTCTGCGGAGCGTCGGCGGTGAACCTCTTCACGTCGTTGATTAATTCCGCGATAAAGGCCCCGGCTCCCGGCGGGACGTGGCCCACGACGAACTCCTTGAGCGGCGTGTCTGATTCGTAGAGCTCGTTCAGCCTGTTGTGCGCCTCCGGGATGCCGTCTGTGTACAACAGGAGCCGTTCCCCGCTCCCCAGGGTAAGCGTCTCGCTCTCATACGGGAAGTCCATATCGAGCATCCCCAGGGGAACCCCCCCGCGATTGAGCTCCTGTACCGTTCCGTCGGTGCGGAGCAGGTAGACGGGATTGTGCCCCGCGTTGAGTGCTTCCAGTCCCCCCGTCTGCGGGGTGAGCAAAGCCACGAACGCCGTGATGAACTTATCGTCCGTGGAGGCTGTGCAGATCACCCTGTTCAGCCTCTTGACGAGCCCGACGAGAGCCATCCCCCCTTCGAGATAGGCGGAGAGGTAGGCGTGCAGACTGCTGACCAGCAGGGCTGCCTGCACTCCTTTTCCGGCGACGTCCGCGATGACCAGTGCGTAGCGCCCGTCGGCAAGCGGAATGCAGTCGTAGTAGTCGCCGCCGACCGATTTCGACGGTATGTTGATCCCTGCGACGTCGTATCCCTCGATCACCGGCAGTTCGGCCGGAAGGATCCTTTGCTGGATGGCGGCGGCGACCGCGATGTCCTGGTCGATCTTCTGTTTTTCCAGCTCCTGCTCGTGAAGGTAACGGTTCTCCAGCGACGCATGCACCTGTCGGGCAAGGGCGTCGAGGAGAAGCTGGTCCGTCTCTTCGAAGGGGATAGCGCCGCTCCGGCTCTCTTTTTCAAACAACCTGAACGAATAGGAGTTCCCTCCGAACGTGAATCTCGACGCGATCCCCCCCCCCTCGCCGTCGGTGCGGAGCCCGGTCAGTCCGGCGGGGAAGAGGATCCTCTCGATCTGCTCCTCTCCCCGTGTGATGGTCACCGATCCCTTTGACGCGTTCGTCAGCGACGCGGCCCGCTCCAGGGCGAGCTGATACGGGGTGATGTCCCGGTCGAGCTTCGCGACCTCAATGCCGGTGTCGATCAGGCTGTTCAGCTGGAGCACCCGGTGATTCAGGGAGAAGATCAGCTCCTTCTCGTTTCGTCGGGCGAGCATTTCCTGGAAAGCGCTGTCGAAGAGGGCCACGAAGAGGCGGAGGGAGATCACATCGACGTCGGTGTAGGGCGTCCCGGCGGATCTCCGGGTCACCACGGCGGCGAGCCGTGAGGCGTCGACGAGTTCGTGGTCGACCCGGATGAGCGTCCCGGCGCCATCGGGAGAAGGCCCCGGGGCACCCTGTTCCGGTGGAACGGCCTCTTCTCCCCGGGGGTGCGAAAGTCTTTCCCATGCCGCGGAATTGCCGGGACGCCGGAAGAGGCTGATCTCCCCCTCGGGGAAGAAACCTGCCGTGACGGAGAGGAACTGGTCCGACAGGTCCTTGAACGTGGCCGCCTTCGAAAGCCTTCGCAGCGCTTCCTGAAGGGAGCCCATCTGGCCCGTCAGACGGTCGGTGAGTCCCGCGGCCATGAGTTGTTTCCCCCCGCTATCCGGCACTGGAGAAGGAGGCAAGGGCATCCTCGACGGATTTTTCTTTTCCTGCGAACTGGAAGAGTCCCATGATGGCGAGCATCTTCTCGACGGCGGGATCCAGGTCGGTGAACACAAGCTTCCCGTCCACATCCTGCAGTTTTTCGATGATCTCGATCAGAAACGACATGCCGACGGAGTTCACGACTTTCGACTGGCCGAGATTGATCACGACGTGCTTTGTTCCCCCCTCAAAATGCTTATTGAATTCCCGCGCGATGGTCTCCCCCCCGACGTTGTTCACGTAGCCGGAGGTGGTGATGATGAGCCTGTTGTCCCTTACCTCGGACGCAAGGCTGAAGGGCTGTTCCATGAGTGGTCTCTCAGCGAAGAAGCTTTTTTATGGTTATTTTTGTTCCATTTTTGTTTGACTCGATCTGGAAATCATCCGACATCGATCTCATGACGTTCAGGCCCCAGCCCCGTTTCTTCCCTTTCGTCCCCAGTTTGGTGAGGATGTCGGGGTCTTCCACGGACTCCGGGTCGAAGCCTTTTCCGTAGTCGCGGACGAAGATGGCGAGCTCTTCGGTGGTCATGGTGAACTCCACCCGCACCGACGGGGCGCTCTCACCCGAATGCTCGAGCGCGTTGATGATCGCTTCGGTGACCAGGATCCTCGCCTCGCCTATCTTTTCCTCCGCGATCCCCAGATGGTGGGCGAGGCGTTCCAGTCCCTCGATGGCGACCAGCTCGATGTCGGGAATTTTCGGCAGGGTTATCTTCAGCGAGACGCCTTCTTTCATGCCTGATCCTTTCGCTTGATCACCAGAAGCGTGATGTCGTCATCGGGGGAGCCCCCCTTCATCCATCCATCCGCCTCCTTCACGAAGCGTGAGATGATGTCCTGCGTTGACTGCGTGCCGACTTCGGCAAAGGTGGACTGAACGCGGGCGTAGTCGAACATCTCCCCCCCGGCGTCTTTCTGCTCGGGGAGTCCGTCGGTGAGAAGGAGGACCGCGTCCCCCTGAGCGAGATCCGCCTCGTGGAGAAGATAGGGAAAATTCTTCATCGCACCAAGGGGCATCCCTTTGAGGAGGATCTCTTCGACCGACCCGTCGTTCTGCCGGTAGAGAAACACGGGGGGCATCCCCGCGCTCGAAAGTGAGAGCCTGGACCCCTTCAGGCGCACGAGCGTGAACGCCATAAAGAGCCGCCCCAGACGGATATCCTTGATGGCCTTGCTGCAATGGTTGAAGAACGTCTGTATGTCGAAGCGCGAGGCGTCGGAGAGGAAGAGTCCCTTCATGAGCGTCACGATCGTCCCGGCCTGCATGCCGTGGCCTGTCGCGTCGCCGAAGCCGATATTCAGCGTCCCGTCCTGCGCGCTGCTGAAATCGTAGTAGTCGCCCCCGACCTCGGTCGCGGTCTTCATGAAAACGGCAATATCATAGCCGGGGAGCTGAGGGATTTCCCGGGGGAGCATGGAGAGCTGGATCTGGCGGGCGTCCTCCAGTTCCTTTGACTTCCGTTCGTTTTCCGCCTGGAGGGCCCGTTTCTCCGCCTCGGTCGCTTTGAGGTGAAGCTCTGATTCCCGCACCTGGGCCTTCTGCCTCTGCCGGTTCATCTCGAAACGGCGCAGGCCGTAGAGGGAGAAGAGGAACACCAGCGCGTAGGAGCCATAGGCCCACCGGGTCTTCCACCAGGGGGGGGTCACGATGAGCCTGAGCGCGGCCCCTTCCTCGTTCCAGACCCCGTCGTTGTTCGAGCCCTTCACGCGCAGCGTGTAGTCGCCGCCGTCGAGGTTCGTGAACGTGGCCCGGTGGTCGGTCCCGAGCCGGATCCAGCCGTCGCTGAACCCTTCAAGCTTGTAGGCGTACTGGTTCTTGGAGGTGTTGTAGTAGTTCAGGGCGGCAAACTCGAAATTCGCGACATTGTCCTTGTACGAAAGCGTGATCATCGACCTGGCCGCGATTCCCTTTTCCACGATCGGTTTGCCTTCCGCGTCATCGGTATTGTACCGGGTGAAGGCGCTGAACACCACGGGGGGGACGAAGGGATTGTCCCTTATCTTATCAGGGTGGAAGAGGTTGAATCCGTTGCTCCCTCCAAAATACATCTCGCCTGTCCGGTCATCCCTGGCGAACGCACCCTGGTTGAAATCATCACCCTGGAGTCCGTCGCTCTGATCATAGCTGCGGAAGAGCTGTTGCCGGACGTCAAACCGCGATATTCCCTTCACCGTGCTGATCCAGAGTCTCCCCTGGTCATCCTCCAGGATCCCCACGATGTAGCTGTTGGGGAGGCCATCCTCCTCGGAATACACCTTGAACTTTCCTGATTCTTCGTCGAACTGGTTCAGCCCGCTCATCGTGCCCACCCAGAGCTTTCCCCTCCGGTCCTCGTGGAGACAGAGCACGGCGTCGTTGCTCAGCGATTGCGGATCCCCGGGGTCATGCTTGAAGTGCGTGAAGGTTTCTGACTCCCGGTCGAATCTGTCGAGCCCCCCCTTGTAGGTTCCCACCCAGAGCACGCCGTCCCGATCTTCGTGGAGCGCCCAGACCCCCCGTGCGGCAAGGCTCCCCGGGAGGGAATCGTTGTGCACATACGCTTTGAATTTCTTGGTGGCGTGGTCATATCGATTGAGTCCCCCCCCGTACGTTCCGATCCAGATGTCACCTTTCCGGTCTTCCAGGAGGGCATAGATCATGTTGTCGCTCAGACTTCCGGGATTCGACGGATCGTGCCGGAAATGGGTGAATCGCCCGGACGACCGGTCGAACCGGTCGAGTCCGCTGCTCTGGGTCCCCATCCACATCACGCCCGACCTCTCCTCCAGAATGCTCTGGACCATGTTCTCCCCCAGGCTCCCCGCGTCGGAGGGATCGTGCCGGTAATGCGTAAACTTTCCTGTCGAGCGGTCCAGCCGGTCGAGTCCGGAGGCGGTACCGATCCAGGCGGCCCCTGAGCGGTCGACGTAGATCGAGTAGACGTTGTTTTCGATGAGACTGGCCGGATCCTTCGGGTTGTTGAGGTAGCGCGCAAACCCCCCGATCTCCGTGTTGAAACGATCGACGCCATCGTTGGTTCCCACCCAGATCGTGCCGGAGAGATCCTGAGCGAGCGAGTAAACGCACTCGTCGGCAATGCTTCTCGGGTCGGAGTCGGCGTGCCGGAAATGGGTGAACGTCTCCGTCATGCGGTCAAACCGGTTCAAGCCTCCCCGGTACGTTCCGACCCATAACACTCCGTTGCGGTCTTCCATAATCGGCCAGACCCAGTTATCGCTCAGGCTCGCGGGCCTTTTCTCGTCATGCCGGTAATGGATGAAGGTCTCTGTTTTCGGGTCAAACCGTTCAAGCCCTTCATGCGTTCCGATCCAGATCGTGCCTGAGCGATCTCCGAAGACGGAGTACACTCTGTTGTCGAGGAGGCTTGCAGGGTCTGACGGGTCATGCTTGTAGACCGTGGTTTTTCCGGTCCGGCGGTCGAAGCGGGTGACCCCCTCGCCGATGGCCCCTGACCATCGCACGCCGGAGGGGTCCTCATACGATGTAAAAGCTGCTCCGGCCCGCGCCTCCATGAGATTAACGCTGTCGGTCGGTACGCGCAAAAACCGCTCTGTGTTCCGGTCAAACCGGTTCAACGTCTGCGGCTTGTTCAGTGTTCCTATCCAGAGGGTCCCCGTGGAGTCTTCCGCGATGCTGATGACGAAGTTGTCGTTCATGGTCGTGGAGTCCGCCGGGTCATGCTTGAAAACGGTGACCTGGTATCCGTCGAACCTGTTCAATCCGTCCTGTGTGCCGAACCACATGAAGCCGCGTCTGTCCTGCAGGATGCAGACAACACTTCCCTGGGAGAGTCCCCCCTTCATCGTGAGGTGGTGAAATATCACCGCTTCCTGGGACCGTGTGGCAGAGGGGAGAGGGAGGGTGGCGAGGCAAAAGAGAAATGCTGAGCGGAGCCACTTGTTCCGGGCTGCAGTTCTCCGCAACGTTGTTCTGATCATGTGTTCCGATTCTGCGATGTCATACACTCGATTCCTTCCTGACTGGACCCATAATAGAAACAAGCTACCACAGGTGCAACACCTGTGGTAGCTTGAAATCAGAGGACCGATATGTACGAACGTCCTATTTCAGCAGGATCATCTTCCTCGCTTCGACAAAGTTGTCGGCCTGTATCCGGTAGATGTACATGCCGGACCCGACGACGGTCCCGTTCGCGGTCCTGCCGTCCCACCGGATTTCGTGGAAGCCCGCCTCCTGTTGTCCATCCACGAGTTCGGCCACCTCCTGACCGAGCAGGTTGTGGATCGTCAACTTCACGTGGCTTTGCTGCGGCAATCCGTACCGGATCTGCGTGGTCGGATTGAACGGATTGGGGTAGTTCTGCGCCAGGACAAACGTCGTCGGCATTTCCTGCTGCGGCAAGGGCTCCGTCCCTGGTTTGTACAGTCCGGCGAACAACGGCAGCACCCCGTTGAATGCCGAATTGAGCGTGACCCTGGCGTTCTGTCCGAGAATGACATATTTCGCGATGAACGCTCCGGTGGCGACCGTTTGCTGGTCCAGCAAAATGGTCCCGTTCTTCGCGTAGATGTTGGCGGTGACGACCGCCTTGGGACTTATGTTCACCGCCAGAGAGTATTTGCTCTGCTGATCTGTCGCTCCGACATAGAAGACGATGTCCTTCGCCGTCACGGAAGGCGTAGCGATCGAGGGCCCTATCACCGAGCCATTGTCGGCATGGAGGGCGTCGAGGATCCTCACGTCCGAGGCTCCTTCGAAGAGCAACTTCGCATCAGATTTCAGCCAGAGGTCTCTGATGTGATAGACGCCATTCCCCGTGAGTGTCAGTGTTGAATGCGGCTCAAGTATGATATCGCGATACTTGCCCGGACCACGCGAAAGGCTGGCGCCGTTTGGCACGTCGAGATCTCCCGACTGATCAGTCTTGGGTTCACCATAGGCGAACCCCGGCATCCAGACAAGGGGAAAATCGTTCAACCCCTGGTGCTGAGGTCCCGCAACGGGCCCAGTGAGCGTGTTGAAATAGACGTCCCCTTTGACCGACGCGCCCGCAGTGACACCGATCGTGTTGGCTGCGAGGATTGATTTCAACGGGACGGTGGCCCCCGTCCCGATACGCAACTGCGGGTTTGGTGCTGTCAGCTTCTCGTTCACAACGACGTCGCCGGAGACCACCGAGGAGTAGCTCTGGAGGTCGACGCTGTCCGTCCCCAGTATGACAAGGGGCGACGGCAGTATGGACGGGATCACGTAGAACGACTGCTGACTCTCACGGGTGAACGGCGTATCCGGGACATCCGGGTTCGGCACCGATGCCAGAACCCTGAAACTGTATGTGCCCGGAAACTTCGTATTGGTGTATGTTCCGGTGTACGTTCCGTCTCCCCGATCGACGAGCTGAAGCGGGGGGAGCTCAGCTGCCGACGCCCCCGGTCTTGTGATCTGGGCCACGACTATCGCACCCGTCACCGGCTGCCCCGCCGTTGACTCGAGAACGGTGTGTTCATTGCCCGGCGTCCCCCCTCCCTGCGCGAGGGTGGCCTTGATCGTGACGCCATCTCCGGGATTGTAGGTCGAACTGGCCATGTGAACATCCATGGTCACGTTCGCGTTGGCGATGAGATGGAAGAAGATCGTCTCTCCGCTTGCGGTCCCCGTGTTTGCCCCTTCGAGATGAAAATGCCATGTACCGGTGGGGGGACCGGGAATAGAGTAGTAGGCATATGTGGGACCCTCAATGTACTTGGCCCCCGGATATTTCGTGCCGATATTGGCGGGGGAGACAATATAGTCGGGGAGCGGGTCCCCCAGCACAAGAGGAGGCTGGCCGTTGACGCCCGGCGGATCATATCCCGGAGGGATGGCGAACAATACGAATCTGCTCCCCGCCCAATGCGCGGCGGGCAGAATTGTCGACGTTCCGGGATCAATCGCACCCTCCCAATCGCCCGCACCGGCCCAGTGGGCCGCACCGGCCCAGTGTGCTGCACCGGCCCAGTGGGCCGCAGGCTCCCAGTTGATCGCGCCGGCCCAGTGGGCTGCGTCGGCCACTGCCGATCCTGCCGCGACCAGTTGGAGACCGGTCAGTTCGTTCCAGACCTGCGTGAGGGCCAGACTGATTGTCGTGTCGGCGGCGCTGTAGTAGAACCCTCCGGTCGCGCCTGCCATGTTGCTGCTCAGGCTCTGCCCCGCACTTCCGGCAAACCCCAGGGTGAAGAGACGCACATGCGAACTATTGAGAGTCGCTGCCGCCGCAAGGGCGCCTGTCGGGTCGGTCGTTTCGGCATCGCTAAAAAGGACCGCCGCCTTGATTCCCCGTAAAGATGTTCCGATTTCGGTGTTGATCTGGTTCAACGCCCCGGTAAGTTCGGTCGACCCGTTTGCGGTCAGCGCGCTAAGAGTGTTCACTGCCTGAGTAATTGCCTCCGGCGGTGTGTCGCCGCTTCCGGGGAGCCCGACCTCCGCCTGAAAAACCGGGCCGCCGAACTGGAATATTGTGACCCGATCCCCGAATCGCAACTTGGTGATCAATTCCTCAGCGCTGTTTTTCGATGCGTTGAACGCATGGTAGGTGGAGGTAAATGTCGGGGAGCCGTCGAAGACCAACGCCAGGTCAAGATGGCTGTCGGCGACGTTTGCATACATCCAGGCAATCCCCGCCTTGTCGGCGGCCTCCAGCGTGCGTTTTGCGTTCTCCTGATCTTTGATGAACCCGTACATGGTGATGTTTTGATTGCCACTGAGCATGTCGGGGACGTACTGCGGGTATCCTGGATTATAGACATCGGCCAGACCGAGAGCGTGGCCCGTTTCGTGTGTGATCGTTGCTTCGATATCTTTCGGCTGTTTTCCGGGGAGGTCGGTGAGTCCGCCTGCATCCTCGACGACGGGGCCCAGGACGTTCTCGAAATCGAAGCCCTGCTTGGCTGGATCGGCATCACTCTTGTCGTTGTTGATCGCGATGTCGGCATCCATGATCTCCCCCGTCATCGCATTGTAGCGAAGACGGGTCACGGCAATGACGTTGATCGGTGCCTGGGTAACCTCAGTCCACTTTCCTGTCGTGGTCGATCCGTCGATCCAGACGACATTATTGTACCCGTCGGGATCCCCCCCCCATTTCGCGTCTGCGGCGGGGGAGACTGTTGAGGGATCGACATATTCGGTGAATTTTACCGGAACGACCTTATTCCACTCGATAAACGAGTTCCGCATCGCGGTCTTGAAGTCGTCATTCTGTATTGTATGGCTGAGGTGGTACTTGGCCAGCCCGTCCCGCCAGTGGAGGGGGATACCGGAGTAGGTAAGGTTGACGACAAAGTGTCCGGTCCGGAGTTTGTCCTGATCGAAGTATTTTGGTGGCACGCCGACCGCGAGGGGGTCTGCGAATTCTGACGTATTGCTCTCCGTCCCGTTCTGAATGTCGGTGGCGGTCGCGGTGACAGACTCTCCCATCTTGAGGGGTTGTCCGGATTTGATTCTGAATGTGCCTGTCCCGGTGGCATCGGTGGTGACGAGGCCATTGTTGATAGTAGTCCCCGTCTCATCGATGTTTTGATCGCCGAGGAGTTCATATCCCGCCCCGTCACTCTGACCGCTCCCCTCCGCACGGAAGATCTGTATGTGGAATGTGGTATTTGGCCAGGCGAGTATCGTTCCTTCTACGGTCGAATAAGATAAGGGGGGTGTCGTCGCATACGGATGTCCGGTCAATGGCTCGCACGCAAAGGAGAGGAGCGGAGAGTTCACGTGAAAATTGACCGCGGCGGGGATGACAGGCCGCACGAGCGGATTGGTGGGGGTTCCGTAGGCGTTTGCCGTCGACCCGTCACCTCCGAGATCTATCCTCAACTTCACATTCAGGTACAGCGTGTTGCCGAGGATCTGATTGCCTGACGGAGGAATGTCATCGGTGGCGATCAGCGGATCATTGACGTGGCGGATGGCGACTCCGTTGCCGCCGTTGGAGTAGACCACATTCCCCTCGCCAGGATTCAGGCCGCCGATGAGATTCCAGCTCCCGTTGGCGATACAGATCCCGTCGCCGCCGTTGTTGTGGATGCGGTTTCCCTGAATCGTGTTGTGATCGCTTTTGATGCAGATTCCTGCGCCGGTGAAGTTGCGGATTTCAAGATTGCCTATCGTGCTCCCCTGAGGTGTGTAGCCAAATTGCGTCGAAAAGCCCCCCAGCAGCTCAAACCCGTTTCCCGAAAATCCTGCCGCCGGCTCCACGAAGATCGACGACCCACCCATCACAGTCTCATCGGTCAACGTCAGGGGCTGATACAACTGCACGGTCCGATTCGCATCAGAGCCCGAAAGGGCAAACTGAATCTGGTCGAGCCCCGGATTGCCGTTCGCTATGTTGAGGGCCCAGCGCAAGGAGCCCTGGACCGGTGGACTGCCCGCAGGATTGTCCTGATTTGAGGTAACCGGGATGGTCTGCGATGCATTCTTGCCGAATTTTGCCTCGATGGTGGTCGCGTCATCGATCTGGAAAGTGTTCTGGACGCCGAGAAATTCCGATTGAGTCACGCCTTTTGTGACAACCCACGACACAAAATGATAACCGGGTTCCGGAACCGCCGCCAGACTGACCGACTGGCCGCTCTCATATGACTGAGCAAAGGTCGTGAGCGGACTCGTCGAAGTACCGACCGTGAAATGCCCTCCGGTTGCGAGGCTCGGGGTGTATGTCCGGACCCCGGTCATATAGTCGTAGGTGACGTCGTATGTCTTCGCGTTGACCTGCAGCGGATACCAGTCTTTGGAGAAGGTAGCGCTGATCCAGTGGGGAGCAGACACGTTGGTGAACGTGTAGACCGTGTCTTTCGGCTGATAAACGTGCGCCGGAGCCGTGAACCAAGCGGTGTTGTCGACCACCACACTGGAGACGTGGTAGTGCAGAGCGGAAACAAACTTGAAAGCCTGGTTGGTCCCGGCGGTGACGAGAATGCTTGTCGGAGACGGAAGAGGGGTGGTGCTTGGCGGAGCGAGGATCAGACCGTTCTCCTGTGATGCGCCGGTCTCCCGCGTGATCGATGCCGTGATGAGATACCCGACGTCCCCCGTGACCTTGGCGTCAACGTAGCTCTTTGAGTTCAGCCAGATGCCGTGCACGGCCAGAACGTTGTCGCCGACTTTCACAAGACTGTCGGGGACAGTGAAAGTAAAATTGCCTTCCGCGGCGCAGCTGAGGTTCGTCTTTATCCCTCCGGAAATTTCCTTCCCGTTAAAGAACACCTGTACGCTGTTGTCAAGCGCGATACCCACCTTGACGTTGCGCGTGCCGGCCGGCAGCGTGATGTGCTTCCTGGCAAGCACCTCCCTGGATGAAGGCCAGGTCGTTTTCACGTACGTGGCGACGTTGAGGGGGCAGGGGGGTGAACTGGTGTTGTTGAGCGTGCCGAACGCACCGTTACCGGTCGACCATTTGGAATCGTCAAACGTTGTGTTAAAGAACGATTTTATGGCAGCGTCCGACGATTTCACGATCTGGTACGTGTACCCCAGCCCCTGGTATGGCAGGAAGACTCTGTTTTGCTGGGCTAGAACTGACGCCGGGAAGAGCAGAAGGAGAGCTCCGCACAGCACTGTGAACTTCTTCATACACGACTCCGATGAGGTGGTGGTGTGATTCAATGGCTGGATGCTCATGTGACCGGACCCCTTCACTTAGCCTGGTTCTCGACAGCTTTCCGTACGGCGGCCGTAAACTCTTTCAGGGTTCTGGTCCTGCCGACGGTCTGCTCACCCGTCGCCTTGTCCCTGTCGATCGTGAACTTCCCCTGGCTTCCCGCAGCGACCCGATAGGTCCCCTGCTTGTTTCTGCTGGCGAAAACCACTACGTTTTCGTCCTGGCGGAATGTGGCCATGTGGCTGTACAGTTCCCCGACCCCATCGATTTCGCCGCCGGGTACAATGACGGTCAATGACTGACCTTGCGCGTCCCCTTTGATGTACTGGTCCACCGCGAGCGTGACGCGGGTGACGATCTTCGACCGGTCCGCGGTCCACTCCGACTTGAGCGCCTGCACCTTGGCGACTGCGACGACATCAGCACTCCGGGTCACCTCGTCGGTCGTGAGCTCTCTGGTTTGAGAGAACACCGTGAATGCTGCCGGAAAGAGAAGCAGTCCCGCGGTAGCCGCGACCCGCAGGGCATGAGGATGAATCGCCTTCATAACGTACCTCCGTATGGTGTGATCTCTTTGAATTTCAGATGGGACGGACGATAAACCGCAGAGTGATTCTGCGGTGTCAGGAAAAACAAAATGAACGTATGAGTAGGTGAAAAAGGGGAGAGGCGACTGCTGTCGGGAGTCGAGGTTGTGAGAGTACGTCCGCGCGGGAGCGTCACAAAGGATGCTTTCACGCATGTGCTCGCGATGATTGAAGAAATATCCTCGACAAAAAAGCAGGGGAAAGAACATGTGAACGCTTCAATGATACGTAAATCGCTCCCCAGTGTCAAGATAACAAGCTCGACGAGATTCTTTTTATTGAGCCTGTGATGTATTATGATACACTGTCATGGCTTCTCAGGAAATGGGGGAGCTGTCGTTCCCGACATCAGATCTGCAGGTGGGAGCCAGGCATGAGTTCGTCCGTAAAATCTCACGAACGCCCGGCCAGTGTGTCTTAGAGCAGCAACTCTTCCCCGTTCTTGTGATTTGCTCCGTCTGTTTTGCTGATGAGATCTCATCCGTGGACCTATGGACTCCAGGAAATCCATAATTCAGGCTACTCTGTAATGATGATCAGCGTCGGCCGAAACGAAGTTCTTCTCAAAAACGCGGAGGGGACAGGGTGGCTGCACTTCCTTGACCCGGAAGATATCCTCTGGACTTCTCGCCCGGAGGACGTTGTCACCACACTGAGAGACGTCGAGGAAGCTGTCCTCTCCCGCGGGTTGTCGGCCGCGGGATTCGTGGCGTATGAGGCCGCCTCCGCATTCGATCCGGCGCTCAAAGTTCATCCTGCCGGTGATTTTCCGCTGGTGTGGTTTGTGCTCACCCGCCGGATGCGCGAACTGCCCCTCGATTTCTCACCCCTGGCGACGGGTGGTCTCGACGCCGGTCCACGGACCCCTGGTTCCTGGACCCCCTCGATCACCGAAGAAGAATATCGGGCAGCCGTCAGGGAAGTCCGTGCAGCCATCGGCGAAGGAGAGACCTATCAGGTCAATTTTTCCTACCGGTTGCGGTCGGCATTCCGGGGTGATCCGCTCTCCCTTTTCGGCCGGTTGGTTCGAGCGCAGCGGGCTCAGCACGCGGCCTATGTTGACACGGGGCGGTATGTCATCTGCTCGGCGTCGCCCGAACTTTTCTTTCGTCTTGACGGTCGCACGATTGTCTCACGCCCGATGAAGGGGACGGCACCCCGCGGACTCACCCCCGCCGACGACGCGGAGCATGGGACGTGGCTCCGCTCGTCCGAGAAGAACCGGGCGGAGAACCTGATGATCGTCGATATGATGCGCAACGACATCGGCCGTCTGGCCGTTCCGGGCTCAGTCCGGGTTCCCGCGATGTTCGAGCTTGAAAAGTATCCGACCCTATGGCAGATGACATCGACCGTAGAGGGGGAGACCGCCGCCGGGCTGGTGGATATCTTCGGCGCTCTCTTCCCTGCCGCCTCGATCACAGGGGCGCCCAAGCCGGCGACGATGGGCATCATCCGGAAACTGGAATCAACGCCCCGCAGGATCTACACCGGATCGGTCGGATATCTGCTCCCGGGGCGGCGGGCCCTCTTCAATGTCGCGATCCGGACGCTCCTCCTGGAGAGGGAGCGCACGGCTTCAAGCGGGGAGATGACGGCCGAATACGGCGTCGGAGGGGGGATCGTCTGGAATTCGACAGAAAAGTCCGAGCTCGAAGAGAGCAGGATCAAGGCCCTCGTGCTGACGGAAGAGATCCCTGAGTTTTCACTCCTTGAGACGATGCTCTGGACACCGGAGGGGGGTGGCTACGAGCTCCTCGACCTCCACATCGAGAGGCTCATCGGATCAGGGAAGTACTTCTCGATCAGAGTGAACCCGGAGGAGGTTCGACGGATGCTGAGCGATCTCGCCCACCGGCTGCGGCGGGTCCCCCACAGGGTCCGGCTGCTGGTGGCGGAGGAGGGAGCTCTGTCATTTGACGCGCAACCGTGGCGGAAGCCCCCTCCGGACTGTCGGGTGAGACTGGCGCGCGAGCCGGTCGCCTCCACGAACCGGTTTCTCTATCACAAGACGACGAACCGTGCCGTCTACGATGGGGCTCTGGCACAGTTGTCCGACTGTGATGATGTTCTTCTCTGGAACGAGAGGGGAGAGCTGACCGAATCGACGATCGCCAATCTTCTGCTTGAGCTCGACGGCGAGTTCGTCACCCCCCCGGTCAGCTCCGGTCTGCTTCCTGGGGTCTACCGTGAATGGATGCTCCGCAGCGGCGGCGCGAGAGAACGGGTGGTCACGCCCGCAGACCTCAGGGGGGCGCAACGGGTTTTTCTTATGAATTCGGTTCGCGGGAAGTACGAGGTGAGGGTTCTCACGGAGGATGAGCCCGGGAAAGGTCCGTGACCCGTCCTCTAGAAAGCTTCGCCTATTGTAAAGACAAGCATTACTGTGTCTTTGCTGAATCCGATGTCAAGGCGTAGCTTGAAGATATCATCAGGCGGCAAGCCGATCCGGAGTCCTGCACCATAGGCGATGAGCAGACGCCTCAGGGGTTCGTCTCCAACGTCCCCCCCGTCCACGAAGATAACGCCGGCGAGTGTTCGCCAGAGGGGGAACCGGGCTTCCGTCTGACCATAGAGATACTGCTTCCCCCGGAAGCGGTTATCGTTGAACCCCCGCAGCCGGTAGGAACCCCCCAGGTTATACCGGTACATGTAGCCGGGTTCTCCGAGGGAAAATCCGGCGACGGCGTGTGCCGCCAGGACCGCTCCCGTTGAACCCATGTAGCGGAACCAGCGCGCGTCGGCTTCGAGTTGAACTCCGCTCTCGGCCTCCGGCAAGGTGCTCAATGCACGGGGCTGGAAGGAAACGCTCACCTGCTCATACGTCCCGTTCCGGGTGCTGAAGATGTTATCGCGGCTGTCGTGGCGGACGGTCAGTCCCCCCGCGAGCCTGCTTTCGTCGGGGATGACGGGGCTGGCCACGGGGAGGTCGTTATCGTCGACCGCCTTCTCTTCGTTACGCCCACGGAGATCAAGAAAGCCCGACAATGAAAACTGGCGCGAGAGACACCATCGCGCCTCCGGTTTGACACGGAACGTCGTCGCATAAAGCCGCCTCCGGTCTTCCAGCCGCGTCTGGTCCCCCTCGCCAAAATAGTTTTGAAAGAAGGTCGAAACGTTCGCGTCAAGGAAAAGATGGATGCCGGGGAGGGGGGTTCGCCTCGCATAGGAGAAATCCGTTTCGATCAACCCGACCCCCGCGACCTGGACGCTGGTGGTCACGAACGACCCGGGGAGTGCGTAAGGAACCGTGACAAAAGCCGCACCGGCAAGAACTCCCAGTTCGGGGTCATAGACGATGAAGGGAAAGAGAGAATAGTCCCAATCGCGCACGGAGGTGATGGAACTCACCCGGGGAGGAGCGTCCGGCG
>Ga0315276_10002373_pt1 | contig 17210 bp, 15 predicted proteins | sample YL17G05_0_MG_FD_204542 | JGI IMG/M metagenome (GOLD analysis project Ga0315276, IMG submission 204542) | Sediment microbial communities from Yellowstone Lake, YNP, Wyoming, USA - YL17G05_0 | ecosystem: Environmental > Aquatic > Freshwater > Lake > Sediment | place: USA: Wyoming | collected... | reverse complement strand
GCGCACGTCGAAGGGTGTCCCGATGCTGGTGGTCACCAGCAGGGCCGTCTACACCAACCAACGGGACCAGATCATCTGCACCAATACAGAGACGCTGGTCTACACCTCGTTGGCCCCGACGCCCGCAGCCGCCTCGGAGGGTCCGGCATGAGCAACGAGACGCGGTTGCAGGTGGGGGATCGACTCCCTGAACTGGCTCGCACGATCGAACTCCCCGACATGGTCGCCTATGCCGGGGCCACGTGGGACTGGCACCGACTGCACTATGACCCGGCGTACTTGGCCTCGAAGGGAATCCCGACCCCGGTCATCGACGGCCAGGTGTTCGGAGCGTTGCTGGTCGAACAGTTGCAGGACTCCTTGGGTCCACGGGCTTTCGTACGTCGGCTGGAGTTCCGGTTCAAGAATCTTGTGTTCGCTGGCGAGACGGTGTCGTGCGTCTCGACGGTCACCGAGATGCACGAGAGCGACGACACGGTCGTGCTGTCTTTCGACTGCGAGGTCGTCGTCGTCGGCGACAACGCCCGCGTCGCCGTCGGTCCGGCCAGCGCAGTTGTGGTGCTGCCGCGGTGACATCGACATCTGTCGCAATCGTTGGCGTCGCTGAATGTGACCTCGGTGTGACCAACAAGAGCGTGTTGGAACTTCAGACTCAAGCAGTCACGCGCGCCCTTGCTGATTCCGGGTTGTCGCTTGCCGATGTCGACGGCATCGCCACCAACAATGTCGCTCGGTTCTCTACGACGACCATGGCCGACTACCTGGGGATTCGACCGTCGTGGGTTGATTCGTCGTTCCTCGGTGGGTCTGCCTTCGAAACGTACGTTGCGCGAGCCGTACAAGCCATCGAGTCAGGGCAAGCGAGTGTCGTGGTCGTCTCGTATGCGTCCAATCAACGGTCGGCGAAATCGCGCTCCCTGGGCGGCGTGCACGAGGAGCATCTTCCCGAAGCGCAGTTCGAGACGCCGTACGGACCGCTGTATCCGTTGTCCTACTACGCGATGGCGGCTCAGGCCTACTTCGACCGCTACGGCGCCACGCGCGAACAGTTGGCCGAGGTCGCGGTGGCCGCGCGTGACTGGGCGCTGCTCAACCCGAAGGCATTCCGCTACGAGAGTGGTCCGCTCACCGTGGATGACGTGGTGTCGTCGACGATGATCTCGACTCCGTTGGCCGCCGGCGATTGCTGCTTGGTGACCGATGGAGGCGGCGCGATCGTTCTCACATCGAGCGCCCGCGCGCGTGATCTGGCCAACAAGCCCGTGCGTGTTCTCGGCTACGGCGAATCGACGGGGCACTCGGCAATGGCGTCTCGTAGCGACATCCTCGATACCGGCGCCGCGAACTCAGCTCAGGCCGCGCTTGCGCGCGCCGGGTTGTCCACTTCGGATATCGATGTCATCCAGGTGTATGACTCATTCACGATCACCGCCTTGTTGTCACTGGAGGCATTGGGCTTCTGCGGGCCCGGTGAGGCCGCCGACTTCGCCGCCGAAGGGCGGCTGCGCCCGGGTGGCTCGCTGCCGTTCAACACCTCTGGCGGCGGTCTGTCGTACTGCCATCCGGGCCAGTTCGGGATTCTCCTTCTGGTGGAGGCCGTACGACAGTTGCGTGGGGAGTGCGGTGCGCGCCAGGTGGCGAACGCTGAGGTCGCCGTGGCTCACGGCACAGGTGGGATCTTGAGTCATCACTCGACCGTGCTGTTGGGAGTGGACCGATGAGTGTGTCCTTGAAACAGGTGGGCGCGGGCGAAGGTTACCTGCCGCCGAGCGACGACCTCACGCTCCCATGGTGGGATGCGACGCGCGAGCATCGGTTGCTCCTGCAGACATGCGCAGCCTGTCGCTCAGTGCAGCACTACCCACGCTATGTGTGTCTCGGTTGCGGTTCGACGGGCCACCTCGGCTGGGAAGAGTCATCAGGTCGAGGAGTGATCGATACGTTCACGGTCGTGCATCGAGCCGCCCGTCCCGATCTCGAGGTTCCTTACGTCGTCGCACGAATCCGGTTGGCCGAAGGCCCCGTGATCTTGTCCAACGTCATCGATGTGCGGCCGGACGATGTCGAGTCCGGTGCTTTGGTCGTACTCGAGTGGCGTGATCTTTCAGATGGCCGAGCGTTGCCGGTCTTCGTTGTCGAATCGGAGGATGCGGCATGACCTTGTCGGTCGTTAATGTCCAGGGCACCATTGAAGTGCGCGACCTAGAGTCGCTGCCGGGTGCGGACGCCGCACACGACCCGATCGTCGTGGAGTTGTTGGCTGCCGACGTGATGCCCAAGGATCGACAGACCGCACGTGGTCAAGTCCGGATACAACTGCCGCCCTTCTTCGTCGCCGGTTCCCAGGCCGTGGCGGTCGACGAACACGGGTCCCGCTACTTCGTGCGCGCGTCCATCGACGCCGGCGGCGGGCTCCGTGACGGGGTCTATGCAGAACGCTTCGTCGCCGAGTCGCACTGGCTGGTCCCGCTGCCCGAGAGCCTTGACGCGGTGGTGGCGGCGGCGGGTGGTGCGACGATGGTTGACGCGCTGTACGCGGTGGACGATCTCGCGGAGCTACGGGCCGGCGAGACGGTACTTGTGCTGGGTGCGACATCAGGTGTCGGTGCCGCGGCCGTTGACATCGCGCTGTTGCGGGGTTGCCCCGTGGTTGCTGCGACTCGCGACCCGCAGGCGTACATCAAACTCATGGGGGAGCGCGACGGGGTGACCGTGGTTGCCAACTCTGAGATCCCAGAGGGCACTCGCGCTGCCACGCAGCGTCGTGGTGCCGACGTCATCGTGGACACGGTCGGCGGGGAGTTGACCGCGCTCGGGCTCAAGGCCACAGCCCCCCGTGCTCGGCAGGTGGTGCTGGGCTACCTCGCCGGGTTCGATTCGACGATCAAGGTGACCGACCTCATCGTGACCGAGTCACGGCTGATCGGGATGAACGCAGGGACCGTGCCTGCGCAGCGCCAGAGACAGTTGGTGGCTGCGGCGCTCGAACTGTTGGCCGCGGGAGTCCACCGACCTGCGCCCATCACCATCCGACCATTGAGCGAGGGCGTCGATGCGCTGCTCGGCGAGGTGCCCACCGGCCGCACGGTCCTCGTCGGACCTGCCTACAACGGTTCGTAGATGCCGCACCACAATCAGTGTCATTGGCAATCAGTGCTCGCAGCAGTCAGTGCTCGCAGCAGTCAGTGCTCTTAGCAATCAGTATCGACGCGATAAGTGAGGAAGGTCGATGGATTTCGAGTTGAGTGATGAGCAGCGGATGTTCAAGGACTCCCTGCGCTCTTTCGTGGAGAAGGAGATCATCCCGGTCGCGCAGGAGTGGGAGGCGACCGATCGGTATCCCACCGAGATCGTCGAGACCATGAAGGAACTCGGGCTCTTCGGCATCACGATTCCCGAGGAGTACGGCGGCCTGGACATCGACATGGTGTCGTTCACTCTGGTATTCGAAGAGATCGCGCGTGGCTGGATGGGTGTCGCCGGCATCCTGGGCTCGCACTCACTGGCGTCGTGGATGATCGCCAAGTACGGGACCGACGCGCAGAAGCAGAAGTACCTGCCCGATCTTGCGACCGGCGCGCGGCGCACGGCTATAGCTCTCACCGAACCAGGCGCGGGCACCGACCTGCAGGGCATCAAGACGACCGCTCGACTTGACGGTGACAGTTACGTCGTCAACGGCACCAAGACGTGGATCACCAACGCCCGCTTTGCCGATCCGCTCCCGGTGCTGGTCAAGACCGATGCTGACGTGACGCCCGCGCACAAGGGCATGTCGGTCATCCTGATCGACGCCGGAACCCCCGGCTACGAGGTGCTCAAGGACATTCCGAAACTCGGCTACAAGGGCACCGAATCATGCGAGATTCTTCTCGACAATGTCCGTGTGCCCAAGGAGAACTTGCTCGGTGGCGTCGAGGGTCGCGGCATGCAGCAAGTCCTGGCCGGACTGGAGACTGGGCGGCTGAATGTCGGTGCCCGAGCGCTTGGTATCGCGCAGGCGGCGTACGACGCATCGTTGAAGTATTCGCGTGAGCGTGAGGCGTTTGGTCAACCGATCTCGGAGTTCCAGGCGATCCAGCTCAAGCTCGCTGACATGGCGACCAAGATTCAAGCCGCGCGATTGCTGCTCTACTGGGCCGCATCCAGCGCCGACAAGGGCGAGCGCGTCGACATGCAGGCCGGTATGGCCAAGCTGTTCGCGTCCGAGGTCGGTGTCGAGGTGACCATGGACGCGATGCGGATTCACGGTGGTTACGGCTACTCCAAGGAGTTCATCATCGAACGGCTCTACCGTGACGCCCCGCTCATGACGATCGGGGAAGGAACGTCCGACATCATGCGCATGGTGATCGCGAGGTCGTTGGTGTCGGGCAAGGAGTCGATCGGATGACGGGGTCATCGGCTCGGCCAGCACCTCGCTCGCATCTCTACGTTCCTGGCGATCGCGCCGACGTACTGGCAAAGGCGCTGGGTCGCGGAGCAGACGCACTGCTCATCGATCTCGAGGATGCGGTCGCGCCCGCTGCGAAGAATGAGGCCCGCCGTATTGTCGCGGATTTCCTTGCAGCCCAGGCGAATGCGGCCGGTGACCCTGGCTCGTTGGTCCAGTTGTGGGTGCGGGTCAACCCCGGTTCGGTTGCGCTTCAGGACATAGCGGCAGTGGCGTCACCCGCGTTGGCCGGCTTCTGCGTCGCGAAGACCGAGTCGGCCGACGAGGTGCGCGCTGCCGCGGATGCGTGCGCCGCAGCCGAAGAAGCGCTGTCGCTACCGTCGGGGCACTTTGCGTTGGCTCCCTTGTTGGAGTCGGCGAGCGCCGTGCTCGATGCGCGTGCGATTGCGTCAGCGTCCGAGCGGGTGGCGCGGCTTCAGGTGGGAGAGGCTGACCTCAGGGCCGATATCGGCGTCGAGTTGGGCGCCGATGAGCGCGAGTTGTTGTTCGTGCGGTCGTCGGTCGTGCTGGCGAGTGCAGCGGCCGGTATCGAACCTCCCGTCGGACCCGTGTCGACCAACTTCACCGATCTCGACGCATTGCGCGAGTCGACGCTGGCCTTGAAGCGGTTGGGTTATCGCGGTCGTGCGTGCATTCACCCGGCTCAGGCGGCCGTCGTCAACGAGGTGTTCACGCCTGGCGAGGACGAGGTGACCAGGGCCGCGAGGCTGGTCGAGCTCTACGACGAGGCGATCTCGCGAGGGGATGGTGTCTTCACCGACGACAACGGGCGCATGGTCGACATCGCCGTCATCCGCGCCGCCCGCCGTACCCTGTCGAGCGCCCGCTAACCCCCCACTTCCGCATGAATGTGGCACCGGTATGAACCTATTGAACATTCTTCACGTTCATGACCGGTCGGCTGGCGTGATGAGAAGCTCCGGGACACGCCGACCTGTCGACTGCTTCACTGTTCGCAAGATTTCGTCGACGACGCCGGCGATGTCAACCCGGATGCGGCTCGGTGGGTAGTGCAACACGATGAGTCCCGCCGCCGTCATGCGTGCGTGTCGTCGCATGGTGTATTCCCAGTCCTCGGGCGAGAGGTGATACTCGCGACTGTCGACTTCCACGGCGACTCCGCTGGCCGCGAAGTAGGCGTCCGGACGACACAGGAATTGGCCGTTCGGTAGGTACAACTCCGGGTTCCAGAGCGGTTCGGCGAGCCCGCGCAGAAGAAAGCCTCGGCGCAGGTCTCCCTCGGGTGCCGAGCGGATGCCCACTGTCACCTCTTCGATGGCCCTTCTCGGAAACGCCGATCCTCTCCTCGCCCCGCGGTTCAGTTCAGTCCGGAGATCCTCGGTCGTGGTCATCGATCGCTGAATGACCTCGGCCACCAATGCGCGTACAGCGCGTTCGTACCGGCAACGACGACTCGCATCGAGGACCGCCCGTGCCACCGGTACGACGGCGAACCCGCCCAAGTGCGCGACCGCAGCGGGGACATGGGTTCGCTCGACAGACACGAAGCCGTGACTTGCCCGCTGCCGAGTTGCGGGCACGAGCACGTGGATCCGATCTTCGCCGGAGAACTCGGGACGGGAGGCAGCTCGTACGCCGTAGCGGAGCAATGCCGAGCGACCCGTGAGCGCGGCGTCCTTGCCCGCGTACAGGAGGGCGGCTTGATCGCGCTGATCGATGTCGAGTTGGCTGGTGCCGACGGCATGGATACCTGGGAGCACTCGGCTGAACATGCCGCCGAGCCCGTTGCGGTATCCAATACTCGCTCGCGGCACTCCCAAGAGCGCGAGCTGAGCGGCCGTGATCAGGCCACGCTGCGCCATGCAGATGAGGTCAAGTTGTTCTCGGTCCCATGTCGATCTTCTTGGCATGCCACGAGAGTGGGCCGGATGACTCTGAGGGGGATCTCATAAGCGTACGACTGTGGACCGAATGGGGAATTCGGGCGTACGTGGATGTGAAGGAAGTTCAATAGATCCGTACGGGTGCCACATTCATGGAAGGTGGGGGTGTGAGTGCTCGGGGGCCAGGAGAGCAACCCCGCACCAGGGTCTAGGTCGTGGAGAAGGCGGGAAGAGAGTCGGAGCGGGTGAGGGCGAGCACGTCGGTGACGGCTCCGCCTTCGCTCAGGCCGTGTACGGCATCGACCAACGCCTCGACCTGGACCGTCGGGAGTGCGCGACTCGCATTTAGCCGGAATTTCACCAGCAAGTCCGCGGTCGACAGAGGGTGTTCCGGGCCGCCACGCGAGGAGTCCACCCGTTGCTCGAGCAGCTGTCCGTCGCGGGTCTGCACACGCAACACCGCAGCGAACGCGTTCGGAAACAGCTCGGTGGCACGCTCATCGGCGACGGTGCGAACCTTGCTGGCCAACGCCAGCACCTGCGGATCCGAAAAGGTCTTCTCGGTGAAGTCGTCGAGATAGAGACCGAGCCCGCCACCTCCGATCAGCGCGCGTGCGACCGTGAACGGGCCGGAGAACTTCGCGTGGTACGGCGTACGCGGGTTGATCTTCTCCTCGCGCGGCTCACCGATAGTGCGTAACGTCGGGGCGGCAACCCCCAACTCGGCCCACTCGATGTTGTCGGGATCGAGACCGCGCGAGCGCAGCGCCAGTGCGCAGTCGATACCGGGGTGGGTGAAGTGGTTGCTCGGGTACGGCTTGTAGACGGTGCGAATCAACTCCCAACGCACACCCAAGTCATCGAGCAGGGCGCCCTTGTCGTACTGCCCGTCCAGATACGCCTGGAAGAAGCCGAAGCGTCCCTCGAGCACCGTCGGAGGTCCGGTCACACCTTCTCGCGCGAGTACGGCGGCGGTGATGCCGCTGTGTGCCGCCCACCCGCAGTGAATGCGTTTGACAGTTCCACCCGTGCGATTCGCCTCGATGACCCCGGCGCCCATGCTGGCGGCAATGCCCATGGCCCAGGCGATTCCGTCCGCATCCAACCCGTAGAGCAGACCAGCGGCAGCAGCGGATCCGAGAGTCCCGCAGATCGAGGTCGCGTGGAATCCCTTCTCGAAGAAGAGCGAGTTGCGGGCCTCGACTAGGTAGGACGCCATGCCCAATCGGTTCGTGATCTCGATGCCGGCCGCGACAGCGGACAACAACTGCGCCCCGCTGGCCCCGGTTGCTTCGGCGACAGCCAGAGCGGCCGGGACGACGGAGGCTGACGGGTGCAACACGGACGGTAGATGCGTGTCGTCGAAGTCGAGTGCGTGCGCGAGCGTTCCGTTGATCAGCGCCGCCGACGGGGCGGGCAAACGTTCCGATGACCCGATGACTCCCGACTCGGGTGTACCACCCCACGAGGTAACCGCTCGCAGCACGGCTTGGTCGGGATCTGTTGGTCCGAGAGACTCCGCGCGCCCGGCCAGGCAGTTGCCCAAGACGTCGAGCACGCGACCAGTTACGTCGTTGGTGACGTGATCCGGCAAGCCAACGTCACGGCACGCCACGGCAAAGTCGGCGAGACGCTGGACCGGCGTACGGTCATCGGCGTTGGTCATCGTCGGCTCTCCGCGGCGTGTGGTCGTGTGGTCGGCTGGTCGTGTGACTACTGCGGGATTACAGCGAGGGGACGGACCGGAGCACCGGTTGCTCCGACCACCTTCAGAGGTGCAAGGACGAGCAGGAACTCAGCGGCTCCGCTGTCGAGCAGTTCCACCAAGCGCATGGTTTCGACGATGTTGATGCCCTGCTCCACGAGGAACATCCGGTGCACCGGCAGCAGTGCATGTCCGGCCCCGGCCCTGATTTGTTCGAACGCGATGGTCTCGGCACCGGCGATGCGCGCACCGCGATCGATCAGCCACTGGGCAGCAGACACGTCCGGCCCGGGCACCCCATCGGCTGCACCGATGAACCGCTCCGGCTCATCCCAGAGTCGCGACCAGCCCGTTCCGATCAAGACCGCGTCGCCGTCGCGAACTTCGACACCGGATTTCCGTTCGGCCTCGGCGAGGTCCTCCGCCGTGACGCCATAGCCCGCGGAAAGAGTCTTGACTCCGTGCACCGCGGTCACATCGAGCAGGACCCCGCGACCGACGTACGGCGTGAACGCGTCGATGCCCAGCTGGGCAAAACCCTCGTGTGACATCACCGAGTCGGCATCGACCCCGCCGTACAGCTTGCCGTCATGGCTGACATGCGCCAACGCGTCGACGTGCGTGCCGACGTGTCCACCGGTGACGATGATCTCGTTGGCCGCCGAACCGCCATCGCTACGCACGTAGTCGCCATGTCGACGCACCAACGCGAATTGGAACGGTGGGTGGTTGGGCGACTGCGGCATGCCGCGACGCATCGGCTGGGCCAGGTCCAGCACCTTGGCATTTGCCAGTGCGGACCAGTCCAGGCCCAGTGAGCCGGCCAAACTCGTCACGACACCGTCTCCTTCGAACTGTCCTTGGCAATCACGCCGTCGTCAGCGAGTTGATCGAGTTCCTCGTCGCTGAGCCCCAGTCTGGCCGCAAGTACGGCTCGGGTGTCCGCGCCATGCGGGCGACCGGTCCACCGAATCGAGCCCGGCGTCTCGGACAGGCGGTAGAGCACGTTCTGCATGCGCACCGGGCCAAGCACCGGATCCTCGACCGAGGTGATCGTGTCGAGAGCCTGGTACTGAGGGTCGGCGAAGACGTCGGCAATGTCGTAGATGGGAGCCACGGCGGCCTGTGCCTCTTCGAACGCGCGAATCACCTCGTCGGCATCGCGCGCACCGATCCAGTCACCGACATATGCGTCCAGTTCGTCCGAGTGCTCCGCTCGAGTCGAGCCACTGGCGAACCAGGGTTCGGAGATGACTTCGGGGTGTCCGACGAGGTGCATTACCCGTTCGGCGATGCTCTGTGCCGACGTCGAAATCGCGACCCATCTGTCGTCAGCGGTCTTGTAGGTGTTGCGCGGCGCGTTGTTGACCGATCGATTGCCGGTGCGCTGCTGGATGATGCCGAGTTGGTCGTAGACCATCGGCTGCATGCCCAGAATCGTCACGATCGGTTCGATGATCGCCATGTCTATGACCTGCCCGCGGCCAGTTGCGTTGATGCCGTCGCGCGCGTACAAGGCCGTCATGATGGCCTGCGCTGTGCTCAACGCAGTGACTCCGTCCGCCAGTCCGAACGGCGGCAACGTGGGCGGACCGTCGGGCCAACCGGTGATGGACGCGAAGCCGCTCATCGATTCCGCGAGTGTGCCGAAGCCCGGTCGCGCGGAGTAGGGGCCGAACTGACCGAAGCCGGTCACTCGCGCGATGACGAGTCGCGGATTGATCTCGTGCAACACCTCGGGGGACAGCCCCCACCTCTCCAACGTGCCTGGGCGGAAGTTCTCGATGAAGACATCGGCGGTCGTGATGAGCCGCCGCAAGACGTCGGCGCCAGTCGCAGTGTTGAGCGCAAGTGTGATCGTGGACTTGTTGCGACCGAGGCTGGTCCACCACAGCGGAACGCCGTCCTTGGCCGGGCCGTGAGTGCGGGCGGGATCCACCTTGTTCGGGTGCTCGATCTTGATGACCTCGGCGCCGAAATCGGCCAGGATCGTGGCAGCGAGGGGCCCGGCGAACAGCGTTGCCGCGTCGATGACCGTGAGACCCGCCAAGGGACCCGGCATCGTCTCGCGCGCCGCACTCTCCACGCCCGACATGTAGGGACACCCCGTTCTGGCAGGACTCAGGGAAACGGCCATCTGAGCGCGTTCCCTGAACATGTTCCACTGGACGGAACTGCTTTCCAGAAGGTACCACGAGCGCCCGCGCCTGCCCAGGGGCCCTGATGACCTGATTGGTGAGGGGGCGCGCGATTCCCGCTGCCACTTGGAACGCCGTGCCGTGCTGTGGAACAGTACGCAGGAGACCATTCGGTCACGGATACGGACACGGGGACGTGGGTAAGGGGACTGTCGGCGTGAGTTCAGTCAAGCCCACGGCAGCAGCCGACACCGATTCGGTGAACACCTCGACGAGCCAGACAATTGCCACCGTCGAGCGGGCGGCCGACGTCCTGACCCTGTTCGCCCGCTCCGCCGACGCCAACCTCGGGGTCACCGAGATCGCCAACTCGCTCAGCTTGTCCAAGGCCGCCGTGCATCGCATCCTGGCCTCGTTGCGCAGTCGGGGCTACGTCGAACTCGACGAAGAGTCCCGCCGATACTCCTTGGGTCCGGCGTCCTTCGAGTTGGGCTTGTCCTACCTGTCCCGCATCGACGTACGCGCCGTGGCCGCCGTCGAGTTGACGTGGCTGTCCCGGAAAGTCCATGAGACGGCGACGTTGTCCGTGCTGTCCGGAGACGGGCGCATCTACGTCGACCAGGTCACGCCAGCGCTGGAAATCGTGATGAGCGTTCCACTCGGTCAGCGTTTCCCCCTTCACGCCGGCTCTTCGAGCAAGGCGCTACTCGCGTTCCTCTCCGACGAAGAGATCGAGCGCTACCTCGCGGGCCCGTTGCAGACGTTCACCGACACCACAGTCGTCGCACCCGAACTGCTTCGTGCCGAACTCACCGGCATCCGCGCGCGGGGCTATGCCACGAGTGCCGGCGAACGCCAAGCAGGGGCCGCCAGTGCCGCAGCCCCCGTCCTCGACCACAATGGCCGACCCGTCGGCAGCATCAGTATCTGCGGCCCGGCCGAGCGCCTGGCCAGTGAACTCGATGAAGCCGTCGGGCTGTTGCTGGAGGCCACTCACCGGGTGTCGGCCCGGCTTGGCTATCGTGCGGCGGCACCGACGGGCTGAGATCACAGTTCGTCACACCCGCCCACGGACCGTCGCTCGCCGGTTGCTGACCTGTTGCGCAAGATTCGTCCGCTGATTGCTGGAAGGGGGTGAGCCGGTCCCATCCGACCGGCCGCCATGGCTCGTTACGACCTACTCGTCAAGAACGCCACCATCGTCTTGCCCGGTTCCGGCCCGATGCGCGCCGATCTGGCCGCCAAGGAAGGCAAGATCGTCGCTCTGGGCGACGACATCGCGACCACCGAGGCTGACGAGGTGCTCGACGCTTCGGGCAAGGTCGTTCTGCCGGGCGCTGTCGATGCGCACTTCCACATCGGCATCTATCGCGAACTCGGGTTGGATGCGTTCGAGGAAACTCGTTCCTCGCTCGTCGGCGGCGCGACGTCGGTGGTGTCGTACTTCCGTACCGGCGCGCACTACCTGAACAAGACCGGCACCTACAAGGAGATCTTTCCCGAGGTTCTTGACGCGGTACGCGGCAAGGCGTGGACGGACTACGCCTTCCACCTCGCGCCGATGACGGTCGCGCAGATCGACGAGATCCCGCAGCTCGTACGCGATCACGGCGTCTCGTCCTTCAAGTACTACATGTTCTACAAGGGTTTCGATCTCGCCTCGAACAGCCGTGACTCGCGCAGCTTCACCATGGGTGACGAGTACGACCTCGGTCACCTCTTCCTCATCATGGAGAAGATCACCGAGGTTCAGGAGGAGAACCCGGGCTTGCGCGTATCGCTTTCATTGCACTGCGAACAAAGCGAATTGATGCGGGTCTTCATCGACCGCGTGAAGGCCAACGGCGACCCGCAGACCCTCAAGGCATACCACGAGGGTCGGCCACCTCTGACTGAGCGCGTGGCAATCGGCGAGGCCACGACGTTGGCGTCGCACACCGGGACCAACATCAACCTGCTGCACCTCTCGTCCGCGGACGCAGCGGCCGCCGCCATGCAGGCCCGCGACGCCTACCCGTCCATCGACATGCGTTTCGAGACGACTCTGCATCACTTGTGTCTCGACCACGAGAGTCTCGATGCCAAAGGCGGGCTGGGCGGCAAGGTCAACCCGCCGATCCGGACCAAGTCCGACAGTGAGGACCTGTGGCGGCGGGTGGCGCGTGGCGACATCCAGTGGGTCGCGTCGGATCACGCCTGCTGCATGGAGGAACTGAAGGGCGACGAACTCTGGCCCGCCACTCCTGGCTTCGGCGGGACCGCACTGCTGTACCCAGTGATGATCTCTGAAGGCCACCTCAAGCGAGGGATTCCGCTGTCGCGCATCGTGGAGTCGGTCTCGACGCAGCCGGCGCGTGCCTACAACGTCACCGGCAAGGGCAACCTCCTACCTGGCTACGACGCCGACTTCACCATCGTTGATATGGAGAAGACCCAGACGGTCACCGCCGAGTTGTGCCAGTCGGGCCAGGACCACACGCCGTTCGAGGGCCACGAGGTGACGGGGTGGCCCGTCGTGACTGTGGTCGGTGGACGTGTCCACTACAAGGACGGCGAAGTCATCGGCGAACCAGCTGGGCGATACATCGCACGCAATACCTACGGATAGCGTCTCGAGGCGCGAAGATGGCGCCGTGGACACCGAGGGCGAGATGTCGAGCGACGAAGGGTCCTCGAGCAAGTCCGCGCCGTCGAGCGAACTCGTTGCCGTACGCCGTGCCGAACTGGCGCCTACCGAAGCGGCCTACCTCGCAGCAGCCACTCGCGTCATCGACACGGTCCTCGGTGTGACGCTGGTAGTGAGCCGACCTCTCGTCGGTCTGGCTCACCGGGTCGTACCGCTGACGGCTCCGGTCGTACGGATCATCGCGCGGCCTCCGCTCGTGCCGGAGTCCTTACAGCCCGCCTCGGTGTTGGCGCGAGTTCGCGGAGTTGGGGCCGCGGCACGCAACGGTGCCACTGCGAACATGGACAGGACGGTACGTGCGCAGGCGACCCCGCTGGCACTCGCGGCGCTGGACCGCATCGACGTCACTGACGTCGTACTCGAGGGTGTGGACCTGCACGCCATCGTCGACGCCGCCTTGGACTCTATGGATCTGACCGAGACCGTGCTCAGTCGTGTTGATCTCGATCGCATCGTGACTGCCGCACTGGACGGGTTGGATCTGACCGCGTTGGTGAACGAACGTGTCGATCTCGCTGCACTCGCGGATCAGGTCATCGACGACGTGGATCTGCCCGAGATCATCCGCGAGTCCTCGACCGGTATCGCCTCCGATGCGATCAGAGGCGCGCGCATGGGTGCGATCGCCGGAGATGACCTGGTCGCCAAGTGGGTCGATCGAATCATGCTTCGCCGTCGGGCCCGGCGGACCGACGCACCTGGGGAGTCGGAGAGTCCACTCGAGAAACCACTTGCGGGAGTTGACGAATGAGCGAGCACCGCCTCCAGGTGGACCCGATTCCTCGCGAGGCCCGGCGGTACCAGGGCAATCGGGCGGGAGTGATCACTCGAACCGTCGCCGGAGGGATCGACTACGGGATCGTCACGATCGCGACGATCGGCACCTATTTCGGCTTCTGCATCTTCATGTTCTTGCTCAATCCGCGATCGTACGAGTGGCCGTCCTGGCCAGTCGCTACTTTTCTCGTCGTGGGTTTGCTATACATGGTCACCTACCTGACGATCTCGTGGGCGACGCTTGGGCGAACATTCGGCGCGCAGTTGCTCGGAGTTCGTGTCGTGAACTTCCGCGGCAATCGGCTCAGGTGGCCCGGTGCGTTTCTTCGCGCGGGCTTCTGCGCCGTGTTCCCGGTCGGGCTCTATTGGTGCATCGTCAGTGGCGCAAATCGTTCGATCCAGGACGTCGTGTTGCGCACATCCGTGATTCACGACTGGGCGAGTCATCACCGCGCTGTGTCCAGTCTCGAGCCACCTGATCCCGAACCGGCCAATCCCGAACCGGCCAGCCCCGAACCGGCCAGCCCCGAACCGGCCAGCCCCGAATCGAGCTGATCTCGTTCTGACCCAGGGACCACCTACAGGCCGTCGGCGTCCCAACGACCGCGACTGCGACTGCGAACCGGCAGCGACGACACGATCGGCGCCGGGATCGTGTCTCCCTGCTTCCATGACCGGCCTGCGCCCCAGTTGTGACTGTGCGAGTCAGTGCGCTCGTCGGGGTGTTCCAGCGACGATGGGTCCGCCCATCCGAGTTCGGCGTGGGTGTGGTCCACGTCGTGTGCGTGGTCGTCGCCGTGGTCATGGTCGTGCGTATCGTCGTCGTGGCCACCCTGAAGGCGCGCGGTGTCGAGCGCCTTCGCCAACTCGATGAGGCTTCGATCCGGACCCGTTCCATGTTGGACGTAGGGTGCGTCCGGCTCACCTTGATCGCGCTGGAACTGCCACGACGTCTGCAGGTCCTCGAGGTCGCGATCGCTGCGCCAGGTCCTGCCCCCAGCCAGATCGCCTGTCGACTGTGACCACGCCATTCGACCGCCGTTGGGCCCGTAGTTCACGGCCTCTCCGCCCCAACGCACCCATTCGTTCTGGGTGTACCAGTTGAGGAGTTCGCCATCAGAGCGCAGCAGCCAGGTGGCTCCGCCTTCCATCGTGGTGAAGTGGCCGTGCTTGATGCGGGCCGGTCGGAAGAAATAGGTGCCCAGGTCCAAGGTGCCGAAGTTGTATTCCATGTGCCCCTGCACCGTGTACGCCTCTTCGTAACAGGGGTGATGAGCGAGGCGGTGGTCGGCCCAGCCTTCTTGAGCGAAGACCAGGCGGGTGTAGAAGCCGGTCGCCGGATCAACATGGAGGTACTTGATGAACAGTCCCGGCATCGGCCCTGGATTCGCGACCGCATCCCACTGCACCGCTTCTGTATCTATGAGGATGACGTCTTCACGCGCCTCATCCCAGCGCGGTGAGCTGATCGAGTCCACCGGGTCGAAGCCCGCGTCGCCGTACTCGCGATAGTGCAGGATCTGAGTGCTTTCGGCGAAGCGAAGTGAATCGGCCGGTACCCCCTTGGGGACGTACAAGTAGCCGCCCTTGCCGATCGTTCGGTCGCCGTATGTCATCTCGCCGTCAAGAACGTGGTACTCGGTATTCGCGTGGTGGATGCCGGGACCGCGACCCCAGTCGGTGTGGAAGTCGACACGCAGGGAGGACGAGCCATCTTCCTCGTCGACAGACAGGCGACGTTCGCTCGCGCGGCCCTCGCCGCCTGGGAGTTCCGCCGCATGCCAGACGTAGTCGGCTTCCTGGATGAGTTCGACGTGCGGCCGCATGGCTTGTCCCTTTCGTTCCCAGTGCGCGAATTCGGAGCATCGTTTCACACGGTCCGTTGACTGTGTGGGGCCATGTGACAGTGGTGATGCGCCCGTCAGCTTGTGTAACTGCTGCGCAGGTCGCGTTTGAGCACCTTGCCGCTCGCGTTTCGCGGCAGTGCCTCGATCACCACGAGTTCTCGAGGGATCTTGTAGCCGGCCAGCTGGTCGCGAAGGTGAATGTCGAGCTCGTCGAGGGTGAGAGCGGCATCAGGTTGGGTGACGACGTAGGCCACGACCTGTTCGCCCCACGTCTCGTGCGGTACGCCGACGACGGCGACTTCACGGACCGCAGGGTGGGTGAGTACCGCGTCCTCGACGTCGCGTGGGTACACGTTGACACCACCGCTGATGATCATGTCCTTCTTGCGATCGACGATGCGGATGTAGCCCTCGTCGTCGACGGTGACGACGTCGCCACACGTCATGAATCCGTCGTCGGTCGTACACGCTGCCGTGGCTGCTTCGTCCTTGAGGTAGCCGTTCATCAGGAACGGTGAACGGCTGAACAGCTCGCCGGGTTCGCCCGGCCGGACGGGTTGGCCTGCGTCGTCGACCACGCGCACCTCGGTCATGAACCACGGGTGACCGACCGAGCCGGCCTTCGTACGTGCGTCCGGAGGGCGAAGGTTGGAGATGATCCCGGCTTCGGTGGAGCCGTACAGCTCGTGCACTCCCGCCGTCGGGAACGTGTCGAGAACCCATTGCTTGAGAGGCGTCGGAAGTGCGGCCGCGTTGAAGTAGAGCGTGTCGAGGCTTGACGTGTCGTACGACGCAATCACGTCATCGCCGAGGTTGCGCAACATCTGCGCGTGTGTCGGCACGAGGAACACCGATTGTGCGCGCTCGCGCTGGACCATCTCCAGGAACGCCTTCGGATCCCACGCACGCAGCATCGACACGGTGCCGCCGCAGTAGACCGGCGCGTAGCCGAAGGCGAATCCGGCCCCGTGATACATCGGAGCGACCGCGATAGATCGTCGACCGACGCCGAGATTCCATTCCAGGGCGCTCATGTAGAAGGTGAGCGAACGTGAGCGATGCGAGATGACTACACCCTTCGGGCGACCCGTGGTGCCTGATGTGTAGGCGATACAAAACGGGTCTTGTTCGTTGATCGCGATAGCCGGGTCCGACGAATCGTGGCCGGCGATTGCACCTTCGTACTCCTCACCCAGTGTCGAACCATCGATGACGTAGACGTGCGCAAGTGGGGTGGCCGCGTTTCGTGCGATTCCGGACAACGCCTCGTCAAGGATCATCGCCTTCGATTCGGAGTGCTCGACGATGTAGTCGACCTCTGGCTCGGTCATGCGCGGGTTGAGCGGGACCATCACGAGCCCGGCCTTGGCGATTCCGGCTGCGACCTCGCAGTACTCGAGTCGGTTGCCAAGCAGCACTGCCACCGCATCCCCGTCGCGCAAACCACTGGCGAGAAACGCGTGGGCGAGTTGGCTGGAGCGCGCGTCCAACTGTGCGTACGTCTGAGTGTTCGCGCCGTCGGTTACCGCCACGACATGTGGACTCGCTGCCGCGAACGTGCGAATGCCATCGACGATCGTCAGGGGCGCACCGCCGGTGTGGATGCTCACGAAGTCCTCCGTCACAAGTCCCGAGGCCAACCCGTTGGCCAGTTGTTGGCCGCGCGATCCCCAGCCGCTAGCCGGTCGAAGGCGTCGAGTGGCCGGGAATGGCTGGGAATGGCCGGGGACATCCTGCCCGTCACCGTCCGCCGGGTCATC
>Ga0315276_10002370_pt1 | contig 17227 bp, 15 predicted proteins | sample YL17G05_0_MG_FD_204542 | JGI IMG/M metagenome (GOLD analysis project Ga0315276, IMG submission 204542) | Sediment microbial communities from Yellowstone Lake, YNP, Wyoming, USA - YL17G05_0 | ecosystem: Environmental > Aquatic > Freshwater > Lake > Sediment | place: USA: Wyoming | collected... | reverse complement strand
GCCATTCAATTCTTTAGACTATTTTATAAAAGAAAAGTTATATGATGATCTTGCGAAGATATGGAAAAAGACAAACAAGACTATAATTTTAATTAGCCATGATATTGAAGAAGCAATTTATTTGTCTGATCGCATTATTATTCTAAAGAATAGACCTGCCTCTATAAAAAAGATGTTTAATGTTCCATTTAGTTATCCTAGAGACCATAACTTAAAAGATAGTATAAGATTTATAAATATAGAAAAACAAATAAAAGAGGAGTTAACTCATTTATAGATCTTACTAATATGTTAAAAACAACAAACAAGAAAATAATTGCAATAATCCTTGTTTTTCTAGTTTTAGGAGGAATATACTTAATTTTCAATTCAAGGCAGGAAAATCAAAATCTTACTTCAATTAGAATAGGGTGGCAGATTCCTTGGGCAACTCAGGGACAATTAACCCAAATATTGAAACATACCGATATATTAAAAGATAATGGCTTGCAAGGAGATTTTAAGGGTTTTAGTTATGGCGGACCCTTAAATGAGGCAGCATTAGCTAAAGAAGTAGATGTTATTTTTACTGCAGATCAGCCTGCTGCAACATTGATATCAAAAAGTAATGATTGGGTTATAATTGGACGTTTAATGTATAATCGAGTTTCTCTTTATGTTCCTCCAAATTCAGATATAAAAACTGCTTCAGATCTAAAAGGAAAAACCGTTGCTATGCCCTTTGGAGCAGCTGCTCAGAGGATGGCTTTGAAGGTTGAAGAAGAAGCAGGATTGAACACGGAAAAAGATGTTAAGAATATTAATTTAGGTATTTATGAGCAGAGTGATCTTGTTAGAGACAAAAATGCAAGTAAGTGGGGGGAAATTGATGCAATGGCTGGATTCGATCCCACTCCAGCTATCTTTGAAGAAAAGGGATTAATTAGATATATTTCTACTGACAAGGTTATTTCATTAATAGTCATGTCTAAAGAGTTTATAGCAAAAAATCCCAGAGCTCCAGAAAAGTTTCTTCTCTCAACGCAGAATGCTTATGATTTCTATAGACAAAATAGGACTTTAGCAGATAATTGGTTTATAGAAGAATCTAAGCTAAATATTTCATCGGGCGCATTAAAAATATCCGATTCCATGGAGCCTAATTTACAAGTGAATTCAAAAGAAGATATTCGCCTGAGTTTTACACCAGAAGATTATCTGATAATGCAAGAGGCAGCAGATTTCTTATATAACAATAAGATGATAATTTCAAAAGTGAATATGAATGAACATGTTAACATGACTTATTTAGAAAACCTTTAAAATGAAAAATAAAAAAAATTTTTTGTTAATATCTTTAGATTGTGTTAGGGCTGATGTAGGATATAGTGGAAAATTCCCAAATATTGAGAGACTTCGCAAACAAGGTGTTTCTTTTATGAATACCATTTCATCTTCTCCAATTACTCCCATAAGCCATGCCACAGTGCTTACTGGTTTACAGCCTTATAAGCACGGAATAAGACATTTATTTAGAGAGAAATTAAATAAGAATTCTACTACTCTGCAAGAAGTATTCAAGAAAAAGGGTTATAAAACTGCCGCAATTGTATCTTGTCCTGGCATGAATAAGTGGTATGGTTTTGGAAAAGGATTTGAATTATATGATGATAAAATACCTAGACTCCCGGATGGAACAGATGCTTTAAAAACTATTGATGTAAAACTAAGGGGTTGCGCATTGAAAAGGGCAAATATTGTAACAGAAAAAGCCGTAAATTGGCTAAAAAAACTTAAGAAAAATGATAATTTTTTCCTTTTTGTGCATTATTTTGATGCCCATTGGCCTTATCAGGCTCCTGAGAAATATGGTGGGAAAAATTATTATGAAGAAGAGGTTGCATTTACGGATCATTATTTAAGTTTGCTTCTCGATGAAATAAAAAAACTTAATTTGGATAAAAATACCTATATTGTTTGTTTTTCGGACCATGGAGAAGATTTAGGGGGATTATATTCTAATGATCACGCAGGCAAAAAATTAGGGCATCCTGAAGAAGAGGGGCATGGTTGCTTGTTATATGATACTACTTTAAAAGTTTTATTTATTGTTAATGGATACAAAATCCCTAAAAATCGAAAAATAGAAGCTCAAGTAAGATTAGTTGACATATTCCCAACAGTTATAGACATGTTTAAGTTAAAAACTAAAAAAAATGTTGATGGTACTTCTTTATTGCCTCTTATGCACGGAGAGAAGATTAAAAAGTTACCTGCTTATTCTGAAACTTTTTATCCTGAAGAATTGGCAAAGAAAGATAAGACTTTTAAAAACATCTCGAGTAAAAAATCTTTAAGAATATCCAATAAACATAAAATTATATTTAATGTTAAAGATACTAAACTAGAAGTTTATGATTTGGAAAGAGACAAGGATGAAAAAAGACCTTTTGTCTCCGGTTAGAACCTTTTACTTTTCTTTCTCATTAATAATCTCATCCATTTGCTTTATGGAATATTTGATATTTTTCTTTTTAAGAATTATTACATTCAATCATATCTTTTCATTACTATTTTTTGATGAAAAGAAGCGCCCGTGCCGAACGTTGAGGAAAAGTTTGGTGCCCTTATTTAGTTTTTTATATTTTTTTGATATATTTCTGTATTTGTATACTTAGCTGGCTACTTGAAAGGAGGGGCAGAAAAACAGTTTAGAAATATGGATAACTGCGTTGTTTAAGTTACGATTATTCGCAGTTATACAGATAGAGAACTGCATACAAAATGTCACGTAATTAATGCAGTTGTCTATAACTTATACAGTAAAAATATATTTCAAATCTCACATAAATTTAAAAAAAGAAGATTGTAGATAAATGCATGAGCGAGATAAGTAAAGAACTCAGGGCATTTCTTGATATAGAAGCAGAAAAAGATTCTTTTGGAATTAAATCTGACATAAAAGTTTAAAATGACAAAAAAATTTCCGAGAGACAGATTTTTTGAATTTTTTAATAGGAGGCATGAAACTCTGACTTTTGATGATGTCTCTCTTAAGCCCGCGAGAAGTAAAGTTGTTCCAAGAGATGTTAGCCTCGAGACTTGGTTGACTCCAGAAATCCCCCTGCATATTCCTTTAGTAAGTGCAGATATGGATACTGTGACTGAAACAGATATGGCTATAAAATTGGCAATGGAAGGAGGATTAGGATTTTTGTGGAAACATCCTGATGTTAAAATACAGGAGGGGTGGGTGCAGAGAGTAAAATATGCATTTAATGCAATGATTGACAAGCCAATAACTGTCTTTGATGACCAAACAATGAAAGATGCATACTCTACTCTTGCTAAGTATGGAAATGGATTTTCTAGTTTAGTTGTTTTGAACAGGGCGGGAAAAGTTGTTGGTTTATTGACTAGAGATAGAAGCCAGTTTGCTGGAGAATCTGATTTAGTCAGCAGATTTATGGTAGAAAATCCACATACTATAACCAGGGCAATGAGTGTTGACTTAGCTTATAAATACATGAAGAAACATAGAGTCGCCAAGCTGATTGTTGTTGATAAAGACAGAGGATTAAGAGGATTGTATACTTTCAAGGATACTAAACAAATAGTTGAAGGCAGAACTCCCATGTTTAATAGAGATAAAAATGGCAGATTAAGAGTTGGGGCAAATGTTGGGGTAAATGATTTTGAGAAAGCTGAGAAATTATTAAAAGCTGGTTGTGATATTTTGCTGGTAGGAACTGCTCACGGAGATTCTGAAAATGTTATTAATACTGTTCGTGAGATAAAAAGGTCTTTTAGAAGAGAGTATGATTTTGGATTAGTGGCAGGGAATGTTGCAACTTATCAGGGTGCCTGTGATTTAATAAAAGCAGGGGCAGATGCTGTTAAAATTGGAATTGGAGCTGGAACAATTTGCACTACCCGGGTTGTTGCTGGTGTAGGAGTTCCCCAGTTAACTGCTATTTATGACTGTGCAAAAGCTGCCAGGAAATATGGCAAGACTGCAATTGCTGATGGTGGCATAAGAACTTCAGGAGACATTGTTAAAGCTTTAGTTGCAGGAGCAGATTGTGTTATGATTGGAAGTATTTTCGCTTCCACAAATGAATCTCCTGGAGAAGTTATAACTGATAAAAATGGTGCGAGGTTTAAAGTCTATAGGGGAATGGGTTCTTTAGGGGCAATGATAGAAAATCAGACTGCTTTTAGATACCAACAAGAAGGAGCTGGAGCAGAGAAGTTTGTTCCAGAAGGAATAGAGGGAGCTGTTCCATTGAAAGGCTCTTTGAGTGAGGTGGTTTATCAATTAGTTGGGGGAACAAAATCTGGATTTGGATATGTGGGAGCAAAAAATATTCAGCAATTAGCGGGAAGAGCTGTTCCTATTAGAATAACAAGTGCAGGGATTGTAGAGGGCCATCCGCACGACGTTATAATGGTAAAAGAGGCGCCTAATTATAGAAGAAAATGCACAGATTAGAAAAACTTACTTATGAAAAACAAGTTATTGCTGTAGTTTGCAATCAGTGGGGAGACTCTGGAAAAGGAAAACTTGTGGATTGGCTCGCTTCTGAGTGGGCGGGCTATGTTGTTAGAGGAACCGGGGGAGGAAATGCAGGGCATACAATGATGGTTGGAGATATGGTTCACATAGGGCATACTATCCCATGTGGAATTCTGAATCCTGCAGTGATGAATGTTGTTGGAAATGGTGTTGCTGTTGACCCGCGAGGAGTTTGTGAAGAGCTTGAAGCTTTAGCAGGCAAGGGCATTGCTGCTAAAAATTTAAGAATTGCTTATAATGCAAAATTGATTTTACCTCAACATTTAGTCATGGATAGAATCAAAGAAGCTAATGCAGGAGCAGATAAAATTGGAACTACAGGCAGAGGAATAGGGCCGGTTTATACTGACCATGTTGCAAGGCAGGGGATGGCAGTCAATGATATGTTAAATCCCGATATTTTTAGAAAAAAGATAGTAAAAAACCTTAGAGATAAATTTATTTTATTAGAAAAAGCTGATCCTGAAGTTATAAGAAAAATTATGCAGCATGAGCATCTTGAGAATGGAGCATTTTACAAAAAAGATGGAATTTTTGATGTTGATGCTATTGTTGAGGCATACAAAAAGTATGGTGAGAGATTAAAGCAGTTTATTGTTGATGCTGATGAGTTAGTGAGGCAAGCAAAATCTCAGGGGAAGAGAATTTTATTAGAAGGGGCACAAGGGCATATGTTAAGTATTGATTATGGGAGTTATCCTTTTGTAACTAGTTCAGATTGTTCAATTCCAGGATTGGCAAAAGGAAGTGGATTAAGAGAAAGAGATATTAATTTGGTTCTCGGGGTTGTTAAGGCTCCGTATATAACTCGAGTTGGAGAGGGCCCATTCCCAACTGAATTAGGAGGTGAAAAATCTGCTAAGTGGTGTTCAAGCCATACAAGAGAGCAAGAACAACAAGAATATCCAAATGCAGATATAAATAATTCAGATGAATTTATTCAGGGAATTGCTGTTAGAAAAGCAGGAGGAGAATATGGGGCTACTACTGGAAGGCCAAGAAGAACAGGATGGCTTGACTTGCCTTTGTTAAGATATGCTATGATTACCAATGGAAGAGATATTGCTCTAACAAAATTACAGGTGTTTGACAGCGCAAGAGAAATTAAATTATGCCATTCATATACTTATCAAGGGCCAGATTATAAAGTTGCAGGAAGGGCTTTGCATTCTGGCGATACTCTAGATGTTGCAATTCCTGACATAGAAGTTTTAAATCATTGCAAGCCGAATTATACTCTCCTTCCTGGATGGAAAGGGCCAACTCAGGATATAAGAGAATATTCAGAACTTCCTGAAGAAATGAGAGGCATGGTGGATTTTATTGAGAACAAGACCGGAACAAGAGTTCGAGTCTTGTCAATGGGGCCAGAAAGAACCCAGACAATTGTGAGATAAAAATAAAATAAAGAATGTGGCGAACGTTGAGGATTTGTTTGGCGCCCTTCTTAATTTACCTTGAAATAGCCACGAATAAGCTCTTTTTAAAGACTGCTAACTCTTAAAAATAGCCTTTTTTAGTGTAAAGAACTCTCGTGTTAAAACCAAGAGCGTTTTTTGAGTTCTTGACACATGAAAATCTTTTTGATTTTCTGTGCAGACAGAAAAAGTTATTTTTCTGGACCTAAAACTTGCCAATATCCGCCTTTGTCAGGGCCAACTCTTTTGAGCAGGCCTTTTTGCTTTAGTTTTTCAATATTTATATAGATGCTCTTCTCAGTTATTCCTAACTTCTTGGATAATTCTGGGTAGGTTATATATTTATTTTTGGATATTAGTTCAAGAATCTTCTTCTCATTTACACCTACCTTTTCACCTACCTTTTCACCTACCTTCTCTCCACCCTCTGGGGCTTTACTTTGAAGCTCTTCTCTCCTATAAAACACAACCAAAAAGCCACTTTGGATCATCTTAAATTCAACCCTAACTTTCTCTTCTTTGCATGCTTGATATATTCTCTTTAGTCCAGAGCCCCATTTTTCAATTGTTTTGGAGAGAAAAAGAGTTTCTGCAACAAGCGGGTTTCTTAAAATGCTTCTCTCTTCTTTTTTTATAAAATCCTCGGGAGTATATCCTTCTGGAAAATTCCCTGGATTATATATCTCAATCCTGTCTTTGAACACTGCAATTTCGTTTCCCTTTGGATTTGTAAAATCCCGATGGCACAAAGAGTTTACAATAGCTTCTGTTAGCGCTCTTAATGGAACTTCTGGTATCTCTTCCCTACGAAGGTCTTCCATCTTTGCTCTCCAGTTCATATGCTCTTTTAAGTAGTTTTCAGATTGCTCAATCAAACTGAAAATATTTCCCTTGAGGGACCTTATATCCAGAAAAGTAATTTTATCTGTCCCGGCAAAAACTGCAGCTTGAACTTCAACATGGTTTTTATCGCAAAACAAAACTTCTGCTGCTCTTGTCAATTTTTCTCCATTTAATAATCCAAGCTTGTTCAGGACAGTTTTTGTATCTGTGAATTTAAAGTTGATTCTCTTTGCCTCATTTGCCTGCTTAATATAATTTTTAAGGGTCCCTACATTAGCATCTTTTATTTCCATTTCGCTTGCTCCATTATCCCACCTCAACTTTTCTTTATTCTTGTGCAGAATAATATTCTCAAGCTCTTTAGCTGAGATCTGCTTGTTTTCTGTTCCTATTCTGATATAGACTCTTCCATATGCAAAATAAGGAATCTCTTTGCCTTCAAACTCTACCCGAATGCAAGTTTTATCCTCAATAACAACTTGCTCTATTTTTGGGAAAATTTTTGGCTCAATAAAATCTGAAATTGCCTTTGAGATTTCTCTTAAAGTAGCATCAGAAACCATTTGCCCAAGAATCTCTCCACGATTGTCAATTCCAAAATAAACCTCGCCTTTTTTATGTTTATTCAGAATAGCAGCAATTGAAATAATTGCTTCTTTTAATTCAGAGGTAGATTTCTTCAGCTCCAAAGTTTCAGATTCTTTCATCTTTCGTCTTTTTTCAAATTAACTCCTACAAGCAAAAGAGAATCAGTAGATTTAAAGTTTTCTCTTAAGGCTTATATTCCTCTATTATACCAAAGAACCTTGTCAATTGAATGAGTTATGACCTTAGCCCCTCAAGAATAAGAAAATTCTGGATTGAAAGCTCAAGGAAAGTTATAAATACCAAAAATTATTAAAAATATAAAGGAGAGAAGTTAACATTATGTCAAGATATGGCCTTAGTTTAAGTGACGCAAAACGCTTGCAAAAGTGGGCATTAGTAGCAAGCGGAGCAAAGAAATTTCTAGATTCTATACCAAAATTTCCAAAAACAATAAAGATTAAGCCCGGACTGTATGTTGATTATGAAATAGACGAATCAGAATTAGAAGACGATGGACTAGACTATTGCACTCCTGAAGTTGCTTCTGTTTGGGCAGTTGATAAAAATGGAGAAGAGACTGAGCTGGGAGCATTAAGAGCATATAATTGGGAGACATTTTGGTTAGAAGTTGGTTACGATTGTGAAGTTGACACTGCTGAAGATTGGTGGGAGAAGATTAATGAAGAATATAAAAGATTGTTAAGATCTAAAGAGGCGATAAAGTGACAATTCTATATTTTAAATGCAAAAAATGCAACAAAGAATTTGATTTTGATGTTGGAAAAATTTCAGATTTTGTAAATAAGAGATTTAGAATGGAAAATGGACCTGCTTGCCCGCTTTGTGGAAATTCTGAAGAGTCAAATATCCTATTATTAGATAAAAATACTCCCGAGCTTCAAGAGCTCCTCAATAAAGAAGCAAGAAAAAGAGCGATTAGGACTTATAAGCATGGAGAACTAATATGCTATGAAGCAATTTTTGGTGGGAGTAGTATGCTTCATATAGAATTTAGGGATGGAGAATATAAAATAGGAGATTATTATTGTGTTAACCCTCTTTGTGATTGTAGCGAAGTTGTATTGCACGCTTTTCATACGCATTCTGATTTAGATATGCCTCTCTGGAAATTTGTTTATGATTATAAACTTAACAAATTAAGTGAGCGTGAGGATATAACTGAAGAAGATTCACAAGAGGTAATTAAAAAATTACAGAATGAAGATAAAGATATCTTTTCTAAAAGGCACCTCGAACTGAAAAAAGAATTGAGGCATCCCTTACACAATAAATTTTTTAAAAATAAAAAATCTCTACTAAAAATAGGAAGAAATGATCCTTGCCCTTGCGGCTCTGGCAAGAAATATAAAAAATGCTGTTTGAAATTGTAAAACAGAAAATGGACACAATAAAAGATATAGCAAAAGAAAACATTGAAGAGCTATTCAATGGAAATATCTTTTCAAGAGGAGAGGAATATTTTGAAGACGGGCTAGTTGAGTCTATGGAACTTCTTGATAACAATACGATAATCGGGATTGTAGTGGGAAATGAAAGATATAAGGTAACTATTTCGCTTGATCCTGAAGGAGATATTATTTGTGATTGTACCTGCCCCTGTGAATTTAATTGCAAGCACTCTGCAGCCTTACTGCTTAAATGGCTTTCAGAGAAAGAGGGCTTTAAGGAAAATAAAACTCCTTTAAAAATAGAAGATGAAGGGGGTACCTTTAACAAAGAACCAATAGAAAAAATAATAGCGGATAAGAGCAAAGAAGAGCTAGTAACTATTATAACTGAAATGATAAACCGAAATCCAGAATTAAAATCTCTGATTGTTCTGCGAAAAAATGAGATTGTGCAAAAAATACAGACAATTTTCTCCAGATTTTGGGACTGGAATGAGATAAGAGAACTTATCTCTGAACTGGAATTAATTCTTCAAGGGATTAAAAAAAGCAGACACTTATGGGGAAAAGAAATATTAGAAGAAATAGAAAAAGCTTCGAGCATAATCATACGGAGAATGGATAGTGTTCATGATGATGAAGGAGCTATTTCAGATTTTCTTGAAGATTGGTATGAGCTTTACGGAGAAATATTTGCAACAACCACCCCCCCTAAAGAAGAAAAGATAGATTTTATAAAAAAGATTTTGAAATTAATTGAAAATGACGAATATGGCTTGGAAGAGAGTTATGAAAAAGCTTTTTTAGGAATGTGCAAAAATTTAGATGATGTGGAGTTAATTCAAGAGCATTATAAAAAAGATAAGAATGTTAAAGATGAAGGAAACTTTTATGATGGTGATTATTACGATCAATTTTATTTAGAATTGTATGAAAAAATAGGAGCAAATGATAAATTTTTAGAGTTGTCAAGAGATAAAGGTTTTTTATTAGAGACTATTGATAAATTGATCCATCTTGAAAGATTCGAGGAAGCATTAAAAGAATGTGAAAAACAAAAAGAATTTTCAGAAGATATTGAAAATAGAAAAATAATACTGTTAAAGAGGTTTAACAGAAATAAAGAAGCTAAAGAGATATTGTTTAATCTTGCTAATAAAACCGGAGAGATAGGCTATGCTAAAAAATTGAAGAATGAGTGCAAAGATGAGGAGTGGAAAAAGTATCTTAAAAAACTATTAGATACTTCAAAAAAGAAGAACCAGAAAGAATTTGTCTCAAGAATCTATTTTAATGAAGAAGATTACAAAAATGCTTATGAATATGGAAAAGACTTATCAGATACAGGCTATCTAGAGCTTTTAGCTAAAAAACTTTCAAAAGAACATGCAAATTATGCCAGTCAGATCTTAAGGAGGCTTTGTTTTGGATATATAAGCCAAGGATCTGGATGGCCTTATAAAAAAGCAGGACAATTATTAAAAGATATAAAAAAAATTGACGGCTCTGGAAGTTTTTACAAAAAAACAAAACAGGAAATAATATTAAAACATAAGAAGAAATACTCGCTTATGGAAATAATAGAAAAAATATAAAAATATTGTTTGCTTATAAAATTTAAGTTGGTATAAAAATGGGGAGATATGATGGACACAGCTGGGTTTACTCGCCAAAAGCAGTAAAAGTTCCTGAAGAATTAAAAAAAGAAATAGAAGCAAAAGCAAGGCATCTTATAGAAATTTTAAAGAAAAAACATATAAAACAGCCACCTAAAAAGCTTATTCACAATCATCTTGTTAACATTTATGGAAAATGGATTCAACAGCGTTTTTATTTCTGTTCTAAATATATCTGCCCGAAAGGCTACTTGTTCCCATGGTTTGAAAATAGATTCGCCAGATTAGAATATACCGGAAAGAGACTTAGCGAAAAAGACAATTTCCAGTTGTTTTTTATAAGATATACTGGAGAATGGATTAAAATATTAGAAGATAAGACATTTGATCAATGTTTAAAAGAAATTGAAACCTCTCCTTACTTTATCCCATAATGGCAAAGAAATACAAAAAAGAGCATATAATTAATTGGTATTTTGGTAATTGCTGTGCTAAATGTGGAAAAATTGGCCTAGAATCTGAAAACTATGGAAAGGAGTGTTATGAAAAGATGAAAAAAATTATAGAAGCTATCGATTCTAAAGAGATAACTCATAAAGAATTTGTAAATATAATGAGAAACAGCTCTTTTTGTCATCCATCTACAAGAAAATTTTGCGAATGTAAGCTATGCAAAAGGTTTGGAATTAGCAATAGGTATTGGGTAAGAAATTGGGCTGGATGGAATTTGCAGGCAAACAAAGAGCAATAGTTATTAAAAAACGCCCGTGCCGTACAAATAAGGATTTTGAGATAATCGAGAGCATCTTTTTCAACGCCCACCAAAATAACAAAAACCACTTACGCCCGAGCCGGGAATCGAACCCGGATCGCAGCCGTTCTGTCATTTTAGTTTCTTTCTTCCCAAGTTCTTTCTTTTTGAAAGAAAGAAGCTGTCGACAGGGCTGAGTGTTTGCCGTTGCACCACACGAGCATTGTGACGAGTCTAACTTATGCTCTATTTCGAGTCACAATGCGAGTAGAGCATAGCAGTTATGTCTCCTTTTGTCCCTATTCGCTAACTGCTGTGCGAGTAGAGCTTTATGGTTTGTGTTTCTTTACTTTATTCCCTATTCGCTAACCATGGAGCGAGTAGAGCAGAGCTTCGTAGATCATAAATAGAGTAATGGTTATCACCAAACACCATTACTCTGATTTTCTTAGAAGAGTTACATTTTTAAACTTTGCCTTCCTTACTCAAAGAGGATTAGTCTAATATGAATAAAGCAATATTTTTGGATTTAGGTGGAACAATAATTTACGATAAAGGCCTTGAGAAATTCTTTAAAGAAGCCAAAGTTGGAAATGTATATGTGATTAAACCTGAATATGTTATGTTTATACCTCAATCTTTAGACGCTTTGAAGATGCTATCAAAAACAACTTATAAATTGATAATCACAACTAATGTTCCTGCAATTACCTCTGGATGTTGCACAGAAAAAGAACTTTTAGGTGTTAAAGAAAAAGTAATAAAAGAGGCGATAAAACAAGGGGGAAGAATAGATGGATTTTATTATTGTCCGCATAGGGGAAGAGACAATTGCGAATGTAGAAAACCAAAACAAGGAATGTTATTAAAAGCAATTGAAGAACATAATTTATTCTTGCAAGGAAATTGGATGGTGGGGGACAAAACCTCTGATGTAAAATTTGGAAGAGACGGCGGATGCAAAACCATTCTTGTGGAAACAGGCTATGCTGGGAAAGATGGAAAATATGAAATTGAGGGAGACTACAAACTTGGCAATCTTTTTAAAGCTGCTCAATTTATAACAAATGAAAGCAGATAAAAGAGGGCATAAAGAATAAAAATGAAAGGAAAAAAAGGAGGGATTTTGCTTACAATAGTTTTAGTTATATTGATAGTTGTTTTAATTTTCTTTTTATACTTTATCTATCAAAATATTCCGGGAGAGCCAGAGCAGCCCAATATAACCCTCAAACAATTAGAGCAAAACAAGACAGATAGCTTAAAAATAGGCAATTTAAGTTATCAAGTTAAGCAATTTTATTCAAATACAAAATTTAACCACAACTCTATTTCTTATAAAATCAACCCAGATTGCGACGAGGAGAAAAAAGAAAGAATGCTAAGTGCTTTTAATGAGCTTTCTGCTAAAGTAAACACTATAAGTTTTTATGAATCTTCAGATGAAGCAGATATAGACATTGCCTGTTCCAAAGAGGCCGAAAGCTTAGAAAAATTAGAAGAAGGTTTTTTTATAGCAGGAGAGGGGGGAGCAAGAGAAGTAGTAAAAACTGAAAGGTACAATGTAATCACGAGTGGAGTTATCCTCTTGTATGAAACTAAAAAGGGGATTAAATGCCAATGGCCCAATGTAGAATTGCATGAATTATTGCATGTTTTTGGCTTTGCGCATTCTGAAGATGAGAACAGCTTAATGGCCCCTCTTTTAGAGTCCTGCGAACAGAAATTAGACGAGTCCATAATAGATGAGTTAAACCGACTATACTCCCAAGAAAATCTTGCTGATTTATATTTTATAAACGTTAATGCAATAAAAAAAGGAATATATCTTGATTTTAATGCTACTATTAGAAATTCAGGAACAATAGAGGCAGAAAATGTTTTGCTGAGTGTTTTTGATGGTGGCGAAGAAGCAGGAGAGTTTAATCTCGGCAATATCTCTTTTGGCGGAGGAGTGACTTATAAAGTTACTAATTTAAAACTTAAAAGCAGAAATTCGAAAAGTATAGATATTATAATTGACTCTGAAAATTCAGTCAGAGAAATTGATGAAACCAATAATGTTGTGAAATTAGAGTTTAGTTGATTTTAATTTTGCAATTGGCTAACTGCGGTTTCTAATTATTATAAGATATCCTATTAAATCCCTAATTGGCTAAGTACTTTTCCTATTGGGCTTCTGCTGTCATATTCAAAACCATCGCCAGTTAATAAATCCGCTAATATATTTCGTTCATGTGCAATTAATCCGCCCTCTCTCCTGCAAAAAGATAGTATGTCTCTAGCTTCGGAAATATTTGCACAACAAGTAGGCAACCCACAATTATCAATATTATATGGAGAATCTTCTTCCTTAATCTTTCTGTCTCCAATTGCCAATCTCCAAGTTTCATCATCTGCAGTTACTTGCATAAATTTTGAAGCTGCTTCTGCTTTGTTTTTATTGGTATAGAATTCGTTTGGTTTGACTAAATTATCTTTGTTTGGTTCTTCTCCTCTTCTTACAGATACCAGCAGAGGCAAACGATAATTTGAAACCACCCCAACCAAGCCAGCATTTTCTTTTATTACTTGAACTTCATAACCTACAATTTCTGTTTGTGCTGCCCCATTCTTTTGAGGAACATACACTCTTTTTCCAATAGGATACACTGCGTTTATTATTTCTACGCTTAATCTTTTTACTTCTGGCATATTAAAAGTGTTATCACTAAATAATTTATAAACCTTTCGGAAGAGTATGGGGTTCTTGGCTTTATGAAAATAATCTAATAAAAGAAATTGACGAAAGCAACAATATCGCAAAACTTGATTTTGGGTGATTAAGTTTTTTAATGCGAGAGACATAGAAATATCTAAGATTTTTCTAAAAAATAAAAAATCCCACCACCCGGGTTTTCGTATCAGAGTTGAGGTATTGTAACCTTTTGTTCTGATTATTCGAACCGGGGATCTCCCGGGTGCTGCGTTGGCTTTTAGGGTTTCATATTATCCCATGAGGGAAAAATCCGCCTTAGTTTTCTACAGCCGGACGCTCTACCGTTGCTCTCTTATAGTTAAACTAAAAGATCTGAGCTATGGTGGGATTGAGAATAAGACAATCAAGAGATTTTTAAATATATGGGTTATAAGCTCTGGTGAAACTATTACAAAAATTTGCCTTTGGGCATAAATTACTAACAAAACTTCATTAATCTTACATTTTTTAATTGAGGAACTTCTGACATTAAGAGCTAATGGTTATAAGGATTATGTATCAAAACAAGAGCATTTCAGCGATGGGGGGTTACAAGAATCTGACTTTTTAATAATTCTTTTCTATCTTTTTAGGCTCGTTTAAAAAGAAAACTTTGTTGCTTTGGGTTTCTTTAATTTTTCCGTTCCTTTCATAAACAGCCCTAACTGCCGGCAGCTCAAATTTTCCAACAATACCAATCTTGGAGTAAATAATATAAGAAAATGTCCTGTCCTCTCCTTTATTTAAACTTTCTATATTCCATTCTACTCTTCTATTTTTCTCGTCTATCCTGTCAGGGATTGTAGCGCCATATCTTTCATAAAGCTTAACTATAGGTGGTAGCTTATCCACAAGATTTATTTTCTCAACAAATTTTCTTGCTTTTGCGTTTATAGAAACTTTTAATGCAAACTCTCCTCCACGGGTTCTAACAAAATTAATTTTTTTTCTCAAAATTAGGGCAGAGGTTAAATAAATCTGGACAAATGCTATAATAAGCAAAATAGCTATGATTACGATTATTGGAACATACCAGTTTGTTTTTACAATTACTTTTAAACTTTCATCTGGCCTGAGCTCTTTTTGCCAAGTATACGCAATATTGTAGCCTTTTCTTTCTACCTGGTCTGGCTGTAAATTGAATGTAGTGAAAAGCCTAGAAATTATGTTTTTCTTTGTTGTTATTCCTGCTAAATTTACTAAGTTCCCTTCATTTCTCTTTTCTATTTCATATCTTTGTATTATAAACCCCTCTTTATTTTCCTGCACAGACAAGCCAGATTTTTCTAAAAACTTTATTGTAGACTTTAATTTTTCGCTTATATTGTTGACCTTTATATCTGCGTCGAGTATATAGCTCCCCGCCATTAATGTTTTGGATTTTTCTTTGTCTAAACTTGTTGTAAAAGACTTTTTCTCAAACCCCTTTAAAGAAAAAGTTTCATCGAACTTAAAAAAAACAGAAGAAAATTCCGCTTCTATATTAGAAAAACTAAAATTTTCTACAATTTGCAAATAAACCGTGGCATTTTCGCTGTCTGTTTTTATATTGTCTGCGGTTAGTTCAAAAGCCTCTTTTAAAGTTATAATCTTAATTGTTTGCCTATCCTCTTGTATTCCTGTGTTTTCACCTTTTATTTTATAAACAAATGTAAAATAGCCAGAACTTTTTTTAATATTTTCCGAGGTTTTAAACTCTACTTTTATTTTTTTAGTCCCTTCTTTGCCTATGTAAAAAGCTTCTTTTGGGATAACATCTACACCAACTAAAGAGTAAAGTTCAAAATTGTCAGCTTCACCTAAATTTTTTATTGTGAATTCAAAAGAAGCTGGATTGTCTAACTCTTTTATTACAACCTCATTTATCGCTTTTTTTTCTATTTCTAAATTTATAGCAGAGGCAATCATAGAGACTAAGCTGGCTAGAATTAAAAGTGCAATAAAAAACAGGACAACTCTTTTCTTTCTCATAGAGAAAAGAGACCAAAAGCGTATTTAAATATTCTTCTATTTCTTAATATGCTTTAGAGAACATATTTCCCCCCTCCAACCCAAACTTTTTAGGGGCAAAAATGGAAAAAACCTACCGCAAAAATTTATAAATCCCTCTTTTCTTTAATTTTTATGAAAAGAAGCAGCAGAAGATGGAAGAAGAAACGGCAAATGAGATGGAAGTGGCAAAGAAAAAGATTAAGAAAAGAAAAAAGAAAACGAAGATTGCATAGATTGAGAGCTAAATAAGATTTATTAAATTTAAAAGTTTAAAGGGCAAAGATTTTTAAACTCTTTAGCTATAAAATTCTTATGTTCGGAAAAAAAACTTGTGCAAGATGCGGGAAGAAAATAGAGAAAAAATTTGTTTATTGTCCATTTTGCGGATTCTGTAATCAAGATAGAGAAAAAGAACAAAAAGATTATGGCTTTTTAGGAAAAAAAGATGAAGAAACATTCGATCCTTTTAGACAGGAGATTAAACTCCCTTTTGGCTTTAATATGGTTTTTAATAAACTAATGAAAGAAATGGACAAGCAATTTCGCGAATTAGATAGGGAAATTGGAAAAGAAAAAGAAATAATGAAAACAAGAAAAATTCCTATGGATAGAACAAAAATGCCTTTTGTAAGGCAAGGAGGGATAAGCATAAACATAGCGAGTGGAGCAGGAGCTCCTGTAATAAAAGTTAGAAGTTTTGGAAATCTTCCAGAATTTAAAGAAATGGAGCAAGGAATCAGAGGAGAGGCTAGAGAAGAGCGAAAATTTAAAATCGAAAATCCAAGAATAAGCGAAGAAAAAGCAAAAGAGCTTGCAAAATTGCCTCGCCAAGAAGCAGAAAGTAAAGTCAGAAGATTAAGCGGCAAGGTAATTTATGAGATAGAGCTGCCAGATGTTAAAAGCGAAAAAGATATCATTGTCCAGCAACTAGAAAATTCTATTGAAGTCAAGGCATTTTCAAAAGACAAAGCTTATTTTAAATTTCTGCCTGTTAGCTTGCCTCTTCAAAAATACAAACTCGAAGAGGGGAAGCTGATTCTTGAGCTGGGTGAAGAGTGAAATGGTATGGTGGTACGAGACTGAAAAAGATATCAAACTAAGAGAATTCGGAACAAAATATCCAGTTATCAGTGCAATAACCTGTGAAAGCGATAATTTCAACTCATCTCATTACTATGTTGTCTATACTACTGCGTCAACAACTAGAAAAGAGATCAGAGGAATAGGAAGACTTGAAAAACAATTAAGAATAAAAACAAAGATAATAGATCTTTCTAAAAATAATCGAAAAAAATCTGTCCTAAATTCTATCTGTTAT
>Ga0315276_10002369_pt1 | contig 17236 bp, 15 predicted proteins | sample YL17G05_0_MG_FD_204542 | JGI IMG/M metagenome (GOLD analysis project Ga0315276, IMG submission 204542) | Sediment microbial communities from Yellowstone Lake, YNP, Wyoming, USA - YL17G05_0 | ecosystem: Environmental > Aquatic > Freshwater > Lake > Sediment | place: USA: Wyoming | collected... | reverse complement strand
ATCCCCCCCACCCTCTCCCTCCCCCTCGAGGGGGGAGGGTAGGGAGGGGGTGATTTCTTTTGGTTGCGGCTCTGCCGCGCTGTGACCTCTGTGGCTAAACAATTTCAAAATAAAGACTTTTCTTGCCCAGGCTGCTGACTCCTGTCTTCTGGCCTCTAAATTCAGGTCTTTATTATCCTGTCCATCTGCGTTCATCTGCGTCCCAATAAAAATTTAGATCTATTTCTCTGTCATTTTTTCTTCCAGGGCTTTCACCCTTTTCTCCAGAGCGGTCAAAGCCCGCTTCATCTCCGGTAGCCGGGGAATGACCGCCTGGGTCCTCAGCCATTCCCGGTGGGGGAAGGCCGGAGTGCCTGAGATGATTTGACCGGGGGGCACGTCCTGGGCAACTCCCGACTGGCCTCCTACCATGACCCCATCCCCAATCTTGATGTGGCCGCCCACTCCCACCTGCCCCCCCAATGATACTCGACTGCCCACCTCTGTGCTTCCCGCGATCCCGACCTGGGCCACGAGCACGGTATCTTCTCCGATGGTCACGTTATGCGCGATTTGGACCAGGTTATCCGTCTTGACTCCTCTTTTGACCCAGGTCTTCCCCATGGCTGCCCGATCGACCGCACAATTGGCCCCAATTTCGACGTCATCATCGACCTGCACGATGCCGACCTGCGGAATCTTCACATATTGCGCTCCATCCCGAGCGAACCCAAACCCATCGCTGCCGATGATGGTCCCCGGGTGAATGATGACCCTCTTTCCAATGACACATCGATTCATAACCACCACGTTGGGGTAGAGGACGCTTTCTTCCCCAATCTGCGCCGCTTCTCCCACGTAAACGCCCGGGTATAGGACGACTCGGTCCCCGATCTGACATCCATCGCCGATGAACACGAAAGGATAGATGGAAACCTCTTGACCGATTTTTGCACCTTGGCCAATATGCGCGCGGGGATCAACCCCTTTCGGGCGGTAGGGTTGATGAGCAAAGAAGGCCTGAATCTTGGCATAGGCGAGGTAAGGGTTGGGCGCACGAATGACCGGTTTGGAAAAAGCGGGCAGGGAGAGCGGAACGACGGCCGCCGCAGCCCTGGTTTTTTCCAGCCGGGAAAGGTTCTTGAGTTCGGCCAGAAAGGTAATTTCTCCCTCTCCGGCCTCTTCGAGGCCGGCGATTCCTGTGACCGCCAGAAAGGGATCCCCGGCAACTTTTCCCCCTACTAGAGTCGCCAGCTCATCCAGCGTGGCTTTCCTCTTCGTTGGTCTCCCCCCTCCAAATTCATTTTCCCTTCTGGTCGAAAATCTTGATCAATTCATCGGTCAGGTCCAGAGCATCCGAAGCGTAGATGATCCCACCTTGATTTCTTTCCAGGATGAGGGTATATTTCCCATCCTCTCCCATTTTCTTGACGACGCCTTCCAGTTTCCTCAGGATGCTTTCCGTCAGTTCCCGATCCTTGCGCTGCAGTTCTTCCTGGTAATCACGCTCCATCCTCTGCATATCGCGTGTTTTGGCCTGGTAGTCCCTTGCCTTTTCCTCCCGGGCAGCTTCACTAAGGACCAAGCCGCGCTTTTCCAGGTCTTCTTTCAGCTTTTCCAGTTCCTTCTGTTTTCCGGCAAAGTTCTTACGCATTCTATCCACTTCCAGGGTGATCTGCTTTTTTGCCGCCTTTCCGGCCTCGCAGAGGTTCAAGGCCTTTTGAATGTCAACGTAGGCAATCTTAAGCGGTTCGGCTCCCCACGCTAGGGAAACCCAGGCCATCCAGAATCCCGTTACCAACCAGAGAACTCCACTTTTCTTCATCCTTCTCTCCTTCGCAAAAAATTGTACCACAAACTTGCCCGAAGGCCTTTCAAATTTTTGACCAACCGGCCCTGCCCCATAGGTACTCATTTAAAAGAATGTGCCCACGGCAAAATCCCATGAGCTCTGACTCTCGCCCGGCTTGGGTTGCAGGTTGTATCCCCATTCCAGCCTCAGGGGGCCCATCGGAGATAGCCAGCGGAACCCAAAGCCGGCGCTGGTTCGCAGCCCCCCCTCGAGAAAGGCCTGCCCCACATCCCAGGCGTTGCCCGCATCGAAGAAGACCAGTCCTTTGATCTTGAGCTGCCGGATCAACGGAAAAATCCATTCAAAATTAAAAAGCATTTCCTTGTCGCCGCCGATGACTTCTCCATTGGGGGCCAAAGGGCCGACCGTCCAAGTTTTAAAGCCCCGGATGGTATAGATTCCTCCCAGCCGGTACCGCTCAAACAGGGGGACATTATGTTCTTCCCGGCCCTGGATATACCCGATTCGGCCCCGCCCCGAGAAAGTGGAACTCCAGAAAGGGGTAGTCCACCAGGAAGAATTGGCGCCGTACCTCGTGAAGTAATTCGTCCCGCCCAGCACCCCGCCGGCATACTCTACCCAGACCGAGCTGTCGGAGCCTCTGCTCGGATCCGCAAAACTATCCCGGGTGTCCCGCCGTATCGTGCCGGTGACACTACTGGTGGTCGAGTCCCCGACACTCTGCTGAATGATAAAAGAGGCCGTGGGTTGCACATCGCTAATCGTAATCGTCTCATACTTAGACGAGAGATAGCCGCGAGTTTGCCCCATCAAAGGAAAGCCAAGACGAAGACCTCCACCCGTTCTTCTCACCGTGTAACTCTCGTAAATCCGGCGCGTATTGTATAGGTCGACACCCCCGGAAATGCGGCTGTCGAATAACGAGGGTTCGGTAAACCCCAAATTGTAGAACTGCGAGATGCCCCCGATTTGCCCGATCAGGCTTAACCTCTGTCCCCGGCCAAAGAGGTTGCTCTGCGAGATTTGGGCCGTGCCGACAAATTTATCCAGGGTGCTGTATCCCCCTCCCACGCTTACGGTCCCTGTGGGGCCTTCTTCCACCTGTACGTTCATCTCCAGTTTATCGTCGGCGCTTCCTTTCTTGGTGCTGATGTTTACCTCTTTAAAAAATCCCAGACGATTCAGGTTCTGGCGGCTTCCTTTCAAAGCCGACAGACTGTACAGTTCGCCCTCCACGGCTGGCAGCGACCGGCGGATGACCTTGTCGCGGGTTTTGGTATTGCCCAGGATATTGATCCGCTCGATATAGACCTCCCGCCCTTTCTGGATTTCGAAGATCAGGTCCGCCAGGTTTTGATCTGGATGGATGATAGTTTGGGGAGAGATATCCACGAAGGCATACCCCCGATCGGCATACAGATCGCTAAGTTTGATGACGCTGTCCCGCAGCTTATCCCGGTTGACGATTTCTCCCACATAAATATCCACCCATTGGAACATCTCTTCCTTGGGAAAGATCAGATCGCCCCGGATATCCACTTTGCCGACTTTGAACTGGCGGCCCTCTTCCACCGGGATGTTGATCATAATCCCTTCCGGGTCACGGGTAACCAGGGGCTTGCCCACTTTCGCCTGTAAGAAGCCCCTCTGGAGATAAAAAATCATGATGGCGTCCAGGTCTCTCTCCAGGGTCTCGTCTTTATAGGTCCCCGACTTGCTGACCCAAGACCAGAAACCTTTCTCCTTTGTTTCCGGCAGGGCCTTTCTCAACTGCGCGTCGGGAAAATGCAGGTTGCCCGAAAAAGTAATACTCTTGATGCGGATCTTTTTATGCTCCACAATCTTGAAATGGACGATCACGTCTCCCTTCCTGGGAGTTTCCAGGGCATAAGTCACCTCTGCGGAGAAGTACGCCTCATCGCGGTACTTGTGGAGGATTCTATTTACGCTTTCCTTCACCGCGTTAAGGTCCAGGATGGCCCGGGGTTTGAGGGTTATGACTTCCTGGATCTCGTTGGTCTTCAGCGCCTTATTGCCGGAAAATTTAATTCCCCGGATGATGGGCTTTTCCTCCACAACGAATACGATGGCCATTCCCCGATCCCAATCCCGTTTTTCCGCCCGGACATCCTGGAAATATCCTAGCTGGTAGATGGACTTCAGGTCTTCCCGCAGGACCCGAGGGGAAAATATATCCCCTTCCTTCATTTTGATCTGGGACCGGATGGCGCTCTCCTCGATCGCCTTACTCCCCTCGATCACAACTTTGTAAATCAACTCCTTTTTTAAAACCCTGACGTTAAGCTCCTGGGCCAACTTCTGAGCGATGGGGTCCAGACCTTCCATCACTTTCCCCATGGTAAAAGCGGAGGACAAAACCCCTTCCAGATAAACGTCGAGGATCCGGGCGTCAAGGCTGATGGACCCGTTGACCTGAGTGATAGAACCGGTGATGATATAATCGGTATCGACCGTTCGCCCGATCTCCCGGGCCAAACGTTCATCGATCTCTACCGGGCCTACCCGGGCCAAAGCTTCCTGAATTCTTTCCTCCCCCACCAGGATGATCCGCTCATCCCTGCCCAGTTCCCGGGAGAGGATTTTGGCCAGCCGCATCGGCCAGCCCGCGAGCTTCTCCCGATCGGGCGCATAAACCTTAAAGGGGAGGATACCGACCTTCACCACCTCTTGCCCGCTGGCTTTTCCTGCCGGCAAGCCAACATAAACCAAGAGGCAAAAACAAATGCTCGCCAGAATTCGCTTGCCCATCGACACCCGTTTTCTGAAATGGCCCTCTGGCAAAAATTTCCATTTCCAGTGCAACGTGGCTCGGGAGATCCATCGCCCCTCCCTTCCGCCGGAGACCGACCCCCTTCGGCCGGGGTCAGCCATTTTCATACAATTTTCCGTCCACTAACTTGACCCTGTGGGTCATCCGGCCAGCCAGTGCGGGATTATGCGTAACGACGACAATCGTGATCCCCTGTTGGCGGTTGATATCCACCAGAAGCTTATGCACTTCCTCCCCTGTTTTTGAGTCCAGGTTCCCGGTCGGTTCATCCGCTAAAATCACCCGGGGGTTCAACATCAGGGCCCGGGCCACGGCAACCCGTTGCTGTTCGCCCCCGGAAAGTTCTCCGGGCTTATGTTGCAGTCGGTCTCCAAGCCCCAGCCGGCCCAGGATTCTCTCCGCGCTCTCGATCGCCTCTCTCTGACCCATGCCCCGGATCAGCCCCGGCATCATGGTGTTCTCTACGGCGCTAAATTCCGGAAGCAAATGGTGAAATTGGAAGACAAATCCCAGATGCCGGTTGCGAAACTCCGCCAATTCGCCATCGCTCTGCCCGAAGAGATCGATGTCTTCGAAATAGACTTTCCCCTCCGTGGGTCGGTCCAGCGCCCCCAGGATGTGCAACAGGGTGCTTTTCCCAGCGCCCGAGGCCCCCTCGATCGCCACCATCTCTCCGGGCATGATTTTGAGCTCGATCCCCTTCAAGACTTCGATGATTTTGCCGCTGCTTCCGAAAATGAAAGATTTCTTAAGACCCTGGGTTAGAAACAACGGATGATTCCCCGGTTCCATGGATCGAATCAGACCATCCCCTCCTTTGCCGGACTATCCTGCACAATCCCCAGCGCTTTGAGTTTGTTGGCCAATCGGAGGCGGAGGAACTCCTCGAGAGTTTTCATGACCGCCGGGTGGTTGGCGGCAATCTGATCGAAATCTTTTTTATTCAGCCGTACCAATTCCGCCGGCTGCAAAGTCTTTACCGAAGCCGTTCGCGGTCTGCCCGTCAGCAAAGAGATTTCACCGAAAAAATCCCCCTCTTTCAGCCGGGCCAACGGCAATTTCTCGCCCCGGGGAGATTCTGTAAAAGCTTCCACTTCGCCCTTTTTAATGATGTAAAGAGAATCCCCCGCCGCTCCTTCTTCCAACACCATCGCCCCGGAAGGGAACTTTTCCATCGTGAACTTGTCCAGCATCTGTTTCCTCTCCTCCAGGGAAAAGGCTTTAAACAGGGGAGAGAAGGCTAAAAGGTTCTCTAAAACCCGCTCCTTGTAGAATTTGAAGAGAACCTGGGATACGCTGGGAAATTCTTGGATGATCTTCTGCAAATCCTCTTTCATAATCTCCAAAAGCTCCGTGTCGGCAAGAGCCTCTACAGTGGCCTGGCGCTTGGCGTCGGCAAAGAACCCGAACTCTCCGAAAAAGTCCCCTTCTTTCAATTCCGCAAGGCGGATTTTCTCCCCCCCAGAAGGGTGCCGGAAGATGCTCACTCTTCCATGGCTAATAATGTATATGGAATCCCCCGGGTCGCCTTCCTTGCAGATGACTGCGTCCTTGGCGAAATGTCTGGCCTGAATCTTTTCCATCACCCGGGAGAGTTCCTCTTTTTTCAGGTCGGAAAAAAGGGGGGTGGGGGACCGGCCTTCTTGCCCGGCCGCGGCTGGCTCCATGACACCGACTTTGCGCTCCATGCCTTCCTCCACGGCCATTCCCCGTTTGGCGTAGAGCTCGGCCAGTTGGTCGTGTATTTTCACCTGTGAGGAGTCCAGTCGTAAAATGACTTTATTGACAGCAATCGCCTGGATTAAGAAACCTTCCTTGGCATATCGTTCGGAGGCCTTGCGGTAGGCTTCCAGAGCCTCTCCCCTCTTGCCCATCTTCTCCAGCAAGTCCCCGATCTTGACCTGCAGATGGAGATTCTTGGGGTCCTGAACGGCTTTCCTCTGGAGTTCTTTCATCTCTTTTTCATTTTTATCACCGAAAAATAGACCAGCCATTTAGCCCTCCTTTTTCACTCATAGCGAATCGCCACTGCCGGGTCGAGCCTGGAGGCCTGCCAGGAAGGGTAGAGCGTGGCCAGGAAGCTGATCCCGATCGCGGCGAGAGCGACGAGGAAAAAATCGATCCCGTTCATTTTGACGGGGAGGCGGGAGATGTAATAAATATCACTGGGAAGGGAAATAAACTGGTATTTGGCCAGGAGCATACAAATCACGTAACCTCCGATCAGGCCCAGGGCCGTCCCCACCACCCCGATGATCAATCCCTCGAAGATGAAAATCCTCCGGATCGATTTCCTCGCCGCCCCCATAGATTTGAGAATGGCGATGTCCTTGTTCTTCTCCATAACCACCATGATCAGCGTACTGACGATTCCGAAAGCCGCCACCAAAACGATGAGCACCAGGATGATGAACATCACGGTTCTTTCCAGTTTGAGGGCGGCGAAAAGGCTTTTGTTCATCTGCATCCAATCCTTCGTCCAGAAGGGGAACCCCAACGCCTTTTGGATTTCTCGGGCCACTTCCTTCACCCCGTAAATATCCTTGACTTTCACCTCCACGCCCGAGACGGAATCATCCATGGCCAGGAATTTTTGGGCGCTTTTCAGGGAAATATACGCTAAAGTAGTGTCATATTCATACATCCCCGAGTCAAAAATACCGCTGACACGAAATTTTTTCATCGGGGGACCTGTACCCATCGGGGCTAACGCACCCAGCGGAGAAACGACCACCACCGCGTCGCCAAGCATGATCCCCAGAGTCTGGGCCAGCTCTTTTCCAACCAAAATCCCGGGAGGCTCGGAAGATCCTTCTTCCCTCTTCAGGCCATCCATGGAGCCCTTTTTGAGGTTATTCTCAATGTTGATGACTCGTCCGGCCGTATTCGGGTCGATTCCCCGGAGAACGACCCCAAGGACATTTGTTTCCGAGGTGATCATGGCCTGGGTGAAGATAAACGGGGTCGTAGCCACAACTCCCTTGGTCCCTTCCACCTTTCGACTCACTTCTCCATAATCCCGCATCGGGGAGCCATGTTGGAAAATGACCAAGTGAGCATTCGTTCCCAGGATCTTCGTCTTCAAATCCTCTTCAAACCCGCTCATCACCGATAGGACAACCACGAGCGCCATCGCCCCCAGACCCACCCCGGCCATGGAGAGAATCGTGATCAGGGAGATGAAGATTTGCTTGCGCTTGGCCTTTAAATATCGCAGGCTAATGAAAAGTTCGTAACGCATAATTTAGCGATCAGCCCTCAGCGAAAAGCCGAGAATTCATTCTTCTCCGGCGGAAAGCGGATCGCCGACCGCCGAATGTTCATTCTTTCTCCGGGCGCATTTGGGGAAAGAGGATCACGTCGCGGATAGAGGGGGAATTCGTCAAAAGCATGACCAAACGATCTACCCCGACGCCTTCCCCAGCGGCCGGCGGCATCCCATACTCCAAGGCTCGCAGATAATCCTCATCGGAGAAGTTTATTCCCTCTTCATCTCCGGCTTTGGCCTTGGCCTGCCGAGCAAAGCGTTCCTCCTGATCCCGGGGGTCGTTAAGCTCGGAAAAAGCGTTGGCAATCTCCCGGCCGGAGATGTAAAGTTCGAAACGGTCCACCAGTTCCGGATTTTGATCATTTTTCCGGGCCAACGGGGAATCCTCGATCGGGTATCCCGTGATGAAGGTCGGCTGCACCAGGTGGGGCTCGGCCACCTTCTCAAAAATATCGACCCAGAGTCTCCCCAGCGGCTCCTGACCGGTAAGGGGTATTCCCAGTTGTCTCCCGAAGTTGAGGACCTGTCCGTGATTTTTCCAGCCCTCTTCGCTTAATCCTCCGTAGGTCAGCAGGCTTTCCTGGATGCTGATTCGTTTCCACGGAGGGGTGAAGTCCAGCCGCGTCCCCTGGTACTCCAACGCCATTTCCCCTTTGAGCTCTTTGATCAAAGAAGAAACCATGATCTCGGTCATCTCCATCAAATCCCAGTAGGTAGCGTATGCCTGATAGAACTCCAGCATGGTGAATTCGGGGTTGTGTTGCGTGGAGAGTCCTTCGTTACGAAAGTTCCGGTTGATTTCGAAGACCCGTTCGAAGCCCCCCACCAGAAGCCGTTTAAGGTAAAGTTCCGGGGCCACGCGCAGGTATAACTCCATGTCAAGAGTGTTGTGATGGGTTTTAAAAGGACGTGCCGTGGCGCCGCCGGGGATCGGCTGCATCATGGGGGTTTCCACTTCCAGGAAACCCCGGCTCGTCAAGAAGTTTCTGAGGTAGGCGGTCATCCGGCTTCGAGTAAGGAATACTTCCCGCGAACCGGGGTTGACAATGAGGTCCACATAGCGCTGCCGGTATCGGGTTTCCTGGTCGACCAAACCATGCCACTTCTCCGGCAGGGGCCGGAAAGATTTGGCCAGCATTTCCAGCGCTTCCACCATGACGGTAAGCTCGCCGGTCTTGGTGCGGAAGAGTCTTCCCCGGACCCCCACGATATCCCCGACATCCAAGCGACGCAATACCTTCGAGCTTCTTTCGTCCATCTGGTCTCGCCGGAGGTATCCCTGGATTCTTCCGGTGCGGTCCTGGACGTGAAAGAAGGCGGCCTTCCCAAAATTGCTCAGGCGCATCAGGCGCCCGGCCAAGGCAAAGCGGGTTTCCAGAGCCCGGAAATCTTCTTCGCTTTTGTTCCCGTAAGAGGCGAGAACCTCCTCCACGGAATGGCTCACCCGGAAAGTATTGGGGTAAAGGGGAATCCCCTCGCTCAGCAATTCCTCAGCTTTCTTTCTCCGTTGTAAAAAGAGTTCCTTTTGTTCCTCCACGGTTCACTCGGCAAAGATAAATTTTTGGCGCGGGTTACTCCCTAGAAGGCCTAAGACCCCGCAATGACAAAAACCAAATAAGAATTGTAGCGTTCGTCCGCGAACGCATCGAAGGCTAAAATATCTCAATTCTGACTCGGAGTCAAGCTAAGAGTTAGTGATTTTCTTGCGTTTCTGCTCGTGACGTGGCTCGGGGGCCAGGGCGATGAGTGCCGGCAGCCTCGGCTGGGTGGAAGCAATCCAGAAGATACAAGTTTTTTCCGCCGCAGGAGGCGGGGTGCTTCTTCCCGCCCCATCTGCGGAGATCGCAGCGCCTCAGGATGCCAAGCTCAGCGTCCTGGCCCCCGAGCCCTCTGACCAGCTATGAATTATGACACGAACTTTCGAAACGCGACAATGGGTGTGGGCCAAATCGGGTGAGAAAAAATTTCCGGGAGGGAAAGGCCAAGGGCAAGGCTGTAAACGGTGGAATCCTCACCTTTCCGGGGTGGGAAAGGGTACGGGATCCTTGGTTCACCTGGACCGCCCGGCACCAAAGATCAATTGTCCAGAAAATCGCGCCGGGTGAAAAGCGCCTCCAGGTCGTAGCCGAGCTTTTTCAGGTTCTCTTTTCCCCCTTCCTCTCGATCCACCAAAGCCAGAACCTGGACCACCTTCAACCCTTCTTCCCGGGCCCGCTCGATCGCCTTGATCGTGCTCCCCCCAGTCGTGACGACATCCTCCACGATGGCCACCGCGGTCCCTTCTGGGAGGTTGTTGATTCCTTCGACCCAGAGCCCCCGGCCATGTTTTTTCGGCTCTTTGCGGATGATGAACGCCGGCACCGGCCTCCCTTCCAAAAAGCTGATCAGAGAAACGGCGGTGGCGATCGGGTCGGCTCCCATGGTCATCCCCCCTACGCCCTGCACAGCTTCTCGGGAATCCTGCAGGCGCTCAAAAAGCAGTTTCCCGACCAAATAGGCCCCTTCTGGATGCAAGGTTACCGGCCGGCAGTCGATGTAGAAGTCGCTTTCCTTCCCCGAGGTCAAGATTACCTTCCCCCGGGTGTAGGCTTTCTGCTTTAGCAGGTCGAGAAGCCTTTCCCGCAAATTCATCATCCTCTCCCCCCGTCAATTCTATTTTCACCGCAGAGAGCGCAGAGAACGCTGAGTCGAAATCAGAATTACGACCTAAAATCTGAAACGCCAAAATAAGATTTAATAGGACGCAGATTTTCGCAGATGAACACAGATAATTATTTTCTTTTTCGTTTATCATGACAATCTGTATTCATCCGTGTCCAAAAAGCAATTTCCTATACTATCAAGTTAGCCCCCCTCACCCTTCCCCTCTCCCCCGCAAACGGGGGAGAGGGCGGGGGTGAGGGGGAAGGATAAAAAAAGGAAATTCCTATACAATAAATTTATTTTGTTTTTTTATAGTTGCTCTTATTTCTCCGCGTTCTCTGCGCTCTCTGCGGTGAATGATTATTTTTTGAAAACCCGCCGGAAGATCGCCTTTACGTACCTCAGAGAATGCGACAGGTCCAGACATTGCTGGATTTCCCTGGGTTTCAGATGCGTGAGAATCGAGCGGTCTTTCAGGAGTACCGCCCGAAAATCCTTCTTCCCCCGCAGCGCCCGGAAGGCCGCTGCTTGTACCAAGCCATAGGCTTCTTCCCGGCTCAAACCCTTCTGCACCAGCCGGAGCATCACGCCCTCGGAGAAGATCAACCCGCGCGTTCTTTCCAGATTGGCCTTCATCGCTTCCGGGTAGACCACCAAATGATCCACCAGTTGGGTGGCGCGGTTCAGCATATAATCGAGAAGGATGGTGCTGTCCGGGGCAATAATCCGTTCTACGGAGGAATGGCTGATGTCTCGTTCATGCCAGAGAGGGACATCTTCCAGCGCCGCCAGGGCATTGGCCCGCACGACCCGGGATAGACCCATCAGGTTTTCCGACGCAATTGGATTTCTTTTGTGGGGCATGGCCGAAGACCCCTTCTGCCCCTCACTGAACGGTTCCTCCGCCTCGGCCACCTCGGTCCTTTGCAGATGGCGGATTTCCAGGGCGATCTTCTCGACGGAGGCCGCCACCAGGGCCAAGGCTGTAAAAAATTCCGCATGGCGGTCCCGCTGGATGATCTGGTTGGAGATGGGCACGGGTTTCAGTCCGCACTTTTTGCACACATATTCCTCGACCGCGGGAGAAAGGTGGGCATAGGTTCCGACGGCGCCGGAGATCTTCCCGTAGGCGATATTCTCTTTCGCCCGCCCGAGACGTTCCAGGTTCCGTCCCATCTCCGCGTACCACAAGGCCAGGGTCAGACCGAAGGTGATCGGCTCGGCATGCATCCCATGGGTGCGCCCGATCATCGGAGTAAACTGATATTCGTAGGCCCGGCGTCGTAAGACTCGCAAGAAATTTCGTACATCTTCTTCCAAAAGCTCTGCCGCCTCTACCAGGAGCATGGCGAAGGAAGTGTCCAAAATATCCGAGGAAGTCAAGCCCAAGTGCAGGTATCGGGCTTGGGGCCCAATCCGTTCCGACAGGGCTGTCAAAAAGGCGATCACATCATGCTTGACCACCTCTTCAATGGCCTCGATCCGCTGCCGATCAATGCCGGCTTTCTTCTTGATAATCCGAAGAGCGCTGATGGGAACTTCTCCCCTCCTGGCCATCGCTTCGCAGGCCAAGATCTCAATCTGCAGCCATTTACGGAAACGGTTTTCCGGCCCCCACACCGCGGCCATGGCCTTTCTCGAATATCGCGGGATCATCACTTTCTCCTACTCTATTTTTTGCAACGCAAATTAGCAGTTCCCCGCATCAAAGTCAAGCCCCCGCTGGGTCTTGCCTGAATTTCATCTATCTTCTCTGAATGAAAGTGACCCGGCCCTTTTAAATTTCTTGACGAAAATTATTTTTTTAAGTATTTTCTAATCGCGGTGGTAAGAGTCGAAAAAAGAAATTGTTTAGCCACAGAGGACACAGAGAGCACAGAGATATGGATGCAGAAAATGGAAGAGAATTTGACCCTGCACCCTCAAAACAGGTTCCGCAAGCGTTCGCCTTTTCCTTTTGGTTTTTGAACGTAAATCCCTCTGTGGCAAATAAGTTTCTAATATTTTTGTCTTTTATTTTTTTTCCTTTTTTTGGCTAAACTGTTTCCGAAAAAAAAGATTTCAATCGCAGGCAAAAATCGGCCATAATAGGAAACGATGAAGAAGCTCCATACGATCCCCTTCAATTTTGGCGGTCTGCCCCGGGATGAATGCCCCTGGGAAAATTCCCGGGTGGTCTTTCTGCCGGTGCCCTATGACCTGACCACCAGCTATCTGCCCGGAGCGCGGCGCGGACCCATGGCCATCCTGGAAGCTTCTACCCACATGGAACTTTTTGACGAAGTGCTGGAAAGGGAAACCGCCCGGATCGGATTTTGCACCCTCGACCCTTTGGAAGCAGTGGCCTCCGGCCCGGAAGAGATGGTCGGCCTGATTCAAACTTTTGTGGAGCCGGTCCTTCAGGCGGATAAATTTCCCGTAGTGATCGGGGGGGAACACACCGTCACGATCGGGACGGTACGGGCCGTAAAGGAAAGATATCCCCGACTCTCTTTCCTCCAACTGGATGCTCACGCCGACCTCCGCGTATGCTATGAGGGGACCCCCTTTAGCCACGCCTGCGTGGGCCGTCGCCTTGCGGAACTCGGCCCGCTGGTTCAGGTGGGCGTGCGCAGTTTGAGCCTGGAGGAAAACCTCTACCTGAAAACCGCCCCGGTAAAATCCTTCTTCTGGCATTCTCTTTCCGGGACCCCGGATTGGGTCGAGCAGGTATGCCGGGCCCTTTCCGCGGAGGTCTACGTAACCATCGACCTGGATGTCCTCGACCCGGCCATCATGCCCGCGGTGGGCACCCCGGAACCGGGTGGATTGGACTGGAAAACCCTCACCCAATTCCTGGCCCATCTGGCCCGGGAAAAAACGGTGGTCGGGTTTGATGTGGTGGAGCTGGCCCCGATTCCAGGGTTGGTCGCCCCGGACTTTCTCGCCGCCAAGCTCATCTATCGCTTTTTGGGCAGTATCTTTGCGCCCTTCCTCCCCGGCAAGCAGAATCCGCCTCTCGGAAAGGAAATTTAAATTGGAACCCTTGGTCCCGCGAAAACTTTTTTTTACGAAAGGCGTTGGTTTCCACAAAGAGGAACTGCGCTCCTTTGAGCTGGCCTTGCGCGATGCCGGCATCGAAAAGTGTAATCTGGTCACCGTCTCCAGCATCCTGCCCCCCCGCTGTAAGATTATCTCCCGCACCCAAGGACTTCGCGAGCTCATCCCCGGGGGCATCACCTTCTGCGTGCTGGCCAAGTGCAGCAGCAATGAGCCCCGGCGTCTGATCGCCGCCTCCATCGGTTGCGGCATCCCTTCGGAAAAATCGCTGTACGGGTATCTCAGCGAGCACCACGCCTTCGGCCAAACCGAAAAGGAAGCGGGGGATTACGCCGAGGATTTGGCCGCGGCCATGTTGGCCTCTACGCTGGGGATCGAATTTGACGAAGCCAAGAGCTGGGACGAGAAAAAAGAATTCTACCGCATCAGCGACAAGATCGTGCGCACGACGAATATCACGCAATCCTGTATCGTCAAGAATGGCTGGTCGACCGTTGTGGCCGCCGCCGTTTTTCTTTTTTAAAATTTAATAGGACGCAGATTTTCGCAGATAACCACAGATAGTTATTTTTTCTTTGGTTTATCATGATAATCCGTATTCATTCGTGTCCAAAAAGCAATTCCCTATGGAATCAAATTATGGAGATCCCATGAATGTCGGGTTTTGCTTCAACCGGAAGAAGCCCCAAGGAGAATCCTCCCCCGATGATATCTATGCCGAATGGGACGATGAGGAAACGATTGCCGCTGTCCTCTCCTCCCTGGCGCGCAACCATCGGGTCATCCCCATCGAGGCCGACGAACAGGCTTTCGAAAAATTCCGGAAGCTTCGCCCGGACATCGTCTTCAACATGGCCGAGGGGATGTATGGGATCAGCCGGGAAGCGCAAATCCCGGCCATGCTGGATATGCTGCGCATTCCGTACACCGGCTCGGACCCCCTTACCCTGGCCCTTTGTCTGGATAAAGCCCTGGCCAAGCAAGTACTCTCCTACCACCGGATCCCCACGGCCTCTTTCATAGTCGTCCATGACCTGAGAAAGAAGCCGGAATTTCCCCCTTTCCCGTTGATCGTGAAACCTCTCGCGGAAGGGTCCAGCAAAGGAATCGGCAACCGCGCCCTGGTGCACACCCCCAAAGAGCTGAAGGAACAGATCTCCACGGTCTTAAACAAGTACCACCAGCCGGCGCTGGTGGAAAAATACCTCCCCGGCCGGGAATTCACCGTGGCCCTTCTGGGAAACGGGGCGGGGGTGCAAGTGCTTCCCATCGTGGAGATCCAGTTTGAGCAACTGCCTGCCCATATCAACCCCATTTACTCATTCGAAGCCAAGTGGATTTGGGATACGGTCGAAGAGCCGCTGGAAATATTCGCCTGCCCGGCGAAGGTATCGCCCCGGCTGAAAAAAAGGATTGAGGCGGTATGCCAGGCCGCTTTTGCGGCGTTGCGCTGTCTGGACTGGTGTCGCATCGATATTCGTCTGGATGATGCCGGGGAGCCGAATGTCCTGGAGTTGAACCCGCTCCCCGGAATCCTTCCCAACCCGGATGCCAACTCCTGTTTCCCCAAGGCGGCCAGAACCGCCGGTTTATCCTACGTGGACCTCATCAACCGCGTATTGGAGATCGCCTGCCAGAGGGTGGGACTGAAGCCATGAAAGAACCCTCCGTTCTCATCCTCTACAGCCTCCCCGCCCCCTTTTTTCCCGACGGGACCCCCGACGTCTTCGGCCAGGAGTCTGTGCTATCGCGACTCCACGCCGTACAACAGGCCCTCCTTTCTTCGGGGTATCCTGTACAAGCCTTGGAAGCGAAAGGAGACGTAGCGGTACTCTTGAAAAAAATGCGTTCTGCCAAAGCAGATTTGGTCTTCAACCTCTGTGAAGAATTTCATGGCCGAACCAAGCTGGAGATGAATATCGCCGCCCTCCTCGAACTCCTGGATATCCCCTTCACCGGTTCATCGGCCCTGGTCCTGGGACTGTCGCAGGATAAGGGAAAGACCAAGTCAATCCTGGCCCATGGGGGCATCTCCACCCCGGCTTATTGCGTGTGGCAGCCCGGGATGGATCGACGGCTCTCGGGCTTGCGCTTTCCCTTGATCATCAAACCTCTGCTGGAAGATGCCAGCCTGGGTATCGATAACGATGCCTACATTCCCGATGAGAAAACGCTCAAGCAGCAGGTGCAAAAAGTTCATCAGGGGTATGGGCAAGTTCTGGTAGAAGAGTATATCGAAGGCCGGGAGTTGAATGTCTCCATCCTGGGAAACAAGAGCGCGCAGGTCTTGCCCATTTCCGAGATCGACTTCTCCAGCATGCCCCCCGGACTACCCAGGATCTGCAGCTATGCCGCGAAGTGGGTAGAAAGTAGCCGGGAATTTTCCTCCACCGTTCCCCGTTGTCCGGCGTCCCTTCCCTCCAGAGTGGAAGGAGAAGTAAAGCAAGTATCCCTGGAAGCATACCGCATTATGGATTGTCGGGACTACGCCCGGGTGGACATTCGCCTCAGCCCCGAAGGAACCCCATACGTTCTGGAGATCAACGCCAACCCGGATATTTCCCCGGATGCCGGGATGACCCGTTCCGCCAAAATGGCCGGATATTCGTACCCCGAGTTCATCGCCCTTATGGTAGAAATTAGCTGGACCCGCAACGGCTCCCTCCGTTCCCGCGGCCGACCCCGAAGGGCCTCTCGGCAAAAGGAAACCCGTGGCTGAAAACATGAATCCGGGAAAAGTCGGCCGGAACTGGGACGATGCGGATGTCCTCCCCGCTGTTCTCTCCCGGGACACCGAATTCGTCTTTCGGCGCATGACGGAAGAAACGCTGTGGGCCGCGCAGTCAGGAAACGGCCACCGGATCCTCGACGTGGGCTGTGGGCGGGGGATCGACGCCGCCTCCATGGCCAAAAAAGGGGGGGTTCTTTTCGGGTGTGAACCCTCTCGCGTGATGCTCCGCAAGGCCAAGGAGTATGTGCAGGATGCCGGGGAAAGGGTCAGACTCGTAAGCAGCCTGGCGGAGGGTCTTCCTTTCCCGAACAACACCTTTACCCGGGTGGTCTGTAAGGGAGCGATCGATCATTTTGACAACCCGGAGCAGGCCGTGTTGGAAATGTGCCGGGTGGCCTCTGCCATGGGAAAGGTGGTCATTGCGGTGGCCAATTTCGAGAGTTTGAGTTGCGTTCTGGGCAAAAAACTAAACGGACTCTCTCGACGCTTTTTGCGGAGGGAAATTCCCCGTCCGCACATCTGGGAGATTCCCGTAGATCATACATTCAAATTCGATTATCCGGCAATTATCGCCCTGGCGAATCGGCATCTGCGGGTGGAACAGATCCGGGGCGTTTCCCTCCTCTGGGGGTTTCCCCGTTGGTCCAAGGTCTTGCAGGCCATGCCCCGCGCCTTGGCCTTGATTATTCTTCGATCCCTGGATAAAATCGCTTCCTGGCATCCGGCCTGGAGCGATGTGCTCATCATCGCAGGAAGACCCGTTACAAAAGAAAGATGGGGAGATGGGGAGATGGGAAGATAGGGAAAAAAAGGAATTTAAGGAATTTAAGGCATTCAAGACATTTAAGGTATTCAAGGTAAGCCCCCTCACCCTTCCCCTCTCCCCCGCAAACGGGGGAGAGGGCGGGGGTGAGGGGGAAAGATAAAAAAGGAAATTCCTATACAATCAAGCTATTAACACCCCCACCCTCA
>Ga0315276_10002368_pt1 | contig 17237 bp, 15 predicted proteins | sample YL17G05_0_MG_FD_204542 | JGI IMG/M metagenome (GOLD analysis project Ga0315276, IMG submission 204542) | Sediment microbial communities from Yellowstone Lake, YNP, Wyoming, USA - YL17G05_0 | ecosystem: Environmental > Aquatic > Freshwater > Lake > Sediment | place: USA: Wyoming | collected... | reverse complement strand
AGTGCTCGCTGCTCGTCGTTGGCTTCAGTCATCTGCGGCGGCGCCGTGGGCGTCGCCGAGCAGCATCGCCGCGACGTCGGCGAGCGCGCGCGCCGACGTCGCGTGGGCGCTGGCGAGCGCGATCGGCCGCCCCGTGACGATCGACCGCGAGAGATGAATGTCGTCGACGAGCAGTCCGTAGCTGACGAGCGTACAGCCCAGCCGCTGCCCGGCGGCGGCCGCGAGGTGATCGAAGCAGTCCCGGGCTTCCGCGATCGAGCGCACGCCGAAAACCGTCACGCCGATGCGTGCGTCGCGCGAGTGTGTCGCGATCGCTTCGAGCGCCGCCCACGCGTCGCGCGCCACCGCCTCGTGGGGCCGGACCAGGAGCAGTGTCCAGCGGAGCAGCGCCTCCGCGTCTGCTGCCTTGCTGAGACACGACGCGGGGAGCGCCGCCAATGCGAGCGCACGATCGCGCGGCGCTGCGGCGCGTACCCATTCTTCGGCGCGGCGCGCCAGTTCCGCCGGCTCGTCGGTGTCGACGCGAATCGCCAGCGCCCCGAGCGGCCCGCGACCCGGCAGCGGCCAGGCGGGCGTCGCGCACAGCGATCGCGGCGCTAGCAGCGCGGCGCGTGCGCCCTGGCGAGCCACTTCGACCGCCAGGTTCCAGAGCAGCGCGCCGCGCACCGGGTCGGCGTTCGTCAACGGAACGCCGACGAGCGGAAGCGTCTCGACCCTCTCGTTCGCGGACGCCGCGATGCTGCCGTTCAATTCCGGGGCAAAGAAGTGCAGGACGTCGCCGAGTTCGCGCGGCATTCTGGCTAGCGCACCACCAGCACCGAGTTCGGCGGCCCGATCGAAGTGGGGGTGCTCTTGGGGTTGGCTGGATCCTCGCACCATTCACCGTCGACCACGTAACGATATTCGTAGTTGCCCGGTGCGAGTCGCAACACCTTGCGCCACACGCGCGTCTCTCCCTCCTGGTATGTCGAGGAGAGCACGCCGCGATCGGGCACCCAGCCGTTGAAGTCGCCCGCGATGCGCACGTCGGCGGCGCCCGGCTCGCGGTACTCGATCACCACCTCGCGCGCTTGTCGAGCGGCGGGCGTCGTCTCGGCCAGCGGTTCTGCCTGCAAGGGCGCGCGCGCGGCCACTTCCGTTGCGAGCGCGGCGTAGTCGGCGGCCCCGTTCGACGACGGCGCCATCCGCGCGACGGGCAGCCCTCGGCGCGCCGCCTCGCGCAGCTTCACGCTGTTGCGGATCACCGTGTCGAAGCAGGCATCGCCGAAGCGGGTGCGGATCTCGGCGAGCGTTTCGCGGGCGAAGCGCGTGCGGCCGTCGTAGAGCGTCGCGAGGATGCGTATGTCGGGCGCGATGCGCAGTCGCTCGGCGAGCAGCGCGATCGTCTCGAGCAGTTTGTGGACGCCGTGCAGCGCGAAGTGACTGGCCTCGACCGGCACGATCACCTCGTTCGCCGCGCGCAGTGCGTTGAAGGTGAGCAACCCGACGTTCGGCGGGCAATCGACGATCACGTAATCGTAGGGATCCGGGAGCACGGCGATCGCGCGCGCCAGCCGATCGGTGCGCGCTTCGGCACGCTCCTGCGCGAGCTTCTGTTCGAGCGCCGAAAGCACGATGCCGGATGGCGCTACGTGCAGTCGCTCGCCAGCCGGCACGATCACGTCCGCGAGTCGCGGGGCGCCTTCCTCCTCGGCGAGCACCTCGTAGAGGTTTTCGTCGAGCGCTTCAGGATCGATGCCCAGCGCGATGCTCGCGTGCGCCTGCGGATCGAGGTCGACCACCAGCACACGCGCGCCGTCCAGCGCGAGACAGCCTGCGAGGTTCACGGCGGTGGTCGTCTTGGCGCAGCCGCCCTTCTGGTTCACGATGGCGATGGTGCGCGTGACGATCGGATCCGTGGTCGTGTCGCCGTTCATGCTGCCTCCGACTCCCGGCCCCACAGCCGCCGGGGGGCTGTGGGGCCTGCATTCGCCGGCGGCCGTTTCCGGAGCAATGTGCTCCGATCGGCGTCAGGAGCCCGGGCTCCCCTCCGCTTCGCGCTCCAGTCCCCGCTCGACTTCGCGCTGGAGCTGGGAGACCTCGAAGATCCACTCCTGTCCGGAGACGGCTTCGAAGGTCGACCCTCCATGCAGCACCAGCACGAGGTCGCCCGTTGCGACCAGGACCAACTCGGAGAGCGGCTTCTGCACCTCGGGAAGGATCCGCTTGAGCGAGCCGATGCTGTGACGGATCCGCTGGACCGAGACGCCGGCGTCGATCAGTTGCTTCGCGGCCCGTAGCGCCACGAGATCTTCGAACGTGTAGCGGCGGTGCCCGCCCGGGGTCCGAGCCGAAGGGGCGACGAGGTCTGTCTCTGCCCAGTACTGAAGCTGGCGGCGCGAGACGCCCAGGACCCGAATGACCTGACCGGAGCGGAACAGGCGCACGGTGCAGGCGTCGGATCTCGCAGCGACGGCCGATGACGAGTGCAGCGATGAAGAAGCTGAAAGCACGGACCAACCCCCCAAGACACGTCCGTATTGCGGACGTTATCCGCGGCTGCGATGAGAAGTCAATCAGAAACATGCCGGATTTGTTCTGGTCGAGCGGTTCCCGCTCGCAAACACGTGAGGTAGGCTGCGAACATGAAGCCCCAAGCGAGGCGGGGCGACGCGACCACCAGTGGTCGCGAGCGCATCTACATCGAACACGACTCGGTGCGGCGCCCGTTCATGCGCGGGATCCTGGTGCACTCGCTGATGGCGCGTGGCCTCGCCTTCGACGATGCCTATGCCTCCGCGAACGCCGTGCGCGAGCGCCTGCGCGGGCGCGGCTCCGTCACGGTCGAAGACCTGGGCCGCGCGGTGCAGGAGGTGCTGCGCGAGCGTTCGCTACCCGAGGAAGCCGCGGGTCCTCCCGTCGGGCCCACCATCCACGTCACCACCCCGGCGGGCGCGGCGCCGTTCTCGAAGGGCTTTCTCTCGCAGTCGCTGCACGCGGCGGCGATCGAACCCAACGACGCTTTCGACGTCGCGCGCGAGATCGAGGCCCAGCTCGCGCTGCGCGGCGTGCGCGACATCGATCGCCGCGAACTGCGCCGGCTCGCCTTCCAGACGCTCGAGCGTCGCTTCGGCCCGCGCACCGCCGAGCGCTACCTCATCTGGCGCCACTTCCAACAGCCCGACCGGCCCGTGATTCTGCTGCTGGGCGGTACCGCCGGGGCGGGCAAGACGTCGCTCGCGCTCGAAGTAGGGCACCGACTCGGCATCCACCGCGTGCTCTCGACCGACGCGATCCGCCAGGTCATGCGCACCATGCTCTCCCCCGAGCTGGTGCCCGCCATCCACGCTTCCTCCTATGACGCCAACCGCGCGCTAGGTCGCGGCGAAGACGCCGTGATCGAGGGCTTTCTCGCCCAGGCGTCGATCGTGTCGGTGGGTGTACGCGCGATGCTCGACCGCGCCGTCGCCGAGAACTCGAGCCAGATCCTCGACGGGGTCTCGATCGTGCCAGGGCTGATCGACCTCGCGGCCTACGCCGAGAGCGCTCACGTGATCTTCCTGGTCGTAGCGACGCTCGACGAGCGCTCCTTCCGCGCGCGTTTCGAATCGCGCGCGCGCACGTCGCATCGCCCCGAGCACCGCTATCTCGAGCACTTCGATGCGATCCTGAAGATCCAGGACCACTTCCTCGAACTGGCCGACCGCCACGACATCCCGATCGTCGACAACGACTCGATCGACGTCTCGGTGCTCTCGATCGTCAAGCACGTGACGGAGACGCTGCGGAAGGCAGGGCGCTTCGACGTCAAAGAGCTTCTCGCCTAGGCGTCGCGCTGCTGTCCGGCAACGTCGCTAGGCTCCGCTCGAGCCCAGAAGGAGAGTGCATGGCATCGACGTCGACGTCGTGAAGTCGCTGCTCAACGCGGTCAAGAAGAACGGCATGGCGACTCCGATCTCCTGGTCCCCGGAAGACCTCGAAGTCACGGAGATGGACTACCAGACCCAGTGCACCACCGTGCTGCTGCGCGACAGGAGCTGGTCGATGTCCTGGGCCGGACGCTTCCCGGCGGCGAAGCGCGTCGCGATCGCGCTCGACCATCTGATCCGCACGCGCGCTGGCCGCGCGACCACTTCTTCGTGGTCGGCTTCTCGACGCGCGCCTGCGAGATCCCCGTGCGCGATCTGCCCGAAGCGAGCTGGGACGCGGGCGCGCCGTTCACGAACTTGCAGGAGGGCTTGATGCTCGCCGAGCGCCTGATCGCGCGGAACCCGAGCCCGAGCGCGCAGCTGCTCGTCATCAGCGACGGACAGCCCACCGCCTGCTTTCGGGGCCGCCAACTCCATGTCGAGTGGCCGACGGGCTTCGGCGGAGTCTCCCCCCACGCCGCCGCCGAGATGCTGAAGCAGGTGCGCCGCATCACCAATCGTGGCGTGACGATCAACACCTTCATGCTCGACGCCTCGCCGGAACTGGTTTCCTGCGTCGAGTCGATCACGCGCATCAACAAGGGGCGCGCGCGCTACACGCAAACGTCGCGACTCGGCTGCTACGTGATGATCGACTACCTGTCGCGCCGTCGGAAGTTGCGGCGCTGATGGGCATCATCCCGGGAGTCGTGCGCCGCGCCAGCGGCAACGCGGCCCGCGCCGCGCGCCTGCTGGCCGCGCGCGCGGTGCTCGGTCGCCGCGCTCCGTTCTGGTTGCTCGCGCGCCTCGTGCCGCCCTTCGACGAGACGCGCGCGGCGCGTCTTCCGTTCGCGCGTGAGCGCTCGCCGAGCCTGCTCGAAACCTTGCGTGCGCTCGACGCCGCGGCGCGCGATCCGCGCGTCGGCGGCGTGCTGTTGCGCTGCGCCGGCGCGCCGCACGGCTACGCCGCGGCCGCTTCGCTGCGCCGCGCGCTCGACGCCGTGCGCGCGGCCGGCAAGCCGGTCGCCGCCTACGGCGAAACCATGCACCAGGCCGAGTACTGGGTCGCGAGTGGCGCCGATCGGCTGTGGCTGCCCGAGACGGGATCGATCCATCTGGTCGGACTGCGCAGCGAGTCGATCTTCTTGGCACGCCTGCTCGCGCGACTCGATCTCAAGCCCGACGTCGTGCGCGTCGGCTCGCACAAGGCCGCGGCCGAAACATTCACGCGTGAGTCGATGTCACCCGAGAGCCGCGAGCAGATCGAGGCGTATCTCGACGACGTGTTCGGCGAGTTGGTCGCCGCGATCGCCGCGGGGCGACGCCTCGACGTCGCGACCGTGCGCGAGCGCATCGACGCCGGTCCGTATCGCAGCGAAACGGCGTGCGAAGCGGGTCTCGCCGACGGCTGCCTGTATCCGGATCAGGTCGAAGAAGCGCTCGTCGACCTGCTGCCCGAAACCGGCGAGGCGCCGCCGTCGGGCGGTGCGCCGCGCGCACGCCTCATCGACGCGGATGCCTACGCTGCGCTCCACGCCGACGACCCGGGCTGGTCGCCGCTCTGGAGCAAGCGTCCGCGCGTCGCGTACGTCACCGCGAGTGGCGCGATCCATCGGCGTAGCGGCGTCGCGGGCATTTCCGTCGAAGCGCTCTCGCGCACGCTGCGCGCGCTCGGCGAAGACGACGGCGTGCGTGCGATCGTGCTGCGCATCGAGAGTCCCGGTGGCGACGCGCTCGCTTCCGACGTCTTGTGGCGCGCTCTCAGCGTGGCGAAGCGCGACAAACCGCTGGTGGTATCGATGGGCGAAGTGGCGGCGTCGGGCGGCTACTTCGCCGCGGTGGCGGGCGACGCGATCTTCGCCGAGGCGCCCACGCTCACCGGGTCGATCGGCGTAGTGGGCGGCAAGCTCGACGCCGGCGCGTTGCTCGAAAAGCTGGGCGTCGATCACGACGCGGTCGAGCGTGGTCGCCGCGCGGGCCTGCTCACGTCACTGCGCGGCTTCACGCCCGACGAGCGCAGCCTGGTGCGCCGCGACATGGAAGCGGTGTACGACGTATTCCTGCGCCGCGTCGAAGCGGGGCGCAAGCTCACGCGCGCCGACCTCGAGCGCGTGGCGCAGGGGCGCATCTGGAGCGGCGTGCGGGCGCTCGCGCTCGGGCTCGTCGACGCGCACGGCGGACCGCTCGAAGCGATCCGCGAGGCGCGCGCGCGCGCCGGCCTCGCGGCCGACGAAGCCGTCGCGCTCGACGTGCAGCCGCGCCACGCGCCGGTCGACCTGGTGCGGGGGCTGCTCGGGATCGAGGCGAGCCTCTGAGTCGCGCGGCGTCGCAGCTTCGGGGGGCGGCTCCTAGACTGCGCGGATGCCGCGGCGCCTGAAGCTCGACATCCCCGGTCCCGACCGTCGCGTCACGCCGGGCGACGTGCTCGCCAAGGGTTGGGCCGAACTCTTCGCCCCCAGCCTCGCGTCGCCGCTTCGCATGGTGCTCGAAATCGGTTTCGGACGCGGCGAATTTCTGCTCGACCTCGCGCAGCGCGCACCCGGGGTCGCGCACGTGGGCGTCGAGATCTCGCGCAAGCGCGTGCTGAAGCAGGCCCGGCGGCTCGCCAGGAGTGAACTCACCAACGTGCGACTCGTCCACGGCACCGGCGAGCAGGCATTGGCGGAGCTGTTCGGGCCCGCGTCGCTCGCAGCGGTGTGGATCAACTTCTCCGATCCGTGGCCGAAGAAGCGCCATCACCGCCGGCGGCTGGTGCAGGCGCCGTTGGTTGCGACGGTCGCCGACCGGCTGGTGTGCGGAGGGCTGCTCCACGTGGCGACCGACGACGTCCCCTACGCCGAGCACATCGACGCCGTGCTGGCGGCCGAGTCGCGACTCGAGAACGTCTTCGCGCCCGCACGCTGGCTCGCCGACGTAGCCGGCCGCATGCCGACCGCCTACGAACTGGAATGGCGCGCGGAAGGCCGCCCGCTCCACTTCTTCGCGTATCGAAGGATCTCGGGCTGAGATGCTCGAGGCGCGCTTGCAGCTCCAGGATCACTCGATCGAGTCGCTGCGCGCGCGCTTCGCGGAGCAGGGGATCGAGCCGTGGCGTGCGGAGCAGGTGGCCGGGTGGCTCTACGGCCGCGGGATCGCGGACCCGGCGCAGTGGACCGATCTCCCCGCGGCGCTGCGCGAGCGCTTCGCCGCCGAGTGGGAATGGCACGCGCTCGACTGGGATCTCGTCCAGCGCTCCACCGACGGCACCGTGAAGGGTCGGCTGCGCGCGCGCGACGGCGCGCTGGTCGAGTCGGTCTTGATTCCCGAAGGCGAGCGCACGACGCTGTGCATCTCCACCCAGGTGGGCTGTCCGCTCGCGTGTTCATTCTGCGCGACCGGCGCGCTCGGCTTCACGCGCAACCTCACGGTCGCCGAGATCGTCGACCAGGTGTGCCGGATGCGCGAGCAGCTCGTCCCCGGCCAGCGCATCACCAACGTCGTCTACATGGGCATGGGCGAGCCGCTGCTGAATCTGCCCGCCGTACTCTCGTCGGCACGCCTGCTGCTGCATCCCAAGGGCTTTGCACTGGGGCCGCGCAAGCTGACGGTGTCGACGGCGGGCGTGGTACCGAAGATCGCAACGCTGCTCGCGAGCGTGCCGGTGAATCTCGCCGTCTCGCTGCACGCCGCGACCGACGCGGTGCGCGACGAACTCGTCCCGCTGAACCGACGCTTCCCGCTCGCGACGCTGATGGATGCGCTGCGCAGTCTCGACACCGTGACAGCGCGTCGCCCGGTCTTCTTCGAGTACACGCTGATCGAAGGCGTGAACGACGCGCCCGAAGATGCGCGACAGCTCGCGCGCCTGGTGCGCGGTCTGCCCTCGAAGCTCAACCTGATTCCGATGAACGCGCACGAAGACTCGCGGTATCGACCGCCGTCCGGAGCGGTCTTGACCCGCTTCGCCGGCGATCTCGTGCGACTCGGCCTCACCGTCACCGTGCGCCGCCCGCGCGGCGCGGACATCGATGCAGCGTGTGGGCAACTCGCCGGGCGAGGAGTGCAGCCGGCCGTGGCGTCACTGGCCTGATGCTCTACGCCGTCGGCGACATCCACGGGCGTCTCGACAAGCTCGACGCGCTGCTCGCGATGCTCCCGCTGCAACCGGGCGATCGACTGGTCTTCCTGGGGGACTACGTCGACCGCGGTTCCGCCTCGCGTGAGGTCGTCGACCGCCTCATCGAGGTGGCCGACGCCTATCCGTGCGAGTTCCTGCTCGGCAACCACGAGTCGATGTTCCTCGACTACCTGGGCTGGCAGGGGCATGCCTATTTCGGGGCCGACGTGTTCCTGCCCAACGGCGGCGCCGAGACGCTCGTGTCGTACGGCTGGCACGAGTTGCGCCCGCCGCGTCCCGGCGAGTTCAGCCTGCCGCCGAAACACGAGGCGTTCTTTCGCTCGCTGCGGCTGCACCACAGCGAAGGCGCCTATCTGTTCGTCCACGCGGGGCTCGGCCGCACGCTGACCCGCACCAGCGACGCGGGCTGGGCGCTCTCGCACGCGCGCGTCGAGGAGCTGCTCTGGGATCGCGCGAGCGCCGACCTGCCGCACGAACTCGGCGTGACGATCGTGTACGGCCACACGCCGCGCCCGGATTTCCAGGTGCGCTGGAACCTCCCTCACAGCATCGGGATCGACACGGGCGCGGTCTACGGCGGGCTGCTGACGGCGATCCGGCTGCCCGACGAGATGATCTTCCAAGTCTAGCGAGCGTTCAGTCCGGAATCCGCAGCCGCTGTCCGGCGCGCACACGGTGCGACGCGGAGATCCCATTGGCGGCGGCGAGCTGTTTGACCGAGACGCCGCTCTGGCGGGCGATCGCGGTGAGCGTCTCGCCCTGCTTGACGGTGTGGCCGCGCACGGCCGGCTTTTCGCTGGTGGTCTTCGTCGCGTTCGCGGCTTGGGTCGACGCCTGTGTCTTGGCGGCGCCCGCGGTCGTGGTCGCGGCCTTCGCCCCGGTCTTCGGCAAAGCCGGATCTGCGGCTGCGGCCGTCGCGCTTGCCGCCGCTGCAGCCGGAATCCGCAGCGTCCGACCGACGCGCAGCTGGCTGGACGTGCGCACTCCGTTCGTCTTCGCGAGGGCGCTCGCCGAGACCCCGTACTTCTCCGCGACTTTCGCGATGGTGTCTCCGCGGCGGACGCGATGGCGGCTCGCCGAGCGGCGCGGGTTGGCGTCGCGTGCGCTGACTTCTTCGCTGCGCGGCAGCGACGCCGCGAGCTGCTCGGCGGGCGGGCGTCCGGCGACCTTCGGCAGCCGCACCGCGTAGCCCGCCGGCACCGAGATGCGTCCGGCCCAGACGCTGTCGCGCAGACCCAGGTTCAATTCGCGCAGCAGCCCCGGGTCGACGCCGAAGGTGCGCGCCAACGCCGTCGCCGAGGTGGGATGACGCGTGACCACGATCTCCTGGTCGGCAGCTGACTCGGGCGAGATCGCTCCGAAGTGTCGCCCCGCCGCCTGCTCGACGTCATGAGCGGCGAGGAACTCCGTGTAGAAGTTGCGCGATGCGAAGCCGAAGCTTTCGCTCTGGTAGCGGTCGATGATCACCGAAATGTCCGTGGTTCCGAGCTGCTTCACGGCGCGCATCATGCCGCCGGCGCCATGGTTGTAGGCGGTGACCGCGAGCGGCCACGCTCCGGTGATGCGGTAGTTCTCGCGCAGCAGCGCGGCTGCGGCCTCGCTCGAACGCCACGGGTCGTAGCGCTCGTCCACGGCGCGATCGATGCGCAGGAAGCGCTTGCCGGTTCCCGGCATGAACTGCCAGAGCCCCGCCGCTCCGACCTTCGAGTAGGCGCCGGGATTGAACGACGACTCGACGTGCGGCAGCGAGGCGAGTTCCTGCGGCAGGCCGGCGTCGCGGAACACGCGTCGAATGTGCGGCGCCCATTGGCCGGCGCGGACCAGGCCGTCGCGGAAGCGCTCGGCGAGCCCGCGCTGGAAGCGCACGCGATCGACCGCAGCGCTGAGCGTCGCGCGCGAGACGCCGGGTGGGAACAGTGCCAGCACGCGCCGCTCTTCGGCCGTGAGCGCCGTCTTGCCGTCCGCGAGTCGCTCGAGGATCGCCTGGTAGTGCTTCTTGGTGCGCGCAATGCGCGCCTCTTGGTCACCCGCCGCAAGCGTCTTTGGCCAGCGGATCACTTCGTAGACGACGTCGAGTTCCTCGGCGTCGTGGATCAAGCCCCCGTTGGTATCGACTTCGGAGTAGACGCGCGTCCAGAGCCGGATGCGCGCGTGGATGCCGGGCGGGCGCGGGAACAGTTCTTCCAGCGCGGAGGCCGAGCCCGCCGCGAGGAGGATCCCCGTGGCGATGGCAAGGGCGAACGCGACGGCGCTGCGCATCATGACCTTTGCATCGGCGGGCCAGGGACTTGCCCCTAGCACGTGGGTCCACGGGTGCTACGGCTACGAATGCCCGAATGAACAGGCGTTGCGGGGGATCGACCCGTCGGCCTCGTGCATTCCAGGGGAATGATGCGGAAGCCATTGCCGACGTCGCGCCATTCTAAGGAGAAACCGCGGGGCGGGGCAACGGTTCGCGTCAATGTCGCCGACCCTTCTTGCGCGCCTTGCTCGCATCCTTGCGCTTCTTCTTGGCCTGCTGGCGGCGGCGCGCTTCGGCCGTAGCGGAGAGCGGGCGGGCGCGCCCCGTCGGTCCGCCGAGTCCCGCGAGCATCGACGGGTCGATGCCGCCGGCGCCGGAGAGTCGGCCCATGCCCGGGATGCGCGACAACAAGCCGCCGCTGTCGCCAGCGCCGATCGCAGCCATCAGGTCGCGCATCTGGTGGAAGCGCTTGACGAGATCGACGACTTCACTCTGCTGGCGGCCACTCCCGCGCGCGATGCGCGAGGCGCGGCTGCGGTCGATGCGCTCGGGGTCGCGCCGCTCGACCCGCGTCATCGACTGGATCATCGCCTCGACCTTGCCGAGTTCGCCTTCGTCGACGTGCTCGGCGACTTTGCCGAAGCCGGGCATCTTGGCCATCACGTCGCGCAGCGGACCCAGGCGCTGGATCATCCGCAGCTGCTTCAGCAGGTCGTCCATGCCGAAGTTGCCGCGCAGGATGCGCTCGGCGTCCTGCTCGGCTTGCTCGGCCTCGTGCTCGTCGACGACCTGCTCGAAGTCTTCGACCAGGCCGACGATGTCGCCCATGCCGAGGATGCGTGACGCCATGCCCTCGGGCCGGAATGTTTCGATCCGGTCGACTGCCTCGCCGGTGCCGAGGAACTTGATCGGGACGCCGGTCACGGCCTTCACGGCGAGCGCCGCGCCGCCGCGCGCGTCGCCGTCGAGCTTGGTGAGGACCAGGCCGTCGAGCTTCAGCCGATCCGAAAAGGCCTGGGCCACGTTCACCGCGTCGCGACCCATCAGCGAATCGCACACCAGCAGCGCGTTGGCCGGCGCCACGCGCGTGCGGATGTCGGCGAGTTCCTGCATCAGCTCGTCGTCGATCGCGAGGCGGCCGGCGGTGTCGTAGACGATCGCGTCGAAGCCCTGTTTGCGCGCGCGCTCGGCGGCCGCCTGGCAGATCGCGGGCGCGCTGTCGCCCGCGGCGCCGGCGTGCACTTCGACTTCGATGCGGGCGCCGAGTTGCTGAAGCTGGAGTACCGCGGCGGGCCGGTAGATGTCGGCCGCGACCAGCAGCACCTTGCGTCCCTGGCGCTGCAAGTAGCGCGCGAGCTTGGCCGCGACGGTCGTCTTGCCGACGCCCTGGAGCCCAAGCAGCATCACCGACACCGTTCCGCGTGCGTCGCGCGCGAGCTTGGTGTCGACAGGCCCCATCAGCTTGATCAGCTCGTCCTGGCAGATCGCGATGAAGTGCTGACCCGGAGTCGCGCGCAAGACCCGCCCGCTCTTGTCGCGAATCTTCGTCTTGACCTTCTCGCCGAGCGCGCGCTCGCGCACGCGACCGAGGAAGTCCTTCACCACCGCGAAATCGACATCGGCCTCGAGTAGCGAGGCGCGCACGTCGGCGAGCGATTCCGACACATTCTCGTCGGAAAGTTCGCGCACGCCCTGCAGGCGCTCGCGTGCGGCGCCGAAGCCGCGAGTCAAGGTTTCGAACATGGCCGCCTCCGGGAGGGCGCAGCATAAGGGATCGGCCGGTTGCTTTCCCGGGCGCCGCCGTGCTAGGTCCCGTCGACGACGCGAGCGGAGGGGCAATGCCGACCCAGGTCCAGGCGCAGATCACCGGAAACGTGTGGAAGATCGTGAAGGCGGTCGGAGACTCGGTGGCCGAGGGCGAGGAACTGATCATCCTCGAGTCGATGAAGATGGAAATCCCCGTCGAAGCGCCGTGCGGCGGTCGCATCGCCGAGTTTCGCGTGAGCGAAGGGGATAGTGTCGAAGAGGGCGCCGTACTCGCAGTGATCGAGTAGAGGCATCGGGACGTCGCCATGGCCACGGCCCCCGAAGTGCAGGGACGCACCGCGCGCGTCGTCGTGCGACCGCTGCGACGTCGCGATCGCGAGGCCGCCATCGCGCGGCTGCGCGATCGCGCCCGCGACGACCTCTTCCTGCTCGACCTGGTGCGGCAGATCGGCTCAGGCGCAACCGCGGAGCTCGCCGCCGAAGTGCTCGGCGCGTGGCGCGGTACGAACCTGGTTGGCGTCGCGTCGCTGCGCCCGACACTGGTACTCGAGTCGCAGATCGAACGAGCGGTGCTGGAGGCGCTGCTCGGTCCGCTCTCCGATCTCGGCTCGGGGCTCGTGCGCAGCGAGGCCGGCGCGACGGCGGCGCTGTGGGAGCGACTTGCGGCGCGCGGCCGGCGCGCGCTGGTCGATCGGCGCGAGACGTCGCTCGTGTTGGAGCACGCCGAACTGCGCGTGACGTCGCCGCCGCGCGGCGTCGCAATTCGCGCGGCTGGCCCTGCTGATCTCGAACCGCTCGTCGAAGCCGCGCGAGCGAGCCTGCGCGAAGAGGGGCGTCCCGATCCGTTCATCGGCGACCCGCGCGGCTTTCGTCGTTGGGTCGCGGCGCGCTTGCCGCGTGCGCTACTCGCGGAGCACGCCGGCGAAGTCGTCTGGGTGGGCTACGCCGACGTGCGACTCGACGAGGGCTGGTTGCTCCAGGGCGTCTACACGTGGCCCGCGTGGCGGCGTCGCGGTCTCGCGGCCGCGGGTGTCACGGCGCTCTGCCAGGTTGCCTGCGCCGCGGGCGCCGGGCACGTGCAGCTCTCCGTCGTCGAAGGCAACATCCCCGCGCACTCCCTCTACGAACACCTCGGCTTCCGCCCCCACATCACCCTCCGCACACTGCTCTTCATCTAGGAGGAGAAAGGGGACGGTCCTCGACCGTGCCTGGCTGTGGCGTTCGGGGACACACCTCGCGATCTGTGTCCCTCGCGTCCACGGCGCGGTCACGTTGAGGACCGTCCCCTTTCTCCCTAGGCTGTCCGGACTGTCATCAGTTGGAGGAAGACGCAATGGGCATTCTCGACGGCAAGGTGGCGATCGTGACGGGATCGGGCGGCGGGATCGGACGCGAGCATGCGCTCGCGCTCTCGGCCGCCGGTGCGGCGATCGTGATCAACGACCTCGGCGGCACGCGAGACGGCTCGGGCGCTGGCCACAACATGGCGGACGCAGTGGTCGAGGAGATCCACAAGGCGGGCGGCACCGCGGTCGCGAACTACGACAGCGTCGCGAGCGTCGCGGGCGGGCAGGGCATCTTGAAGAGCGCCCTCGACGCCTTCGGCCGCGTCGACGTGCTCGTCAACAACGCCGGCATCCTGCGCGACAAGACCTTCGCGAAGATGGAAGAGGGCGAGTGGGACGCCGTCATCGCGGTCCATCTGAAGGCCGCCTACTGCGTGACGCGTCCGATCTTCCAGCAGATGCGCGAACAGACCGGCGGCGGCTCGATCATCAACACGTCGTCGACCTCGGGTCTCGAGGGCAACTTCGGCCAGACCAACTACGGCGCGGCGAAGGCGGGCATCGCGGGCTTCACGCGCTGCCTCGCCCTCGAAGGCCAGAAGTTCGGCATCCGCGTGAACGCGATCGCGCCCGTGGCGCTGACGCGCATGACCGAAGACCTCCCGTTCGCGCAGAACGAAGCCTTCAAGGAGCGCATGCACCCGCGGCACATCGCGCCGCTGATCGTCTATCTCGCGAGCGACCTCGCGAAGGACGTGACCAAGAAGATCTTCTTCGTGGGCGGTGGCCAGATCTCCGAGATGCGCATGGTCCGCACCGAGGGCGCGACCAAGAAGGACGGCGTCTGGACGCCCGACGAGATCGCAGCACAGATCGGCACGATCCTCGGGTGACTGCGAGATGACGAGCGGCCGGGTCGCGTCGCCGCCCCGGTCGCACTTCTACGGCATCTGCAGACCTGCTGACCTATCTTGGCGCCATGCCTCTCGCCGAGCTTCGCGATTCCCTGTCGGCGATGACGCCGCGCTTCAACTTCTTCTTCCGCTGGTTCGCGAGACGCTTCTTCGGCGAGATCACCCTCGACGAGTCCACCATCGCGCGACTGCGCGCACTCGAGTCCGTCGGCAGCGTCGTCTACGTGATGCGTTACGCGAGCCGGCTCGACTACTTCCTCTTCAACTGGCTCTTCCTGCGCCACGGACTGCGCCTCTCGACCTTCGCGAACGGCATCCGCTTCGACTACTACCAGCCGCTCTGGCAAGCGCTGATCGGGCGCTTGCGCGCCGTGCGCAGCCGCCGCGGCGCGCTCTCGGAATCGGACCGCGACCGCGTTCGCGCGCAAGTGCAGCGTGGCTCGTCGCTGTTCGTGTTCCTGCGCACCGAGCGGCTGGGCTCGTGGTTGCGAGGGCGGCGCCACGTCGCGACCGCCGAGCGATCCGATCTCGACGTGCTCGCGGAAACGGTGGGCGCGGCGTGGGACGGCGCGACACCCGTGGCGGTCGTTCCGATCGCGCTGTTCTGGCGGCCGGGACCGCGCAGCGAAAGGCGCTTCCTGAATCTCGCCTACGGCGCACCCACGCGACCCACGGACTTCGCGAAGGTCGCCTCGTTCTTCGTCAACTACCACAATCTCGCCGTCAAGGTCGCCGACCCGATCGACCTCACGGGTTTCGTGCGGGAGCGCCGCGCCGAGGGCCAGGACGCCGTCGCACGCAAAGTCCGCCGCTCGATCCTGGTCTTCCTGTACCGCGAGGAGAAGGTGGTCGAGGGGCCCACGCTGCGCCCGCGCCACAAGGTCCAGGAAACGGTGCTCGCGAGCCCGCGCGTGCGTGTCGCGATCGACGAGCGGGCGCGGGAGCGCGGTCGCTCCGCCGAAGCCGCGCGTGCCGAAGCCGAGAAGATGTTCCGCGAGATCGCGGCGAACATGAACTCGACCTTCCTCGCGGTGCTGAACGTCATCGTCACCGCGGTGTTCCGGCGCGTCTTTGTCTCGATCGAGACCTCCGGACTCGAGAAGGTGGCCGAGTACGCCAAGCGGCACCCGATCGTGTTGGTGCCGAGCCATCGCTCGTACTTCGATTTCCTGCTGCTCTCGGTGCTCTTCTACGCGCACCACCTGGTGCCGCCGCACATCGCGGCGCGCGAGAACATGGGCTTTGGGCCGTTCGGCTTCATCTTCCGCCGCGCCGGCGCCTTTTTCATGCGTACGAGCTTTGACGATCTACTCTACAAGGAAGTGTTTCGCGCCTACGTCGAGTACCTGGTGCGCGAGGGCTTCACGCAGGAGTTCTTCATCGAAGGCGGTCGCTCGCGCACCGGACGCACGATGGCGCCGAAGCGCGGCTTCCTGTCCTGGGACGTGGACGGCTTCCTCGCCTCGCAGCGCCGCGATCTCTTCCTCGTGCCGATCGCAATCACCTACGAGCGCCTGATCGAAGAGGGCTCGATGCTCGACGAACTGTCGGGCGGCACCAAGAAGGACGAGAGCATGCTCGGCCTGGTGCGCGCGCGGAAGGTGCTGCGCCGCCGTTGGGGCAGCGCGCACATCAGCTTCGGTGAGCCGATCTCGCTGGCCGATTCGATCGGCGACCGCCGCGCGCGTTTCGCGCTCGAAGCCAGCGAAGAAGACGCTGCCGAGAAGCGCCGTTTCGTCGACGATCTGGCCCAGCGCGTGGTCGAACGCATCAACGCGGCGATCTTCGCCAACGCCACGGCCGTCGCGGCCTGCGCCTTCCTCGGGGAGACGCGCCGCGGGATGCTGCGTAACGAACTCACGCGCCGCATGCAGGAGATCGTCGACCTGCTGCGCCTGCAAGACGCGCGACTCACCCCGGCGCTGCTGCGCGACCAGCCCGACTTCGACGACGCGATCGCGTTCCTGCTACGCAGCGATCTGGTCGAGGCGACGCCCGATCCGCGCGGCGAGATCCTCTTCTACGAGGAAGGGAAGCGTCGCGTCCTCGACATCTACCGCAACGGCATCTTGCACTTCCTCGCGCCACCGAGCTTCCTTGCGCGGCGCCTGCTCGCCGGCGGAGCGCAGGACGCGCTGCGCGACGACCTGCGCTTCTGGCTCGACCTCTTCCACAACGAACTGTTCACGCAGCGACCGCTGGTGCTCGCCGCGCACTTCGAGGCCTTCCTCGATTATTTCGAGCGGCTCGAAGTGGTCGAGCGCCACGAGAACCACTGGCGCGCCAGCGAGAAGGGCGCGGCGTATCTGCACCGGCTCGCGATGCAGACGCGCGGGCTCGTCGAGGTGTACGCGGCCGCGTTTTCGTCGGTGCTCTCGGACACCGAACTCGGCAGCGCCAAGAACCTCACGCGGCGCGCTTCGGAAGCGTTCGCGCGCTCCGTGTTGCTCGGCGAAGTGGAAGCGACCGAGGTCTCGAATCGCGCGACGTTCCAGGGCGCGCTCGACGAACTGGTGCGCCGCCGCATTCTCGTGCGCGAGCGACCCGCGGGCGCACGCGAGGCCGTGTACACGCGCGGGCCGGCCTTCGACGAACTCGCCGCGCTCGTCGAACGTCTGGCGGGGGCAGTCTCCGGCGGGTAGGTTCCGCGTCCACCTCGAGCCCGGACCCCGCCATGGACCCCCTCGCGTCGCTCGATTTCAGCAAAGGCAACGGCCTGGTCACGGCGATCGCCCAGGATCACGAGACGGGCGAGATCCTGATGCTTGCGCACATGAACGAGGAGTCGCTGCGCGAAACGCTGCGCCGCGGGCAGGTCGTGTACTGGAGTCGCAGCCGCGGTCTCTGGCACAAGGGTGAGCAGAGCGGGAACGTGCAGATCCTGAAGAGCCTGCACATCGACTGCGACGGCGACGCGCTGCTGCTGAAGGTCGAGCAGGTGGGTCGCGCCGCGTGCCACACCGGCAAGCGCCACTGCTTCTACCGGCGCTGGGACGGTTCGTCCTGGGTCGACGAGGGCGAGCA
>Ga0315276_10002366_pt1 | contig 17239 bp, 16 predicted proteins | sample YL17G05_0_MG_FD_204542 | JGI IMG/M metagenome (GOLD analysis project Ga0315276, IMG submission 204542) | Sediment microbial communities from Yellowstone Lake, YNP, Wyoming, USA - YL17G05_0 | ecosystem: Environmental > Aquatic > Freshwater > Lake > Sediment | place: USA: Wyoming | collected... | reverse complement strand
CGCGCGTTGCATCGCCCACCCGTGCTGCCGCCCGCGCGCTCGACGCGCCGGCATGACGGAGCGCGTGTCCGTAGTCCTTCGCGAACGTGCCGCAGCCGCTGGCCGTGCTGACGATCGCCTCGCAACCCCGGTCCAGCAGTCGTTCGCTCGCCGTGACGTTGCGACGGACCTGGTCCAGCGCCGCCGCGGATCGTCCGAGGTGGTGTTCCATCGCACCGCAGCAGCCTACGTCGCGAGCCGCGACCAGCGAGATACCCAGCTGGTCAAGCACCCGAGCCGCCGCCGCATTGATCTGCGGTGCGAGTCCCGGCTGCACGCAGCCTTCGAGCACCGCCATGCGGCGGGCATGCCTCGCCGCGGGCCAGGCAAGCACATCGCGTGTCGTCGAGCGGCCCGCCTCCCTGGGCGGGACCAGCGTCTTGAGCGCGCCGGGCAGCGCCGGGCGCAACGTCTGGCCGATCCGCACCAGGGGCGTGAACAGTCCGCGCCGGGTGGCGACGCTGGCGAGCGCAAAACGGACGAACCGCGTTCCTGCGTCGCGTCGCGAAAGCGTCTGGGATGCGATGAGTTCGCGCCCCAGGTCGGCGAGCCTGCCGTACTGCACGCCGGAAGGGCAGGCGGTCTCGCAGGCGCGGCAGGTCAGGCAGCGATCGAGGTGCGTACGAGCGGTCGCGGTCGCGCCGCCGTGCTCGAGCATCTCCTTGATCAGGTAGATGCGACCGCGCGGGCTGTCGAGCTCGCTGGCGGTGATGCGGTACGTCGGGCAGGCCGGCAGGCAGAACCCGCAGTGCACGCAGCTGCGCAGGAGGTCGCGTGCTTCCCCTGCGAGCGGCGAGTCGGCGAGCGAGTCGGCGGGTCTGGAATGCATCGACGCCGTCTTCAGAGGTCCGCGTACATCCGGCCCGGGTTCAGGACACCGGCCGGATCGAAGACGCGCTTCACGGTGCGATGCAGGTCGAGCATTGATGCTGGCAGCGGCGCGAAGACCTCGCCAGTCGTGCCATGGTCCGCGTCGTCGCGACGAAACAGCGTGGCATGACCGCCCGCTGTCCGGGTGATCAGGTCGATCGTCTGCCGCGCGACTCCGCTCAGCCAGGCCTGTCCGCCGTTCCATTCGAACGCAACCCGATCTGCCCGGAGCAGGGCAGCGCCGGCCGCCGTCGCCGGCAGCGAAAGTCGCCACAGCGGGCGGGCGGAGGCGAAGTACGGATGGGTCTGCTCGCGAACGCCGTGCCAGAGCGAGGCGGCAGCTGACTCGTCCAAAATTTCGCCACCGATCGTCGGCACCACTTCATCCAGGCCCGCTGGGGAGCCTTCCAGGCGCACGTACAGTTCGTCCGCGCTCCAGAAGCTGCCGGTGATCGGTAAGCCGTGTTGAACGACTGCGCCGAGTAGACCGATGACGCCTTGCTCGTCGACGCGCCGCCGCAGCGTTCGGCTGGCGCGGGCGACCGGCAGCACTTTCAGTGACACCTCGAGCAGCACGCCGAGGATGCCGAGCGACCCGGCGAGCAGGCGTGAGACGTCGAAACCGGCGACGTTCTTCATGACTTCGCCGCCGAACTTGAGTACGCGGCCGTCGCCGGTCAGCAGCCGTGTGCCGAGGACGCAATCGCGCACCGGACCGCGGGCGATCCGCGCCGGACCCGCGAGTCCAGCGGCAATCGTTCCGCCCAGCGTGGCCAGCGGCCCGAAGGACGGTGGTTCGAAGGGCAGCTGTTGCCCGTGCCGGGCCAACAGCGCCTCGATGTCGGCAAGCAACGTGCCACCGCGCGCGGTGATCACGAGCTCGGCCGGGTCGTAACGCAGGACGCCGTGATGACCCGTCAGTTCGAGTGTCTCGCCCGCGACCGGTCGCCCGTAGAAACGCTTAGTGTCGCCGCCGACGATTCGCAGCGGCTTCTGCGACGACGATGCAGTGCGTACGCGCTCGACCAGCGCCTCGGTGATGTCCTGCCCCGCGGGCGTCTCGATCAACGCCATGTCCGTCAGAACCTGGGCAAGTTCGAATGCGGCAATCGGCCACCGTGCACCCGCAGCGCGCCATAGTCGGCGCAGCGGGCGAGGGTGGGCACGGCCTTGCCGGGATTGAGCAGGCCCGTGGGATCGAAGGCGAGCTTCAGTGCGTGGAAGGCTTCCAGCTCGGCGGAACCGAACTGCGAGCACATCGGCCCGAGCTTCTCGACGCCGACGCCGTGTTCCCCGGTCACGGTGCCGCCCGCGGCGACGCAAGCCTCGAGGATGTCGGCGCCGAAGCGTTCGGCACGTTCCAGTTCGCCGTCCTTGCCGGCGTCGAACAGGATCAGCGGGTGCAGGTTGCCGTCACCCGCGTGAAAGACGTTGGCCACGTCGAGGCGATAGGTCGTGGACAGCGTCGCGATCTGCGTCAGCACTGCCGCCAGGTGACGGCGCGGGATGGTGCCGTCCATGCAGTAGTAGTCGGGGGCGAGGCGACCCACGGCGGGGAAAGCCGATTTGCGCCCCGACCACATACGGCTGCGCTCCTCGGCGTCCCTGGCGACGCGCACGCTCGTCGCACCGGCGGCTTCGAGCACGGCGCGGGCGCGGGCGAGTTCGTCGTCGACGTCGGCGGGCAGTCCATCGACTTCGCAGAGCAGCAGCGCCTGCGCGTCCAGTGGGTAGCCGCAACCGGCGAACGCCTCTGCCGCCCTGATCGCGGGTGCGTCCATCATTTCGAGTCCGGCCGGGATGATGCCGGCGGCGATCACCTGGCCGACGGCCTCGGCGCAACGGCCCACGTCGTCGAACGCGGCCAGCAGCAGTTCGACGTGGCGGGGAATCGGGAGCAACCGCACGGTCACTTCGACCACGACGCCCAGCAAACCTTCCGAGCCGATCACGGCGGCCAGCAGGTTGAGGCCCGGTGCCTCACCGGTCTCGCTGCCGAGTGTGAGCAGTTCGCCTGCCATGGTGACGAGCTTCACCGCGAGGACGTTGTGCACGGTCAGCCCGTACTTGAGGCAATGCACGCCGCCCGAATTCTCGGCGACGTTGCCGCCGACCGAGCACGCGACCTGCGACGAAGGATCCGGCGCGTAGTACAGGCCGTAAGGCGCGGCCGCCTCGGACACGGCGAGGTTGGTGACGCCCGGTTGCACGCGTGCAAGGTTGCGGTGCGGATCGACTTCCAGGATCGCGTTGAGTCGCGAGAGCACGAGCAGCAGTCCGCCCGCGACGGGCAGCGCACCGCCAGAGAGGCCCGTGCCCGAGCCGCGCGCGACCACCGGCACGGAATGCCGATGGCAGGCGCGGACGATCTGCTGCACCTGCGCGACGCTCGTCGGCAGCGCGACCAGGTCGGGCGGGTGGCGGTGAGCGGTGAGGGCGTCGCACTCGTAGGCGACGCAGGCGGCGGGAGTAGAGAGCAGGCCCGGTCCGAGGACCGAGCCGAGTTCGCTCAGCAGTCTTGCGTCAACGGCCACTGGGCGGCAGGGTCTGCACGCCGGCGTCGGTGCCGATCACGAGGACGTCGGCGCCGCGTTGCGCGAACAGGCCGTTGGTGACGACGCCGGGGATCTGGTTGATCGCGCGCTCGAGGCTGACCGGATCGACGATGTCGAGACCGCGGACGTCGAGGATGTCGCAGCCGTTGTCGGTCACGGTGCCCTGGCGCCAGACCGGCTGGCCGCCGAGTCGGACCAGTTCCCGCGCGACGTAGGCGCGCGCCATCGGGATGACTTCGACTGGTAAGGGAAACTTTCCCAGGCGCTCCACCAGCTTCGCCTCGTCCACGATGCAGACGAAGGTGCGTGCAGCCGCCGCGACGATCTTTTCGCGGGTGAGGGCGGCGCCGCCGCCCTTGATCAGGTGCATGCCGCGGGTCGCCTCGTCGGCACCGTCGACGTAGACCTCGAGGCCTTCGACCGAGTTGAGGTCGAGCACCGGGATGCCGTGAGCCGCAAGCCGGCGTGAGCTGGCTTCGGAACTGGAGACCGCGCCTGCGATGCGGCTCGGCATGCCGGCCAGCGCGTCGATGAAGAAATTCACGGTGGAACCGGTGCCCACGCCGATGATGGAACCGGATTGGATGTATTGGAGCGCCGCTGCCGCGGCTCGCTGCTTCTTCTGGTCCTGGCTCATCGTTGCTTTCCCGACCCCTGAAACAACTGTGCCCGCTTTCGCGGGCACAGTCGTCGTTTCGGATTCGGCGGCGTCTATCTTGCGAAGGAACGCCGCCTCATCTTTAAGCGACCTTACTTCTTCTTCGCGGCCTTTTTCTTGGTGGCCTTCTTCTTGGTCGCCTTCTTTGCCTTAGCTGCCATGATCAATTCTCCATGTCGGGTTAGTCCCGGGCCGAGTATTTACAGAATTAAAAAAAGAAATGCAATAGTCACGTCACGATTTTTTTGATCGCGTTCTCGGATCGGCGGCCACCTTCTGCGCTCTCGACGACGCCGACGACGCACGCAACGCGACGATGCAACGCCACTCTGCGGCAGTGAGCGGCGTCACCGAAAGTCGGTTGCCGCGTTTCAGGATCAGCATCTCGCGCAACGCATCGACTTCATGCTCGCGCAGTTCCGGCAGCGTAATTACAGGCTCAATTCGATTTTCGAGTTGCACGTCGACGCTGAACCAGCGCGGTGCTGCACGCGTGCTGCCGGCATCGTAGTACTCGCTCTTCGTGTCGAACTGCGTCGGGTCGGGATACGCTTCGCGCACCACCTTCACGACGCCCGCGACGCCCGGAACTTCACAGCTCGAGTGATAAAAAAAAGCACGGTCACCTTTCCGAAAATCGTCCCGAAGCATGTTCCGCGCCTGGTAGTTGCGCACGCCTTCCCACCCCGTCGTGCGGCTCGGAGCGTTCGCGAGGTCGTCGATTCCGAACACGTCGGGCTCCGATTTCATCAGCCAGTACTGCATGCGACTTGGGCTCTTCAGGGTGTGTGACGAGGGAAACGGAGGATGCCGCGCTCGGTGACGACGAGGTCGAGAGCGACGTCCCAGGCTGTCGGTTCGAGTCCAGCGACCTGCTGGATCGAATATGCGATGCCGATCAGCCGCGGACGGCGGAAGGATTGCGCACGGTCGAGTCGCGGACGCAGCGCGCGGTCGTAGAAGCCCGCACCCATGCCGAGGCGATGGCCCTGCGCGTCGAAGCCGACGAGCGGAACGAGGATCGTGTCGAGGTGACGGACCGGGATGCGGCCGCGCGCGCCGTGCCGAGGTTCGGCGATGCCGAACATGTTCCCGCGCAACGGCGCGTCGGGCTCGAGCGGGACCAGGACCATCTTGCCGTCACGGCGGCTGACGATGTGCGGCACGTAAATGCGAACGCCGCGCTGCCAGGCGGGACCGAAGCAGGGGCGCAGGTCGACTTCGCCGGGCATGCCGAGGAACGCAGCGACCCGCCGGCCGCGCTGCCAGATGCCGAGCCGATGCAGCGACGCGTGGATCGCCCGGTCGTAGACCCGGCGTTCGGCGTCGGGAATCGCGCGACGTGCCGCGCGCAGCTGCCGGCGCAGCTCGCGGAGGGTCATCGTGGCAGTGGAAGGGAGAGGCGCCACCCGCCTGTGCCGTCACAGACCATTGCTCTCGACAAGAGCAATATTTGGGGAGGGCCGCGGCACTTAAGGCTTCCCGCTCGAGGCGGACTTGCACAATGTTGCCGACTGACCGTTCCCCGGGGTATTTACATTAAGGTCGAGAGGTAACCCGGCCCGTGTCGAACACCGCAGGCGGCGCCAAATCGTCGAGGGTTCGGACTGCTGCAAACCCTCAGAGTTCAAGTTGCTGGCCTTTTTCAAGCGCGGATTCCACGCGCTCGCGCAGGGACTTCAGGCGCGCGCCGAGATCGCCCTCGACCACCGTGCCGTGCTTGCGTACTTTAATCAATTCATTCGCCAGGTTGAGCGCGGCGATGACCGCAATGCGGTCGAGGCCGACGACTTTCCCGGAATCACGGATTTCGCGCATCTTGCCGTCGAGGTACTCCGCGGAGTCGAGCAGGTCGGAGCGCTCTTCGGCAGGGCAAGCTACCTGGTACTCGCGATCGAGCAGGCGGACGCTGACGCGGGAAACGCGATCTTCACTCATCAACCCTGCTCCATTGCCTTGAGGCGGCCGATCATTGCCTCGACCCGTGCGCGCACCTGCTCGTTCTTCTGCAGCAGGTTGGCGCGCTCGTTGATGAGGGTGTCCTGACGCTGACGCAGGGCACGGTTCTCTTCCTTGAGCTGGTTGACCGTAGCCACCAGCTCCTCGAGGCGGCGTTCGATGCGTCGGAGTTCGACGTCGACGGCGGATCGGGCAGCGGTTTCATTCATGGAATTCACTATAGTTGGCGCACCCTGGGGAATCAATTTGAACTGGCCCGAACTTTGCCGCTGGGGGCCGATTGCTGGTGCGGATGGTACGATACGCGCAATGTCGGCACCGATTGCTTTCGACGACGTCGCGCAGGCCTTGACGGCAGGCGGTGCCACTGTCCACGCCGCCGAGGCGCACGGCTGCCTGTGCGGGGCCTTCTGCGCCCGGCGCGTCTACCTGCCCGCGGAATGGCTCGAAGAGTTGCTGCCCGACGGCCCCGAGCCCGGCACGACCTCCACTCTCACCACGGCCGGTCCCCTCAAGTCGCTCTTCGACCAGAGTCGCGCCGTGCTCGAGGCTCGCGAGATGGAATTCGAGCCGCTGCTGCCCCCCGATGACTCATCGCTCGACGAGCGTGTCGAGGCGCTCGGCGCCTGGGCGCAGGGGTTCCTGTACGGGTTCGGCGCGGCCGGTCCGTTCAAGCGGGGCACGTTGTCCACGGAAGTCGCCGAGGTGCTGACCGACTTCGCCGAAGTCGCGCGTGCCGGCGCCGTCGGCGCCGAGAGCGCCGAGGTCGAGGAGGGCGCACTCGCGGAGCTCGTCGAATTCGTCCGCGTCGGCGTCCAGCTCATCTATGACGAACTCACCGACCTGCGTGCCGCCCAGACCAGCTCGACGGCGCGTCACTGAACCCGAACCGTTCGTATTCCCGAAGAGATTCCCTCCCGCCAATGACCCTGCGTAAAGACGAATACGCGCGCCGCCGCAAGCAGCTCATGAAGCTGATGGGCAAGGGCGCCATCGCCATCGTTCCCGCCGCGCCCGAACGCCAGCGCAACAGCGACGTCCATTACCACTATCGGCCCGACAGCGATTTCCACTACCTCACGGGCTTCAGCGAGCCCGAAGCGGTGGCGGTGCTGATCCCCGGTCGCGAGCAGGCTGAATACATCCTCTTCGTGCGCGACCGTGATCCCACCCGCGAAACCTGGGACGGCCGTCGTGCCGGTCCCGGCGGCGTGGTCCGTGATTACGGCGCCGACGATGCCTTCCCGATCGGCGACATCGACGACATCCTGCCGGGCCTGCTCGAGCGCTGCGAGCGCGTCTACTACTCGATGGGCGTGAACCTCGAGTTCGACCAGCGCGTGGTCGGCTGGGTAAATACGTTGCGAGGCCAGACCAAGCTCGGCATCCACAGCCCGCAGGAGTTCGTCGCGCTCGAGCATCCGCTGCACGACATGCGGCTCTACAAGAGCAAGGCCGAGGCGGCCGTGATGAAGCGTTCGGCGCAGATCGCGGTCGGCGCGCACATCCGGGCGATGCACAAGACGCGCCCGGGCGTCACCGAATACGAGGTGATGGCGGAACTGCTGCACGAGTTCCACCGCCACCAGGCCGACATCTCCTACCACCCGATCGTGGGTGGCGGCGCGAACGGCTGCATCCTGCATTACCACGAGAACGCCGATGCGCTGCGCGACGGTGACCTGCTGCTGATCGACGCGGGCTGCGAATACGGCCTGTACGCGTCGGACATCACGCGCACCTTCCCGGTCAACGGCCGCTTCTCGCCCGAGCAGAAGGCGATCTACGACGTCGTGCTCGAGGCCCAGGAGGCCGCATTCGACTGCATCAAGCCCGGCAACCACTGGAACGAGCCGCACGACGCGGCGGTGCGGTCGATCACGCAGGGCCTGGTCAGGCTCGGCCTGCTCAAGGGACGCGTGCCCGCGCTGATCAAGGAAGAGGCCTACCGCAAGTTCTTCATGCACCGGACGGGTCACTGGCTCGGCATGGACGTGCACGACGTCGGTGAATACAAGGTCGGCTCCGAATGGCGCGTCTTCGAGCCGGGCATGGCGCTCACGGTCGAGCCGGGGATCTACATTCCGGCCGGCACCAAGGGTGTGCCGAAGCGCTGGTGGAATATCGGCGTGCGGATCGAAGACGACGTGCTCGTCACGGCGACTGGCCATGAGCTGCTCACGGCGGGACTGCCGCGCACCACCGCCGAGATCGAACGCGTGATGGCGTCGGCCGCCTGACGGGGGAATGCCGTTGCGCACGACGACTGCCGAATACGACCTCGCCATCGTCGGTGGTGGCCTGGTCGGTGCGTCGCTGGCCTTGTCGCTCGCACCGCTCGGACTGCGCATCGCCCTGGTCGAAGCCGTGCCGCCCGTGCAGGGCGAGCAGCACCCGAGTTTCGACGAACGGACTACGGCGCTGGCCAACGGCACGATCCGCACGTTCAAGACGCTGGGTGTGTGGGCGGGGATGGAGCGAGAAGCCGCGCCCATCCGCAAGATCCACGTGTCCGACCAGGGCCGCTTCGGCACCGCGCGCGTCGATGCCGCCGAGCAGGGGCTCGAGGCGCTCGGCTACGTCGTGCCCAACCGCGTGATCGGCGCGGCGTTGTGGGAAGGCCTGCGACATGCTCCGTCCGTCGAGATCGTTGCGCCGGCGAAAGTCACGGGCAGCGAGATTGATGGCGAGACCCGCGTCGTGGCGTACGAGGTCGCCGGCGAGTCGCGCTCGCTGCGCGCGAAGCTGGTCGTCGCCGCGGACGGCATCCGCTCGCTGGTGCGGGGCCAGGCCGGCATCGCCGCGGACCACATCGACTACGACCAGGTCGCAATCACCGCGGTCATGACCACGCAGCGCTTCCACGATTACGTGGCGTACGAGCGCTTCACCGCAGACGGCCCGATCGCGATCCTGCCGCTGACCGACGGCCGCTGCGGCATGGTCTGGACTCGCAAACCCGCCGAGGTCGAGCGGCTGCTCGGCTTGTCGGACGCAGAGTTCCTGCGCGAGTTCCAGGCCGCATTCGGGTTCCGGCTCGGCCGCTTCGTGCGGATCAGCCCGCGCGCGTCGTACCAGCTCACGTTGTCGCGGGCGGATCGCCACGTCGCGCAGCGGTTGGCCGTGGTCGGCGCTGCGGCGCAGGGTCTGCACCCGATTGCAGGCCAGGGCTTCAACCTTGGCTTGCGCGACGCGGTCAGCCTGGCCGAAGTCATTGCCGACCGGCGCGTGGCCGGGATGACAGACCCGGGCGATCCGGCCCTGCTGCAGGACTACGCGGACTGGCGCAAGACCGATCGCCGCCGCATCGTCGCGTTCACGGACGGCCTGGTGCGTCTGTTCTCGAGCCCGCTCGGCGTCTTCAAGAGCCTGCGCAGTCTCGGCATCCTCGCCTTCGACGTGCTGCCGCCCGCCAAGTCCGCGCTCGCACGGTTGAGCGTGGGTGCGGCCGAGCGCGTGCCGCGGCTTGCCCGCGGCGTACCCCTCGCCGGGACCCACTGAGCATGGCCACGCAGCGCCGCAAGTTCGATTTTGACGTCGTCGTCATCGGCAGCGGCATGGTCGGCACCTGTCTCGCCGCGCTCATGGCGCGCGAAGACGCGCTTTCCGGCTGGAAGATCGCGCTGGTAGACCCGGCCCCACCGCGCAAGCCGGACGATCGCGAGTTGGACCTGCGCGTGTCGGCGCTGTCCCGAGCCTCCGAGCGCATCCTGACCGCGGCGCGCGCATGGGACGCCATCGCGCCGCATGCATCACCTTACAGCGACATGGTCGTCTGGGACGCGGCGAGCACGCCGGACCGCCCCGATGCGCTGAGATTCTCGGCGGCCGAGACCGGGGAACCCAACCTCGGCCACATCGTCGAGAACCTGCGCGTGCAATGGGCGCTGCACGAGTCGCCGCTGCTGCGCGGCGTGACCGAGGTGCGGAGCCGGCTCGCCGGGCTGGAATTCGACGAAGGCTCGGCACGCGTCACGCTCGAGGATGGGCGGCGGCTCACGTGCCAGCTCGTGATCGGCGCGGACGGCAGCCAGTCGGTTGCGCGCCAGCTCGCCGGCATCGGCCGCTCGGGTTGGGCGTACGACCAGACGGCGGTGGTCGCGCACCTGCGCACTGCGAAGCCGCACCGCGAGACGGCCTGGCAGCGCTTCCTGCCGCACGGTCCGCTCGCGTTCCTGCCGCTCAAGGATGGCCGGGTGTCGCTCGTGTGGAGCACGACGCCGGATGAAGCCGCGACCCTGCAGTCAATGAGCGGGGCGGAATTCAGCGAACGGGTCTCCATCGCCAGCGACCACGTGCTCGGCGAGGCGACGCTGGCGAGCGGCCGCGCTGGCTTCCCGCTCGCGCTGTGGCATGCGCGCGCCTATGTGCAACCCCGGCTCGCGTTGGTGGGCGATGCCGCCCATACGATCCATCCGCTGGCGGGGCAGGGCGTCAACCTGGGCTTCCTCGATTGCGCGAGCCTCGTGCAGGTGTTTGCTGCAGCGTCCGCCAAGGGCGAAGAACTGCATGGCTTGCGCGTGCTGCGCCGCTACGAACGCTGGCGCCGGAGCGAGAATGCCGTCGTCTTAGGGCTCTGCGATACGCTCAACCGGCTCTTCACCGAGAAGAGCGTGGCAATCGCGGGACTGCGGCGCTTCGGCATGTCGGTGGTGACGAGCCAGCCCTTCCTGCGGCGCACGCTGGTCGAGCGCGCACTTGGCGTGGGCGGCGATGCCCCGCAGCTCGCACGGCGGACGGCCGCGACGAATTAACACGGGCAGGCCACCGGGCCTGCGGAGTCCCGCGATGCAGAATCAAGACTGGCCGGACAAGCTCTTCACGCAGTCCCCGCCGGGCCTCGGCAATCAATTCGACGACGATCCGCTGCTGGGGTCGTGGATCAAGCGCACGCTGCCCGCGTCCATCGTTGCAGAACTGCGTGGTGAATTGCGCGAACTGGGAGCGCTCGCGGGCGGCGACCTCTACCAGCTGCAGCAGGCCGACCTCCGCAACGAGCCCGTGCTCACGCAATGGGACCCCTGGGGCAAGCGCATCGACGAAGTCGTGGTCTCGCCGCTGTGGCGTGAGGCCGAGCGCCTCGCCGCGAAGCATGGCCTGGTCGCGACCGGTTACGAGCCCGCGATGGGTCGCCACGCCCGCATCGCACAGTTCCTCAAGGTCTACCTGTTCCACCCGTCGTCGGACGTGTACACGTGCCCGCTCGCGATGACCGATGGCGCGGCGCGCTGCCTGCTGGACTCCGGCAACCACGAGCTGATCGATCGCGCGCTGCCGCGCCTCACCTCGCGTGACCCCGCATTGTTCTGGACCAGCGGCCAGTGGATGACCGAGACCACTGGTGGTTCCGACGTCGGCCGTTCCGAGACGCGGGCGGTGCCGGACGACGAGGGGGGCTGGCGGCTGTACGGTCGCAAGTGGTTCACGTCGGCCGTCACTTCGCAGATGGCGCTCACGCTCGCGCGCCCAGAGGGCAACCCGCCCGGCGGCAAGGGCCTGGCGATGTTCTACATCGAGATCCGCGACCTTGATGGCAAGCTGAACGGGATCCGGGTCGACCGGCTCAAGGACAAGCTCGGCACGCGCAAGGTGCCCACGGCCGAGTTGCTGCTCGATGGCACGCGCGCGGCCCTGGTCGGTCCGCCACTGAACGGCACGCGTTCAATCGAACCGATGCTCGGCATCACGCGGATGTGGAACAGCGTCTGTGCGGTTGCCTTCATGCGTCGTGGCCTGTCGCTGGCGCGGTCGTATGCGAAGGAGCGCAAGGCCTTCGGCCAGCCGCTCGAGCAGTTGCCATTGCACGCCGACACGCTGGCCGGTCTCGAAGCCGAGACGTGGGGCGCGTTCCTGATGACGTTCCTGCTGGTCGAGCTGAACGGCCGGCTCGAGCGCAACGAGATCGACGACCAGCAGCGTGCCCTGTTGCGGCTCATGACCCCGCTCACCAAGCTGATCACCGGCAAGCAGGCGGTAGCGGTCGTGACCGAGGTGATCGAGAGCTTCGGCGGCGCGGGTTACGTGGAGAACACCGGTCTGCCGCAGTTGCTGCGCGACACGCACGTGCTGCCGATCTGGGAAGGCACCACCAACGTCCTGTCGCTCGATGCGCTGCTGCGCAGTGACCTGCAGTCTGGATTGGCGGCGCTGATGGCGCGGGCTTCCGGTTGCCTGCGGACCGTCTCCGAGCCGCGGATGGTCGCCGCTACGCAGCAGGCACTGGGTGCGCTGGAGCGTGTCGCACTCGTGCTCGAGAGCGGGCAGGAGACCGAAGTGCTGCAGGCCGGCGCGCGGCGGCTCGCGATGACGCTGGCGCGGGCACTGCAGCTGACCCTGCTGTGCGAACACGCGCAGTGGATGATCGATCACGGCGGCGACCGGCGCGGCTACGCGGCTGCGATGCGGTTTGCACGGCAGCCTGTCGACCTGATGACGGAAGTGGATCCAGAGGCTGACCGGCTGCTGCTCGGCTGATGGTCGGCGCTGTCGGCTGATCCTCACCTCTCCCGCTGCAGCGGGAGAGGTCGCACGAAGTGCGGGCGAGGGTGTAAAAAGGGCAGCACGCTGAATCGGGGGAAGCAGCCGATGATGACCAATGCCTCGCCTGAGGTGCCGCACGAGCCCGGTTCGCCCGCGGTCGCCACCGACGATCCAAATGCGCTGCCCTTCGTCGCGCCTTGCCGCACGCTCGGCACCTGGGAGCCGATCGGCTGGCTCGCGCACGCCTGGGCCGACTTCAAGGTCGCGCCGCGCCAGAGCCTGACCTACGGTGCGGTCGTCGTCCTGCTGAGCTGGTCGCTCGCGTACATCGCCATCCGCTTCGGCGGCTACTTCGAACTGCTGGCACTGGTCTCGGGCTTCATCCTGATCGCGCCGTTGCTTGCGGTGGGCACCTATTCGATCAGTGAACAGATCGAGCGTGGCCTGCAGCCGTCGCTGCGCCGGTGTTTCATCGAGGAGCGGCGCGCGTTCGGCAACCTCATGGTCTTTGCGCTCGTGCTGATGATCGTGTTCCTGGTGTGGTGGCGTGCAGCCTCCGCCGTCCATATCTTCTTCCCGGTCGACATGACCACGCCCGACTGGACCGACTACCTGCAGTTCCTGGGCATCGGCAGTGCCGTCGGCTCGATTTTCGCGATGATCGTGTTCTCGGCCGCTGCGTTCTCGCTGCCGATGCTTGTGGACCGCGAGGCCGATTCGATCACCGCTGTCGTGACGAGCGTCAACGCGGTGCTGCGTAACAAGCCGGCGATGGCCGTGTGGGCGGCGCTGATCGTGCTCGCCGTGGCTCCGGGCTTTGCGATGCTGCTGATGGGGCGGGACAAGGGCGCCGGGTTCGCGCTGGTGATGGCCCTGCTCGGGATCACGCTGCCCTTGATCGGGCATGCGACCTGGCATGCCTACCGCGCCACGATCGATGCGTCGGCGTGGCCAAGGAACGAGCACCTCGATCGTTGAGCGCTATTGCAGGTTCAGGTCCCTATGCAACCATGAAGCGGCTGTTGCGCTGGATCGGCAGGACTCTGGTCGGCCTCGCGGTGCTGGGACTTCTCGCCTATGCCGTCGCGTACGTTCGCTCGGAACAGATCCTGCGACGAACGTACGACGTACCGCGGGTCACGCTCTCGATCCCGACGGATGCCGCGTCGATCATCGAGGGACGGCGGCTGGCGATCGTTCGTGGCTGCTTCGGCGGCTGCCATGGACGGCAAGCCGAGGGACGGGTCATGATCGACGAGCCGATGATCGCGCGGATCGTCGCGCCCAATCTCACGGCCGCCACCCGCAGGTACAGCGACCCGCAACTCGCCGTCATGATCCGCAACGGTGTGCGGCCGGACGGACGCAGCATGGTCGTGATGCCGTCGGAAGCGTTCGTCGGCCTGGACGACCACGACCTGGGCCGCATCATTGCCTTCCTGCGAACATTGCCCGCTGCCGCAGGGCCGGGTGCCAGTGTTTCGCTGAGGTCGCTCGGCCGCGTCGGCCTCGCCGTCGGCCAGTTCAAGCTGGCGGCGCAGCTCATCGCGGATTCCGTGCAACCTCCCGCGGCAATTGGCAATGAGGCGGTTCGCGGCCGGTATCTCGCGCGCACCGTGTGCTCAGGTTGCCACGGCACGCACTTGCGCGGCGATTCCAATCCGGACTTCACCAGTCCGAACCTGGGTGTCGTCGCCGCGTATTCGCCGGACGCATTCGCGCTGCTGCTGCGAACGGGGCAGGCGCTCGGTGGACGGGACCTCGGTACGATGGGCCCGTGGTCACGGCAGCACCTGTCGAATCTCACGGACGCGGAGATCGCGGCGCTCTACCGCTACCTGCACACCATGGGTTCCGCCGCCGCGGGTGTCACGCGCGAGCCGTGACCGGTGGAGGGTCTGTATCCATTGCCTGTGTCTGGCAATGACGGCTTGAGGCCGGAAGGTTCCGACTGGCGCGCGTCTACGTCACCAGGCCCACGAGCCAGTGCGAGACGGCGAGCCACTTATCCGTCCGGGCAACCAGCAAGCGAAGCGGGCCGGACACAGCAATGAGCAGCCCGCCCCACAGTGTCACCGGATGGATGCGCCCGAGCGCCCTCCAGTCCCAGACGAAGAGCGGCACGACGAACAGCGTGGCCACTGCGAGCACCACCGGTGGGCCCAGACCGAACAGCAGCGCCCACCGCGCCACGGCGGGCGGCAACAGCGCGATCGTGCCGAGCAGCAGGTAGCGCTTGTGCGCCTGCGGGTCGCGACGCCGGGCGCGAATCCCAGCGACGACGAACACGGCGAACAGCGTGATCGCGACCAGCGGCACGACCAGGAAGCGATGCGGATCCATGCCGAACGGAGCGATGCCACGAAGCACTGCGTGCAGTGCGACGAGCACACCAACCACGACCATCACGATCGCCACGCCTGCAGCGATGACACCGAGTCGACGGTGCAGATCGCTGCGTCGGGCAGCCACGAGCCGCGTCTGGATGAACAGCAGCACCACCCAGCTGGTGAACAGGAACGCGTGCAGGTGCACGAGGTGCGTGAGTGCCGGCGGCGCAGGCGTAGGCACCGGCAGGAGCGGGCGCAGAAAGTACGTCCGTGCGAAACCCAGGATGGCGACCGCGAGGATGGCGACTGCCATGCCGCCGTAGAACCGGCGCTCAGCGCCAGCCGTCGTCCGTAATGAGCCCAGCGTCGCCATGGTCGACCTCCGGTCAGGCGCGGCCGTAAGTCCGTTCGACGTAGTCCTCGACCAGTTGCTGGAACTCTTCGGCGATGCGTTCGCCCTTGAGCGTCGGGCCTTTCTCGCCGTCGATGTAGACCGGCGCCACCGGGCGCTCGCCCGTTCCAGGCAGGCTGATGCCGAGGTTCGCGTGCTTGCTCTCGCCTGGGCCGTTCACCACGCAGCCCATGACCGCGACGGTCATCTGCTCGACGCCGGCATAGCGCTTGCGCCATTCGGGCATGCGATGCCGCAGGTGCGACTGGATGTCCTGCGCGAGTTGCTGGAAATAGGTCGAGGTCGTGCGCCCGCAACCGGGGCAGGCGATGACCATCGGCGTGAAGGAGCGCAGGCCCATCGTCTGCAGGATCTCCTGCGCGACGATCACTTCCTGCGTGCGGTCGCCATTGGGCTCGGGCGTGAGCGAGACGCGGATCGTGTCGCCGATGCCTTCCTGCAGCAGCACGGAGATGCCCGCGGTCGACGCGACGATGCCCTTCGAGCCCATGCCGGCCTCGGTCAGGCCGAGGTGCAGTGCATAGTCGCAACGACGCGCGATGTTGCGATAGACGCCGATCAGGTCCTGCACGCCGCTGACCTTGCACGAGATCACGATGCAGTCGTGCGGCAGGCCGATCTCTTCGGCACGCGCAGCGCTTTCGAGCGCGGACACCACCAACGCCTCACGCACGACGTCGTTCGCCTCCAGCGGCTGTGCCTGCTTCGAGTTCTCGTCCATCAGGCGCGTGAGCAGGTCCTGGTCGAGGCTGCCCCAGTTGACGCCGATGCGCACCGGCTTGTCGTAGCGACAGGCCGTCTCGACCATCTCGGCGAACTGCGGATCGCGCTTGGCTCCGCGACCGACATTGCCCGGGTTGATGCGGTACTTCGCCAGCGTCTCGGCACACGCCGGGTTCTCGCGCAGCAGCTTGTGCCCGTTGAAGTGGAAATCGCCCACGATCGGCACCGACACGCCGAGCTGCGCCAGTCGCTCGACGATGTGCGGCACGGCGGCCGCGGCTTCGTCGGTGTTGACAGTGACACGCACGAGTTCGGAACCCGCGATGGCGAGCGCACGGATCTGCAGTGCCGTGCCCTCGACGTCGGCCGTGTCGGTGTTGGTCATCGACTGCACGACGATCGGATGACCGCCGCCGACCGTCACCGGGCCGATGCGGACGGGCGTGCTCGGGCGACGGGCGATGGGGCTGCTCATGGGTGTGCGGCTTTCGTCGCGGCGATCCAGCGCTGCACGTTGGCTTCGAGTACGTCGAGCGGGATCGCGCCGCTGCCGAGCACGACGTCATGGAACGCGCGGATGTCGAACTGGTCGCCGAGCTGCTGGGTCGCCTCGCCGCGCAGCTGCTTGATCTTCAGCTCGCCGATCTTGTACGCGAGCGCCTGGCCCGGGTTGCCGATATAGCGGTCGGTCTCGTTGATGATGTCGAGTTCGGTCTTCGCGGCGTTCGCCTTGAAGTAATCGATGGCCTGCTGCCGGGTCCAGTGCTTGTGGTGCAGGCCGGTGTCGACGACCAGGCGCACGGCGCGCCACATCTCGTACGTCAGCTGGCCGAACTTGTCGTACGGATCGTCGTAGAAACCCATTTCCTGGCCGAGGCTCTCGCTGTAGAGGCCCCAACCTTCGACGAATGCAGTGGCCTCGAAGTCGCGGCGGAACTGCGGTAACTCGCCGAGTTCCTGCGCCAGCGCAATCTGCAGGTGATGGCCCGGCACGGCTTCGTGGATCGTCAGCACCGGAATTTCGTACTTCGGGCGTTGCTCGGGCTGGTAGAGGTTGACGTAGTAGTAGCCGGCGCGCTTGCCGTCCATCGCCGGACCCTGGTAGTACGCCGTCGTGGTGTCCGGTGCGACTTGCTCTGCAATCGGCCGCACGCCGTACGGCATGCGCGGCAACTTGCCGAAGTACTGCGGCAGCAGCGGGTCGACGCGCTTC